>WNFM01249520.1_pt2 | contig 12319 bp, 8 predicted proteins | sample 5400271 | NCBI WGS metagenome assembly WNFM01 (sample SAMN13153352, study PRJNA577476) | soil metagenome | isolation source: 60 cm saprolite on Douglas fir-dominated hillslope | place: USA:California | collected 2013-09-17 | reverse complement strand
CTTGTCGAGAGTTTCAATCGAGGGCAAGGTGCGCGGTGATCGTTGTGTCACAATTTGCACATCATGACCAATCGACTGCATATGAGAGGCTAATTCGTGCACTACCGTTTCCAGACCACCGTGATGGGGTAAGTAACGGGAAGTAATCAATAAAATACGCAAGGTTTAATGTCGAAGTTCGTTGACAAAATTTTCAGGATGATTATACCCTGACGATTGATATTATAGCTTGACTTTGCGAATGGCCTATCGTGTGTGTAAAATGACGACAATATGATCAATGAATCAAAGGCGGATGTAATATGAAGCAGCGTTTTGTTTTGGCTGCACTCGTGGCCATTCTAAGTGCGGCGATGCTGCTTATTCCGCTACAACACAGTTTGCAAGCTCAGGTGGGTGCCACCATTGACCTCACAGCCATTGAGAAGATACTTGCTCCGCGTCAGACTTTGACGGCCATTCAGGTCAACGCGCAGCTACAGACCATACAGGCAAACGTCACTTCGACTGCCGGTGCAGTGCTGACATCTACATTCTACGCACTTACCAGTACCGCCACGCCTAGCATAACCTTCACTCCGAGTTCAACAGTATCGCCGTCACCCTTCATACCAACAGCGACACTCGATCAAACCCAGGTGAGTGAGGGATCAAATTAATACGGCAGTGTGGCGAGCGGTGACGCAAACTCAAGAAGGATTAGTAAACGGCACTGCAACGGTTGAGATTCAACAAACTGTAAATGCTATTATTAACGGCAATGCTGCTGCGACGCCGATAAATGGTATACCGATGACTGCCACACCCACGCCCACACCAACATTTAATGAAACGCAGGTGGCAGCACAGTTGAGAACAGCAGTGAGCGCGGCACTGACACAGACTCAGGATGGGCTAATAAATCAAACCGCTACGGTTGCGTTTCAACAAACGGTGGAAGCCGTTCTTCACGGCATCGGCACGGCGACGGCGGTTGCCAAGCGCGCGGCACTAAGTCAAGGTCTGTCGCCGATTACGGCAGCGAATGCCAGACAATTGAAAAGCATCCTTACGTTACAGGGGAAGGCAGGCGCGATTCAGGATGCAGTCTTTGATCCTACTGGCGCAGTGATTGCTTCCGTGGCCTCAGATAAGACAGTGCGGCTGTGGGACACACTCACTGGCAATCAACTGAAGCAAATTCCCGGATTGACTAACCGTACTAGCCTTGCCTTCAGCTCCGATGGCACTTATCTTGCAGTGGCAAGTTCCGATGCCACTGTTCGCGTTTTGAATACGACAACAGGCGCAGAGGCCGCAGTTTTGCACGAGCAGCCACTTACCCAGGGGTCAGTGGTTGGGGCCATACGCAGTGTCGCCTTTAGCCCGAATGGTCAATGGCTCGCTTCTGGTGGAGATGACAAAGTTGTGCGCCTGTGGCGCGTTTCGCCAGGTTCGGCGGGACAACTCACCCAGTTCGCCTCCGATGCCCAGGTGTTAAAAGGGCACTTTGGCGCAGTAAATACCGTGTCTTTCAGCCCTGATAGTAAAGTGCTTGTGTCAGGCAGTCAGGATGCAAGTATCATCCTTTGGGAAGTCAGTTCGGGTGGTCAGATCACAATATTGCGCGACCAACAGCAGGTATTGTCGGTCGCGTATAATTCAGATGGCACTCTGCTGGCTTCGGGTGGCACCGGACGATCAATTCAAGTGTGGGACCTGAGTACAGGCAAAAGTAGAATTGTGCTTCGTTGGCTGAACGGTATAACAAAAACACCAAGCGCAATAAACGCCCTTGCCTTTGGTCAGGACAGCTCGATCATAGTCGGTGGCGGTCAAGATGGGCCAGACATTGGCGTCTGGGACGTGGCGGCAGGAGTTAATCTCGCCGTGCTGCGCGGCCATACCGGGCCAATCAGCAGCTTAGCATTTAGTCCCGACGGTGTGCGCCTGATTTCGGGTAGCGCTGACCAAACGATTAACGTTTGGGGTATTCCAGCTAAATAATACAATTCCAGCACGAAACGATAAAACAAATATTGTGGCTTTATCCCTCAACCGCTGGCATTTGTTGTGTATCATCGCTGCCCCGGTTGAGGGATAACGTTCCTGGCCTGTTTCCTTGTCCCCCTGTGTATTCTGCGCCAACAGCATTCTTAGCACGGTTGAGGATGACGCCTAGCACGGGAAGGGACAATACTGAAAAACGCTGAACCGCAATCGCGGCATCGTTACGGGTTGTCCGATCTTCCTCTACGACAAGAATGACCGGGGCTTCAACTGCACCAGCCAGCGCAGTGCTATCCGATACCTCCAGGACAGCGGGTGTGTCAATAATGACGATATCAAATCCCTCTTTTGCTATCAGATGATCCACCAGTTCTTTCATCTTGAGGCTCCCAACTAGGTCCGCCGGGTTTCTCTTGGATGTGCCAGACGTAATCACCTGAAGACGAGGGATCTCTGTTTTTTGGATAGGGAGTGTATCTGGTATGGAGTAAAACAGCGAAGTTGCTGGTGAATGGATAGCGAGTAGCACATTCTCATCGGCGTTGCGATGTGAGGAGAAAAAGGAGTCGTCCAAAGTCGGATCACCCATCAAAATTCTTTTGCTTTCATCATCGTCAGATGGGGCATAGGACAAAATATCTGAGAGGCCCTGTTTGTTAGTCAGGTTAAAGATTGAATGTTGTGTAGGTTGGCGAATATCGGCATCGACCAGAATCACGCGCTGTCCAATGGTTGAGAAAGCAACCGCAAGGTTCGCAGCCGTAATGCTTTTGCCTTCAGCAGACCGGCTGCTGGTGATGATGTAACATTGCGGGTTGCTCTTAAGCCTATCCTTCTCGATGTACATCAAATTGCCACGCAGCACACGGAACGCCTCTGCTGCCTTTGAACTGGGCTTTAACCAGGTAACCAAACGTTTTCGATAGGTCTTCCTGCGACCGTAAAGTGGGATCATGCCCAGTACGGGTAGTCTTAACAAAGCCGGAATTTCAGAAGACGAGCGGATTGTGGTATTTAACTGCTCTAACAGAGCAATGATTCCAATCGACAGTGCACCGCCGATACCGCCTGCCAGGATTGTATCGCGGATGGCCGATCCTGATATTGCCTTAGTAGGCGGAATTGCGGGCTCGCTGATGCTCAGCTCATTAATGTCGCCCTCACTTTGCAGTGAAATGAGCTGGGCTTGGAATTGTGCAAGGGTGCCCTGCTGTGTAGCGATGAGAGTTGTTAGTTTAGTCTGTTGATCAACTAGAATAGGGTCAGAGCAGGTTGGTTGTTTGAGACATGTCTCAATCGTTGATAAATCTCTTTGCTCTGAAGCTATTGACTTGGTCAATTCGTCAACTTGTGTCTCAATGCTCGCTATCTGCTTTTTTTGATCTTCGACACGCTGAGCGGTCTGGGCAACGAATTCATCGGCGATAGCGTTCGCAAGATTAGCTGCGGTTTGAGGATTCTTGTCAGTCACCGTGATGTCAAAAAACGGTGTCCCTGGCCTCATAATTGTCGTGAATGCGAGCGCAAGCACATCGGGATTAATAGTGAGACCAGCCCGTTTTATGATAGATTCAAGAACCGGGCGGTTTTTGATACGTTCAAAGTAAGTATTTGCTAAGCTTGCTATATCATCTAGCTGTCCCGTACTTGGATTAGCGAGTTTGCGTATATTACCAACTTCTATCTTGGCTATCGCCTGATAAAGGGGTGGTTGTGAGTAGGCAACATAATAGGCCGCGCCACCTGAAACCAGTACCGCAAGGCCAATAAGCCAGAACCAACGTCTGAACAATCGAAGATAGCTTGCAAAGTTCATAGAATTTCCCGTTATACTTGATAACCAGAATTACGGCTGAATGCGTGTTTGTTTTGTACGATAAATCAATCAAAACGTTCCAATCCAATGCTTCCAGCAAATATACACCATGCTCGCCAGTTTGTCTTTCAAGGTGGTTTAAATCCCATATTGTTGTAGAATTTGACATGAGTAAAAGTCCGAAACTTCTGCACTAGTATGGTAATATTTTAGGTAATTGATCCCTTCAGGTCAATACGGTTCAGGAATTGTAAGCGAATGTTAAAGCAACTCTCACAAAGACCCACGGCCTTAAATGGCCTGCTTATTGTTGTCGTATCGCTATTGGTAGCAGTTCTTATTGGCGTGCGTATTGGCAGCGCACCGCTAACTTACCAGGATATGATTACGGGTCTGGCTCTGGCGGCATTCATCATTATTCTGATCCAGAAACGCGGCCTGGAGATTGGTTTTTTTGTCTGGATAATGGCTTTCATCCTCGGATTTCGTACCATCAAAGTAACCGCACCGCTCATTGTGGATCAACTGGCGAACGGTGGTCAGGTTAGTACACGCTATCTTACGACGGGCAAACCGCCTGACATTGTGCTACACCCTCTATTTTTGGTTATATTCCTGTTATTGGGACTTATCCTACTGCAGCGGGCGGTGAATTGGCAGGTTCGCATTGTTTGGCTAATACCCATCCCCCTGATAATTTTCAGCATTTTTTGGATTTGGGGTTGGGTCCGTGGCGCAGAGGCAGGCAAATATTGGCTGGATATGTTTTCGGAACTAATGCCCTTCCTCATGCTCCCAGCTATTTTTATAGTGACGGCCTCAATTCTACAGAAACAATCTTTGTGGAAACCTGCAATTACTGTCTTATTTGGAGTAGGAGTTTTTATCGGATTTCTGGGTTTATTGGAAATTCTCTTTCCCAATATTGTGCATGTTATTCCAGGGTATACGTCGGCAGATACGACCTTTGCTTATGCCCAGGATGGTTTTCAGCGCGCTACTTTTACTTTTTTTGGCGAGACTGGCGCGTCCTTCATAATTGCCTTGGTTCTACCCGCAATTATCCCACTCTGGTCGTGGTATAAGCGCCCGTGGGCAAGAGCCCTTTTGGCTGTTTGCTGCGGTATTGGTGTTATTGGAATCTATATTTCAGGACACCGAAGCCTCTGGTTAATGATGATACTGGTCACCATAGCGCTCCTTCTACTCCGCGGGAATTGGGGTAGGACTTTAATTCTTGCAGTCATGATGGCCGTCGGCTATAACTTTCTGCCAGCTACAGCACAAAAGCGTGCCGAAACGCTTTTCAGCGCTCTTCAGGGCAAATACGAAGACAATAGTTCCCAAGATCGTGTCAATCGCTCTCAAGGGGCTATCCAATCAATATTGACCGATCCACTTGGACTGGGTTGGACTGGTGCAGGTTGGGTACACGACGACTTCTTGCAAATTGCCGCTAATTTAGGAGTTATTCCGGGTGCGCTATTTGCGTTATGGTATTTGTTCACTTTGGTAAAAATCAGCCGAGCTTTTTATGAATCATCTGATCCTTTAACGCATAGTCTTGTAGGTCTGTTTATGGTTGGCGGCATATTATTACTGACCGAACCTCTGAGTGTTTTGCCTCAATATATAACGCCAGTCTGGTTTGTCTGGGCATTAGTCGAGACAAAACTCGGACAGATTGCTGAACAACGGGGAAGCTATAGTGCAAACAAAGCTCACAGTACTTATTCCGACTTACAATTGCCAGGCTCATCTTCGGGAATGTCTGGAATCCGTTAAATGGGCTGATGAAATTTTTATCGTCGATTCCTTCAGCACTGATCACACACTCGATATTGCTCGCGAATATACGCAGCGCATTATCCAGCATGAATATGTTAACTCGGCTAAGCAGAAAAACTGGGCGATTCCCCAGGCGACCTACGATTGGGTTCTGCTAATTGACAGCGATGAACTTTTAGAGCTGGCATTGCAAGAAGAGATTCAAGCGTTGTTGGCCAATCTCCCGCCTAATTACGACGCTTTTCGAATGCCGCGCAAAAATCTCGTTTTTGGCAAATGGATAAAGTCTTGCCGTATGTACCCTGACTATCAGATCCGACTGTTTCGCAAGGCAGTGGCCGTTTATGAAGATAAAGAGGTCCATGCTCATATTAAAGTCCCTCACCAAATCGGGATGCTTAATCATGCTTTTATACATCATGATTTTGAAGACGTTGCGGAAACTGTCGTGAAGTGGGGCCGTTACACGCGCTACGAAGGAGACCAGATGTTGAAAGTCGGTCGGTCTTCCCGGTGGTACGATATGACCTTTCGTCCTCCGCTCGCTTTTTTGTACTATTACTTATGGACGGGTGCTGTCCGCGAGGGACGACGAGGGTTTTATCTCAGTGTTATGTTGTCTTATTATGTATTTCTGAAACATGCTCGGCACTGGCAGCTTGAGTGGAAGCATTCGCCGGAAGGCCAAAAGTATTGGAATGAGAATATTTATGATCTTCGCTAACATCTGGACAAAAAGATGAGCTATTCCGAGAAAATCCGAGTGGCCTTTCTAGTGCCTTTTGCAGGAATGAGTGGGGCAGAAATTAACATTGACTATTTGTTACAGGCAATGCCGAAGGCTGAATTCGATGTGGATCTAATTGCACCGCCTGCACAACCCTTGATTCAAGTCGCAAGGAAGCTAGGTTGGACGACTTGCGTTAAAATATTTCCTAATTTTGTGTCCACGAGTATCGAAATTGCAGGCACTCGGATATTGAACCCGCTGGCGGTAGCTTATGATCTGTTCGTAGTAATCCGCGTTGCGCTCTGGTTGTCCCAGTACGTTCGACAGCATCAGATTCAAATCCTCTATACAGGCGCAATAACGCCGCACTTAGTTGGTATCCTTTCTGGACTTATGCAGCCCAGATTGCAGTTGATAGTGCATTTGCAAACAATTATTTCTCCGCGTCTGGCAGGAGGATTGGGACGGGCGTTCTTTAGCCGGGTTGTTCGCCGCGCCGCACGGGTTGTCGCAGTGTCGAAGGCTGTTGCGGAGACACTGCCACCCTCCGACCGCGTTGTATTAGTTTATAACGGGGCGGACATTGCTGCATACGAAGCGATTGAGACCAGTACATTGCGACAGGAATTAAATATCCCTGCAAACCAGCCACTTATCGGAGTTATTGGCAGATTGACTCCCTGGAAAGGGCACCGAGTCTTCTTGGACGCGGCGGCTAAACTAGTGAAAAAAGGATTACCAGGCCATTTCATAGTTGTTGGCGATGATGTTGACCCGATCTCAGGTCGGAGCCAATATCGCCCGTTGTTAGAAGATTACGCAAAAACACTCGGTATTCAGGATAGGGTGACTTTTACTGGTTTTCGAAAAGATATTCCCAACGTGATGCGTGGACTGGACATACTTGTTATTCCGTCCCTGCGACCTGACCCTTCGCCGCTAGTTACCTTTGAGGGTTTAGCAAGTGGTATTCCAGTTGTAGGATCAAATTCTGGAGGGATCGCCGAAGTTATCCTGGATGGCAAAACGGGGCGGCTTTTTCCGCCAGGTGACTCATTGGCTTTGGCTACAATTTTGGATGACCTGATTTCACAGCCAGCTCTGCGCGTTGAATATGGTAAAGCCGGACTAAAGAGAGCAAAAACTGATTTTGCCGTTGAACGCTATACAAGTGCCTTGATCGATATGTTTCGGCAGGTTTCTGGCGCTTCTGCGCGTGCGGGTAAAAGCCAGTAGGCACTGCAGGCATTGCAAGAGCCCTTTGTGATTCAGGTAAACCGCGAGATGCAACCGATCCTTTTCGTCCACAATCAAGCACAGAGCTTCGTCATTATTGATCTCAAATTGCTCCAGGAGCGATGGCCTGTTCGGGAACGTTATGAACAGAACCGCCTCGTAAACCCATTTTCAGTGATGTGGGCAGTCCTGCACTCCAGCATGGTATTTTGTTGGTTTGCAAGTTGGCACAGCCTGTTTCCGGTTTTCTTTGCCTGGCTATTCAATAAGCCGTCGTTGGTGGTTGTGGGTGGCTATGATACTGCAAATTTGCCTGAGGCGAATTACGGCTCACAGCGGGGCGGGTTGCGTCGATGGGTATCCCGTGCCATCATAAAGATGGCGACTCATTTGCTCGTGAACTCCGATAGCGCCAGAAGGGAAGCCATCGCGAATGCTGGAGCCGACCCTGACAAGATTACCCTTGTTTATCACGGTATCGAGCCGCTCGCGATGGGTTCATTAGAAAGTCGGGAGCAACTTGCTCTGACAATTGGGCAAGTTTGGCGGGAGAACCTTCTTAGGAAAGGACTGCTGCCTTTTGTAGAGGCCGCGAAGTATTTGCCTGAGACGCAATTTGTACATGTTGGCAAATGGCGCGATGATAGTATAGATGATTTGCGGGTCGCAGCAGGTGCAAATGTCCAATTTGCTGGCTTTGTGGCAGCCGACGAGTTAGAAGCACTGTGTCAGCGGGCCAAAGTTTATGTGCAGGTCAGTTTGCATGAAGGGTTTGGGATGAGTCTGGCGGAAGCAATGTCAGCAGGCTGCATCCCAGTAGTGACGTCGGTGGGGTCGCTCCCTGAAGTTGTTGGAGACACTGGCGTTTATGCACGCTCCAATACGCCTGAGGATGTGGCCGCAGCAATTCGGCAAGCTCTGGAATGGGATGATACACAGCGTCAGCGGGCGCGTAATCGTATTTTGACCGAGTTCCCGATTGAAAGGCGCAGGCAGACACTCCATGGTCTAATCGAAAAACTATTCGCTCCGAGGTCTTTGAGAGGAAACTGATACAATGGCGAATTCAAAACCTGTAGCGAGTCTCTCGCTCGATCTGGATAATAAGTGGAGCTACCTCAAAACGCACGGTGATAAGCAGTGGGAATCGTTCCCCTCTTATTTGGATGTTGTTGTCCCCAGAATTCTCGCTTTCCTGAAAGAGCGTAACCTGAAGATCACCTTCTTTGTTGTCGGGCAGGACGCTGCGCTGGAAAAGAATCACGCGGCAATAAAAATGCTGGCCGATGCTGGACACGAAATTGGCAACCATTCATTTAACCATGAACCCTGGCTTCATCTTTACAGCCTTGAAAAGATCGACGCCGAATTAGCCCTTGCCGAAAATCACCTCCAAAAGGTCACCGGGCAGAAGCCTGTCGGCTTTCGCGGTCCCGGTTACAGTCTATCCCGTTCGACGCTAGCGGTATTGGTTCGCCGTGGTTATCAATATGACTGTTCAACGCTTCCCACTTATCTGGGGCCACTGGCCCGTGCTTATTATTTTATGACAGCCAAACTTTCGGCAGAGGAGAAACAACAGCGTAAAAAGCTGTTTGGCTCATTCCGTGAAGGCCTTCGACCCGTTAAGGCGTATCGTTGGCAGATCGACGACAAGGAGTTAATTGAGATCCCAGTAACGACGATGCCTGTGTTCAAGATCCCCGTCCATTTCAGCTATATTCTTTACTTGAGCATATATTCTCGTTCATTGGCAGTGCTCTATTGGCGCACGGCATTGTTTATGTGTGGGATCACTGGCGTGCAGCCATCTTTGCTCTTGCATCCACTGGATTTTCTGGACTCTACCGATACGGTATCCCTTCCTTGATTTTTTTCCTGCGATGAAGGTACCAAGCTCCAAAAAGCTCGCACTGCTAAGCAAAGTGATCGAAATGCTTGGAAACCGCTACCGAATTGTGCCGATGAGGACACATGCAGAGGAAGTTCGGAAGGCGTCGTGGTTGCCAGTTGTTGAGCCACATTTTAGCCCAGAAGAAGGCTAAAACAAACCGTAGACTTAGTTAGATGCGAATGCAGACACACAGATAACGTGGGGTTTCTATGGCGGTCAGTGAAGCGACTACAAAAGGTGTCCAGAGCGTCGCTCTGAATGAAGGCCGATATCGAACACTCGTGCCTTTGGCTGTGCTCCTGGTTGGGTTTCTGTTGATACAAACATTCCTCTTCATAATCCATCCGGTGCCGACTGCTCGTACGGAGACCGACGGCATCTTCTACATGTACAGTAGTACTGGACCACTTTTCTTATACAGTCAATATTGGGGGCCAGGATACCCCTGGGCAATTCGATTATTTAGCCTCTTGACACAATCACCCTTCGCCTCTGCCAAGCTCGTTTCAATTCTCAGTGGCATATTGTTTATCACCTGTACTTACCTGATAGCGTTGCGTTTCGGCGGAGTTCGTCTTGCCTTGATCACAGGCATTTTTATCACATTAAATAGCAACACTATAACCTGGAGCTCTGCCATTATGAGCGATATAGCCGGGGCAAGTCTTTTCATGCTATCGATGGCGCTGATTATAGTGCCTGACGAGGTTAGTCCTTGGTTTATGCTTTTTTCTGGTGCAATCGCAGGCTTGGCTTACCTTACGCGCTACGCCTACGTTATTCTGCTGGCAATGCCCCTACTCTACTTGGTAATGAGAAGCGACTGGCGAAAGCACATTTTACATACAGTATTATTTTACATTGCGTTCATCCTAATTATCTCTCCATGGACGATTTTTGTTTGGATTGATAAAGGCAACCCTTTCTACAGTCAAGACCATTACAATCTATTAGAAAAGTATATCGATCAACTTAACTTCCCCGACCCACATCGTCAATTTTCTGGAATTTTGGAAATCATATTTGCTTATCCGCGCACTTTTGTGAAGAGTATGGTGCAATCGTTTCTGAAAATGCCTACAGATGTACTTAGCTCCATATCTTCAGTAGGGTTCGTCGGTGCAATGGGATCATTTCTGTGGTTGAAGGAATTGGATCGCAGAAAAGCTTTGTTCCTCATACTTAACTTGCTCTATATAGCCATACTTTTCTTTATCGTCATGGCGCAGCGTTATTTAATGCCACTTGCGCCGATGGTGTCGCTGTTTGTCGCAACAGCGGTAATTGCTATTCCTGAAAGAATACGCGCAGTAGATTTTCCGGGGGCCCTCAGTCGGCTCATTGACCGGATTCCTTTCAGGAGGTCTGTCTTAGGGCTTCTTGTCATTTTTATGTTGGCCTTCATGGTTTCAGATGTTGCTCGTTATTATTCAGAATTAGCGCCTGAATATGTCACCGCAGGCGAGCAGCTGAAAGCTATAGCGCCGAAAGACGCTGTAGTCATAGGATGGCGACCGCATATTGCGTACTTTGCTGGCTTAAACTTCGATTGGATTATTCCAGAAGATAACGATATTAAAGAAGTGATGGATCTTATAGAGAAAAGTGGAGCAGATTACTTTGCGATTGACGAGCGCTATACAACAACCGCTTTTCCTCAGTATGCTGTACTATTAGATCCGAACAATCCATACAAGGATAAACTCCGACCTGTCGTCACAATCGATAGCCCTAAGAAGGTTATAATTTACCAATATTTAAGAAATTCGGTCCCCCACAGTTAAGACTATCGGACATTCGCTTGCTAAGTTCATGAGAGGTCAAGGGTTGTAAAAAAACGGCTGATGCGGTAGGGCATGGTCACTAAACAACAATACATCGAGTATCTGCTGAACACGCCGATCAACTATACGCGTGGTAACTGGCTGAGCATGTGGAAGGTCTAAGCCAGAACCGAGTGTGGAAGTTGGTCGCGCCGCTGCTGAACAACACAGAAGAAGTGGTGCTGATCGTCAATGTCGTTCCTACAGTTATTTCTGGCAAGCTTACGAGGCTGTCTTCCGACAACGTACGCATCATTGTGTCGGCAAGGAAACGGGACAAACAGCCCAGCAAGAACCCTGATACTGTACGCTTCGCCAACCTATCAGCCGTTTTGTCCGCAAAATCCTGTCCTTGTCCAAATCCGAAACCACTCATGAACTCGTCACGCGCTGGTTTATCCTTCACTACAACCGCCAACGCCGCGCATCACTTAGTCCTTGACCACTACCCTCTACTTTTGTCACAACGGAGTCCCATAATCGCCCATAAAGCAAAAAATGTGATATAGTTCCTTTCGCATCGCGATTGCTCACCTGGCTCATTTAAGTGTCAAGATAATCGAACAATAATCATTGGCGGAATGTTGTAAGATAGTAGATATATTGTGGATTAAAACCTTGAGGCAGACTCAATGGCAACATCGGAATCATTAGCATCTCAGACCGAGCCAAGTCACTACACTCCCGCAGCACTCGTCATTGAGCCGTCAAAGGGATGGGTATCGCTCAGGTTAGAGGAACTTTGGAAGTATCGTGAACTGCTGTACTTTCTCACCTGGCGCGATATCAAGGTTCGTTACAAACAAACTATCATCGGCGCGTCGTGGGCCATCCTTCAGCCGTTCTTGACGATGATAGTTTTCAGTATTTTCTTTGGCGGTCTGGCCCATGTGCCGTCAGATAATATTCCATATCCCATCTTCAGCTATACAGCGCTTGTCCCCTGGACCCTGTTCGCATACGGCCTACAGCAATCGTCGAACAGTTTGGTGGGCAGTTCTGCTTTGATCACGAAAATCTATTTCCCACGGCTAATCATTCCA
>WNFM01360315.1_pt1 | contig 12322 bp, 13 predicted proteins | sample 5400271 | NCBI WGS metagenome assembly WNFM01 (sample SAMN13153352, study PRJNA577476) | soil metagenome | isolation source: 60 cm saprolite on Douglas fir-dominated hillslope | place: USA:California | collected 2013-09-17 | reverse complement strand
TCTACTGCACCGCTTCATTCTCGGTCTGTTCGCTGCGACGAGCTAAATTTCCGATCATCTACCCGACCTTCGGCTCGACTACAAAGTTGCAACACATCCGTCTTCACGGTCCAAAAACCAGATCCAACCGCCTGTAAAAACCGCGCACCATGCCCCCGTGCCGAAAACTCCTGAAACCAAAGGGGCGGAACCCGAACTGACGCCAGAGGAAAACCACTGTTGCGACAGGGCTACCGATTAAAGTTTAGCGCTGAAAAAGCAATTATATTCCTGCCGTTTATTTCCCTAATCTGAACTATACCTTTTTGGTGCAATGGGCAAAAACCCCCTTATTGTTGATATGCCGGCAGAGCTACGGGTGGTAGGAGAGGAGGCCGCGCTTGGCGCCATTGCTCCAAAGCGTCACGAAGCGCGGTAAGTTTGCGAAAGTCATTGCCGATGAGAGGCAACAAGGTATTGTTTTCCGCGCTCATCAAAGCATCCTGTGTGGTCAGAGCCGCATTACAGAGGCGGTGGTAATCAGCTCGGTCGAGCGCACGCTCCGTGAACCGCGCAAGATCGACGACAGGGCCTTGAATTCCGAGATCGAGACGGAGCAGCAAGCTCGCGGTACGCTCTTGCAGGTCAAGACCGGCGTGAAGCAGTTCGGCGGCGCGCGCGATCACCGGCAGAACGTCGCATGTGCGGCTTGTAACGGAGCGAATAGGACCGGCCGAACCGTCGAAAGCGCCGCCAAATTGGCTGACGGCGCGCTCGATTTCGTCCATGGGAGTTCCCGAAATATAGTAGAGGCAAGTGACAGCCTTTTTTGCGCGGAGTGTGGCCTGAACGGCTTCGTTCACGTTGCGTTGTAAGTTGGCGAGGATGTTACGCGAGACGCCCTGCCCTATCAGTTGTTGCACCCAGTGCTGAGGCTCTTTCTGCGTGCTTCTCCTATTGATGGGGAAAAAAACATCGTCTAGCTCTACGGAGATTTGTGCGATCGCGATCAAGGCGGGGTCGCTGACTTCATCGGCACGAAGACCGCGCAAACAGTCAACAGCGCGCAGCAGTGTTTCTACCTCGATGGCGCTCTCTCCGGCAAGGCGACCGAGAGGCGTGAGATGAAACCTGGCATTTTCGTCACGCTGGATAAGACCATGCCGCGCGAGTTCGTCGAGTGCGCATTGAAGCGCGAGGCGGTCCCAGCCGGCAGTATTGCCGGTTTGCTGCATTTGAAATACGCCGAAGCTGGATTCGAGAAAGCCAATAATATCATCGCCGGAGACACCCTCTGACACGCGGCCAGCCGCGACAAGAACGCGGATGATTAGCGTGCGGGGATCGGCATCGAGGAAACGGGATGCCAGATCCTCCGGCATTCCGCTGACGTAGCGCTGCCAACAGTGATATTCTTCGTTTCCGCTGGTCGCGATCAAATAGGACGCGCCGCGCTCGGCGAATCCGAGACGTCCAGCGCGCCCGACCAGGTTTTTGTATTCGGCGATGCTGTAGGGTTGCTGGCCCGGATGTTCGAGACCGACGATGATGACCGCGGAGGCTGGTGTGTTGACGCCCATGGCGAGCGTGGTGGTGGCGACGATCACGCGGAGCTGCGTGTCGCGCCGGCGGAAATGCTCCTCGATGACCCGCCGCTCCTCACGGTCAAGATGTGAATTGTGGAAAGCAATACCATGCGCCAGAACATGGCGTAGATGGCCTGAGGCCTGTGACGGATCGCCCGCAGGGAGATCTGCCAAAGCGGCATCGGCAGAGGGAAGCCCGAGTGCTTCCGCGAGATATGAAGCACCGTGGCGAGTTTCGCCAGTGGTTTCCCGGAAAACGATGACCTGTTTGCCCTCCTGAACAAGTCTGCGGGCCAGAGGGATGACCCAATCGCGGTGCTTCCCTTCGCTGTAGAGCGGTTGTATGAATCGCTCTGCAGCTTGTGGCTGTCCGGTATCGCCGTCGAGGTAGTGGAAAGTGCCGGCGTAGGACAGGACGCCTTCATCAAGCGGCACCGGTCTCTCAACCCGACGCAGCAAGCGGCCGCCAAGCCAACGCTCGAGCCCGTTGGTGTCGCCGATGACCGCCGAGAGTGCTATAAGCTGCGGCTCCAGTCCCTCTCGCCGTCGCATGCGCAACAGTGTCAGGATAAATTCGAGATTCGCTCCGCGGCTTGGGTCCGCGATCATCTGGACTTCATCGATGACAATCGTGCCGACCTGTTCCAGGACATAAGGATGTGTGAGTGCAATGGCCGTGAATTTTTCGTAGGTGAGGAGTGCGATGTCGTATCGGCCTCGCAGCAGCGGCGTGAGATCGGCTGTTTCGCCGGTGGCCTCTATGGTGCGTATGCCGAAGGGGCCGTAGGCGCGCTGGAATTGACGGAGCTTGTCATTGACAAGGGCCTTAAGAGGCATGAGAAAAAGCGCTCTGCGTCGATCAAGGGCGCCGCGTATAGCGGCAAGCTCGCCGAGCATTGTTTTACCGGATGAGGTCGGCGCGGAAGCGACAAGATGTTCGCCGCGCAGGACGCCATAGTCATTGATGGCATCGAGCTGGAGCTGATTGAGCCTCGGTATCTCGCCGGCCCATGCTTGAATGACGGCTTGCGGGAAGCCGAAAGCGGCGAGACTAGCGATGTCAGCCATGGCGATCGGCTGGCCGCGATCGGGAAACGCGGCGCGGTAAAGCTGTCCCGGTGATAAAACAGACCAGGTAAATTCTCCATCGAAGGTACCGCGTACAGTTGGTTGCTGTTGTTTGCGGATCTGACGGGCGGCATCGACGACACGCCGGGTGACGTAATCGAGCAGGCGCAGAACAGCAATGCGATCGCCTTCTCGGATTTCCGGAGGTCCCTGCAAAGCTTCGAGCAAGTATAATGTTAGATAGCCATGTCCGAAGCGGGAATTTTCCCAGGCTTTTTCAGTCGGACCTGAAGCCGTTAAGATCACTCGGCCCTGCCCGCTGATCTGGTTGAGCTTGCTTTCGACGGACGGAATGTCGCGCGGCACGCCTTCAACCTGAAGGGCCTTGGCGCCCATCCCGCCGGAGAAGCAACAATCGAGTATGATCAGAAGGCGCCGCGCCGGTATGCGCGCGCACCAATCACCAAGTGTTGTCAGCGGGATTGCGGTCGCATCGAAATCATAGCGGTCGGTATCGTAAGCGACGAGCTCATGCGTCTCGGTTCCATGGCCGGAAAAAGCGATGACGACAATATCGTCGGGATGGCTCGTCGCGAGCTGCTCGAAGCTCTCCCGGATAGTGGTCACAGTCGCTTGCGCGTCGGTGAGCAAGGCAGTGTCGCCGCCGAACGTGTCGGTGAAAAGCGCATGAAGCGCGGTGGCGTCCCGACTAGCGCAGGAGAGCCAATTAATCTCCGGCGAAGCATAGCGGTCAATTCCTATAAAGAGACCTTTGAATGCCATGCTGCTTCTTCCTTTTTAGTCGATTCTGGAGGGGCCGATGTATGCACGATCAAATCAGAGTGGAGAATTGTACGAGCTCCGACGCTGTCGCCACTAGCCCGTTCTGCGTTAAGACGTCGAGATATTGCGGAGCGGTGAACGGCGGATTTTTCAGCCGCGCGCGGACCTTGCGGATGGCATCGCAAAAGACGCCGGGCGCGAGATTAAGGTGGTTGGACAGAAATTCATCCGGATGCTGCGCGTTGATGCCGTAGGACGCGAGCACGGCCTCGGGAAAATCTTTCAGGTTTTGCGTGACGATCACATCGCAGCGGCCAGCGATAGCGGCCGCCAGGACGTGACAGTCATCGGGATCGGGAAGTGTAAGCGAAGGGATTAGCTGTTGATAGCCGGCCACGAGACAGTCGCGCACGGCAGTATCCATGAGGGTGCGCGTGCGCTCGAGGTCCGCGCGTTTGAACTGCGGACGGTCCTTGAGAAGCGAGCGTATCCATTCTTCGTGAATGTCAGCGGTCCATTTGGCGCGGAACAAATCCGTGACGGCGAGCTGCATCAGGATATCCCGGATGGTCGCGGGATAGAGCACGCTCGCGTCAAAAAGGGCCGTGTAGGAACTCATGGGCGGCCGTAGCCCATATCGAGCTCCTGGGCCTGGGCGGCAAGTTGATCGAGGACAGCCTCGCGTTCGCGATCGATCCTTTCTTTATAAGCCATGACGTCTTCCATACGGACACGCCGATGTTTGCCGACTTTGCGGTGCGGAAGCGCACCGTCCTCGAGCAGTTTAATAAGGTAGGGCCGAGACACGTTCAGCACGTCGGCGGCTTCGACGGTAGTCAGCTCGGCATTCTCTGGGATAATCGTGACGCCACGGCCGGCCGCCATGGCTTCGAGAATATCCATCAGCAGCGAAACGGCGCCGGCTGGAAGCTGTATCGGCGGCTGTTCGCGTTCGGCCTCGACGTGGAAAGACAGGGGTCGATTACGGCGCGCATAGCGCGAAAGACGTTGTCCGGAATCGCGCGCGATGGCGGAATCGCGGGCGGTGGGAGCGAGCTGGCGGTGCGGGAGCAGTTTCATAAATCCCTCGTTCATTGTATCGATTAGCTCATTATATCACGCCAAATGAAATAAATGCAACAAACGAAACAGACGAAAATAAGCCAGCAGAGCCAAGAGCTACAGTAATCGCTCTATAAAAAAGTTGCGTCGGTCGGTTATGAGCTTTTCGGCATCCGTCGCGGTGTGCTGGGCTGCACGTCCGCACCGGCGAGGCCGGTGGACGGGCTTCGGATGCCGGAGGCGCCAATATTCTATTTTTTAGGTGGCGGCGCTGGGGGTGCTGCTGGCCGAATGCTACTATCTGTCGGGGCGTTTGGGTTAGTACATTAGCAAAAGAGTGTCTTAATTGTTTCCCTGGCACTAACAGGGCAAATGTCAGATGGCGATCCGCTCAATTTCAACGAGTGAAATCTCGTCCTGCCGGCGGTCGTAAAGCTTTGTCGTCCGCGGCGATTCATGGCTAGCGATTTGCTGCGCCACCTCTAGCTTGCCGCTGTTTTTTGGATAGGCGGTGATACCGGTGGCGCGGAAAGTGTGATTGCCGATGCGCGTCTCGATGCCCGCGGCCTTCGCGCGGCGTTGGATCATGCGATAGGCATCTTGCTGGTACAGCGGTTTGTCCGACAGGAGGCCTGTCTTTCCGGCGGCTGTGCGGAACAGGTAGCCGTCGGCATCGCCGGCGATGCCGACAGCGTCGATATATTCATCGAGGAAATGATCAAGGTTATGGTGACAGGGAACGTCATGCTCCTTGCCGCCCTTCTCGTGCAGCCGAACCCATCTGCGGCGGCCTTGCACGAAATAGTCACCGACCTTCATTTTAGTGACGGCGCCTACGCGCGCAAAACTGTAGGCCATGATGCCGATCAGGGCCCGATCGCGCAATCCGAGGAGATCAGGCTGCGTCGTCGCAGCGCCCTCCTCGACTTTTTTAATGATCGGTATGCTATCGAGAAGCGCGCGAGCTTCATCGGCTGTCAGAACAGGCGCCTTGCCCTTTTTCACGACGTATTTTGGACCGCGTACCTCATGGGCCGGATTGACGTCGATGATGTGCCCGGTAACAAGCCAGTCGAACAGCATGCGGAGCGCGGCCAGGTGCTGCTTGACGGACGGTGGCGAGAGATCGTCCTGCAGGTCTTTAATGAAAGCGGCCACATGGAAAGGCTGGACGCGCGAAAGCTCGTCGATGTTTTTCTGCGCGCACCAGGCGGCAAAGCGGCGCGTGGCATTAAGGTATGCTCGGCGCGTGTGGTCGTTATTGATTTGCGCCGTGAAGAATTCCAGGACGCGCTTTGCGGCCTTCGGCGTGGGCGTGAAGAACGGCGCCGGCCGGAGGAGAGTCTATCGGAACGCGCGACGCAAGTGAGATCTTCAGTTACGGAAGATGGCGTTCCTACCTGCGACGGAAGGCTAAGCTATCCCTCTACCAGCAAAGAAAAGCAATGATTAAGTTGGCGCAACTTCTTCGGCAGAATCTAACGTTCAGGATTTCCGAGCATCAACTTCTGGCGACCAGCGAATCCTTTAGTAAAAGAAGAGAGGCAATTCGCTAGACTGCGCCGTGCCTGGATCAAAGCGAGAAGTGCCTGATGAAAGTAACGGGAAAAATCGGTCCGACAATTTGGGGTCAGCTCAGGAAACGGAAATTCACGTACGCTTACGATGCCGCAGGCGGCTTCAGACGCCGGGTAGAAGGATGCATGAGGAAGAATAAGTATTTTTGGCGCTGTGTGGCCGGGAGTTCACAGCCAGCCATGAGACGGCATGACCATAAAGGGTTCGCTACTCCGTTTGTAAAAAATTGTACGCTTAGGCCAGAAATTACGAGGAGAATTGGTGTTATATCCGGGTCGACTGGACTGATGCTGGGCAAGTCCTCGATCTGATCAAGGTTGTCCCGGAGACCGCGCTACGCTGAACCACTCCAGGATTTCTCGCCAATTACTCTCTTCCTTTGCGCTGCCTCGGTGGCGTTCGTCGATGATGATAAGATCGAAAAAATCCTGCGAATATTCGCGATACAAACCGGGACGGCGTTCATCTCGAGCTATAGTCTGGTAGATCGTGAAATACATTTCCCGACCTTCCCGGGCGATTTACGAGATTCGATGAGTCTGCGAGAGGCACACTCCGGCCGCCTTCCATTCCATGCCCTGAGCGCTTCTTGGTGGCTTTCGCGCTCCGGTCCGGTTGCTCTGCACTTCGGGCAGACGCCTTGAAATTGTTTCCTGCTAGCTTTCGAACCTTTCCCCGCGCTTTCCGACAGAAGGGACACAGCCGAGCGTACCGCACTTGCTTGATCCCACGTGCACGGCGAGGAGTCATCCGAGTATTTGATCGAGCGATCGTTGCTGCGTCCCCGCAATCTGCTAACACTGCTTACTTATGCGAAGAGCAACGCTGTCAACCTGGGACATACAAAGGTAACTGACGAGGACATTGAGAAGGCGTGCCGTACGACGCCAAGCGATCCTTAGCCGAGCCGAAACAGCAGCATCAGCGTAGTCTTAGTAGCCGTAGTACGGGTAATAGCCGTAGTTCGGGTAATAATAGGGACGTCCATACCAGCCCCTGTAGCCACCTCCGTACCAGTAGTGACGTCCATACCCGTAGTGGCCGTACCCGTAGTGATGTCCATACCCGTAGTGACCTCCGTACCAACCATCATGTGCGAACGCGGCGGTAGGCGCGATCGCCAGAATACCGGCCAGAACCAGACCGGCAAAGAAACCGTGAATTAATCTCATAAACAGCCTTTCCGACGGGATTCTCGTCCTGTTCACCCGGAGGCGATAATCGAATATAGCGATTCTGTATCGGGCCAGCTGATGGCCAGCCTGTCGGACTTGAAAGCTCCGATAAACGCCGAAAGGCCAACGGTACTGTTTGATTTGACTACGGCTCGACTGATCGAACGCAAGATTCTCTTGCCCGGAGTTACCATTCTGACACGGCTGGTTGCTCGGGTGCGCGATCGAGCATCCTTACGACTGTGGCGTGCTCTAGCAGCGCTTCCAAGCGCGGACCAACGGAGTCGGTTGGAAGCGCTGCTCGTGGTCGGAGATGGCAATCGCGTATCGCCGCTGGACCGGCTGCGTCGTGCTCCGACACGCATCAGTTCTCCAGCCATGGTGGATGCCCTGAACCGATTGACAGAGCTTCGTTCCTTGGGTATCAGCCATTTCGATATGGCCCGCCTGCCGTCGGGTCGCATCAAGGCACTGGCCCGCTATGCCGCCGCGGCGTGGGCAGCTAGTATCGCGCGCATGCCGACGGAGCGCCGCATCGCCACCCTGCTCGCTTTCGCACGGATGTTCGAGACTGTTGCCCAGGATGACGCGATTGACTCACTCAATCAATTGATCACTAAATGCTTAGCTCGCGCCGAAAATAGGGGCGAGCAGGTGCGACTGCGTACCATTCATGACCTGGATGTGGCAGCTATCCGGCTCAACATGGTATGTAAAATCGTTCTCGATCCCCACTGCGAGGATGCCAAGCTGCGCTCGATCATTTTCGAGCGAGTACCCAGAGAACAACTCGAACGGGATTCGGCTACCGTTGATACATTGACTCGGCCAGAAGACGACAATTACTACGAATTCTTGCTCGGCAACTACAGTACGATCCGACGTTTTCTTCCCTTGTTGTTGCGCATCGTCCAGTTCGAAGGAGCAAAAGCCGGTCAGCCAGCGCTCAAGGCGATTCAATTCCTTCGGGATATCGAAGGTCACTCCAGACCAGCCATGTCGGGAGCGCCGCACGAGGTGGTGAATCGAGCATGGCAGAAACTAGTGATCCAGCCCGACGGAGTCTTGGATCGCCGGTTTTACACCTTTTGTGCGCTCGAAAGATTGCAGGATGGGTTAGCCCGGCGCGACATCTTTGTGGATCCAAGTGAACGCTGGTGTAATCCCCGCGCGAAGCTCTTACATGGCGCGGGATGGGGGGTGCTTCGGCCACAGATTTGCCGGACTTTGGATCTTGCATCTACCGCCGAACCAGCGTTAGAGAAACTGAGCGCCCAACTCAATGAAGCCTAGCATCGTGTAGCTGCCAATCTGTCTACCAATCCGGACGCGCGTATAGAGCAAGTGAATGGTAAAGACAGGCTCACGCTGACTGGTTTGGATAAACTCGATGAGCCACCCAGCCTAATCGCATTACGCGAACAGGTTGACGGTCTTCTGCCTCCTATCGATCTGACCGATGCGATACTCGAAATCCACGGGTACACAGGATTTGCTGATGAGTTTACACATATTAGTCAAAATAACGCTCGCTTGGACAATTTGGCCCTGAGCATCTGCGCTGTACTCGCCGCCGAGGCTTGCAATATCGGTATCGAGCCGTTGGTCAATCCAGAAAATCCGGCCTTGACCTACGCCAGGCTGGCCTGGGTGCAGCCCGAATTACATTAGGTCCGAAACGCTGACTCGCGCAAACGCGAGCCTTGTCGATGCCCCAGGCCCGGATTCCGCTTGCTCAAGCTTTTGGTGGGGGCGAAGTCGCTTCTGCCGACGGACTTCGCTTTGTGGTGCCGGTGCGCACCCTCAACGCCGGCCCCAACAGCAAGTATTTCCACACTGAACGTGGCGTGACCTATTACAATTTCACCAGCAACCAGTTTTCAGGTTTTCACGGAATTCTCATTCCCGGCACGCTTCACGATTCTCCTTACGTCCTCGACACTCGAACCCAAGCAGCTGATGACCGACACTGCTGGCTATTCCGACATCGTTTTTGCCCTGTTTTGGCTGTTGGGTTTTCAGTTCAGTCCGCGCCTGGCTGATATCGGAGAATCGAGGTTCTGGCGCCTGGATCGCGCTGCTGATTACGGCGCTCTAAACGGCCTGGCATCTCATCGCCTCAATTCGAAACCTTCGGTTTGCGTTCCACCCATTGATCGGTGACTTTTTTGCTTCGAGGGATTTCCCAAGGAAAGGGTGGTTATGAGATCGCCGCTTTTGTTCCTCAACATCCGCAAAATTTGGGCAATAGAACCTCTGCTCTTCGCGATAGTGACGTTTGCCACTCTGCTTTTCTCCGGTTGCACAAACGGAGCTTTCATTTACACCGTCCCTCCGCAAAATACGCTGGCGAAGCCCAATGCTAGAGACCAGGGTGGTGTCCCACAAAGTTGGGTCGATTGGACAAAACCCGCGAGAGATCAAACGGGCCCCACGTACCCGTTGTACAGCGGTAAGGGAACGCCTTGACGCAACAACGGCACCGATTCACCGACGCGGAGTGGTGGCATTCCCGGCACGGAGGGGATCTGTGCGGCCGTCAGGCGATTAGACGGCGATCAAAGCGACTTAGGGCGATTAGACGTTTCAGACACGCAGAAGTCGCCGAACTTTGGGGTCTCGCACGGAACGGGTACGAACAGAATCATCGCTGTAGAGTACCATCGCGAACCCGTTACCTACATCGGTAGCGTGTACCGGACGGGGACCCTGTGACTTTTCTACAAGTTTCCTGAAACCGAATAGACAGCTGGAAACGCTCATTTCTAAGTGCCGCAGCGGAGGGGTCATTGTGTTTGTTTTCATGGCTGAACCATGACACAGGCCGGTGAGAGCATATCATTGCATGTTATTATTAGACATCACATTCACTGATACTGCTCGTTTCGTGTTGCGCGAAGGCGATCATGTTGGGAACGAGATGTATCGCGGCAAAACGAAAAGCCGATGGAATCATGACAAACCATCGGCTCTCGTAAACGGTATCGAAACAAAAAGAACAATGAAGAAGTCTCAGAAGAACTTCACTAACGGCAAGTTTGTCCACCAGTAGTCACTCACTACACGCCGTTGTCATACGCAGCACGCACCACTTGACAGCTAGTACAGTGGTATGAATCAAAATCAAGACGAACGTCTCTACCTTTTGAAGGCCGAACTAGCAAGGGCACTTGGTGTCGATCCGAGGTCGAAAGAGGTTAAAGCTATTGAACCGTCAGCCTACTTAGCTGGCACCCGAAACCGCAGAATCGAGTTGTATTCGGCCGCTCTGGCGGAGTCTCTGAAAGATGCTCAAGCGCGACAGGGGAAGAAATAAATCCAACCGCTAACGGAAAACTAACATCATCCGAAATTACATTATGGAAAACAAATCGCAAGAGAACGAACAAGCCACAGCGAACCAGGTCAAAGATCTGCTCGCACAGCTAACATCCGCTCAACAATCCTATGACGCATGGAGCGCAACCCAGCCGGCGGACTTGGAGAATCAACGAGTCCAGTGGCTCAGCATTAAGGATAGGACATATTTAGATGGCGACGCGCTTTTCGCCTGGAAAAGCCGCGAGCCAGGACTAGCGTCTCATCCGGAAGTAATCGCCTCTAAAGAGAAGATTGCAAAGCTGCAATCTGAGCTTGCGAGTGAGCAAAGCAAGTTAAGGGCACTCGTTGCGGCCGGTACACCGTTCGCTCAGTACAAAACTACCGTCGACGGTATCGAAGGCATGATTGGTGGACTGCTTCAGCGCCTGAAGAAAAATCGCGCTGAGGGAGTTCTGATAGCGACGTACGGACATTGTAATTTCGGGAAACTTGCCCGAGCTCTTACAGAGCAGGCAAGGTTGCATCCCAGTGTCCTTGCGCTCGAGACATTCGCCTTTCATCCAAAGCTCTCAGCGCTTCGGGAGTCGCAGATCACCCAACAAGCTGTGGACCGCGCCGCAGAATCGGCCGGCAAGGCACTGCAGAGGCTACTGGAGTTAGTTAGTCCCAAGTAAGACTTCCCAACAACAGACAAAAGCAAAGGTCGCGCTAACAACGCGGCCTTTTTTGTTACATACAATCACAAAGACCGTTGTGAAGTCGCCTTCCATCCCCCATCCATTCCTCTATAGGAGCTGATCGGCAGGTTGTCCGTGAATGCATCAACGCACCGCGGCGTCTGCTCGTGAACAAGATGCCAGGTGTTAGGGGCTAGTGAACGCGGGGCTAGTGAGTGTGGAGATCTGATTCACCTCGAAGTGATACGGTACCCGAGCCAATGCCGCTATGTTGCGTGATAAAATTACGGTGCGAGACGATCCTCGCACCCACGCTCGCAAATGATTGCGGCACTCACATGTGCCGGCACACCCGAAGAGACGCTCACACCACGCAGAGTGATGGCGCCACCACCCGACCAGGCGGCTCTATATTTTCACGGGTCCCGGTAACCCACCGCCTCACCACGGTTGCTTTAAGATCCCATTTTGTCGCTAGCGACGATTTTGTGAAAATCGATTTCCTAGCACAATGGGCGGTTTTCTCCTCGGGAATTGGAGTCTTTGGCGGAAATCGAGCCGATTTTCACTTCCGCCTAACCGATCGAGTGATTTGCTGTTAGTCGTAGTAAGCGAATGACTTGCTACCGACCATTGTCGACTCTTTAACTAACACAATCAAGTACGATTACGCAAGTTTCTATTTCCGCTTCCGGTATCGCGCAAAAGACGTTCGTGAAGCAAGGGCAGAAGAGGAGCCCGAGCAAGCGGACGGAGAACTGATCCAAAGCTAACCGAAGATAACCGATGGAGAAGTCATTGAGATTGAAAGGCGACCCAGTTCCATTGTACTCCGGCGAGACTAGAATCAGACCAGACGGATGCGATTACATCGAATCCGTCTGGCGATATGTTCTCGGCATGAATGTTTATACGTGTATTACGATTTGCCGTTGCGGCGGGCGATGCGGCTTCGCGGCACTCTGGGGAAGCACCGGCTTTAAGTACAGCGGCACAGGCCGTGCCCTCGGGATACTTCAAAATATGGTGCTCCTTAACGATCAAAGCCCTTCGTAATGGAATCATCATCAGGATACCGAGCAAGCCGCCCAGC
>WNFM01351139.1_pt2 | contig 12322 bp, 10 predicted proteins | sample 5400271 | NCBI WGS metagenome assembly WNFM01 (sample SAMN13153352, study PRJNA577476) | soil metagenome | isolation source: 60 cm saprolite on Douglas fir-dominated hillslope | place: USA:California | collected 2013-09-17 | reverse complement strand
CAAGTTCCGCCACTCCGGAATGCATCGCCGAAAAGACGATACCCATAGCCCTGCGTCGCGCGCGCCAGGAAATCTCCTCCGGCTGGGGAGCACTTGCTTCGGCACGCGATGTATCTGCAGGTGACGCTGCAATCGCGTGTGGAGAAGCGTGGTACGACGCCCCATACAACGCAAAGCCTTCCATGAAGAAGGCAAGGATCGACGACGACCACGGTGTTGTATCCTGGCGATCTAGCCGCGCCGGGCTCACGTCTGTTCCGTCCAGCCTTGGCGCCCGCGTCAATCCGTCATGCCCGATATCGCGTCTATCGCGCGGGTCGACGCGTAATGAGCGGCTCGGAAGACCGTACAGTCTGGTGACCCTGTTCGCTGATTGAGGCGATTTCGACATCAGTTGCTCCCGCGAGCTGTGCGCTGATAAAGGGGGATTTGCTGCGATCGACTCGGACGTCGAGCGCTGCCGCCGAGCTGGTGCAGCTCGCCGCAATCACCAACCGGGCGAGCACACGAACCAACCATCGCGACTTCACTGGCGAAGATGCCCGTTGCAGTGTGCCCAACGAAGGAACTCGAAGGGATCGGCGTTTCGGCAGCACGAGATTCTCCGTCAATCGATACGGAGATTCTGCTGGCCGCCAGTTACGGGATCATCACGGCCGCGGACAATTCAGTTACAACCGTAATGACGGAGCGCCACATTTTGATCACCTTTTAGAATGGCTCGACCGGCAGTGCGAACACGTAGCCAACGCCGCGCTCGGTCTGGATGACGCGCGGTGCGCTCGGATCGGTCTCCAGTTTCCGCCGCAGCCGCAATACCTGGACGTCGATGCTGCGATCGAAAATATCCTCGTGAATTCGGGTTGCCTGCAACAAGTGCTCCCGCGACAACGGCCGCTGCGGCGCCTCGAGAAAGGCTAACAACAATGCATATTCGCCTTTGCTCAGTGCGACAGGTGTCGCATTGGGATCGAGCAATCTCCGGCCGCGCCGTTCGAGCTGCCAGCCGCCGAACCGGTACCCGCCTCGCTCCGGATCACGCGTTCGTGCAATCCGCCCCATTTCCTGCCGCCGCAACACGGCACGAACTCGGGCAAGCAATTCCCGGAGGCTGAAAGGTTTTACGATATAATCGTCCGCCCCGAGTTCGAGGCCGACGATGCGATCAATTTCGTCGGGACGATGGCCGGTCATGATGATGACCGGCACATCCGAATGCGAACGAATTTCCCGCAAAAGATCCAGCCCGTCATCTTGACCGAGCCGCAGATCCAGGATGATCAGGCTTGGAGGGGGCCCTGCAAAAAGCCGGCTGAACTCTGTTCTGCTCGATGCGGCCTTGGTTGGTATATTGTTGTCTTCCAAAAATTTGATCACCATTTGCCGCAGCGATGGGTCATCATCAACGACAACGATATGTCCGCAATCCGCGAGCATGAATTGATCTTTCAATTTTCTTGGTCACTAAGCGGTATTGTTTCAATTGGTCGCCAGGCTGTGTTTTCTCAATTTGTATTATAATCGATATTCATTCTGATTGTATTATAATCGACATTCATTTTGGCATCTTCCGTTTTCAATGCCCGCCCCGAATTACCAGCGCCCCGCGTGTCTAAGACTCCGGAGGTTGAACGTCGTGTGTCAACGACGCACTTTCGTCTGTACCGGCGCGCACTATTCCATCACTATTTCCGGCGTGCGCGCCCGGCGAATAGCCGAACCGATGGCCGAATTTCCGCGCGAAATGTGTATAGTCGCGGAAGCCGCAGGCATAGGCGATCTCGCTCAGCGGTTGGCCCGTCCGAAGCAGCGCGCGGCGGTGCAGAAGGTGCGCGGCGCGATCCAGGCGAAGCGAATAGATGAATTCGCTGCAGGTCGTGCCGCGCTCCGTAAAGAGCTTTTGAACATAGCGTAACGAGATCCCCACTTCGGCGGCCGCCTCGACAGGCCCGAAATCAGGATCGGAGAAGTTGTCCTTGATCACGCCGCAGATGCGCGCAAACAGCTTGTCCGTGGAGCGCGAGATGGATGGGGTATCGGACGGCGCAAAAAGCGCGCCGACCAGGTCATAGACGGCCAGCTGCATGTACGAATCGGCCGGGGAGAATGATGATCCCTCCCCTTTGAGGGCATCGACCACCACCTCGTTCAGGAAACGTCCGGCCGGCGTTCCGCTGCGTCTGCAAGAACCCCCCTGCGGCTCAAATCCAAGATAGGAAATCAGCGACTGGCGCGGCAAATGAAGCGACACCCATCGCGCGCTGGCGTCGTTGCCGAAGTATGTCACAGGCCGGGCGGCATCGACCAGAACGACGTCGCCCGCGGCGATCCGCAGAGCGTGATCGTTCTGGATCATCGCTGATTTTCCCGAGACCTGAATCCGAACATAGTAGTGCTCCATGCCATCGAGGCGAGCATCCCGGTAGGTCCGTTCAATCCGACGGGCATTCCAGCCAATATCTGCTGCCGCGAGCCCGCATACATTCAGAGTCCGCGCCCAGCCTTGAAAGGCGCTGCGTTCGATGCCTTGCGGGCTATAGCGTCCGCAAATCGTGCGGAGCGAAGCTCGCCACGCCTCAAGATCCAGTAGAGGCGTGGCTTGAACACCGTTGCTCTGAAGCATGGTCGTCCCCGTTTTGGAGCGCTTCGATCCGGAGGCGAAGTATGGGCTCCGGGCGGCGCTTGCTACGGAACGAATCGGGCAGTCTCAGGGACGTGATGAATTGTGATCGAAGTTCCCTAAAGTATACTGCGTTTCGAAGCGGCATCGGCGAGGCCGATCAGCCCATCGGCCGTTGCGATGGTCCTGCGCCGGAACGCGTCGCGCGATCGGTCGCATTGGCGCAGACCGTGCCGCAGGAGAGTAGCGCCACAGCCTCCGTTCTGGCGCGACGCTTCGACGCCGATCAGCACATGGTCGACTTCGGAGGCGCCGGCGATGGTCGCGACGGCAATTGGCAACCATGGATTGCGGCATTGTGCAGAGGTCTCAAGCGTTCGGCATGTGTGTCAGATATTCATAGATCGCCCGGAGTTCTTCATCGCCCATTCGTCCGATCGGCCGCCACGGCATTTGCTTGCCGAGTTCGTGGCCGTTGGGATCGACGCCGGTGCGCATGGTGGTGACGAATTCCTCAAACTTCCATCCCTTTACGAGATAAAGGTCGGGCCCGAGCGGCGCCAGTTGTCCGGGTACACCGCCGGTCAACTTGTCGCCGTGGCAGGCGCGGCAGTCCTGATACGACAGGATGTATTCGCCGTACCGCAAATCAGGGCTCCTGGGCGGTGCGGTGACGACACCTGTAGATACCGGCTTACCCTCCGGAAGCATCCCTGCACCGAGCATCATGATCCCTAACAGGTTGAGATGGTCGGGCGGATTGTCGGTTCGCTTTCCGGCGGCCGACAAGCTGCGAAGGTATGCGATGACAGCCATTGTATCGTCATCGCTCAGTTTGCCGGCGTTGGTGTAGGACATGATGATCAGCCAGTGCCCATCTTTGTCGACGCCGTTGCGAATGGCCCGAAAAATGTCTCCATCCGACCAGCGGCTAAGTTGCCCGGCGGGAGTGAGGTTGGAGGCCACAAACGATCCGATCGGCACTGGAAGGTCCTCGGCGACATCGAGACCACCGGTGAGCGTGGCGGTTTTCGAATGGCAGCCGCTGCAGAAGCCGTCGGATATCGCCCTGCCGCGCACAATCTGTTCGGGCCTGCCGGCAACCTTCAACTGGGAGGCGGGCGCGCTGCGGGCATGCAGCTTGATCAGTCCGACGAGCATAATGACGCTTATCAGGGATACGGCGCCTGAGAACAAAGCGGACAAAACCGTGCCGCCCCATTTCAAGAACTTATTCTCTGCCCTCCAGCTTCGCAGGCTCGACTGCGCCAGCAGCGCGGCTGTGGTGATCGACATGGCCGGGCCAAGCAATTCAAGCATGGTATATTCCCCGAATAATTTGAGCGATGTTCGATAGCTTCAGGTCATGGAACATGCCGGCGAACGGGATGGGTCAGACCCGACCCATCCGCGATGTGCAAAACCGGCGACCCCCATGAGTGTTGAGGCCGATGCAATAGCGATCTCGACGTGGGCTTATCGAGCTAGATTTGTAACTGACGACTGACTGCCCTCGCCTTACTTCGCTGCAAGCCCGCCTGCTTTGAACCATGGGACAGTTGGCCAACGATCCGAAGCACTTCGGATTGCGTGTCGATTCCGGCGAACTCGCCAGCTATCGCCGCTGCGCGCCGACGATAATCGGGCTTGTCGAGCACGGTCCGAACGGCTTCGCGCAACGCCTGTGGCGTTGGCTCGTTGCTCGCAAGATCGATCCCGACACCGGACCAGGCGACACGCGCATTGACGTCGGCCTTGTCTTCGGTCAGCCCCGCGGTGACAAGGGGAATTCCAAAGCTCATGGCCTGGTTGACGCTGCCATAACCACCGTTGGTGACGAGCACGTCGACCTCCGGCAATATCCATTCGAACGGCAGATATTGGGAAAGGCGTGCATTGTCCGGAATTGGTCCTGATATGGCGTCGATGGGGCGCCCGCCGGCGGTGGCGACAACGAGCAGATCGGGCTCGTTCGCAAGCGCCTGTAGCGTCGGGCCGATCACAAGGCCAAAATTGTGATTGGCCACTGTTCCCTGCGTAACCAGCACCACCTTGCGCGAGCCGTCGAGCTCATCGGCCCAGGGCGGCAGCGGAGCTTGACCCGGAATGATCGGAGGCGTGCCGACAAAATGTACCGAGGCCGGAATGGCGCGCGGAAACTCGAAGCTTGGAACCGTCAGCTGCAGATAAGCATCGGCAAGCTCGACAACGGAATCGAACAGGGTCGTCGACAACGGTCCGACGCCCAGGGTTGCCAGCGACCGGTTCAGGCGATCAGCCACGGGCTGGTAAACTATTCTGTCGTGTTCACGATACATCGCCGCGTAGTGGTCGCGCTGTTGTTTCGTCGTTGCTGGGGGTAAGCCGACAAAATGCGGAGCCCCATCTTCACGGCGCGAGTGCAAGAACGAGGTGCCGCAAAGCGCGATGGGAGGCCGCTTCGACCGCGGTCCGAGCAGCATCGGCACTGCCCCGAACAGCATGTCGTCGGCGATGATGATGTCGGCCGGGAAGCCCCGCAAAACCTGCAGCAAACCCTCGTGCTGAGCAGGAATGGGGTCGACGAACACTCGCTCCAGGGCGACGCGCAACCAGTCCAGCCCCGGGGCTATGCTTTTCAGTTCGGGAGCCACCGAGTCGAAATCCCGCAGATCGAAGTCCGCGCCCTTGGGAAGGGCGTGGAATTTCGCCCCGATGGCTTCGATGCGGCCGCGGAGAACGCTGCCCGATAGAAAAGCTATTTCGTGGCCTTCGGCCATCAAGATGCGTGCAATCGCAAGCAGCGGATTGAGATGGCCCGTGGCGGGTGTCGAGGCGATGAGGATTTTCATGTGACCTGTCCCTGGTTGTCGAAAAGAGCTCCCATCCGAGAATTGTCCGACGGGTCGGCTCAAGCAGAGAACAGGGTGGAGGATCGCTGTTACGCCTCGGCTTCGCGGCAGCGCGAAACGGTTACGGCTGCAATGTGTGATGGCTTTGCGAAGGTACAAATCAATATGGGAATCGGGTGCGACGCGCTCCGATTGTGGCCGCGACGCTAGAGCCTCTTCCGTTTCGATTGAATCGAAACGGGGCTCTAGATTCTTGATTTGACGCGTTTTCTTGACGCGAACCGGTTCCCACTTCGCTTGAAAACGCTCTAGGCACAGGAGCTGAGAAGAGTCCGACGGATCGCCTCCAGAAGGCCAGGGATCGGCTGGTAGCTCTGATGAACCATACGGAGCCGGCCGGCGAACGTATTGACGCCTATGGTCTGCCGATCGGCAGGAAGATTAGTCAACATAGCCGGCCCCCAGATCGCCTTGAGCGTCAGCGGCCCATAATCTGCCGCAAGCGGCAGGACACCGAGATTCGAGATGACTGCAGCACTTTGTGGTTGGGAAGCAAAGAACTCCTTTACCTCCTGCCTGCCGGCGGTCGGCGGAAACTCGGCCGCTATCCATTGCAGCATCGCGGCCACCGCCGCGGGCGATCTCGCCGCCCGCAAGCGATCCACAATTTCGCGAGCATCGCGCCAGAGGGGTTGTTGGCGCGCCGTTGGGATCGCGACGATGCCGGCGCCGATAAAGACGCCGCAGTGGCCGGCTTCAACTGACGCGATCCTACTCAAGTCCATAGGGCAGTGCATCCTTATTGCATTGGCGTCGGAAGGTGGGAGGTGACGTGAGGCGGTAGCACAGATTGCGCCATGTACCGTTGTACCGTTCTCCTTGCAGCACTGTATGAGGCGGGCGGTCTCTTTCTGGTCCCATTCCAAGATCGCGATATTCACGGCGAGCTCATCGGACGCTTGTGCAACCCGCTCGCAGGCTGGAGAGATATCGGTGCCGGACGCTGCATGCTGCGGGACGGGCGAATTGGAGGCGGAAATGGCGAGCATCTCTTCAATGGGAGGAAGCGGCAACAGTGCGTCGAGATGCTCGCCGGCGAGGGCACGCATGAGATCGTCGAGAATACGAGTTCCGGACAGCGCGTCGGCCATCGCATGATGAAACGTCAGGACGATCGAAGCGCCGTCGGATGCCCACAAAGCCGTCGCCCGCATGAGCGGCCCCGGAATCGTGTCGAAAGGCAGAGTAAGTTCACTTTCGACGACCCCACGCCAGTCGGTGGCTGCCTCGACCGGAGCCGCATGGACTTCGATCGAGTTATCGGTTTCATAGAACGCCGGTCCGGTTTCTGCATCGTCAACGATACAGACCCTCAGCGCGGGATGCCGCCTGCGAACCTGATCGAACGCCGCGCTCAGCCTGGCCGCATCAAGCGCGCCTCCGATTTGGGCGACGAGACAGAAATGTACGGGAAAGGCGAGCGAATAGAGACGGAAGAACCTCTCGCAGCAGCCAAGCGGGCGGATACGATTTGCAACGGGCATTCAGCCGATAACCTCAACAGCCGCGGCAAATATTGAGCTTGCGATCCAGGGCTGCGTCCTCCTCCCCGATATGCTCGAGATCGCCGGGATTCTCCGATGGAACGTCACGCGCGTGCGGTTGGCGGTGGCCGACAGGCGCGCCGATCAATCGCGTGTTTTGCGTCACCAACGAGGGCACGAGCAAAGAGGGTGCGGTTGCACTTGCGGACTGGGCCGAAGGTGTCGCGCTTCCGACGGTCTGCGCAATCGTCGCGCGACTGCCGAACATAGCCAGCATCACAATTGTCCTGATCAAATTTCGCATGATTTAGGTATCCCGAATTTGGCGCAAATTGTCTGGGCGTGAGTCGGCGCGTGATGTCGCCGACGTCAGCCGTTTTCGGTTCACATGGGATCTTGTGGAGAGGGATCTAGCTGATCCGAGCCACGCGACCGGGCGGCCGCGCGTCGGGATGTTTAGGCTGCAAGGCCATCGCTTCAATCAGCGCACGGCCAGCCCTGTCGGCCTCGTCAGTCTTGGCTGCCATCGCCTGCAGCGCGTTGCGATCGACCTTGCTCAGCGCGTTGCGGGGCAATTCGTCGAGTACTTCGAGGCTCTCCGGGACCTTATAGGATGCAAGTCGGGTCGCGACGTTGCCGAGGATTTCCGAAACAACCGTACGTTTTGTCCGGTCTGCGAGCTTGACAAAACCGACCACGCGTTGGCCGAGCACGGCATCCGGTATGCCCACGATGGCGGCTTCCCTGACCGCAGGATGCGAGGCGACCAGCGCCTCCTCGACTTCGACGGGCGAGATGTTGGTGCCACCGCGAATGATGATGTCTTTCTTGCGGGATACGAACCAGAGCTCGTCTCCCTCGCCGCGCCGCATCAGATCGCCGGTGTGATACCAGCCGGCTCTCAGGCTCTCCCCGGTCGCTTTCGGATCGTTCCAGTAGCCGTCGAAGACGTTTCCGCCACGGATCAGGAGCTCGCCCACCTCGCCGTCGCCGACATCGGCGCCTTTTGCATCGACCAACCGGATCCGCGCACCCTTGGGGACCCGCACGACCGGTCCGGGTCGCAGACCGAAGGTCAGAGATCCCATGACTTCGGTAGCACCCCAGACGTTGTAGAGCGGAGCGCCAAAGGTCGCGGTGACGCGCTCCTGCAGATCGATCGGACAGGTATCCGCTCCGGTCAGGCAGATTCGCAAGGACTTCAGATTGCGCGGCCGGGCCAGTTGGCACCCAAGCATTGCCGCATATTGGGCCGGAAAACCGGCCAACCAGGTGCAGCGATGGCGTTCGATGGTGTCGAGGACGAGATCGGCGTCAAAGCTTTCGAGCAGAACGAAGGGCGCGCCGAATTGAATGAAGGCGAGCAACGTGATGAACCCGCTCATATGCGCCAGCGGCAAGGGCTCGATCATGATATCGTCGTCCGACAATCCCCAATCCCTGATCAGCAGGTCAGTCGTTTCGGCCAGTGTCGCCGGCGTATGAACGACGAATTTGGGCTGGCCGGTGGTCCCGGAGGTGGTGATCAGAACCGAGGGTTTGTAGGAACCCGGCGAGACCGACAAACTCTCGTTACCGGGGGCGTCGAATAGCGCTTCCCACGGCTGGATACCGTCGTCCTCGAAGGTTCCGTTGACGACAAAGCGCTTGTCTAGCGCCAGGATCGAGGCGTCAACCGCGGCGACATTATCGTAAAGGCTCATTTCACCAAGGTAGAGCGCCGGTCGCAGTCGGCGCAGAATGGGAGCGAGTTCGGCGAACTTCAATGCGGTTCGCAAAGGTGCCGCGATCGCCCCCAATTGAAAGCAGGCATAATAGGCGACGATCATTTCGGGCCGGTTCACCATGTGAATGGCGACGCGATCCCCCGGCCCGACGCCGCGTACCGCCATTCCGCGCGCCAGGCTTTCGGCCTCGACCGCAAGCCGCTCGTAGGTCCACACTTCTTCGTGAAAAACAAATGCTGCACTTTTTGGCCGAGCTTGGACTTGGTGCAGCAAAGCACCTGCGGGTGTCATTTTCATTTGGCTGGTCTCCCGTTGCTGATGGCAGGCAGCAAATTGGCTGGGTTGCGCTACCGCGCTATTTCAGTCTCGGGAAAACGGTTGCGATTGTAGGCGAGCGAACAAACACAAGGCGAAAACAAGGCGAGACGGCGCTGTCTCTCCGCAATGCTATTGCCGCTCGCTCTGATGCTCGAGGCGATCCAGTCGTCGTGCCCAAGGGTCGATCCGCGACGAAATTCCGGCGTTGGAAATAAACAACAACTTATCGTCCTTCGAACTCTGCTCCCAAAGGGGCAGTCCTGCTCCGTTGGGATCGCCATTCTTGGCAAAGTTCGTCCAGTAAGCCCGCAGGATATTCGAAGCCTCGCGGTCCCTATAGGTGAACAGGCCACCACGCGGCGCGCCGAGAGTGCCAAAGACGAACTGAAGTTCCCCTCCATGACCTGTGGCAATGCTCGAGCGTTGTTGTTCGGGCAGATAGGAGAAGCGGTACCGGTAAGTCGAATATCCGTTCGCAGTATGGGCGCGCGCGAGGAATCGAGCAGGCTCCGTGAATTCTCTATCGGTATACAGCTTCCTGGCGATTTCCTTTGGATCACCGGACGCTTCCGGATAGAGATCTTGCAGGGTTTCGTTGGAATCGCCCGGAAGCTTTCGCTCCTGCTCGAACTTCGCTTCGAAGGGATCGGTATCATCGTCGTTCGTGCCAATGATAACAGGAACGCGGTTTTCCCGACCGGCTCTAAAGCCGTCTGCAATGGATTGCTTTACCAGTCCGTCGATAACGGGATAAAAGCTCACTGGAGATCGTTCGAGCAGGCTGTTCTCGGCCGCTAATAGTATTTCAGGAGCAGTGGCTCGTAGATCCCGTATGCTGCCGGCGCCGACCAGTCGCGAGAACTCCGTGCCCGCGATCTCAGCTTGGTCGAGCGAGCGCACCGGCTGACGGCCTTTTCCCGATTGGATGATGGCTTTTTGAAAGAGCCCTCTCGACTCGCCGCATAACATGAGCATCGCGACCGACGAGCCGCCGAACAGGGTCACGTTATTGGGATCTCCCTCGAATGCTCCGATATTGTCGCGCACCCAACGTAGCGCGGCGATCTGGTCCATCATTCCCCAATTTGCGATTGCCTCATCAGATCCATCTTGTGCCAGCGCGGGATGAGCGAACCAACCGAATGCACCCAACCGATAGTTGAACGTGACGACGATCACTCCTTCCTGTGCAAGTCTCGATCCGTCGTAAACGGGATCTCCTCCCGCACCGGTTACAAATGATCCTCCATGGATCCAGACCATCACTGGCAGCCGACTATTGACCTCAAACGGCCGGAAAACATTAACGGTGAGGCAATCCTCGCTCACGCGATCCCGCTCGGGCTCTCCGGGAATCGGAGGCTGCAGACATGCCGGACCGTACTGATCCGCGGTCAGTATCTCCGGTCTGACCGGTGGCGGTTGCGGAGCACGCCAGCGCAGGGAGCCAATGGGCGGCGAGGCATAGGGCAGTCCTTTGAAGGACGCTACTCCCGCCTGGACTACGCCGAACGCTTGCCCTTGTTGGGTCGTGACGAAAAGAAATTGTTCGCCCTGCGCCAGCGCGGTGTCGTCGCCGCTCTGTCCCAGAGTGGCCGCAAGTGCGAGCAGCAGGATCGCAAAGCGCATCAGTCGACCCGGTGATAAGCCCTTGACACCTTATCAGGGAGGTGGGGACACCTCGACTGAATTCTTGGCAGATCAAGGATGAAAGCCCGCTATGCCGGCAGAGGCCACAACAGCAACGGCCTGAAGATGAACCGCCCATAGGCCTCGTAATGCCGCTGCGTCGGCAGCGCGAATTTCAAGGGCGTGGCATAGCTTGCCTCGAATGTTAGCGGCGGGGTCGGGGTATATCACGCGCCAACGCCGACCGAATTCAATTCCACCACCGCAGGAAATGTCGAATAAACCGCGCCCCAGTCGCTGAAGATGCAGGGCTTATAGATGCGCCCCAATCGAATTGAGGATATTGGTCGTGGTGTCGATAAATTGCAACGCTTGCTGCGTTTTGCCGAAGGACAAGGGAAAACGCGTACACTGATCCGACAACAGAGCCAGCCGTTTTCGTTCGCTGGCTAGAATGGTGTTCGATTTTTCGACCGCGAATTTGACAATACCCCGCATCGGGTTGTTGTCGCCAAAATCGGTCATCTCCTTTTCAATCGTGATCAAGTATTCGTAGCTCGAAAGCTCGTCTGAGATCTGAAGAAGCTCCCGGATCGTCGATTTGACACAATCTGCGTCGCCGCTGGAGATGTCCGAGCGCTTGGACGTTTGAACCAGATCGCCCATCAAATTCTGAAATAGCGGTTTGATGTCCTCAACTTTCTTCAAGTCACTTTCGGCGAGGATACCGCCGCTGCACACACCCGGCGCGAGCAAAATAATCGCAATCCCCAAACCCCATGACTTCATCCATCCGCGACATTTGCCGGCCCATAGCCGGACGACGAAAATTCTGTCCAGTATCGCCTGGCACACGGATGCACGACCTAAGGCGGCAAACTGGAGCGCTGACTTTTTGACACTGGTCGCGACCATTTCGGATCAACCCAGAAGATGCCTGATGAGCTTAGTCCGAACCGCTTTGTTTCGCTAGGGTAGCCGGCAGGAGGGGGGTCTAAGGCTAGTGCTGACATCTGGGCCTTCCGCAGCGATATTTATCAACACGCCGGCTTGGTCGGGCATTGGCTTTTGTGTACTATCCTCCGGCGGAAACAGGTGGAAGCTGTGTATTTTTGGCAGATTCGATCGCCGTATGCGCCCCTCCTCTGCTCGACTGTGAGCCGGAGAATAAGACGGTGACCGAGTTGTCGCAACGGGCATTCCGCACCGCCGCGCTGCAGCGAGCCGCATCGCCCGAACAGCTTGACCACCTCGTCTACATCACCAAACCGTTTGATTGGATTCTGACCTTCGTGATTTGTCTGGCTCTGGCGGCCGCGCTCGCATGGGGCGTCGTCGGGCGGATTCCGACGCGTGTGCCCGGTGAGGGAATTCTGGTCAGCGATGGCGGTCGGGTTGTCGACGCGGTGTCCGATGCCGCGGGACAGCTTGCATCCATTGACGTCTCGGTAGGCGATCACGTCCAGCAAGGACAGCCGATCGCGAAAATCGTCCAAACCGACATCCAACAGCGCCACACCAGCGCTATCGAGGTCTTTCGCGAACGCGAGCGCGAACATGCCGACCTGACCTCGAAAGTTGCGAGCGAACTCGCTTCAAAAAGCCAGAATTTCGCGAAGCTCGAGGCGGCATTCGACCAGGTCGTGAAGGCTA
>WNFM01312825.1_pt1 | contig 12324 bp, 1 predicted proteins | sample 5400271 | NCBI WGS metagenome assembly WNFM01 (sample SAMN13153352, study PRJNA577476) | soil metagenome | isolation source: 60 cm saprolite on Douglas fir-dominated hillslope | place: USA:California | collected 2013-09-17 | reverse complement strand
AAGGTGACTCAGTCAGCCTGCTCGCCTTCGACAACAACCTCGGCAGCCAGTCGGTAACGCTACCCAGCTACACGAGCACCTCGGTTTCCGTGACCGTGCCGTCGAGTGTATCGGGAGCAGCCAGCGTCACTGGAACGGTGACTCTCTCTGCCACCCTCTCGTCCAGCAGCACGATTCTACTGACCAGCAGCTCCGGCAGCATCGCCTCACTGCCCGCGAGCGTGACGATACCCGCCTTCCAACCTTCGGCGACATTCACCATCAACACCACGAACCCGGCTGCCGACACGAACGTCACCATTACAGCCAACCGTAATGGTGCCCAGGGAACGGCGACCCTCGCGGTCAAGAGCGTGTCTGTCTCGTTGCAACTCGCTTCCCCGACGTTGAACGGAGGCTCGTCCACCACCGCCACCATCATCCTGGCCACGCCGGCGGCCATACCGGTAACCATTACCTTGGGCTCGTCGAGCGCCAACGCGTTCGTGACGCCCTCGGTCGGGATGCCCGCTGGTCAGACCTCGGCCACCTTCACAGTCTTCACCAGCAACCCCGCGGCGAACGTCAACGCCACGATCAGCGCGACCTACGGCGTCGTCCAGGCTACCGCGGCGCTCTCCATCGTCGCTCTTCCCGCACCAGTCATCGACGCCGCGAAGATCCATTTCGTCCTGAACAACGGGTCGTGGTCGCTCACCGGTGTGGCCGGTGCGATCACCGGGGCAACCCCGCCGTTCAAAGTCGACGTCATCGACACGCACATTTCCGGTTACACGCTGCACGGAATCGCGGTCGACTCGACCGGCGCGTTCAACGCGGTCCTGACCGCACCGCCGGGCGAGCCGATCAGCGTCAGTGCAACGGATTCTGCGTCGAGTCCGCAAACGGCCGGACCCGTCGCGATCGGTGTCGTCCCCACGGCTCTCGACCTCGAAGCGGGCGACTTCATCATCCACAACACCAACGGGAGTATCACCGTCACCGATTCACCCAACCTATCCGTAATTGGTACATCGCCAATCTCACTGCAGTTCACTGACACGCGCTCCGGCACGTCAACTACACCCGTATTCGTCGCCAGCGCAGGGTCGTACAACGTGCCCATTCTGGGCGCTCTGGCAGGCGACCAGCTGACGGTCACGGCCATCGATTCATTCGGATCGGCGGTTAACAACCTGCCCATCGGCATCGTGCCACCGGTAGTAACGATCGACTCCTCGCTCCTGGTAACCTCGGCAATGAGCGACGCTACGTTCCGTACGCGTCAGATCTCCATCGACCGAGGATCGAAGACCCTCATCATCAATAGCCGTCCCGACAGCACTGGGGGCGGCGCCTCCGACAAGATCGTCCTGTTCGATCTCACAAACCCGCTTGCTCCGGTCTACCGCTCCACCATCGCCCTCGGCAAGGGCCCGATCAATGGTGTGACAGTGGCCAACGGCTGGATTTACGCCATCACCGACCTGGCCTTCACCACGATTGACCTGCACACCACTCCGCCGACGGTGCACGTCAGCTCTGATCCGCCAACGGGGCACAACGCTATGGTCGCGCTGCAGGGGACATGGGCTTTCGTTGCGGGCCTCGATTCTTCCTCCATCAAGTACGACGCATACGACGTCAGCAATCCGGCCCTGCCTTTTCTCTTTGCCAGCTCGTCAAATGGCGGCAGCGGAACGCGCACGACGGGCATGCTGACGTGGCATCCGGATCTCATTCTCATTGGGAACGACGGCTATTTCGGCGTGGTTGCTGAAACCACGGATGTCACTCACGTCTACGAGAACACGTTGTTCGGCCAGGCAACCGCATTTGCGGCGATCGATGACCGAGTCCTGGCCGTCGGAAACGGCGGGCTCAACGAGCGGGGCAGTCAAAGGGGCTCCGGCGGATGTCTCACTGCAGGCACCCCGGGCGCAATCGACATAGCCGGCACGTCCGCCCTCGTTGCCGAGGGGACCGCTGGAGTGAGCATCGTGGATGTGTCCACTCCGCTGGTGCCTGCACTCCAGCAAACCTATCCCATCACAGGCGCGGCGAACGACCTGAAGATCTCCGGGGATGTCGTCTACGTTGCGGCCGAGACCAACGTGACGGTGATGTCGAACATGGGGCTCGCCCCAACGATCGACAAGACACTGATCAGTGCTCACGGAGACGGCGTTGCCGCGGTCACCATCACTGCCGCGCCCGGCGCAGTCACAGGCAAGACGCCCGTCACCGCCGACCTCACCACTTCGAGCGGCGGCACGGACAACGGGATTACCGTGTCGGCCGCGGGCGGCTTCGGGCCCTCAACGATGGCTGGTACACCTGGAGCGAATCTCAAGCTCGCGGCCACGACCGGAACTGGCCGTCAGACGACGCGGAGCCTGGGCATGGTTCCGTACACCATTGCCAGCGATCAATTCTCCCTGACGCCGGCAATCTCCCATGATCCCCTCGCCACGCTGCGACGGCTGGCGGTTGATGGGACCCACATCTATGCTTCGAGCGGTTATCCGTGGGATGACCCTGGCCTGTCGGACGAGATTTTCGCCTTCGATACGACACAGCCTCTGGCCGGCCAGGTCCCGGCCGTGTTCCACGCTGGAGAGGCCGTGCAGAACCTCGTCGTCTCCAACGGCTGGGCCTATGTGGCCGGCGCCACCGACTTCATCACCGTCGATCTTTCCACGGGCACGGCATACCGCGCTACCGGGCACTCGACGAATACAGCTGCCGTCGCGGTCTCCGGTAGCCACGCCTTCGTCTCAGCTGGAGATGGCAACTCACCCTGGAAGATGCCGAAGCTGTTGGTCTACGACATCTCGAATCCGGCCAGCCCGCAGCTTCTCCACGAGCTCAATCCCTTCGACGCCAACGCCGACACCCTGGGCTTGAAGTTGCTCGGCCCGAACCGGCTCGTTGCCTTTGAGCCGGACGGTGGAAACCGCGGGAAAGTGGCCATCCTCGATATAACGAACGTCGCCAACATCAGCACGGTCGGATCAGTCGACGTCTCTGATGCTACCGACGGCTACGCGTACGGAAACACGCTCTTCGTTACCGGTGATTACGACGGCGTCTCGATCGTCGACATCACCAATTCAGCCTCGCCGCGGTTGCTTGGGTGGGTTGGCACGGTTGGCTCGAGCCTGGGTGTTGCTCAGGTATCCCCGAACGTGATCGCCATCGCCACGGGCACCGCGGGACTGGCATTCGTCGACGTCTCCGATCGCACCAACCCCGTCATCAAGGGGGTCGAGACGCTTGGCGGAGGCCCGCAGGATGTCGTCGTCGTCGGGAAAACCATCTACGCGGCAGGGGAGTCGGCCCTCGACGCATTGAAGCTTCCCTGAAGTCAAGCAAGGAACTGAATCGCGGCGCCGCGCAGGCGGCGCCGCAAGGTCCAAACAAGGAAAACAGAGAAAGCAGCCTCGTTCTAGCGCTCTCTCTCAGGAACTCGAATGACAAGTCTCAGACTCAGTAGATTGCTGCTTCCCATCGCCCTTGCCGGCGCCTTCTTCACGGCGCCTCTCAAGGCCGACGATCCGTGGGCCGTAACGCCGGCGCTGACTTCCCGTGCCGTCTTCTCCTGCACGGACCTCACCATGTCGAACGGCACGATCGATTCCGCGGGAATCTCGGCCAACGTCGGCAGCAATCACGGCGACATTGCCTCGAACGGCAACATCAGGCTCTCGGGCAACGCGCTCGTCAAGGGCAACGCCGTCGCCGGGCCGGGGAGGACCTTCACCGTCACCGGGAATGGCTCCATTACAGGTACGAAGACCAATGCCCAGACCGCCGAGAACTGCATCCCGGTCGACCTGGCTCCTCTCGTTACTACCGTCAAGGCAACAAACGACAACAGCAAGATTCCCCTGACACAGAGGGGCAGAAACCCCCTCGGCGGCACGAACCATACCGACCTGTCCTTGACCGGGCAGGACACCCTCACGCTTCCGATCGGCACGTATTACTTCACCAGCATTTCGCTTACAGGCGGCTCCACCATCGTCCTGTCCGGCGACACGCGGATCCTCTGCACAGGCGGCGTCTCCATCACCGGTGGCAGCGTCACCAATCCCAACCCCTTCAAGCTGCACCTCTGGGTCTCCGGCTCCGGGCCCGTCTCCCTCCAGGGCGGCGCCGCGATGACTGCCTTCATCTATGCACCCTCGGCGTCCGCGACGATCGCCAACGGCACCCTGACGGGCAGCCTCTTCGCGAACGCCGTCAGCATCACTGGCCCCTCTCAAATCCGCCGCGCCATCGATGACGCGAAGCCGCAGGTGTCCATCACCTCGCCTGCTGACGGCACCATCGTCTCCGATCCCGCGCACGTGCTCGTGAAGGGCACGTCCAGCGACGGCGAGCCCGGAGTCGTCACCGTTCAGGTCAATGGCCACAATGCCACCCTCGCCGCCGACGGCTCGTGGCAGGTCACGATCGACGTCACCGGCGCCTCGCCCGCCACCATCACCGCGGTGGCGACGGACGCTGCCGGGAACACGGCGAATGCGAAAGTCACCGTCATCACCATTCTGCCGCCGACCCTGACGTTGACGTCGCCCGTACCCGGCTCGTTGATCAATACCCGGATCGTCAACATCTCCGGCAGCGCCGGGAATGCCACGTCTGTAACGGTCAACTCAACCCCGGCGGTCGTCGCTGGCGGCATCTTCTCCATCGCCGGCTACGACCTCGGTCCTGATGCCGCACACACCCTGACCATCATCGGGACCAACGCCGGCGGATCGAATACCCTCACGCCCAAGCCCGTCATCACCACTGACACGGTCCCGCCCACCATCACAAAAACCGTCTCACCCACGCCCAACGAGAATGGCTGGAACAATACCAGTGTCACCGTCACCTTCCATTGCGACGACACTCCGGGAAGCGGGATCAAGTTCTGCACGCCACCGATCACGTTGACGACTGCCGGCACTGCGGTCTCGGTCGCTGGTGAGGCCGAAGACAACGCCGGCAACAAGACTCCGCTCATAGTTCTCGTCAACATCGACAAGACCACTCCCAGCCTCAGTTTCACCTCGCCGAAAAACAACGACATCGTCACGACGCAGCAGATCACCGTCACCGGCTACCCGGACGACTCCGCTACCGTGTTCGTGAACAGCGCCCCCGCCACCGTCGACAAGTCCGGTACGGTGCCAACATTCACCTCGGCGCCGATTACTCTGACCGCCGGCAACAACAGCATCACCGCCACGGGCGCCGATCTGGCCGGCAACATCGGCGCCGCCGCGATGACGGTGGTTTTCGACGCGACTCCGCCGAAGGTCTCGATCAGTTCGCCGGTCAATGGCGCCGTTCTCACGGATCTCAGCCACGTGAGCGTCACCGGCAATGCGTCCGACGCCGAAACCGCGGTCACCGTGACGGTGAACGGGCAGGATGTCAGCCTCGACTCGAACGGGAACTTCCAGACCGTTGTTGATCTGAGTCACCTGCCCACCGCAACCGTCAACGCGGTGGCGACGGACGGTGCGCAGCGTTCGAGCAGCGCTCGAGTCACTGTCACGCTCATTCCTCCGCCAACGCTGTCGTTGACCTCTCCGCAGCCGGACTCGTACGTCAATACGCACATCGTCAGCTTGTCAGGCGGCTCCGGAACCGCCACGAGCGTCACCGTCAATACACAGTCCGCCACGATCAACAATGGTGTGTGGTCGATCGCCTCGTTCGACCTCGGGCCCGATGGGATGCACGTTCTCTCGATCGTTGGCACGAATGGGGGAGGGTCGACCCCGCTCTCGGTGAATCTTGGCGACGACACGGTCCTGCCGACCATCAAGGCCGCCATCACTCCCACTCCGAACCCGGCAGGATGGAACAATACCGACGTGACCGTCACCTTCAGCTGCGATGACGGCGGAAGCCTCATTCGTACATGCCCAGCCCCCGTCACGTTCACGAAGGAAGGAGCCGGCCAGACTGTCACGCAAACCGCGGTCGACAACGCAAACAACCGCAGCCTTCCCATCACCGTGACGGTCAACATCGACAAGACCAAGCCGGTGCCGACGATCACCTCGCACACGGACACTCAGATCGTCACCGATCCGCAGGTCATCATCATTGGTACGACGGACGGTTCGGTGAGCGTGCTCGTGAACAATGTCCCCGCGTCCGTCGATACGGCCGCGAAGACCTTCACCTCGGCGCCGCTCACCCTGGTCGATCGCGGCAACTCCATTACCGTCGTCGGTACCGATGTCGCCGGGAATGTCAGCGATCCGGTGACGATCACTCTCATTCTCGACAACACGCCTCCCCAGATCTCAATCACGTCGCCCGCCGATGGATCACTCGTTCCCGACCCTGCCCACGTGGTCGTGACTGGCTTTGCAAGCGACGCCGAAACGCCAATCACTGTGCAAGTCAATGGGTCGCCAGTCTCGCAGGCCTCCGATGGCACCTTCCAGACCATCATCGATGTCGGGACCTCGCCGCACGCGACGATCACGGCAACTGCGATGGACTCGGCCGGCCACTCGGCACCCCCTGCACACGTGACCGTCACGACGATCCCATCGCCTGTGTTGTCGCTCGACACTCCGGCATCCGGGTCACTCCTCAACAAGAACATCGTCGATCTCTCCGGCGGGTCGGGTAACGCCGAAACCGTCACCGTCAACGGTCAACCTGCCAGTGTCGCCAGTCACGGCTGGTCAGTTGCTGGGTTCAACTTGGGCGGTGAGGGCGCACACAGCCTCACGATCGTCGGCACTAACGCCGGTGGATCCACGACGCTCACGCCTGCGCCGGTCATTACCACCGACACCATCCCTCCGACCATTCAGGCCGTAATCACGCCCGCTCCGAACGCAGCAGGCTGGAACAACACAGACGTCACGGTCACCTTCAACTGCAATGACGACGGCAGCCATATCCAGACCTGTCCCACGCAAGTCACCCTGACTGCGGAAGGGGCCGGCCAGGTTGTCACGAGGAACGCGGTCGACTACGCCGGCAATCAGACGCCGGTCACAGTGACCGTGAACATCGACAAGACCAAGCCGGTGCTGGCGATCTCCTCGCAGAGCGACAACCAGCTCCTCGCCGATCCCCGCGTCATCGTCTCCGGCAGCTCCGGCGATGCAGTGAAGGTCTTCGTGAACGGCGTTGCCGCGACCGTCTATGGCGGGTCGTCCTATACCTCGGCGCCCATCACCCTCGTCGAGGGCAGCAACACGATCAAGGTTACAGGTACCGACATCGCCGGCAACGCCGCGACACCCGTGACCATCACCCTCGTGCTCGACACACGCGCGCCACAACTGGCGGTCACCTCGCCAGCGGCCAATGCCTGCCTGAATACCAGCTCGATCGACATTCACGGCACTGTCTCTGACGCACACCTGAGTGGCGTCAATGTGCTGTTCGGCGGCACCACCGTGCCCGCCACGGTCGATCCCTCGGGCACCTGGGTGGCCACCATTCCGAGCCTCAGTGAAGGCAAACAGGTATTCACGATCACGGCCAGCGATACGCTCAACCACACCACGACGACGAGCCTCTCGCTGAACGTCGACCGCACCGCGCCGTCGATCTCCGTTACGGAGAACGGTAGTCCGTTCACCAGCGCGATCGTAAACCGCTCCGTCTCGCTCACCGTGCACGCGGACGACGCCTCGAGCGTCACCGTAACCTCGACACTCGACGGCGCCGCGTACACCTCAGGCTCCTCGATCAGCACCGAGGGCGGACACACGCTCGTCGTGACTGCGACCGATTGCGCGGGACTGCAGGCGCAGAAGACCGTCCAGTTCACGATTGACACGACCGCTCCCACGCTGAGCAACCTGAAGCCCGCCATCGGCACGACAATCGGCACGATCCCGACCACCATCTCCGGAACTGCCAGCGAAGCCGTCACCGTTTCGATCGCGGGTACCGCGCTCTCGGCTACGACTGATCCCTCAAAGAACTTCACGATCACTGGAGTGCCGTTTACCGGTGGCACGAACTCATTCACGCTACACGCCGTTGATGCCGCCGGCAACACGGCCGACGTTGCATACAGTCTCACCGTCCGCTCCGACGCGCCGACCATCGACATCCTCGACAACGGCACTCCCATCGTCAGTGGCACGATCTTCAACCGTCCGGTACACCCCGTCATCCGCGCCAGCGTTTCGGACGCCACAGTGACCGCGCAACTGGACAGCGCTCCGTTTGTTTCGGGGAGCGCCGTCACCGCGGACGGTCAGCACACCGTAGGCGCCACTGCCACCGACGCCGTCGGCCACAGCGTCACCGCTTCCACCATCTTCACCATCGACACGCATGGTCCGACGGTGATGATCACCGCTCCGGTTTCCGGCGCCGTCGTCAGCGGGAGCTCGGTTCCCGTCAGCGGTAACGCGGGCGACAGCGTCTTGATCTCCGTCAACGGCGTCCCGGCCACGCTCAACTCCACGGGCGCGTTCAGCGCCAACGTACCGCTCGATGCCGGAGAGAACGTCCTCATCGCCACGGGCCGCGACCGCTTCGGCAATACAGGCAGTGCCTCGGTCACCGTCACCCGCGGCGAGTCGACCTCCGGTCTCGTGATTACGTATCCGCAGAGCCCTGCCCTTACGAACCGCTCGACCACGCTAGTCACCGGCCGCGTCCTCACGCCCGGCGACCTGCAGTCGCTCACGATCGAGGGACGGGTTGGGACCACGAAGACCACCGGCGTGATCACCGTTTCCAGCGATCCCAGCGGCTCGTTCCGCGTGACCGATCTCCCGTTGTTCGAAGGCGTCGACACCATCACGGTCACGGCCACGTCGAAGAGCAATACCACGACCTCTGCCACGGTGATCGTTACCACGGACCTCACACCGCCGGTCGTGGACATTCTCGCCGGCAGCGTTTCGCTCGAGGACGGGTTCCACTACACCTCCGCCGTCGTTCTGACCGTGAGCGCCAGCGATGCCGGCTCGACCGCCACTCCGCCCTCCACGCTTCAGGTCGACGGCCTCGCCGCGGCGACATCAGCTACCGTCTCGGCACCGGGCGGCCACACCGCCGTCGCCGTTGCCACCGACGCGGCACCGGCTGCGCGCTTGCCAACTTCGATCCGCCCGATCGCGCTGTCGTCACCACCTCTATGGTCACGCTGGTCGGAAGCAGCGGCGGCGCCGTGGGAGTGCTCGTCAACAAGATTCCCGCGGCCGTGGCCAGCGGCATGTTCAGCGCCACCGTCGAGCTTCCGCTGGAAGGGGACAACATCGTCTCCATCGGTTGCGTCGACGCGTCCGGTACTGCCGTCGGCGATCCCGTCAACATCACACTCACCCGGGTAACCAATGCCCCATCGGTCACGATCGACTCGCCGACCGAGATGACCTCCCTCGGCGCGGACAGCATCACCGTCACCGGCACTGTCAGTTCCGGTGTGACCAAGGTGGACGTCAATGGCACCACCGCCACGGTCAACGGTACGGCCTGGAGCGCCTCAGGCGTCCGGCTCGCCGCAGGCCTCAACGTCCTCGTGGCGCATGCCACCAACCTCGCCGGGCGCACGGCTACGGCCTCTCGCCGCGTGGTCTTCCTCAAGAACGCGCCCGCCATTACGATCACTTGGCCGAACGATGGCTTCTCGACCGGCAGCCCTCAGGTGGACGTCAGCGGTACGTACGCGAACCTCGATGCAACCACGATCCACGTCACCGGCGGTGCCGGTAGCGGCACGCCCGACCCGCACGTCAGGTCCGACACGACGGGCAGCTTCGTCATCCATGGCGTCAACCTGAGCCCCACGACGCAAACATTGACAGTCAGCGGGCACGACGCCGTGAACAACGTTGCCTCCGCCTCCATCGGTGTGACGCGCGTTGCTGGCGGGCCGTCGATCTCGGTGGCGTCGCCCCTCGACAACAGCTATCTGCCGGCAACGGCTGGCAGCACGATCTCCGTCAACGGTGCCTACGCCGCTGCCGACGGATCTCAGATCGACATCAATGGTGCGCCCGCGACGCTGACACCCAACCTGGCTGTCCCAGGCACCGGTACGTATACCGGTGGCGCCGCGATCGCTTCCTCCGGCCTGACCCCGATCGTCGTTCGGCTCACGCAGGCGGACAACAACACCGCCGCGCCCGCGGTGAAGCTGGCCTTCCCGGCAACAGACGCCATCAGCGTCGACCCTGGCGTGATCGTTCTCGTCTCCTTCACCTCGCCGATGGACGAGACGTCGCTGCGCACAGCGTTCTCGCTTGTCAACGGCAGCGGCTCTCCCGTCAGCGGCCAGTTCCGCCTCGACAAAGACGTCCTGAGCTTCGCTCCCGCCTCGACCCTGAATCCGGGCGAGCGCTACACCCTCGACGTCAAGACCTCGGCGAACGACGTCGCCGGAAACGCGTTGGCCTCTGAGTTCACGAGCAGCTTCACCATCGCCTCGACCGCTCCCACTTCCAAGCCGCAGGCCAATCTCATCACGGCGCCCGTTTGTGGCAGCAGCGTGACGATCTCCGGAAGCGTCGCCCCCGGCGCCCGCGTCGAGATCGACTATCTCGGTGCCTCGCTCTTCACGACTGCTTCTTCCACCGGCGCGTTCAGCCAACTCCTCGGCATCTCCTCGCAGTCGGGCTACGCCGTTGCTCGCGTGCGCGTCGTCGGTGCCGACGGCACGCTCTCGCCGGCGGCGGAGGTCCCGTTCCAGGTCGACTGCAGCGGACCGCAGGTGCTGGGCGCCTCGTATGACCGTACGGCGAATACCGTCGCCGTCACCTTCTCCAAGCTCATCGACCTCTCCACGATCACCGTTGGCGCCACCGGCTCCGTTCAGTTGACCCTGTCGGATGGCACCTCCGTGAGTGGCACGTTCGTGCCAGGTTCCACCTCCGCAAGCGTCATCGTCACCCCCGGTTCGCCCGACCCACGCAATGCGACGCTGACAGTCACCGTCACCACGGCGGTCAAGGACACCACCGCCCGCACGCTCTCCGCTCCATTCATCCAGACTTTCACTGTCTCGGGCAGCAGCGCCACGCCCAGCGACGGCTACGGCTACATCACTGGCCAGATCATCGACGCCACCACGGGTCGTCCCCTGGCCGGCGCGACCGTCACAATTGACGTTCCCATTGCCGCCGTCTCCGGCGCCATGCGCGGACGCGTCACGGGGCAGTCAGTCTCAGCTCCCAACACCGCGCGTCGTCTCCGCGCGTCTCCTACCTCTGCTTTCAACGCCGTCACCTCCTCCAACGGCAGCTACACCGATCGTGTGCCCGAGGGCGCATACGCGATCCATGCGTACGCGAACGGCTACACCGACGTCTGGCGTCAGGTCGTCGTGCCGGCAGGGCAGGGTGTCATTCCAATCGACATCCGGCTCACGGCCCGCGGCACGAGCGCGACCATGGCCTCCTCGGACATCAACATCACGCATGGCGGCGAATCGCCTGGGGTCACTCGCGCTGCGACACTGACCATCTCCTCCGGCGCCGTTGCCACGGGTACCGCGGCCACACTGACCGCCGTCGGAGCCCAGGGCATCTCCGGCCTCTTGCCACTCGGCTGGTCCCCGCTCGCAGCGGCCGAAGTGCGTGTGCAGTCGCCCATCGCCTTGGCGACCGGCGCCAGCACCGCCCGTCTGACCTTCCAGATATCATCCGCTGACCTCACCGCATCCGCCAAGGTGCTCACCGCCGTCGAGTACGACTCGGCGCGCGACGAGTGGCACGTACTACAGCCTGCGGTCGCCACATCCGGTAACACCGCGCCCGTCACATTCGCCCTTCCGGCCACGCAGTTCAACTCCGGTGTGAATGCCGGCAGCAGCCAGATCGCCCTCGTCTATCCCGACTCCGGCACGGGGCTCAACGTCCCGCCGCCACCGGTCGGCGGCGGCGTGCTCACCGGCGTCACCGACAAGTGCGCGGACGGCTCCTGCCCTCCGATGCACGTTGCCAAGCCCTTCAATCTCAATCCGACCATCGTCGCCCCCACCGCCAGCACGGTGGCTACGTTGACGATCGACGCCACCGGCGGCGCGACCAACGCGTTCCCCTCGGGCACGGCAATCGACGCGCTGGTGAACGAGCAGTTGACGCTCGTCGACGGCTCCCTCGTTGCCGATGTGCCCTTCTCCGCCGACCTGATCCTCTATCGTTCACTCGCCGGCGACACCGCCGTGGCCGACTTCAAGCTCTCGCCAAGCGCCAAGGCCGCGATAGTCCCGCTGCAGGTCGGTGTCGACCACATCCAGATCCTTCCATATCCCGGCCGCCTCGATCGCGGCACGCTGATCGGTCCATCCGGCGGACACGTGCCCTCCGATGCCAATGTACAGGTCGACATCCCGACGGGCGCGACCGC
>WNFM01132367.1_pt2 | contig 12327 bp, 15 predicted proteins | sample 5400271 | NCBI WGS metagenome assembly WNFM01 (sample SAMN13153352, study PRJNA577476) | soil metagenome | isolation source: 60 cm saprolite on Douglas fir-dominated hillslope | place: USA:California | collected 2013-09-17 | reverse complement strand
TTGATGGCTGCGACGGGCGCCGCCTCGACAGCGTGCGGCGCCGTCTCGACCTTGTAGCGCGGGCACTCGTCCGTCAGCAGCGCTGCGGGGACCGAGCCGACGACCTCGTCGTCGAAGAAGCAGCGCAGCTCGCCGTGGTCGGTGACCTCGCCGATCACGGTGCACGGCAGCTCCCACCGCTCGCACACAGCGCGCACCTCGTCGAGGCGCTCCGGCGCGACGACCGCGACCATCCGCTCCTGCGACTCGGAGATCATGATCTCCCAGGGCTCGAGGTCCGGTTCGCGCAGCGGCACGCGATCGAGGTGCACGTCGACGCCGACCTCGCGCGCCATCTCCGACAATGACGAGGCAAGACCGGCCGCACCGCAGTCCTGCAGCGAGATCACGAGGTCTTGCTCGACGAGCTCGAGCGACACCTCGATCAGCGCCTTGCCGCGGAACGGATCGCCGATCTGAACGGATGGGCGCTTCTCGTCCGAGCCTTCGAGGTCCTGCGAGGCGAGCACCGACGCGCCGCCGATCCCGTCCCGGCCGGTGAACGCCCCGTAGAGAACGAGCGCGTTGCCGGGGCCTTCCGCCTTGGCGGACAGCACGCGCTCGGTCGGGAGAATCCCGACGCACATCGCGTTGACGAGCGGGTTCTGCGTATACGCCTCGTCGAAAACGCACTCGCCGCCGACGTTCGGGACGCCGACGCAGTTCCCGTAGTGGCCGATGCCGGCAACCGCGCGCTTGAAGTGCCAGTCCGGCTCGCCGAAGCGGAGCCCGTCGAGCAGCGCGATCGGGCGCGCACCCATGGCGATGATGTCGCGCAGGATCCCGCCGACGCCCGTCGCCGCGCCCTGGAATGGCTCGACGGCGGACGGGTGGTTGTGCGACTCCGCTTTGAACGCAACGGCAACGCCGTCGCCGAGGTCGATCACGCCGGCGTTCTCGCCCGGCCCCTGGAGCACGCGCTCACCGCTTGACGGCAGTCGCTTCAGCAGGCGCGCCGAGTGCTTGTAGCCGCAGTGCTCCGACCAGAGCAGCGAGAAGACCGCCAGCTCGAAGTCGTTCGGCGACCGTCCCAGCAACTCGCGGATACGGTCGAACTCCCCGTCCGTGAGGCCGAGGCTGCGGTGGAGAGGTTCCGCGACCGAGCTCAGGAGAGCACTGTATCCGGCCTCTAGGATGACCTCCGTGGAAGTCATCGAGACCCGCACGCTGTGCGAAGGTTGGCTCGAGGTTTCCCGCCGGATCCTCGAAGCGGGCGCCGACGCGACCTACGACGGCCTGGTCACGAAGGAGCTCGCCCTCGTCACGCTCGCTGTCGGCGACCCCGATCCGGAGGACGAGCTGATCGCCTCCCTGGCCGACCCCGACTGGCTCGACTGGATGCGGCGCAACTTCACGGAGCCCGACGACGTGGCGGAGCTCGGCGGCGCCCGGTCGTACGCGCGTCGCCTCCGCGACTACGACGGCCGCGACCAGATCGCCTGGGTGATCGAGAAACTGCGCGCGGATCCCGAGACGCGGTCGGCGACGATCACGACGTTCCAGCCGCTCGCCGACACGACCTACATCCCGTGTGTCTCGCTGCTCGACTTCTGGATCGCCAAGGGAAAGCTCGAGCTCGTGGTCTATGCCCACTCGCTCGACTTCGGGAAGAAGGCGTACGGCAACCTCGTCGAGCTCGCCCGGGTCCAGCACGAGGTGGCCTCCGCGGTGGGGGTGCCCGTCGGGCCGCTCGTGATCCACGCGAAGTCGGCGCACGTCTACGAGCCCGAGTTCGAGGCGATGCGCCGCCTGACTGCCGTTGCCGTGTGAAATACGCGAGGGCCGTTCGCGCGTTTCATCTCACATGAGGCGCTGCTCGACCGTTGTACTACTGAGATGAATCGCCGCTACCTCCCGATGCTCGTCGTGCTCGCCCTCGTCTGGGGGAGCTCCTTCATGTTCATCAAGATCGCGGTGCGGGATCTCGACCCGGCCACGCTCGTGCTCGGCCGGCTCGGCGTCGCGGCGCTGACACTCGGGCTCGTCGTCCCGCTCGTGCTGGGCGCCAAGGTGACGCTGGCCGAGCTGCGCGCTCACTGGCCGTGGCTGGCCGTCGTCGGGCTGCTGAACACTGCAGTTCCGTTCTGGCTGCTCTCCTGGGGCGAGACGCGAATCGACTCCGGTCTTGCGTCGATCATCCAGGCGTCGGTGCCGATCTTCAACGCGCTGATCGCGTTCGGCTTCTTCCACGAGCAGCGCGTCAAGGGGCGCAACCTCGTTGGCGTTGCGGTTGGGTTCGTCGGCGTTGCCCTGCTCGTTGGCGCGCAGCCGCAGGCAAAGATCCTCGGTGCGCTCGCGGTCGTCGGCATGGCGACGTGCTACGCCGCGGGCGGTCTGCTCGCGCGCCATCACCTCTCGGAGGTGCGTCCGCAGGCCGTCGCGCTCGGCACGACCGTGGTCGCGGCCTTCGCGATGCTGCCGACCGGTGTGGTGTTCGCGCCCGATCACATCCCGGGCTGGAAGCCGATCGCCTCGGTCGTCTTCCTCGGCGTCGTCGGGACTGCGTTCGCCTACTTGCTCTTCTACACGATCATCGCCGGCGCAGGCGCGGGCTATGCCTCGTTCGTGACGTACCTCGTGCCGCCGGTCGCACTCGCCTACGGCGCGGTGTTCCTCGGGGAGAGCATCCGCTGGCCGGCGATCGCGGGGCTCGTGTTGATTCTCACCGGCGTCGCGCTTGGTACCGGCCGCCGACGCCGGGTCGCGAGGCACAGCGCGCTCGTTGCGGCTCCCTCCGAACCGACGTGATCGCGCTTCGTCGCGCGACTGCGGAGGACGTCGAGTGGCTGCTCGCGCTGCTGACGAACGAGGACACGGAGCCGTTCCTCGGCGGCCAGCGCGCGCTCGACCGGGAGGGCATCAGCGCCGAGGTCGAGCAGTCGCTGAGTGAGCCCGAGCGGTTCGGGCGCTTGATCGTCGAGGCCGACGGCGAGCGCGCAGGTCACATGGGCTACGAGGAGCGCAGCGCGGTGCACCGCATCGTGCACGTCGGCGGCCTTGCGGTTCACCCGGACTTCCGCGGCCGCGGCATTGCCGACGAAGCGGCACGCCAGTTGCAGCGCTACTTGCTCCTCGACCTCGGCTTCCACCGCATTCAGCTCAAGTGCTACGGCTTCAACGAGCGCGCGATCCGCCACTCGGAACGCGCGGGCTTCGTCCGCGAAGGCGTCGAGCGCAAGGCGTACCTCCGCCACGGTGAATGGCAGGATGCGGTGCTGTTCGCGCTCGTTCGAGAGGATCTCGAGTGACCGTCACCGATCGCCCGAACGAGCTGCGCTACGACATCGAAGTCGACGGCGAGGTCGCCGGGTTCCTCCTGTATCGCGTCGAGCCCGGTGTGCTCGAGCTGGTGCACACCGATGTCGATCCGAAGTGGGAGGGGAAGGGCGTCGGCGGTGCGCTCGTGAAGGGCGCGCTCGACGACATCCGTGCCCGTGACCTGAAGATCCGTCCGTTTTGCCCGTTCGTCAGGGCGTACCTCCGACGGCACCCGGAGTACCAGGATCTCGTCGCCGCATAGAGTTGCGGCCATGACCAGCCGCTACCTGCACACCATGCTCCGCGTCACCGATCCGGAGCAGAGCCGCGCGTTCTACGAGGCGCTCGGGATGGAGTTTCGCCGTGAGTCGCCGATCGTGCGCAACGGCGCGCTCGAGGCGACGTTGTACTTCCTGGGCTTTCCGGGCCAGGACGAGGAGCTCGAGCTGACGTTCAACCACGACGGCAGCACGTACGAGCTGGGCACCGCGTACGGGCACGTCGCGATCGGCGTCGACGACCTCGACGCGACGCTCGCGAGCCTGGCGGAGCAGGGCATCGAGCCGGAGAAACCGCCGTACCAGGTGCGCGAGGGCGGATCATGGCTGTGCTTCGTGCGCGACCCGGACGGCTACCGCATCGAGATCATCGGACGCAGCGCCTGAGCGAGACATGAGCACACTCGAGAACAGGCCGAACACCGCACTCCTCGTCGTCGACGTGCAGAACGGCGCCGTCGCAGGAGCGCATGAGCGCGACGCGGTCGTCGCGAACATCGGCAGCCTGGTCGAGAAAGCGCGGCGGGAGCAGGTCCCCATCGTCTGGGTCCAACACTCGGACGAGGGATTGGTCTACGGGAGCGACGACTGGCGGATCGTCCCCGAGCTCGTGCCGGACGAGGCTGAGGCGCTCGTCGAGAAGAACTACGGCGACTCCTTCGAGGACACGACGCTCGAGACCGTGCTGTCGGGCCTCGGTGTCGGTCGGCTCGTCGTGGTCGGCGCCCAGACCGACGCGTGCATCCGCTCGACGCTGCATGGTGCGTTCGCCCGAGGGTACGACGCGTCACTTGTCAGCGATGCCCACACGACCGAGGACCAGACAGCCTGGGGCGCGCCGCCCCCGGATCAGGTGATCGCGCACACGAACCTGTACTGGACGGACCAAACCGCGCCAGGACGCACGGCGGGGACGGTCAAGACGAAGGACGTGGACTTCAGCCGCACGTCCTGAACTTCATCGCGGCCTCAGCAATGATCGCGGATACTCCCTCGATGAGGAACGCGCTTCGACGCGTGCACGGCCGGCTGAACCCCGACGGGAACGAGCGTCTGACGGCAACCGTGGGACTCGTTCTGATCGTGGTGACCCTCATCGAGCTCGCGACGATCGTCTTCGGCCTGGGTCAGTTCCTCTCGTTGCATGTGTTCGTCGGTTTCGTGCTGATCCCGCCGGTGCTGCTGAAGCTCGCGAGCACCGGCTGGCGATTCACCCGGTACTACGCGAGACACGAGCCGTACCGGCTGAAGGGTGCGCCGCAGATCGAGATGCGGCTCCTCGCGCCGATGCTCGTCGCTTCGACGATTGTCCTCTTCGCGAGCGGCGTCGCGATGGGAGTTCTGCACGGGCATTGGCTCAGCGTGGCTCGCCGGCTGCACGGGCCGGCCTCCGTGGCCTGGATGATCCTGCTTGGCGTCCACGTACTCGTCTACCTCAAGCGGGCGCTCATCAGCAGCAAGGAAGACATAACGGCCGCGACGCGCGCGCACGTTCCGGGAGCCCGGGCGCGAACGTACCTCGTCGCGTTTTCGACTGTCACCGGAGTCGTCGTCGGCCTGGCAACCTTGCCGGCCGACCATCACTGGCTACATCTCCCGAACAAGGACCACCATCGAGGCGGTCAGGCCTTCCTACTCGGCCGTTTGCACGACCGGCACGCTTCCGAGGTTGCTACGCCGCCCGCGGCGGTGTGACGATCGCCTCGAGCGCGGCGACGCGGTTCAGCAGCTCGGCGACGGTGTTGTCGACGACGGGCCGAGCCGGGTCGTTGGCCGCGATTCGCTCGAGCAGTTCCGCTTCGCGCTGTTGCGCCGCTTCGAGCTGTGCCTCGAGCGCGAGCGCCCGTTCGAGCGCCTCGCGCTTCTCGGCGCCCAGCGTCTCGACGCGGGTCTTGGCGAGGGCGACGACCTGGTCCAGCTCGGCGACTCGGTCGCGGAGCATCGTCAGCTCGTCGACCTCGACGGGCTCGGGCGCCGAGACCGGCGCTGCCGCGAGAGGTGTTGTCGGCGGCTCGGCCCGATAGGGGCTGGTCGTCGGGGGCAGAGGGAAATCGAGTGCTTCGCTCACGTGCATCTCCTGGTGGTACGCCGCAGGGTTGGAGTCGTCTCCAGTATCGGCATTTCCAGGTTGGAGGCAGGTAGGAATTTCAGCCGGTTACGGACCGAGCTGCGCCTGGATGCTTTTCGCCGCTGCCACGAGACGGTCCCGCTGAGCGGAGGTGAGCTCTGCTTGAAGCTGCGGCTTCTGGACGGTGCTGACGAACTCGTCGAGCTGCGCGCGTGCCTCGTCCTGGTTGTGGTCGGCGAGGGCGGTGATCGCGGCGTCGAGGTTCCCGAGCAGATCGCTCTTGAACGGGTCCTTGAGCATCGCGATCCCTGAGACCTCAGCCTCGAGATCCCTGAGTTGAGTAGACGGGCTCTTGCCGGTGGGCTTCGAGGGTGCGGGCCCGCCCAGGCCGCCCGCAACGCAGCTGAGCAGCAGTCCGCCGACGTGGAACGTGACCGCCGATCCCGGCGCGCAGCTTGCCGTAGGCGCATTGGCGCCCGCTGTCGTCGCCGCGTCAACGGTGAAGTCGATCCAGTCGCTCACACTGGCGCTCGCGGAAAGCGTGCCGCTGTAGCGAGCGCGCACGCGCCAGCCGCCGATCTTCGGCGTCAATGTGAACGTCGTCCCTCCGGCTGAGACCGCGTGGGCGACGGTCGCGACGAAGTGCCAGTCCGAGAGCGGATCGAACCGCTCGAGCTCGAGCACGAGGTGGCCGCCGACGCCCGAGGGTCGGACTCCGGTGACGAGCGCCAGGTGTCGACCCATCGCGGTCAACCGCACTGTTGTCGTGGTCGGCTCTCGCAGACGAAGCGTCAGCGCGTAGCGTCCGGCCTCGGCCGGCCGGCTGCGGACGATCGCGAGGTAGCTGCCCGTAGCGAGCCGCTGGACGATCGACGTCCGCTCGAGCCCGTCGCAGGAGCAGGCGAGCTGCTTCCCCTTCTCGTCGAGCAGCAACAGGTCGGCATGGACACTCCCGCGGAGGTCCAGCGTCGCATCGCCGAGCGCGGGCACGCTGAAGTGGTAGACGTCGACGACGTCTGCGTCGCGCGTGCTGAGGTGGCCGTGTTGGACCGTCGCGTTCTGCAGGGCCGTTCCGGGTGCGAGGTCATCGGTCTGGGCGGTTCGGATCGCTACGCGGATCGTCGCGGCCCGCCCCTCGGACACGCTGACGACGAGAGGGAACCGGCCGACCGCGCCCGGCCCCGGGGTGTAGACGAGATAGCCGGTGCAGCCGTCGCTCGTCGCCAGATCGGCCGCTGCTGCGCTCCGCAGCAGTTCGACGTGAACGCAGGTCCCGCGCGCCGTTGCGTTGATCCGGTAGGTCGTCGCTTCCCGGAGCCGGACAGAGAACGCCACCGCTGGATGGAGAAGCGGGTCCAGCGTGACGTCCGCATCGCGCGCGAGCGGTGCGCCGGGGAACTTGGCGGCAGGCACGACGACCGATTCGAGGGTGAACTCTCCTGCGACCGCGTCCCAGGGGGCGGCGACCGCGATCAGATAGGTCGCTCCGCGCGTCGCGTCGAAAGGAACGCCGGCAACGCCTGACACGTCAGAGATGCCACAGCCAAGGTCGACGACCTTCGAGCGGTCCTGGCGGAACACCGCGACGACCGAGTCGACGCGGCCGCCGACCCTCAGCCGCACGGCGAGGCGCCCGCTCTGCGCCGGCTTCAGCGAGTACCAGACCGGCGCGTACGCGTCGCTGCAGAGCTCGGGATCGGAATCCGAGTAGGTGGCTCCCTCGGTCGTGCCCGAGAGCTTCCCCGGGACCGGCATCGGCGCCGCGTTTCCGAGGTCGTCGTTCGAGGGCGTCACCGTCAGCGCAAAGAGGGAGGTCGCGCGCCCGTGGCCCTCCTCCCCGTTGTACGTCGCGAGCAGGCGGTGCGTCCCACCCGAGATCGCGGTCGGGGTGTAGGCGACGACGCACTTCGAGGAAAACGCACCGACCGGCTCGAGCGCGCACGCGTCTCCCGGGTCGAATGTGCCCGAGCCGTCCACGCTGAACGTCACGGTCCCGCCCGGCGGAACGCGGGAGGCGACAGCGCCCGCGTCAGTCACGGTCGCTGCGCACGACGAGGCGGCCCCCGGAGAGGTGGCCTTGGGCGTGCAGTTGATGGAAAGCGTCGTCGGGTTCGCCGCGTGGACCGCTCCCACGAGGGTGAGCGCAACGCTGGCTGTCAGTACTCCGACGACGACACGCGACCGCGACGACATGCCCGGAGTGTGTGGGAGGGCGCTAACCGCCCCCTAACGGCCTAGGCCGAGGTTGCGAGGGCGCGGACGAAGAAGCCGTTCAGCCGCCCGAGCTCTGCCAGGTAGCGAGGGCTCAAGCGTGGTGTGGCGTGTGCAAGCAGCGACGTGACTGTGAGCCGTACATGCGGCGAGGCGGCGACCAGCGCGCGCGACTCGGCGACGGGGAAGTACTTGTCGCGCGGAGCGGTCGCGATCTCGACCGGCGCGTGCAGCCGCGGTGCAACCTGGAGCGGCGAGAGGTCGCCAGCGGTGGACTTGATCTGCGCCGGCAGCGCGTCGTAGAGCTCGTCGAAGCGCGCTGTATCGCGGTTCGTCAGCAACGCGTAGAGCGACATCGCTTCGGGGCCTGCCTTGCGGAACGCGTCCTCCCGGAACTCGCGCGCACTCGCCGACGCCGGATCGAGGCTGCGGAGCTCGGTGCAAAGAGCTGACGCCTCGGGCGTCGGCGGCAGCATCGCGGCAAGCGACCGGGCCAGCCCGACAGCGAGGTACGGCGGGACAGAGTACGGCACGACCCGACCATCCTCTCGGTACGACCCCGTCGTCGCGAGCAGCATCACCTTCGCCAGGTCGCTGTACGGGGCGACGCAGACGACCGCCGAGCTGCGGTCCGCGACCCTGGGGTCGGCTGCAGTCAGCAGAGCGAGGCTGCCGCCGACGGAGACGCCCGCGAGCGCGGCTCGACCGTCCGCGGTCTCCGGCAGGTCGGCGGCGGCCTCCGTGAATGCGACCGCCGCCGACAAGGTTGCCGGCGACAGCTCGCCACCCGCGATGCCCGGCAGGTCGGGGATGAACACACGACGACCCGACCGCGCGAGCGCGACGCTCAGGCGCAGCACCATCGGGTGCGCGCGCCCATCAGGCGTCGCGCCGTTCATGAACACCAGGGCGGGCCACGGCGGCGGCCCACTCGGTTCCACGATCGTCACCGGCATCTCCGCAAGGACGGCGTCATGCGTGAGCGGTTGCTTCGCCGGGCGCGCGAGTCGCGGCAGGCCGGGAACGTCGAGTGTCGCGCCGAGGACGGCGGCCGCTTGAGCCTGGGCGCGGATGCGCCTCACGCCTGCGGCAACACGAAGAACGCGACAACTGCGTACTGGCACGCAACGGCGACGACCACGAGCGCGTGAAAGAGCTCGTGATAACCAAAGACGTCTGGCGCCGGATCTGGCTGCCGCCGCACATACACGACTGCCCCGGTCGTATAGGCGACCCCGCCGCCGATGAGCAGGAGCGCGCCGGTAACTCCGATCCGGTCGACGATCTGCGGCAGCACGATCACGGCGACCCACCCGAGCGCGACGGCGACGACCGGGGTGACCCAGACCGGAGCTCGGCGCCAAACGAACTTCGCCACGGTCGCGAGCAGCGCGACACCCCAGACGGTTGCGAGGATCGGAACACGCCAGCTCGGGTGGAGGACGAGCAGTGCGATCGGCGTGTAGGTGCCTGCGATCAGCCCGTAGATCGTCGCGTGGTCGAGGTGCCCGATCTGACGAGCTGCACGTGGCGTCCACGTCAACCGGTGGAAGAGCGTGCCGATGCCGAACATCGCGACGACGCTCGCGGCAAAGACAACGGCCGCTGTGCGTGCGACCGCGCTGTGCGCGGAGAACGTGAGTGCGACACCGAGCGGAACGGCCACGAAGAATCCGAGCTGAAGAGACATGCCGCGTAGAAGCGGCCGCGGCGAACCGTCGCAGGTGGTCTTCAACAAGCGTGAAACTGCGGGCGACTGATCGGCGCTGATCCCGGGGCCTCCGTTCGGTCGAGCTCTCCGTCCGCGGAGGCAAGGTAGCGCGACCCGGCAGCGGCTGGAGCTAGTCCGGCAGCAGCCCGTCGGGGTAGCGCGTCTCGCTCGACGGCGGGAAGCGGGCGTACGCGATCCCGCCGTCCTGCGTGTCCTCGGGCGAGGCCGCGTTGTATTTCGCGGCCGTCTCGTCGAAGCAATAGAAGCCCCACGGTCCGTCCTTCTGGAACTGCCGCGAGCTCGCGCAGAGGAGCACGCACGGTCCGTCACCCGCGCCGACGAAGGCGTGCTTCGCCTCCGGCGGGCAATGAACGAAGTCCCACTGCCGCAACGGGCGCTCCTGCCCCTCGATGATCAGCAGCGCCTCGCCCGCGAGCACGAGGAAATCCTCCTGTTCGGTTTCCCAGTGGTAGGTCCCGCCGACCTCGCCGGGGCTCATGACACGGATCGCCATCCCGAGCATCGGGAAGAAGGTCTCGGCCTCGTACTCGTCGTGGCCGGTGAGCGGGACGCTGTGTCCCTGGCCCGGCTTGGCGAACCAGCGCGCGTCGCGCGCGTTCAGCACGAACCAGCCGGTGCTCGTCGGGACGAGACCCGTGCCGTTGTCCTCGAGCTGCGCTTCAGCGACCACGGCGGAATGATGCCGGACGCGAATAGCCGACGAGCGACGCATGGATGCGGAAACCCAGCGACTCGTACAGCGCGCACGCCGGTGCGCTCGCGCAGTTGACGATCGCCTGGCGGAGGCCCTCCGCATGCAGGCGCTGCAACGCGAATGTGCACACGGCGGCGCCGAGGCCGAGGCGGCGGAACTCTTCGCGCACGCCGACCGGCTCGAACTCGCCGACGCTGTTCTCGTCGTCGGGCCAGCAGAGGCAGTATGCGGCGAAGCGGCCGTCCGGCGCCTCGACGACGCAGTCGAGCGACTCGCGGTACGGCCACTCGGCGCGAACCTGCGCGTAGCTCGCCTCGGTGAAGCGTGACGGGGTGTCGGGACGCGACCAGACCTCGCGATGAATCGAGACACGCTCGGCAACATCGTCGGCGTTGACCGTCCTGCAGAGGAACCCGTCCGGCAGGGGCGCCGCCGCGGGTGGCTCTGCGAGGTCGCGCACGAGGTAGTGCATCGCGTCGCCAGGCTCTGTGAACCCGTGCCGTGCGAGCGCTGCCCGCCGCTCGGCGTCATCCTCGTAGGCGAACGCAACGTGTGCCGCCGGCTCCGCGAGGATCTCGTCAAGCAGGTGCAGGTACTCGGGATGGACGTCGTGCTCCAGGCGGTCGCGGCCGTCCTGCTTCAGCCACGACCAGGCGACGACGCGCCCGTCCTCGACCCAGAGGCGGATCTTCCATTCGTTCTCGCGGCCTTCGTGCTGACGCAGGCCCCACGCGACGTCGCCGACGTGCCAGGGAGCGCGTGCCCCGAGCAGTCGCCTCTGCTCGAGCGCCAGCTGTTGCATCGCGGCGACGATCGCCGGAGTCAGCCGCATGTCAGTCGGGGAGGATCGCTGAGAGGTCCCACGTGCGAGGTTCATCGGCGGTTAGGCGCAGCAAGACGCCCGGCTTCGTGCGGCGTTCGGCGGCGAATCGCTTGCCGCTCTCGGGGCCGAGGTACCGCCCCGCGATCGCTTCGCGGGCTGCGGTCACATCACCGGGGACCAGCTCAGGGACGCCGCGCGCCTCGACGCCGCGAAACGGCGGCACCGCCTCGAACACGAGGAGCGCGCACCGTTCGTCGCGGGCCAGGTGCGTCAGCTTCACGTCACCCTCCGCGATCACGACTTCGAAGGCTCCGTCCAGCCAGCGGTACCAGACGGGCGTCACGAGCGCGCTGCCGTCTACGCGGTAGGTGGTGAGCACCGCGGGTGACGGCGCTTCCAGCAGCGTGCGGAAGTCTTCTGTCCAGATGCCGGCCATCGCGCCAGCGTATGCCGTCAGTGATCGAGAGCGTTGCGCCACTCGCTGCGGGGGAGAACCGCGAAGACCTCGCCGTCCCTCTCCGCCTCTCCGATCAGCCGCCACTCCGCACCGCGAACCTGCTGCAGCACGACGTAGCCTCCGTGTGTTGGTGTGCTCAATGCGCTCCTCCGTGGCGGTTGCCCGTGGGACAGTCCACGATGACGCGGGATAGGCGAGTTTATGCGCGCGAGAACCGTGTCGTGTCCGCGATGAATTCCTCGACCATCGCCGGAGTGAGCGTCGCGCGCGTTTCCCCGATCGCGGCCAGGAAGTCGTCCGTGGTCGCGCGCGAGCCGGCGCCCGCGAAGTGCTCGCGCTCGAAGGCGCGCTGCGCGGCTTTGCGTGCGGCCCACTCGATGTCCGCGGGCGTGAACAATGGGCTTGCGTGGACGAGCACGTCTATGTCGACGCCCTCATCTGTGATCTCGTCGACGTACCGTGACCAGATCGACGCACGTGCGTCGTCGTTCGGCGGACCTACGGGCAGCACGTAGTCGAAGCGTCCCGGCCGCAAGAAGGCGGGGTCGAGCAACCCGACGGAGTTCGTCGCGCACACGAGCAGGTGGCGCGGTGACTCACGCATGCGCGGGATCTGCTTCAGAAACTCGTTGGTGATGTTCGGGCTCACGCGCCGCTCCTCGTGACGGATCGAGGCGATGTCCTCGACCTCGTCGACGAAGACGACGGCTTCCGGCAGCTCGAGTAGCCGGTCGAAGGTGTCCGCGAGCAGCTTCGCCTGCCGATCT
>WNFM01032792.1_pt1 | contig 12328 bp, 14 predicted proteins | sample 5400271 | NCBI WGS metagenome assembly WNFM01 (sample SAMN13153352, study PRJNA577476) | soil metagenome | isolation source: 60 cm saprolite on Douglas fir-dominated hillslope | place: USA:California | collected 2013-09-17 | reverse complement strand
CTTCCTGGTCAGCATGAGCATCCTGGGCATCGCTGTATTCCCCTGGTTGGCCGGTATCCTGGCACAGCGCATCGGCATCTGGTCCCTTTTACCCTATACAATCGTGCTTACCCTCTCGATGCTGCTGTTCTGGTGGATCATATTTCGTGGTTCGACAAAACCTCGCCCGGTGCAGGAGTAAACGCGGCAGCCTCTTCTTTCTCCATCTCCTGTAACTTTTGGATTTGCAATGCAGCGGCAGGCGAAAAATGTTGCCTTTGCATTACATCAGTACAGGCTTTGCTGTGCAGCATGACAAAAGTGCCGTCAAAGTAAGCTGCTGTAAAATACCACCACACAGACAAAAGCGGTACAACCCCACACTAAGGGGGGCTACCTGATATGTCACGTGAGATTTTAAAATGAGTTATTTCGCATAGGTATCAAGAAATTGACCAACTCCCTGAAAAGCAATCTGACCACTTATCCCGCCTGGCCTGAACACAAAAAAGTGATCATTAAATGGGATGGAAATAAATTCATGAGGCACTCCCATTTTTGTCAGGTCATCGACGAATTGCACTTGACTCTCATAAGGTATCGCGTGATCATGTTGGCCGGCGATAACAATGGTTGGAGGGCTGTGCCTGGTAATGTGATGCGAGACATCGACCGTGGCATACGCCTGCGGATAGGCTTGCGGGGATCCTCCAATATACTCCTCGCCAACTTGGTGATTGTCAATCCCCAAAAAACTTGTGGTTGAATTCCAAATAGCCGTCATATCTTGTGCCGGGAAGATAGCCACCACCGCTTTCGCCTGGGCAAGAAGACCAGGCTCATATGCCTTTAAGGTCCCATCTTGAATCCCGTAGGCCACCTGCAAAGCCAGACCTCCTCCCGCAGATGCTCCCGCGATAATCAGTTTGCTCATATCCACATGGTAGTCGGCTGCACGGTTTCCAATCCACACGATCGCAGTGGCAATATCTGGAGCTGCTTTATCCCAGGTATGATACGTCGCGGTAGCCAGGCGGTAATCCACATCGAAGACCACATATCCCCTGTCATTATAGAATTGGGTCCATGCAGGTTCTTCATTCCGAGTACCATCTGTAAAGCCGCCTCCATGGATCAAGACCACTGGAGTCAATGCTTCTTGACTGTTGAAGTTGTTAGGCTTGGAGATATCCATGTACAAAGCTTTCCCATCTGGCGTCGTCGTAAATTGAACCGATTTTGACACATCGGCGCTACCCGTTGAAAACCCACCTGCCAAGTGTTGACTCCAGGAAATATTCGTATCATAGACTCCGGCTGTGTAAATTAAAGCAGCAAGCGGGATGCAAAACCCGATCACGTTGATGAGGGCTAAAGATAATCCAACAATCGCTACTCGCTTTCCGCCTAATCGTAAACCTACGTATGCTAAAAGGCCACAAATCAAACCGGCAATCACCAGGTGAAGAGAGAAAAAGGATTCAAGGAGCGTTCCAATCACTCCCAAAAAAGGAAGAGAAGGTATGAATACCCCTAAAAGCAAAAGTATGATAGAAAAGAGGAGAGAAATACCTGCCAGTATTCTTCCTATCCATCGAAGCAGTGCCTTATGAAGAGGTTTCGCAGCCGTAGCGGCGGTGTTTTTTCCTATCCTAGAATCCATGAAAATGTCCTCCATTGTTTCGGTGGCGAGCCACGTCGAGGGCTCTGGTCCCCAAAAGCGTGGGATGCGCAACCAATTGCCTCGAAGCTCGTCCATACTTTTCAGGGCCTATCAAGCAAAATACTCGCGCATACCTGATTGCTTCATCAGCGCATCACTCCTGCGTTGGCGGATGTGACCTCGTCCTCTGGTTGCGTCGTGGTGACGCTGATGCCCTACGTCAACGTGGCGATGACGACTGCCAGCAAGCCACAACCACACACAAGGTGCAGGCCATGGTGAATGCGAGTGGAGAGACGCAGAGCGGATAGCTGCCCACAACGACGCAACTCGTTTCGTCGTAGCAGCCCCAGACCACCCACGGCCAGCAGCAGTCAAAAGCCGAGCAGGGGTGTGATTTCTCTCAATTGCATTCCTTCCCTTTTCCTGTTATAATCAAACGGAGAGCTCTCCGAATACTGAGAGCATAACGGAGAGCTCTCCGTTTGTCAAGAGCACACGCTGTTGTGCCGGTGCCGATGAGAGAAAGAAGGTTTGTGATGAAAGATGTGACGAGCGATCAACCGGTGTTTCAGCGGCGGAAGCGCCGTGATGCTGTCGAGAACCGGGAGCGCATTCTCCATGTGGCCAGGCACCTCTTTGCCACCCAGGGAGTGGATGCCACGAGTATGAATGAGATTGCCCAGGTCGCCCAGGTCGGTCCAGGAACGCTCTACCGCTGCTTTGAGCACAAGGGAGCGCTGGGTGAGGCGTTGTTGACAGAGGAGATCGCAGCTTTTTGGAGGCAGGTTGATGCCACCCTCTTGCCTGATGCTCCAGGCTCAGCCCTGAGCCAATTGGACTGGTTTCTCGCTGCATTGCTTCGCATGACCGAGTCCCATATGCCGTTGTTTGCTGTGCTCTTGGAGGTGGTGAAACCACGCCACCAAGCATACCAAAACCCCTTTTATTCCGCTGTGCACCAGCGCATCAGCCATCTGCTCACCAAAGCGGTGGCGCAGAGTGAGACCGTGGATCTGGATGTCTTGTTCGCTGCCGACGCCATCTTAGCAGCCATCACGCCGACACTCTATGACTTCCAACGGCAGTCCCGCAACTTCAGCCATGAGCGCATCCTGGCGGGCATGCGCCGCCTGTTCATCGATGGACTACGGGTTCATTCCCAGCAAGCACCTGACCCTGGTGGCAAATGTTGAGAAGGGTCGAGTCTTGACCTGGAAGGCGGCGAGACGTTTCACTGTGGCTCCTTTTCTGGCACGCGCTGCGAAATTCGCACCTTGTTGACGGTTTGTCGGGGTGGAGTTAAGGTTACTTTGTCGGCAAAATCAGAAAGTGAATCTTACGCACCTCGCTGATGAATGAGGTGAGAGAGTAAGTGTCGGTTGGTTCATTTTGTCGCCGCTTCGCAGGGTTATGGGTCATAAAGTCGAATGTATGCACTCACCGCCTGCTCTATCGCTGTTATTCGTAGAAAATGCCACTTTTTGACTTTGATACTCGACACTGTCGAGTGACATGGCGCGAGATGCTGAGTTCCAGTTATCGAAAAAGTGCTTTCGCATCATGCAAAAAGTGTCGATGAGACGATTACACCAAAAAAGCTGACGCCTCTTTTTCCTATCCTCGCCGAATTGGCTCATATCTTCGCCTAAAAAGAGGCGTCGAGAAAGATTTTTAGGAGGAAATCGACTCGTTTTTGCGCTCGACTTTTCGCGGCGAGGTTTCGTTGGGGATGTCATGTTGGGACGACTGGTGAACGAAACGCTCAGGAAGATGCTGGACTGACTACCCCCGGCCAGTGAATTAGACCGATTGGTTGAAGTGTGCCTTCCGCTTCTCTAAGAAAGCACGCATGCCTTCCTGGGCGTCAGGTATCTGGGATGCTGCGGCCATGACCTCCTGTGCATAGGCATAAGCTTGAGGTTGAGCAAGATCGATCTGTGCATAGTACGCTTGTTTGCCAATCCCTTTTGAGATCAGGCTGCCCTGGGTTGCTGCATCAAGCAAACGCTGTGCTTCTTCCACGAGTTGTTCTGGAGGAACGGCCCGATTGATCAATCCCCAGTCTGCTGCTGTCTGTGCATCGATCGGCTCACCCGTCAGCAGCATCTCGAGCGCTCGTTTGCGTCCAACGTTGCGACTGACGGCCACCATCGGTGTGGTGCAAAACCAGCCCCCCTTCCCACCAGGTGTCGCAAAAGCCGCTTCTGTAGAGGCAACGGCCAGGTCGCACGTAGCGACCAGTTGACAGCCAGCAGCAGTGGCGAGTCCCTGGACACGTGCGAGTACTGGTTGTGGAATCTCCTGAATTGTGTTCATTAAGGTGGTGCAAACTTTCAGTAGCTTGCGCATGGCGATGAGGTCTTGCCCCACCATGTCAGCGAAATCGTGGCCGGCGGAAAAGACCGGGCCGTTGGCAGCTAAGATTACCCCAAGAACGCCGCTCTCACTCACTTTACGGAAGGCATCAGTAAGTTCAAGCATATGCTTGAGCGAAAGAGCATTTCGACGTTGCGGATAGTTCATGGTGATGGTGGCAAAATCGCCGCTATATTCCAACTGAATCAATTCATTTGCCATTGACTACCTCCTTTGCTTTTGAGCGTTCTTGTACTATTGTACTCCATTCTATAGTATCGTAGTAGTGCGTATCAATACAGGTGAGGGTAGCTACATGCCCCAAACATCCACCAGAGAGCGGTTCTGTGTCGCTTTTGAACGGACTGCTAGGTATGGTCGGCGGCTATAGCTTGTTCCGGTGTCTTGGTGCGGCCCTCGGCCCAGGCTGTGGCAAAGTCCTCGTTGCCAAGCTGGGCGCGGGCTTTCGCCACTGCCCGCTCATAATCGAGTCGGTAGATCGGTGGAATGGGGGTGCCAATAGCTTCACGCAGCGCCTCGGCTGCTCCCCACAGCTGCGCCGCCCATACCAGTTCGCTTCTTTCTGCTCTCACGCTGGCCAGTCCCTCCAGGCAGACAGGGATCAATTCTTGATGTTGGATCCTTTGGAGGATCGGAAAGCTCTCCTGGTAGAGGTCACGGGCCGCCGCGAAGTAGTTCTGCATCCTCGCTATACTCGCCGCTCCTATGAGCGCTTCGGCCATGCCTGCCTGATCACCTACTTCTTTGAAAGATCTTCTTCCCTCCTCGAAGAGGGCATGCGCCTGTGCCTGGTTGTCCTGCTGGAGGCTGAGCTGCCCTAACAAGACGAGCGGGTAAGCTCTTTCCCAGGGATTGTCGATCTCCTGCAACAGCGTGAGGCTCTGCGCGGTCAGGCTGCGAGCGGCAGCGCTATCGCGTCCTGAGAGAAAGAGCAGGCGGGCCTGCAGGTAGAGCACCCATCCGAGTCGCTCTTTGTCGCCCAGGGCACGGTAGAGCGACAGGCTCTGCTCCAGGAGTCCCTGTGCCTGGTCATACTCGCCCTGCACCGTGCTGATGCGGGCCAATTGTGTGAAGCAGCGGCCACGCTTCCAGTTCTCCCCCATCTCCTGGTAGAGGCTCGCGGCCTCCTCCAAAAGAGAGCGTCCGCTATGCCAACTTTGTCTCCCAGTTCCCGAAAGAGGTGTAAGCTCTCGCTGCCCAGTTTCTCTGTTCGCTCCAGGTTATCCAGGAGAAAGGCCAGATCTGCTGCCGTATAGAGCGCACTGGCCCTAACAGGTACTGCCACGCTCTCACGAAGCGCCAGGGCCTGTTCCAGAAAGTTCTGCCCTTCTCTGCTATACCCACGAATGGACCAGAACCAGCACAGGGCGATACATAAGCGCAAGGCGTGCTCCGCCTGCTGCTTGCTTTGCTCCCTTCCCACCCGTGCTTGTGCTAACAGCCAGAAGAGGGCCGCCCGCAGGTTCTCATGCTCCTGCTCCAGGCGCGCCAGCCACCTGCCCTGCTCGGTTGCTTGTAGAGAAGGCTGTGCTTCCTCGGCAAGCCGCAGGTAGTACTCGGCATGGGCCTGGCGCGTGGCCTCCAACTCTCCGCTCCTGGCGAGTTGCTCTAGCCCGAACTCGCGCAGCGTCTGCAACATCCAGAAGCGTGTCTCCCCTGCGGCCTGCTCCTCTTGTCGCAGCAGGCTCTTATCCACCAGAGAAGCCATCCCTTCCAGCATATCTTCTGCCAATCCCCCTCGCGCCATGCAGATCGCTTCGGAGGCTTCCAGACTCCAACCATCCACAAAGACAGCGAGGTGGCGGAAGAGTTTTTGTTCCTCGGGCGAGAGCAGGTCATAGCTCCAGGCAAGCGCGCCACGCAACGTCTGCTGCCGGGCCGGCAAATCGCGAGCGCCTCCTGAGAGGACAGAGAGACCCTGCTCTAGGCGGGCGAGCAGCGTCTGCGGCGAGAAATGCTTCACGCGGGCGGCGGCCAGTTCGATGGCGAGCGGCAGCCCATCCAGGTGAGCACAGATGGCGGCTACTGCGGGCGCATTGGCGTTGGTCACCGAGAAATCTGGCTTCATGGCCTGCGCTCGCTCGATGAAAAGGGCCACTGCCTCGTAGTGCGAGAGGGCTTTGAGATCAGGCAGGAGCTTCAGGGTGGGCACAGACAGGGGTGGCACGATGAACTCATGCTCGGCTCGCACATGGAGCCCCATGCGGCTGGTCACCACTACCTTCAGTCGGGGGCAGGCAGCCAGCAGGTCGGCAAGCATCACCGCGGCCTCACCGACTTGCTCGAAATTGTCCAGCAGCAGGAGTATCTGTTTCTCTTTCAGGAAGGCTTGCAGCAGCGTGAACAGGGGGCGTTCGCTGGCTTCGCTGATGGCCAGCGTCTGAGCAATGGCCGGTATGACCAGTGTGGGATCGTTCACCGGAGCCAGAGCGACGACGAACACGCCATCAGTGAAATCGTCCGAGAGTTCGGCGGCCACGTGCAGGCCCAGGCGCGTTTTGCCCACACCGCCCGTTCCAGTAAGAGTGATTAGTCGCACGTCTGGCCGCCGGAGCAACCGTGTGACCGCCGCTACTTCTTTCTCGCGCCCGATGAAAGGCGTCGGTTGGATGGGCAGGTTGTTGCGGTGAGTATCGAGGGTCTTGAGCGGCGGGAACGTGGCAGTCAGGTCCTCCAAACTCAATTGAAAGAGGTGGCTGGGTCGTTGTAAGTCCTTGAGGCGATGCTCTCCGAGGTCCTGTAAGTAGGTATCGGCTGGCAGGTGCTGCTCCACCAGCTGGCGAGTCGTTGGAGAGAGGAGAATCTGGCCGCCATGCCCGGCACTCATGATGCGGGAAGCGTGATGCACGTCCATCCCAATATACCCATCAGCAGTTAACCTCGGTTCGCCGGTATGCAGACCAATGCGTACCCGCACAGAGGCGCCTTCGGGCCAGGCATGCTCTGCGAGGGCTCGTTGTATGGCTGCGGCAGCTGCAACCGCATCGGTGGCACGGGCAAAGGCGACGAAGAAGGCATCTCCCTGGGTGTCAACTTCGTGGCCGTTGTACTGGACGAACATTTGCCGCAGCAGGTGTCGGCAATCGGTCAGCACGTCGGCATAATGCTCACCTAACTGCTGCAGGAGGCGCGTCGATCCTTCGATATCGGTGAAGAGCAGCGTCACGGTTCCAGTGGGTAGATCGGGCATGAATGGCTCCTCATCTAGAATCATCCTGCGTATTCTGATAAGCGTTTTTTTTCACTGCTCACGCCCACTTCATCTGCGAGGTGCAAGCTGATGATATTTTGCTTATTATACGGCATAGTTAGAATTGCTGCTAAGCAGAGGTTGGAGAGGGAGATTCAAGTCAGTACAACTTATCATGGAACGGATATCCCACGTAGCCAGCACAGCGGAGAGCCGTTTAATTTGGCAATTTACACTCTTTGGTCAAGAAACGTTGTGTTATAATGTGCTTGCGTATTTGGTATAACCGTCACTCCCTAAGAATGAAAGGAATATGTAATGAAGTTGAACGCCGCCGGCTTGAGTCATCTTGGTCTCAGAGTCACCAATCTAGCGCGGGCGAAACACTTCTATATGGACATACTGGGATGCCAATTGGTGAGGGAAACAGATGGAGGGGTGGTAGTCAACGTATCCGGAATGCTTGTTGCCTTGTATGAGACCAATTCGTACTCTTCAAGCTATGATCACTTCAATCCGTTTCGAGTTGGTCTGGATCATCTCGCTCTAGCCGTGGAAGATCCAAGCATTCTAGAAGACCTGAAGCAGGATTTAGACGCAGCAGGGGTACCCAACAATGGGGTTGAGGAAGATCCTGAGACCTATGACAAGTACATCAGCTTCCATGACCCAGATGGCATTGCGTGGGAGCTCTATTCAATTTCGACTCGTTCCGATGTGTAAGCCATTACCGATCTGCTACCGATTGCTATTGAGACTATCAAAGGCACATATCCGCAACTGTGGTCCAATTTAGGATCTATCACCTGTCCTTTGGTCCCGTGCTCGCGTGAGTTGTAAATCACAACAAGGTAACCCACAACTAAAATGGGAACATCTGCCTTGCTTCTAGCGTCTTCATAGAATGGAGTATTCGGGCAGATAAAGCAGAGGAAGAGAGTCACATAGAGCGCGGAGGGCTGTTCTCATGGAAAAGCAAGATCCCCCTAGTTCTCAAAGAAAGGCGTCATTTGTTCGTCCGTGGAGTATTGTCGCAGCCTTACTGATGGTAAGCTTCGTCATTGGAAGCTGGGTAGTTGCCTCGCAGATGGCGCGTAAGCAGCCACCGCCAGCAGGGGGGAGGGCGGCTATGCCGAATGAAACACCGAAGGACGTGTATACTGCCTACAAGGATGTCGTGTATAAGTTAAGCGGGCGCGATGGCTCAGTCATCTGGAAGTTTGCCCTCAAGCAAGCCTATAAGCCAGATCGCATTATCGGCAGCTATTTGCAACTTGATGTCACCAACGATGTCGTCTATGCTGCTATCGAGTATGGCATTTATGCGCTGCGTGGAAGTTCCGGCAAAGAGATATGGCACTATTCACCAAAACTCACCCCTGCTGAGCTGGCACAGGATCGCGGACGTATTGGTGAGATTTTCATCGATAAGAGCCTGATGTATCTGCAACTGACTCGTGGAGATATGGCAGCGCTTGACCTGCGTGATGGCTCGCTGCAATGGAGCCATCTCAGCTTTCCAAATGGTGGCTCCTTCTCACCATCTGATGATGCCCTCTACGTGTCAGAGTTTTCGGGAAAGGGAGTGCCCATGCTCCATGCCATTGATGGGAGGACCGGCAAGGAACGCTGGCACTTCGAGCGCCAGTTGCTCAATACCTCCCTCTCTGCTACGTTCATCTTCGATGGCATTGTCTATAGCAGCGGCAACCCGCTCTACGCACTCGATGCCCGCACCGGCAAGCAACTCTGGGAACAGCGTCTCCTCAATGGACCTGTGTATTTCGATGACCTCCAACTCCGCAATGGAGTGTTATATGTGAACACTAGTGCAATAATAGCTGTAGAGGGCGGTCAAGCAATTCCGCTTGATTACTTCCGCGTTTTCGCCTTTGATGCTCAGACTGGGAAGCAATTGTGGGAATCCAAACCAGGATACAGTTTTCGCGATGAGGTGATAGATGGTGGGAAGAGCATTCTGGTCGAGACTGTTGTGCAAGAAGAATATAGCTTGCAGGCGCTCGATGCAAAGACCGGCACACTGCGCTGGCAGATATCATTGGGTGTGCTGGCCTGCAACATCCCTGGACCGTGTTCCCCCCAGATAGGAGCTTCCGAGAGTCATCTGTATGTGCTCACCTGCAAGCAGCCATATACGCTGCAGGTCTTTGATGCGCGTACTGGCAAGCCAATGGAGCAGCATCCCATCGCTATTCCCGTGAAAGAGGGTTTTGATCTGAGCGCGTTGAGTAACGGTGTGCTCTATGTATGCTCCTCTGTACATGAAGGTGATCCATATTCCTCCGGCAGCAGTACCTCGTTCACCCATTACTTCATCTACGCCATTCGTCTCGCAAACGGCGCGACGAACTGGAAATATGATATCGGCTCTCTTTTAGATGTTCAGGTGCCAATCACAGAACTGCTGCTTGCTCCATAGGGAAAGGTGCAAGCAGCAAGAGAGGTTATAGAAAGAGTGGATCTGCGTCAAAACGGAGTTCCTTGCCTGCCGGACAGACATAGATGTCTCGCTCAGCCTCATAGCGGAAGCGGTCTGCACTCAAGAACTCGGTCCGGTGGTCCATATCGGGAAGGGGAATGTAGATACGAATGTCTTGATCTTCGATAGCAATGACAATGTCTTCGGTGCCGTACTTCTTGTCACCCGTGACGTGCCGTGGCGCAGGTTCCAGCGGAAGCGCGTGTGCCAGAGCAGGTCCAGCATCGGCTGATTGTCCATCACTTCTGAAGGCGTCACCAAGACCGCCATAATCACACGGCCTTGCCTCCATCCACCACAAAATGTGTATGATAGCCCAGATCCACTCCCCCTTTGGTTTGCATGAGCGTCGCATCTGGGTCGGTGGTGCTGACGTGGTAATCAGCCATGCGCTGATAGCTGCGGCCTTTCACGCTGCGATCTTGTGCTTCGAGTTGTTCGATCCAGTCAAGGCGCTCGACATTGTGCTGGGAGAGTTCCTCACGGAACTCCTGGGAGACCGAGATAGGAAGTGACGCCGGGACTCTGCTGCTCGGGATGTCTGCTGATGGCTCCCCTCTGGTGCTTCTTCTGTTTCGGTGGCGAATAAATTGGCCAGGTCTTGCTGTGTTTTATCCAGCAGATGACAGCAGAAGCGTACTTGCTCGCGGAAGTGGTCCACCTGAAAATGATGCAAAAATGGCGCAAGAAGTGCTCAACGAAACGCTGGACCTTCCAAAGCATATTCGTTATGCTCACTTGCAGGAGAGGTTCCTGAAGGAAGCTCAGGCCGTTTTTTTACACTTTGTCAAGTGAAATTGGAGTTCTTATGACATGGAATGAGGAAGTTGCCAGGCGTGACGGACGACATGCTTATTGTCCGCGGGGTCAATGTCTTTCCGAGCGAGATTGAACGCGTGCTGCTGGGTATATCCGAATTGGCTCCCCACTACCAGGTCGTTCTGGAGCGTAATGGGACGTTAGATGAAGTCGCGGTTGAAGCTGAGGCCAACGGGGAATTTGAGGAGCGGCTGGGAGGGGCTCTGCTCGTTGATGGCATTGAGGGATGGGAAGTCCACGATGAGGTAAAAAGGCTCAACCACAAGGTCGCTACAGCCTTACATGAAGCAATGGGCATACACTTTGATGTACGTCTGTTCGTCCCTGGTACCTTGCCTCGCAGGTTGTAGATCGACGTCAATAGCTGCCATGCGGTACAACCCACTCTTGCCGGGGCCGTGTTGCAAAAAGCGCGAAAGTTTGATGGCTGTGTTGAAAAAAATTAGCAGGTTCGCTCAAAAGGAGTGCTTCTATGAAACAAAGTGTCATCCACTATGTGCTCTCACGGCTTTACCAGCTCGGCATTACAGACGTCTTTGGGGTTCTTGGAGACTATGCCTTTCCCATCAACGATGCGATCAGTGAGGATCAGCACCTTCGTTGGATCGGCAGTTCCAATGAGTTGAATGCGGCTTATGCCGCTGACGGCTATGCTCGTCTCAAAGGCGTCGCGGCTGTCAATACGGCCTATGGGGTGGGTGAACTGAGCGCTCTCAATGCTATTGCAGGAGCGTATGCGGAGCACTTGCCAGTCTTCCTTCTGGTTGGCATGCCCAACACGACCACACAAAGGGGCCACAGGTCAACGGGCTCGGCGAGCCACAGGGCAAGAAGGATGCGAAAATCACTGCTGAGTACTTATATCCTCGCTGGGCGCAATTCCTCAAACCGCATGATATTCTCATCACAGAGACCGGTACCGCATCGATGGGACTGGCATTCGCACGTATGCCTTCCGGCTCCGTCTTCCACAACCAGACACTCTGGGGTTCAATCGGCTGGGCAACGCCAGCCGCCTTTGGAGCAGCCATGGCTGCCCCACAGCGACGGACCGTATTGATCACGGGTGAAGGTTCCCATCAGCTGACCGCCCAGGAAGTCGGCCAGTTCTATCGCTATGGATTGAAACCGATGATCTTTGTCCTCAATAACCATGGCTACCTGATAGAACGCTTGCTCTGCAAGCATGGGGAGATAGAATACAACGATGTGGCATCGTGGAACTACCAGCAGTTGCCAGCAGCGCTCGGGCGCGAAAACTGGTTCACGGCCAGGTCACCACCTGCGGCGAGCTGGATCAAGCCATCGCCCATGCCGAAGAGCGTGAAGCGGGGGCCTATATCGAAGTCGTGACGGACACGTATGTGACCTCGCCATTGGCAGCGAAGCTTCATGAAGCACGCGGCACGCTGTATATACACTAGAGGAGGTGTTTGGGCGAGCTGCCGAGGCTGAGCTGGCCGATGCGCAGCCACTGCCCAGCAAAACGTTCAAAATCCCGCTCGCACACAGCACCATAGTGCGGACGCTGCTTGACTTGACAAAGGAGGAAGAGCAACGATGAAAACGCAACGTATCACGCGCGCGACCGGCGCGCCACTCAACCGCATCGACGGGGTTCAGAAGGTCACCGGCGCGGCAACATACGCCTATGAGTACCCGGTCGAGGGCGTGACCTACGTCTTCCCAGTGCAGAGCACGATCGCGAAAGGCCGCATCGTGTCGATCGACGCGAGCGCCGCGCGAGCGCTTCCCGGTGTCATCGCCGTGCTCTCGCACGAGAACGCTCCACAGCTTG
>WNFM01327748.1_pt1 | contig 12330 bp, 9 predicted proteins | sample 5400271 | NCBI WGS metagenome assembly WNFM01 (sample SAMN13153352, study PRJNA577476) | soil metagenome | isolation source: 60 cm saprolite on Douglas fir-dominated hillslope | place: USA:California | collected 2013-09-17 | reverse complement strand
GAGGAGACATTCCGTAGGTCTCTCGGCGCACTACTCGGTTGCAGCGGCATGGCGGAATGTTATGGTACCGTCTGCGAAGTTGAGGAGGCAGTTCCATGCGACACTTTGCACTGATATTCGGGTGTTTGATCGTCCTCGTTTCGGGGTTGGCGGTTGCCCAACAGCACAATATGCCTTCCGGAAAGATCACAGATGAGGAGATCATCAAAAGCGCCATGTCGGCTGCCCCGCAAGCAATTGGAAAGGACGCTACCATCATTGATGTCGGCTCAGACGGAAAGATGCGAGTTGTTCGCCAGGGCAGCAACCAATTTACCTGCATGGCCGATAACCCCAACACACCTGGTCCAGATCCGATGTGTGCCGACCGAAACGCAATGGAGTGGGTCGAGGCTTGGCTGAACAAAAAGGAGCCGCCGAAGAACAAAGTGGGCTTCATGTACATGCTGGCTGGGGGCACGGATGCAAGTAATACTGATCCACATGCACAGAAACCCGAGGCGAATAATAATTGGGTTGAGACCGGCGCCCACGTGATGATCGTTGGTGCGAAGGGGTTACTGGATGTCTACCCGAGAAGCCCCAAGCCGGACACCTCCGTGCCCTACGTCATGTGGCCCGATACGCCCTACGAGCATTTGATGATCCCGGTACGGTAGCGGCGCGTAGCAGGTCTGCTGGAATGGCGTTAGCGCGTAGGGCGCAATAAGCGTAGCGCATTGCGCTATTCCTGCCGCGCCCAGTTCACGAGCGCGTCGAATACCCCCCAGTCTGCTGGAAATATTCCGGCCGCCCGGGTCGATGCGCAACGTCCGTTGGGCATGCCTGCAGGTTCGCAGAGCGCCGACCGCGCGGCTCAATGGTAACGGCGCAAATGCGCTTTGCTTATTGCGCCCTACGAGCCGCCCGCTACGCGGCTTGCCTAAAGTCTCCGACCTGCGCATCGAGGGCGCGCTTGAAGGCGGGCCGCGCCGTGCAGCGGTCGATATAGGCGGCGAGGCGCTTGTCGCTGGTGACGATGTCGGTGTGCTTCAGGATGCGCAGCACCGTCGTCATCATGAGATCGCCAGCGGTGAAGCGGTCGCCGCCAAGATAGGCCTTGTCGCCGAGCGATTTGGATAGGCCGGCGAGACGCCGCTTCGCGAAATCCCGCGTAGAAAAGGTCGATCAGCGCAACATTCATGATGAAGGGCTCGATGGAGTTGAGCGCCGCGATGAGCCATTGCGTCGCGTGTGCCCTGGCGACCGGACCCTTGGGCAGGAGAGTCTCGCTCCGCTCGCCGATGTGGAGCACGATAGCCCCGGATTCGAAGAGCGTGAATTCGCCGTCTTGAAGAATCGGCACCTGTCCGAAGGGCTGCAGGACGCGGTAGTCCGGCTTGTCCTGATCGCCCTGCTCCAGAAGGCGCGTCTTATAGGGGATGCCCGCCTCCTCCAGGGCCCAGCGCGCGCGCAGATCGCGCACTTGGCCGTAGGCGAACTCCGGAACCCATTTGAATGCCGAGATCGTAATCATGCGATGTGCTCCTTTGCGATCTGCGCGGCATAAGCCGCAAGCTTGTCGAAGGCCGAGGTCCAGCCGCCCACGTGGCTGTCGCGGCGCTCCACATTGAGGAACGGCCTTTGGTGGAAGGTCTGGACTGTCTTGCCGCCCTTCTCTTCGAAGGTGATCGTGACAAGCGTCTCGACGCCCGCGGACGGGCCGTCATTGTCCCAGGTGAAAGTGAAAACGAGCCGCTTGTTCTCGACGATCTCGCGATAGACGCCGCCGAACCAGTTCTCGCCATGCGCCGGCGACGTGATCATGGCGCGGTAGGCGCCGCCGACGCGGAAGTCGATCTTTGCCTCGGGGCAGGTGAAATTCGCCGGGCCCATCCAGCGCTTCATGTGTTCCGGCTTGGACCAGAGCGCAAAGACCAGCGAGGCCGGTGCGTCGAAGGTGCGCGTGATGAGGAGTTCGTCGTCGGCCAATCTGGCACTCACTTGCGCTTCTCCTTGGCTTTAAGCTCCGCGAGATAGGCGTCCATCTTGTCGAAACTTTGGGTCCAGAAGCGGCGGTAGCGCGACAGCCAGCCGTCGACGGCCTTGAGCGCCCGGGGTTCCAACCGACAGGGCCGCCACTGCGCCTCGCGGCCGCGCGAGATGAGGCGCGCGGCCTCAAGCACCTTCAAATGCCGCGACACCGCCGGCAGGCTGATGTCGAAAGGTTTCGCGATCTCGTTCACAGTCGCCTCCCCCCTGGCGAGCCGCGCAAGGATCGCCCGCCGCGTCGGATCCGCGAGTGCCGAGAGGGTGACGGAAAGGGTATCGGGCATTATTTAACATACTGCGCAATTAACACGTCTGCTAAATATAGCGCGACGGCAAGCGTGTCAAGTCGCCCCGAATCGATGACGAGGCCGACGTGATGCGCGAAACCAAACGGATAACGGAACTTCCGAAATCGGGTCCGGCCGCCGGGTCGATGCGCGACGATAGCTTGATGCCGGCAGGCTGGGAGAGCGCCAACCGCGCGGCCGGCGCAATGCGCTTCGCTTATTGCGCCCTACGAACTGCCCAATGGACTAGGGGCGAAGGGCGGCGTAGCGTGGGAACGGGAGCTTTCCGAAATGGACAGTGTCGCCCATGTGATTGAGGCGCTTCCGCGCTTCGACCCCGCGAAAGCGACGTTTGATGCCAAGGCTCTGTCCCCGGCAGGTGTCATCGACAGTATCGAGCAGTTTGGCTGTGCATGGCTCAAAGGGCTGTTCGAGCCAACAGAGCTGGAGAGATTCGATGCCGTCATTGCTACCAACATCGACGGTATCGAGAAGGTCTATCGTGATCTCGGCTTAGGCGACGACTTCAATATTGGATTCCCGCTGTATTTTGCGTCCGAGGTCAATCGGGATTGGGCACAACAGCTATTCCGTAATTCCTATCCTGGTGTGTTCGATCCGGCGAAGATGGCAGGCGCCGACAGCACAAGGCTTGCGGCGTTCGTCTTCGCCGCGCTCAGGCGCTGCGGGCTCATCGAGCCGATTGCGCGCTATCTCGGCCTCGATGAACTGTGCACTAGCTCCGCGATCACTCACATCCGTAATTTCAAGCCTCGTAGCAACAAGTGGTTCGGAGAATTCCACCAGGACAATAAGCTCTACGACATAAAAGCCGAAATCCTGACCCTTTGGTTTCCCTTTCGCTACGAGCATGGTCGGATGCCAAGCCTGGAATTTCTGCCGGTCCGGCCCAACGATCATCTTCCGACGGTCACTGGGTGCGGGATTGATAACGACTTGTTCCGCGCCGATGCATTCTGGCGACCTTCGTATCGGTTGGGAGATGCCATGCTTTTGTCGGGATTTGTGCCGCATCGAACCTATATCGAGCCAGGCATGACGCAGGAGCGCACCAGCGTAGATTTTCGGTTTTTTGGCTCAGCGGTGCCGAACCCAATCTATGCGCGGCCGGTAATTGCGGGTCTCAAAGAGTCTGCAAGACGGGTCAAGGCCGCAGTAAAACGTCGCGCGGAGCGACTACTTCCCGACCGCGGGTAATCGCACGAAGACCGCACGCCGACACACGGCTGCGCCGCGATCCCACGATGGTGGCATCGCCCGAAGCTGGCGGCGCGAATAAGCGCGTAGAGCGCAACAAACGAATCGCATTGCGCCATTCGTGTCGCGCCGAATTCCCCGACCGCCTCGAATTCGCCCGCGCCGTCTGTCGGAAATTTTTTGGCTGCCCGCGTCACGCCTCCAGGCGAACAGCGCGCCAACCGCGCGGCCGGCGCAATGCGCTTCGCTTATTGCGCCCCACGAGGCTTAATCTTGCGTCCGAACGCGACGCATTGGTTCCACGGCAGTCTCAGCCTTCTTTGAGTCCCCTTCGATGGCGGCGGTGGCTTCCTCGAGGAACGGGCGCCATCGATCCGAAACGGCCTTGATCTGCGAGAGAATCTTTTGTTTCTTCTCCGGCGAAAGATCGGCTCTGGGATCGGCAAGCCGATCGAGCTCGCTCTCGAGCTTGGTCCAAAAGCGGTGGCCGCCGAGCGACGTCGCGGCGCGAACCGTCTGCTCGAATTGTTCCATCCGCCGCGTCGCGAAATCGTCCAGCAGATCGAGCACAATCCATCCGGACACGACGATGGCCGCGCAAACGATAACGGTCTTGATCAAGAAGCGGCCGATCGGTCCGAGACCTGACTCGGCGCTCTCAGACGTTGGTTCCTGACTCGTTTCCATATCAGTGCCCTGTTGTGTGTGCCCGAATTCTCTAAAGACGGCTAAGCGTGTCGCCGTCGCGCCCCCCGGGATGGATACATCGGCGCTCTATCCAACTCAAAGGGAATATGCAACGTGTTACTTTCGATCGCCCAAGACCGGCTCATCCAAGCCCGCTTTGCCTAAGACCGCTCTCCCGCTGATGGCGACCTTTACCCGTATCCTGCCTTATCTGCTGTCTTGGGGCGTTCTTGCCGTATTGATGATCGTCGGCATGCATCGCTTGCCGTTTGCCCTCTACACGCCGATCGACGGCGAATGGGCAAAATGGAATGTCGAGGCCATTCTCAAATTCGGAAAAGTGTTCGATCTCAGCCCATACAGCATGCTCGCGGGCATGGGATCGATGTATTTCCCGAATCTTCCTTGGCTTAATCCGGGAGCGCTCGCGCTCGGCCTGCCGCTCGACGAGCAGACAAAGAGCATCGTTTCCTACGCCGTTTACGCTTGCGAGCTCGCAGTTACGATCGTTCTCTTGGCGCGCAGCATCGGTTTTTCCTGGCTCATGGCCACGGCCGGCGCGCAGCTTTATCTCTATCTCTTGTTTCCTCCCTTTGGCAGCGTCTTCCAGATCTACAACTGGTATGGGCTCGCTCCTTATTTTGCCCATCTGACCGCCGCGTTGAACGCGGCGGCTGCGGTGTTTCTCGCCTGCGGGCGCACGCGAGGCGGTTGGCGCAACGCCATTTTGTGCGCCGCCTTCCTCGCCTTGTTCGTTTCCGGGCTCCTCTCGGCGCCATTCACCTTCGTGTTTGCCACGCCTGCTTACATCGTCATCTCCGCCGCGGTCGTTCTGGGGCGGCGGCCGCCGCGCCTCGAATGGGCATGGAAGGCGGCGGCGCTGCTGCTTTGCCTGATCTTCTTTTTCGGCTCAGGCTTGCTGTCCTATTATCTCGGAACCGTCGCCACGTCGGGCCGCACGCCGACTTCGGCAATTGCGTGGGACAAGATTCTGTCGCTGCGCGCTTGGCTCGAGCTGTTCGAGAACCATCCGATCTGTCAGGACCCGCGCCTGCTCCTGTGCATCCAGGATCGGGGCGCGTGGTTGGACATTGCCGCCCTCCTCGGAGCCGCGGTGGCCGTCGTGACACGGCGCGGCGACATCCGCGTGGCCGGCGCCGCCCTGATCGCCTATATCGCCCTCGCGCACGGTTATGCTTACGCGTATCAAGTCGGATGGCTCGGCCCTGCCGGCGTCCTTTCCACGCATTTTCTGATCTTGTCGTGCTGGGCGTTCATTTGCATGTTCGCGGTCGTTCCCTTCTTCGAGCCCTTGCGCCGGCTGCGGCTCACAAGATCCGCGAAAGCAGGATGGCCCAAGATCACGCAGCTCGCGCGTTTTGCCGCGGGCATCGCCGTCGCTGCTCTGCTCGTCGTGATCGTCATCAAGCTGCTGCGGCATCCCTACGACACCTACCGCTATGGCGCCGCTCAGCTGGTGACGGGCGCTGCGGCGTTGGCGGGTGTCATCTTCGCGACCGAATTGATTCTTGCGTACCGCAGGAAAACACGCGCAGCCTCTTCTTCCATCGCTCGCGAGACCGTGCTGCGACACGCCATTGTGCTCGCCGTGTTTCCAATCCTGGCCTTGGTTCATTTGTCGATCGGCCCTCGCCAGCAGGTCCCAACGGTGCGCGATCCGTCATTGCGCGACTATCTGCACGACCACGCGTCGATCGACATCGGCAAAGCGTTTCGCGGCTACACCGCCACCATCTGGATCGACAAATACGGTGAAATCGGCGTCGGCCCCAGCAACACGCCGCTCCAACACGCCAAGCTCTATTACTATGGCCGCGAGTACTTCAGCGCCCGCTACGGCGAAACCTTTACGGAAGGAGATTTGTGGGCGCTGAACGTTCCGACCTTCGAGGAGTACGGCGAGTGGACCTCGGTGCAGGCGCATGCATTCGCGCTGCGGCTTCTCGCGCCCCCTGGAACGGCGACCCACAGCAACTATTTGCGCATCTACACGATCGATTCCGACATATTGCGCGCGGTTGGCGTGCGTTACGTCCTCACCGACGCGGAGATGCTCGATCAGCCGGCTATCCCGCGCGGCTCCGTCACCGTGCCGGACTCTCCGCGCACGCCGGCCGTTCGCCTGTTCGAGCTCAGCAATCCCAACCTGGGTACCTACAGCCCCACCCATTTTGTCAAGGCAACCACGGCCGCGCAGGCCGTGCAGCAGATACGAGAAAACAAGCATCGTCTCGATCAGGTGGCGGTCGTGTCCGACGATATCCCCTCCACGACCGGCACGGCGCGCGATGTGGCGATGATCGTCGAGCGCGACGGTCTGCGGGTCCGCGCGACGAGCGATGGGACGGCCCACATCCTCTTGCCGGTGCAGTTTTCCCATTGCCTCGTCGTGGTCAATGGCGCTGCCGCCCGGCTCGCCCGCGCCAATCTCTTTCAGACCCTGCTGTCCTTCGACCGCGCGGTCGACGCCCGGCTTGAATTTCGCTTCGGGCTCTTTGCCGACAACACCTGTCGGATTCGAGACGGGCTCGACAACAAGGCGCTTGGATTGTGACCGCCGGGACGGCCCGCCAACTGATACCAGCGGCCTTGGCATTGATTCGTCATGCCCGGCCTTGTGCCGGGCATCCATGTCTTGTTTTCGTTGATGCGGCAAAGACGCGGATGGCCGGGACAAGCCCGGCCATGACGGCATGGTTGGATCACCGTCGCTGGCCGTTGGTATGAGACCGATCCTTGGTCGATCGATCGCGAAGTGGGGCTATCCCGCCGCTTATGTGGTCGTGCTGCTGAGCTTCACGCTCATCTGGTTTCGGCATTTCCCATTTCTCTACATCGGCCGCGATGCCGATCTGAGCCTTTGGCTCGGCAAGGCCTATTGGGATTGGGCGCATCCGTTCGACGTCACGGCCATGAACCCCCTTCAGGGCATGACCAGCATGCTCATGGCGATAAATCCTTATTTCAATCCCGGCACCTGGATATTCCAGACCGACGCCTCGGCGATCTCGAAGCAGGTCGTCTCGTTCATCGTCTATTTCACCGAAGTCACCTTATCGAGCTTCGCGCTGGGCGTAGCGCTCGGATTCTCGCGCCCCTTTGCCTTTGCGGCCTCGCTCTGGCTCACGGTCCTGCTGTTTCCTCCCCTCAACTTCGTCTTCGGCCTGTACGGCTGGCTCGCGACAAGTCCGCTCTATGGCCATACGCTGACACTGAGCAATTTACTGCTTATCGCGTTTGTCAATATCGGCGTGCAGAGCCCTGCCAAGTCCAGCTTCGGGTATCAGCTTGCTCGCAACTGGCTGCTCGCGAGCTGCATCTTCATCTTGATCCTGCTGATCGTTCTTGCCGCGCCGTTCTACAACGGCGGGATGCTGGTCGGTTCGCTGCTGCTCGCCGGCGTGATTTTTTTATCTTCGACATCGTACCAGCAGATGCTCTGGCGCCTGGCCGCCGGCATCTACGTGCTGGCCTGCGCTGCAGCGCTTCACTTTCCTGAATTTTTCATCGGCGCCAGGGATTACTCCGCGCGTTTTTCCGGGCCCGAGCATTTTTTGCTGGAATTTCACTGGCCGGCCCAGTTCTCACTCGAAGTTCTGGCGCGCGCCCGGCAAGGCCTGTGCGAATGGGGCGTCCTGTGCGATCGCCTCACGGGATGGCCGCTCGCATTGACCGGGTCCTATTGGCTGCAATTGAGCATCATTCTCGGTGGCGTTGCCGCGGCGATCCGCATGCCCTCCCCCCTCGCGCGCACCGGTGCCTTGTTCAGCGCGCTTTGGACGCTCCTGCTGCTCGTTTGGATCGGCGCAAGCCTCGGCTTCATTGCAGGGCTCCCGCTTTCTCCGCTGTTTGTTTATCTGATGATGTATCCCTTCTGGGCGCTATTTAGTTTGTATGCGCTCGTCACCCTGCTTGAGATCGCCGCGGCGCGCCGCGCGGCGGTCATTCGATCGGCCGCTCACCGATGGATCCCGGCGGCGATTTGCCTGACGGCGCTTGTCTTCGCGGTGCTGTTGCGCGCGAGCCCGGCGGATCTCTTCAAGCAGCGCGGCCCGCAGCCACGCATCGGCTCGCCCATTACCGAGCTTCTCCAGCAAGAAATCTCGCTCCATCCGGGGCAAGCTTACCGCGGTTCGGTTGCCACCCTCCTCGGTGCAGCCGCAAGCCCGCTGCGTCAGCGACTCCTTGGAAGCGCCGAAGGACCGCTCGAGCAGGGCGCGTTCGAGAAATTTCTACTCCGCCTGAGTTCCGATACCGGCAGCAGCCACGATCTGCTCGATCTGTGGTGGCGCGATATCCCGACCCTCTCCGAGTACGGTCAAGGTCTATCAAAGCCGCTGATGTTTTATATTTCGAATGTCCTCAATTCACCGCAAGACGCGCAGGATCTCAACTTCGCGTTTCCCCGGCTGGCCGATATCGACGTCTTGCGGGCACTGGGGGTTCGCTTCGCAATCACCGATCTCAAGCTGCCGGCGCATCGTGCAAGCGTGAGGCGCACGGTGCCGCTCAAGGACGGGATCGAGCTTTATCTCTACGAGTTTGCGCATCCGAATGTCGCCGGCTTTTCGCCGCTGAAATTGTCGGCAGACATCAGCCCAGCGGAATTGTTGCGACGGATTCGAGAAAACCCCGCGCTGTTCGAATCCGAAGCATTCGTGGCTCCCGCCGCAACAACGGAGCAATTGGTCCCTGTGCAACGCTCGCAGATGATATTCGAGCGCGGCGCCGTGCATGTGCGCGCGTCGAGCGCAGGCGCTTCCGCGCTGCTCCTGCCGCTGCAATTCTCCCATTGTTTCCGGCTCGTCGGCGATCTGGGCGACCGCGTCAGGGTGCTGCGAGCCAATCTGATCCACACCCTCGTGCTCTTTGCGGGCGAATTGGACATTCGCCTCAAATGGGAGTTCAGCTTTTGGCGCAATAGCGGCTGTCGTTTGCGTGATGCCGAGGACGCCCGCGCGCTCGGACTACGCTGATGATGGGATTAAGCACGACGGACCGAGTCGAGCGCCGAACTCGGTCTCTACCCTCCCCCTTGTGGGGAGGGTGGCGAGCCTTAAGCGCGTTTACGCGCGTCTTCGACGCGCTATGGCGAGCCGGGTGGGGGTGATGCGGTGATGCGCAAGCTCGCCTGACACGCCCCACCCCCACCCCCAACCCCTCCCCAGCCGAAGTCGGGTTTACCCGACTTCGGCCATCTAAAATGCCGAACTCGGGCAAGCCCGAGTTCGGGTGGGGAGGGGAGCGCACCGAGTACGCGGCATCGGTCGGCGTCAGCGCAAGCGGATGCCCGCCTAGTAGGAAGGCTCGACTTGCGAACCGCGCGACGCGATCCCCCGCGCTGATTGATCGCGCGCGAGCGTCAGCGTAACGTCCGTCCCGCTTTTCCCCCACATCCAACACCAACAGCGAAACAAGTCAGACCAACGCGGTGCTGTTCAATTCCTATGTCTTCATTTTCGCTTTCCTGCCGCTCGTTCTGGCAGGTTACGCGCTGCTGCGCCGCGCCTCCAACCTGCTTTGGCCGGTCGTCTGGCTGGTGCTGGCATCCTTCGTCTATTACGCCTGGTGGCGGCCGGAATTTCTGCTCCTTCTTCTGTTCTCGATTTCGGTCAACTTCGCCTTCGGCACACTGATCATTGATGGCGCGCTCTCGCGCGCGCAATCGCGCGCGGTTTTGACCGCCGGCATCCTCTTCAACCTCTGCCTGCTCGGCTATTTCAAATATGCGGGCTTCTTCGTCGCGAACGTGGATTACGTGCTCGGACTAGACTGGGCGGTGCCGAGCATCATCCTGCCGATCGGGATTTCATTCATCACGTTTCAGAAGATCGCCTTTCTCGTGGACGCCCACCGCGGCCTGGTGCGTCATTTCACGCTGCTCAATTACGCTTTCTTCGTCACCTTCTTTCCGCAGCTGATCGCCGGGCCGATCACCCACCACTCCGAGATCATGCCGCAGATCGGCCCGTCCGTGCGCCGCGATCTGGCGTCCGATATTGCCGTGGGGTTGAGCATCTTCGTGGTCGGACTGTTCAAGAAGGTCGTCGTTGCCGACGGCCTCGCCGTCTACGCGGATGCCGGATACGCCACGGTCAAGGCGGGCCACGCGCTCGACACCGCCTCGGCTTGGGTGACCGTGCTCTGCTACAGCTTTCAGCTCTACTACGACTTCTCCGGCTATTCCGACATGGCGGTGGGACTTGCGCGCATGTTCGGATTCCGACTGCCCGTCAACTTCTACTCGCCTTACAAGTCCGCATCGATCATCGATTTCTGGCGGCGCTGGCACATCACGCTGTCGCGCTTCTTGCGCGACTATCTCTACATCCCCCTCGGCGGCAATCGGCGCGGCGCGGCGCGCAGGTATCTCAATCTCGGCATCGTGATGCTGCTCGGCGGATTGTGGCACGGCGCCAACTGGACCTTCGTCCTCTGGGGCGGCGCGCATGGTGTGATGCTCGCGGTGAACCACGCTTGGCGCGCGCTCCCGCTCAGCCGCTCGTTCGCGCTCAAGACAGCCTTAGCGCAGGCGATCGCAGTGCTCGTGACGTTTACCGCCGTCACGCTGGCGTGGGTCCTGTTCCGATCCGAGACGCTGGCCGACGCCAAGACGATGTTCGCCTTTCTTTGGCCGGCAAGCGGCGACCCATTGGGATGGCCCTCGTTTTCGGGGCTCATCCGCGGGCAGTTCACGGATCTCAAATCCGCGTTGGCGCTGACCGAGTGGTTCAAGCCGCGGGAATTGTGGCCGCCCGTATTGCCGCCGGATTACCTTGCAGGGAGCGCCCGGCCGGCGGGATTGTTTCTCTTGTGCGTCGCGCTTGCGACATTTAGCGTGCCCAACACGTACCAAATTTTCGGACGCTTCAAGCCCGCGCTGTGGCTGCCCGAAGAGACCGAAGGAAGCGGCATCCTGCGGGCGCTCGATTGGCGCGTCGCGATCATCGTCGCCGGCATGTTCCTGTTGTGCGTGTTGCGCCTCTCCCACGTCAGTCCGTTTCTCTACTATCAGTTCTGACATGGCCGCATCGGGATATTTCCGCGCGTTGGTCCTGAGCCTGGCAGCTTGGCTCAGCCTCTATTTGCTCTTCACCTGGACCGTCGACCCGTATGGCGTTTCCCCTATCCGCGTCGGCGTGCACGGCATCAACGACATAAAGCCGAAGCGTCTCGATATCGACCGGCTGATCAAGCCTTACGAAGTGTGGCGCTATCAGCCGCGCACGATCTTTCTCGGTACGTCGCGCGCCCATCAATCGCTCGACCCCTCCGTGCTCGATGGGACCCGCTTCGCGCCCGCCTACAATGCCTCGATGCCGGCGGCCTCGATGGAGATGACCGCCGCTTATTTGCGGCAATACGTGCGCTTGGATCGCAACCTGCGCACGGTCATGATCGAGCTGTTTCTCCCGAATTTCATCGGAGCAGCCAACGCTCGCCAATCCGGGACATGGTCGGAGTTCGCGCGCAATACCGGGACGCTCTTTGCCAGCGCCGACGTGCTTTGGGATGCGGTTGCGACAGCGGCCTACAACGTGGCGAGCGGGCGGCCGACATTTCAAATCGAGCCGAGCGGATATTTATACCGTCCGCCCGGACGCGACACGCAAGGGCCGTTTGATCGTTTTGCCGGCTACATCTGGAGCGCACAGGTGAGCGAGCCGGATAAGGCGACCTTTAATGAAGGCGCGTTCGAGGCGATCCTCGACATCATCGAGATCGCGCGCGCGAACGATCTCGAGCTCATCTTCCTTCTCGGCCCAAGTCACGGCTACGCGGACTACTATTATGAGTCCATAGGGGCGTTCGATGTCATCGCGGAATGGCTGCGCAGGCTGAGCGCGCGCGCGACCGTTTACAGTTTTGCGCAACCCAGCGACTGGGTGAGCGAGCCCATCGGTCCCCACATGGCGTACTGGTACGACACCTTTCATTATTCGCAGGCGATGGGCCGCGCCATGCTCGCGCGCCTTGCCGGCCTCCCCGCGTCCGGCCTGCCCGAGAATTTCATGGAGCGGCTGACGCCGGAGCGGGTCGCGGCCCATATCGAGCGCCGCCGCGAGGCGGTGAAACGCTGGGCGCG
>WNFM01325259.1_pt1 | contig 12330 bp, 15 predicted proteins | sample 5400271 | NCBI WGS metagenome assembly WNFM01 (sample SAMN13153352, study PRJNA577476) | soil metagenome | isolation source: 60 cm saprolite on Douglas fir-dominated hillslope | place: USA:California | collected 2013-09-17 | reverse complement strand
AGCATTCCCGACGAAAAGGAACAAAGTACAATTCGTGCGGTATGCGGATGACTTTGTAGCATTTCATGCGACGGAAGAAGGAATCAAGAAAGCGAAAACAGTGCTCGAAGCATGGATACAAGACATCGGGCTGGAACTGAAACCAAGTAAGACGAAGATCACTCACACATTCCTGGAATATCAAGGGAATGTGGGATTTGACTTTCTTGGGTGAACTGTTCGGCAATTCCCGGCGGGAAAAACGCACACGGGAAGAGCCAATGGATACAGTCCACCGCTTGGATTTAAGACCATCATTACGCCAAGCAAAGAGGCGATCAAAAGACACACCTCAGCAGTAGGAGGACTGATAAGGAAAAACCGGCACGCCTCACAAGGCAAACTCATCAAAGAGCTAAACGCCGTGATTCGTGGATGGACCAATTATCATCGAACAGTGGCGGCATCTCGTACCTTCCGCTCCTGTCGAAGAATCCTCTTCCTGCAACTCCAACAATGGGCAAAAAGCAGACACCCGAACAAGAGTGGCGAGTGGAGATCGAACAAGTACTGGCATGTGGACCAAGGCCACGGCTGGACATTCACAGATCAGCGATCAAAGCTGTGGGATTACACCCGCACGCATATCCAACGACACGTCAAGGTAAAGGGAACAGCGAGTCCGTATGATGGAAACCTGCTGTACTGGAGTAAGCGCCTGAGCAATCACTACATGTTCAGTGGATTACTGGGAAAACTGCTCCAGAAACAGCAGGGAAAATGCCGATGGTGTGACTTGCTCTTTCAGGATGGGGACATTGTTGAGATAGATCACATCACCCCAAAGAGTGAAGGTGGTGGTGAGGAACTGAGCAACAAATTTGCGCGATGCCATGCCGAATATTGTGTACCAATAGGGCTTTCTTGAGAACCAGCTCTTTTCCCCAGAGCTAAATGAAAACACTTCTTTTCACCTGCGATATAATAGGCCAGCGCTCTTTTTTCTTCGGTCCTCTTCGTCGTTTGTCGTGCACACGAATAGGGGTGGAACATGTTACAACAACTTCTTGACGAGGCACTTCTGGCCACTCGTCTAGGCAATAAGCCAAAGGCCGACCAACTTATCCACCAGTTAGCAGATGCCTCTGATGAGGCGGTGGATGTCCTGGTGAAAGCACTTCACCAACCAGGGAAAGCTCGGCAAGCGCTTGCCATTCAAGCCCTTCATCTCATTGGCTACCCCAAGAATGAGCTAGCTATCCCAGAGCTCATCTACCATATTGGCGATCCGAACCTTCCCGGGTGGAGTGAGGCGGTAGAGACGCTTACTGAGATGGGACCAGATGTCGTTGTGCCACATCTCGTCCAAGCACTTTTGGAAAAAGGACCACCATATCACACTGATGTAGGGAACAACCAGACGTGGGCCTACGATGTCGAAGGGCTCTGTACGATGTTAAGCATGAAGACGATCGCAGGTGAATATGCGCTTCGTTGTTGCCCTGCTGTTCATCACCTGTTGAGCCAGGCTGATTTCACTCAAGCGACTGGGGCAAGCCCAGATGCCGATATGTTGCTGGATGTCATTGAGAAAGCAGGAGATCAAGTGGCTTACGTTCTTCCAACACTCATTGCCCTAGCAAAGAAGCAGCGCGAGAGCGATGTGGGAAAACGCGCGCAGAAACTCATTTCGACATTTCCCGAAGAAGTTCTTGCGGTCTACAAGCTCCTGCTTCGCCCGTTATGAAACGTAGGTGCTGCAACGCTATCCCAACAATTGTACAGAGTGGGGAGGAAAACAAGCAAGGAGAGATGAGCGAGCGACCCATCTGCTCACAGGATTAGAGTACGGAAAATGCAGGAGAGGCAGGCCACCAGTCATGAGGAAAAAAGCTCGCTTTTGGCATTGCTGTTACACAGGATCGCCTGCAAACGCCGTCTTCCTGTGCTCCAGCTTTTCCGGCTGGTTGTTTGTTTGCTCATCACGATGAGGATTCGGCCTTTAGCCAACTGGAATCTTTGGTAAACGAATATCCTGCATGACCGCCCACACAATGGTCAGGCAGCTTGTTTCTGTCGTGAAGGCATCAATCTGATCAGTGCGCTGCCGCACATTGCTAAAAAACTTTCAATCGCATTGGTACTGCGAATGTAGCGATGCATGACCGGTGGAAAAGCATAAAACGTCAGAAGATACGCTTCATCCTCACACAGACTGCGAATAGCTTCGGGATAACGCTTCTGGTATTTGGCTTTAAATGCGGCCAAATTCAACTGTGCATCTTCTTTCTTCTCTTGCTTCCAAATCCCTCCAAGTTCCGTAGCCACCTCTTGCCGCTCGCGGTGGGGAATGGCGTTGAGCACATTGCGCTGTTTATGCACCAAACACCGCTGGCGTGGAGTCGCCGTAAATAGAGATTTGATCGCAGCCAGGAGTCCATCATGCCCATCAGTAACGATCAGATCGATCTCGGTCACTCCCCGGTTGCGTAAATCTTGTAAGAGACAACTCCAGCCATCTTTGTCCTCTTCGGCACACGCACGTAAAGCCAGGACTGCTTTATTCCCTTCCAGATCGACACCCAATGCCGTTAAAATGATCGTGGAATCGGTTTGAGTGCCATGGCGCACGCGCCAGACTTCAAATTGTTCCGTGAGGGTGTGGTTGAGACGACTCACAGCACTGGCGCTGGGAGCTACTCCCATGAGCGTTTGAGCTACTTCCCCAACTTTATGGGTACTGGTTCCAGAGACGAACATCTCAGTCAATCCCTCTGCTACTTGCTGCTCATAGCGATTGTAACGCTCAAAGACCTGCGTGTGAAATTCTCCGGCGCGATCTCTGGGAACATTCAAATCCTCAATGGGGCCACTGGTTGTTGCCAAATCACGCGTGTAGAAGCCATTGCGATAGCCTTTGCGTGCGGGCGTACATTCTCCCCAAGCCGCTCCCACAAACCGTTCCAGCTCTTCGCGCATGATCTCTTCCATGACGACCCGTGTGGCATCGCGGATCTGTGTACGCAGATACCGATGAAATTCTTCTGGTGCTGGAAGGTTTGGGATTGACGACTCCGAGGTTCGAGGCTTGCTTTCTTCTGGTGTGGTATGCTCTTTCTTGTGCGCAGGCATAGTTCTCTCCTTCTTTAGAAGCTAAAGGTTTTGACCCAAAGGGTCATACTATGCCCTGTATTATCTCCTCAATTGGCCTTCTTGGGGCGGGGAATCTTTACACAACAATCGGCATGGCCTCCAATGCCGATCTTCTCCCACTCTTTTTCACCTGTTTTCTGAACGGATATCCCAAGGTAGCCAGCACAGGCAGCGAAAGTGAAGATCAAGACCATTGCGTTCCGCTGCGGGGGATGGAATGATACTGATCTAAAGGGAGCAGTGATGATCTATGATGGCCCCGCTGACCTCCTGGCTCATTATGATGAGTCACTGCTCGTTAAAGGGATATGATCCCATCAGCGAGGTTGTGTACAAGCCTATGCCAACAGCCCATAGGTTTCAAGGATGATAAGTCTAAGCGTCTTGCGACCTTGCGCTCCCAGTTGTTGGATCTAATCATGTCGCTGGGCATTGTGTTGACAGAGTTCCGCACGCTCCTTGGATGAGAGCGAAACAGGAAACTGCACCAGGACTTCTGGCTCCTCCTGCTTCGTTGATCGGCTTCAGCAGCTTAAAAGACTGATGTGGTAAGTAGCGATTTCCTGCGCCTCAAGTATGAAACGCGAGCTTAGATGAGCGGATCAGATGTCTCCTGATCATGCACGAGCAGCTCCTCCTCCTCAACCGGTAAGGCGAGGGTGACCTGCACCCCTTGACCTGCTGGGGAGTCGATCGTGAGCATCCCACCGTGGGCAGCGGCAATCCTGTTCGCCAGGTAGAGTCCCAGGCCCAAGCTGGTCGGCGGTGAGCCTGCTACGAAAGGTTGGAAGAAGGTGGCGAGCCGCTCAGCAGGGAGACCGGGTCCCGCATTGCTCACGGTGAGGATCATCCACAGTCCGTCCATCCGTCGCTCAATGGCTCCCTCTACCACGATCGGTGTTTGCTTCGGCGCGCAGTTGACCGCATTGGCCAGCACGTTCTCAAGCAGCTGACGCAGCCGATCCGGGTCGGCAGAGAAGACGACCTCCACATGCGAGTGGACGTGGATTGGCCTTTCTGTTGTCCTGAAGGCAGAAACGACTTCCCGCACCAACTCCAGGAGCTTCATGGGCTGAGCATTGATGGCAAAGATGCCCTGATGCAGGCATGCCACATCCAGCAGGTCGGCGCTCATCCGCTCGAGCAGGCCCAACGTGTGGTTTACCGCACGAACGTCACGAATATCCGGCTCCCGCCCTTCCCGATGTGCCCGCTGCTCCAGCAGCTCGATGCGCCCCCTGATGGGCGTAAGGTAATTGCGCAGGTCTTGGGCTATGACCGTGAGCACCTCCTCAGAGGCCAAGCGTCTGCCTTGCTCCATGGCCTCCTGTTTCAGCCGTTCGATGAGTTCTGCTCGGTGGATCACGATGCCAATCCAGTGGGCAACCGCCTCCAGAAAGTGCAGATCCTGCTCCGAGAAGAACTCGGGGGCGCTGGATACCGCTATCAGCACTCCCCGACGCAGCGTCTTCACCTCGAAGACCGCAGCGATCTCCGACTTCACGCCCAGCCCGTCCTTCAACCCCACAAGTACTTCAGGGTCCTGGTCGGCGTGGCCTGTGAGGAAAGGAGCACCTGTGAGAAAGACCTCGATGGTGCGTCCACCGTTGGCGAAGGGCAGTCGGTCCATCCCGATGGCGCGCTGTCGCCTGCCCATCGGGGTATCGCTGGTCCCAAGAGCCACAAGCGTCTCGGACGCCGGGTCATGGAAGAAGACATCCACCTTCTCGGCGGCGAGTACCTCTGCAATCAGGGACGTTGCTTGATCGAGTGTCGCTTTGACTTCGGTCGCTGGCAGTTCCAGCAGCCCTTCCAGGGCAGTTAAGAGCTGGTCCTGCCGCTGACTCGCGTCATCCTTGTCAAAAGCCTGTTTCATTTCTTTTTCCTCCTCTAGAGGGATGATGTGCATTCTCTGCATGGACAGCTTTCGGGAGCACCTGAGCATGGCGAACCTGAGCGGCAAAAGAAATGAGACGCACAGAGAAGAGGGGCCGGTTTCTACACTCTTGGTGGCACCCGTTCTCGTCCTTTGTACTGCTCAACTCACGCTTCTTTCACGTCTACTTGTTCCTGCTTCCTGCTCTTGGAGGATATCTATTGGGATAAAATACGTTCACCCTCTTCACGTTCCGCGTGGCTCTTTTGATACAGTATTCCTGGTTGTGCAGGACGAGAAATTTTCTAAGATTGTATGATTTTGTAGCGAAGCCGTTCGATATGGAAGACTTGCTGGCACTCTCGCAACCTATCTGAGGAGTGAGGAGGTGCGGTAGGCACGCGCGGGAAAAACAGCCAGAGGGTGAAGGATATCCACACCTGAGCATATTCTGAGTGGGACATACATTAGCTTGTGGAAAGGGACGCAATGCGTATTTCACCCTCTCCACAGGTGTTTCTTCTGAGAGGAGATGCGCCAATCAGAAGGATCGGTCTTCTCCATCCGCCTTTACAGACAGGTGAGGCGATCATCAATCTCGCTGGGGTGGCTTCCCGTACACATAGTACTGATGAATACCATTACCCCGACAGGAGTTCTCCTGCTTAATCCCACCGGGTCGGCGCTGCGTGCTGTTGGTCCAACAAGTGTCGCTGCTGGTTGAGCTGGCTTTGCCTTTGGTGCACCCATTGATGCTGTTGCACCACCTCTGCGCCTTACGAAAGCAGCTTCGGTCTGGGTTCTGGATCGCCTGGCGTCTCTCCGACGGTTTCCCCCACCTTCTCTACGGCGGCGTCTTTCGCTCGCTGGAACTCTTTGGGATGGGTTTCGCGCCATTCTGTCCAAAGTGCAATCAGTAGCGCCTGGAGTACCCCTGCGACAGGCGAAGCGAAGAGTGCGCCTGCAATCCCAAAGAGTTCGGCCCCGGCGATCAGCGCGACGAGCGAGACAACGGGGTGCAAGCCAATGGTCTTCCCGACGATGTGCGGCCCGACCACATCGCCCTCGATCACATGCACGACGACGAAGTAGACCAGGACGATGACCGCGATGACCCACCCCTTACTCAGGGCGAGCAGTACACAGACCGCTCCAGAAACAAGCGTTCCTAGTACCGGAATGAACTCTAACACGAAGGCCAGTACACCCAGTAAGAGGGCAAATGGCACGCCGATGAGTTGCATCCCGATTCCAACGAGGAGGCCAATCAGCCCGCACATGAGCAATTGGCCGCGAATATAGCCGCCGATGACACGCTGCAAGGTATCCAACAAAAACCGCATGCGCCCTTGCTGCTGGTCTGGCATGTTTCGACGCAACCAGTCGGACACATGTGAGCCACTAGAGACGAGGTAGATACTCATCACCGCTACCAGGATCACATCCAGGACAGCATTGACAAGGCCTGTGAGCAAGGGGACCACGCTCCCCGCGAATCCCTCGATACCTGTAACGACCTGATCGCGCGCCGCAGCGATCTGATTCTGCGAGAGGCCAAACGACCTGAGTGTCTGCTCTAGTTGCGAGAGCTGGCCACCCTTCTCCGGCGACAGCAAAAACCGCACGTAGGCTGAGAGCGAGATGAACTGCACGATCGCCGTACTCACGATCAGATAGAGCAGCGCACTGAGCGCGCCCAGAACGAGGAGGTAGACGATGAGGATGGCGAGAAAACGCGGCATGAAGCGATTGAAGAACTTCACGGCTGGCACGAGCGCACGTGAGCAAGAACAGGGTTTGAACCACGTGCCCTGCCAGCCACAGAAGCAGCAATGCGACGGCAGCCCATGCGAGAATGGCAAAGGGGAGGCCGCATCGCCGCATCCATTTGGCGATCACTGCCGGGGAGTCAACGTCTCGGCTTGCACGCGGACGAGAGTTTAAAGACATATACATTCTTCCTTGTACATACTCGATAGCGTGAGTAATGAACTGCTCGCGCCGCTCAAGCTGTCGCATACAACAATGGTAGATGATGCGATAGAGCCAGGTCGGAAAGCGTGCCTCGCCGCGGAAACTTGGCAGCCCCTGCCACGCTGCCAAGAACGCCTCCTGGGTACTCTCGCTGGCATCATCGTAGTCTTGCAGCATGCCCAAGGCCAGATTGAAGACGCGGCGCTGATGTCTTTGGATGAGGAGCGCAAAGGCAATCTGGTCCCCGTGCTGGTTGGCTTTCACGAGTTGCGCGTCGTCCTGCTCGATGGGTGAAGAGACGACGCATGGAAGAGCGCTTAGCAGGCTGCGTAACGATTGCACCAGATCCTCGTTCCTAGAATGTGTTCTTGCTTCCCTCCGTTCGAGAGGAGTTCGCTTTACCGACGTATCACAACACGCCATCCTCATCGTCGCTACCATGGACGACCACATCGCCCACGCGTTCGATGTGAGGCACTTCGCGTCGGACGGTCTCAGAGAAGTGCCTGGTTTCCTGCACCTTGCGCTTGCCAACGATGAGTTCTTCCGTCACGATCGGTAGCTTCTCGATGACCACCTGTTCTTCGCGGATGGGAATCCTGATGGTCTCGCCCGCGGCCAGTTCGACCAGCTTGCCAATTGGCTCACCAGGCGCGGTCCCTTGCGCTCTCAGCGAGCGGCGCTCAATGACGACTTCCTCGCGCTGAACCGCAACCGTGATCGTTCTTTCTTCGGTGACGATCTCTTTGCGTATGAAGACCTCACCGACCTCGACGGGCTGGGTCTGCGCCGTGTAGGCACCTGCGCGGAATAAGATGTCGCTGACCTCCTGCCGATGACCATACGAGCGAACGGCGACGACGGAGCGGCCTGCATCTACCTCGTGCTGATAGTAGTCAGCTTCCTCCTGTGGTATCCCCAGTTCCACAAGGGAGCAGGAGATACTTCCCGCTTCCGTTGCTTGCCCTGTCCACTTGCTCATGAGCGTCTCCAGGAAGCCGACAGTGGAGGCTCCCTGGCCCCACACTCTGATCTCATCGTCTCGAAACCCCGCCTGCCGCAGTGCATGTGCCTTCTGTTCCGCGAGCGTGGGGTCTCGAAAGACGCCGATCGCGAGCGGATTTTCCGTTGGTGCCATGAGCCGTCTCCTTTAAAGAGGTATTCAAGGGCAGATGCAGAAGAGAGGCAGCGGTGAAACACTCCACCAGGCTGCTTCTCCCATGTGTTCCAACCAGTTCTCCTGGCCTTGTACGCCCGTGTCGTCCCCCTCGATGGTCACGTCGCCCCTGCGTTCGATGCGAGCCTTCTGGGCAGCTTACAAATTCATACCGCCTGATCTCCCACCAAACATCTGCTTGGCGGCAAGCGCGGCGATCCCCGCAACAGTCATCTTTGCCCCAGTGCTGCCCAGTGGGCCGCCTGGCCCCATGATTTGCTGCAGCAGGCCAGGATTTTGTTGTTGTGCATAGCCAATCATGCGTGCTGCCTCACCAGGTGACATAGTAGAGGGATTGGTGTTCTGTATGCCTGCCTGCTGAGGATCGTAACCGTGCTGGGTTAAGGCTCCTATCAGGCCTTGCATAAGACTGCCCTGTTGTTGCTGGGGCATCTGTTCGTAGTACTGCTGGTGCACCTGCTCGACCATCGGTTGGGGAGCATTCTGCACGAATTGTTGGTAGTGTTGTTGGACTTCCTGTTCAGGGAGCTGCCCGTACGTCCCCTGGTCCCAGGCATCGACATACTGCTGGTACATCTGCTGGTTATTCTGATCAAACGGCCACATACTCCTACTCCTTTTCTCTCGTGTAATCAAAGGACTGAAAGGGATACCGTTCACAAGAGGTCGCTAGCCTCTGCTAGTGACCATACAAGAGAAGCAGCGGTGAAATGCTCCACCGGACTGCTTCTCCTGGGCGTTCCAACGGGGGCTACTGTCCTTGCACGCCAGGGTCGTTCCCCTCGATGGTCGCATCGCCCTTGCGCTCGGTGCGCGCCTCTTCGTGGCGAACGGTGTCGGTGACCTGTTGGGTCTCCTGCACCGTGCGCTTGCCAATTGAGACCTCTCCTGTCTCCACAGTCTGCTTGGTGACATTGACCTGTTCCGCGCTCACGGGAACGCGGAGGACCTCGCCCTCGCCAATAGGCATATCAGAGACTTGACCAGAGCCTGCACGACGCTCGACATAGACTTCCTCGTGAGTCACGGGAACATCGATGTTCTGCTGCTCGGCGACGACCTCTTTGCGAATACCGACCTCCCCCGTCTGGACAGGTCGCTTGTACACTTGCAACTGCTCCGCACGCAGTTGCAGGCGACTCGCCTCATTGGTGTCAGCCCAGGTTTGCCCAGTTGCGGTGGTCGCATCGTCATCGGTTGTGCGGGCTGTACCCCTACTGGCACTGTACCCTCCATACTGGGCCAGCAGAGCGGAGGCCTCTTGCGTGCGACTTCCATCCGTCACTGCCACGATGCTGCGACCTGCCTCATACTCGCCCTGATAGGAGCGCGCGTCTTCCTCTGGCATCCCCATCCCGACCAGGTCATCGTATGCCCCTCCCGTTGCGTATTCTCCCCCAGTAAAAATGCTCTTGAGACCAGCAAGAAACCCACGTGAGGAGGTTCCATGTCCTGAATAGCTGATCTGGTCATCGCTGAATCCCGCTTGCCGTAAGGCATCAATGGCCTGCTGGGCCTGTGCATCGTCTAAAAAGACTCCGACGACGGTTGAACGATCGGTTGTTGTCATGAATGTTCTCCTTGTTGTTCTCTTAACGAAATGTCGATGGGTGGAGCGCACATGGCTTCACCCGTTATCACTGCATGCACTAGCGAGGCTGGCGCAGCGTGGTTGGTTGTGTCTGTGTCTGGTTATTGGTGATCGGCTGTTGCGCTCGAGTAGCCTGCTGTTGCGCCTGGAGCTGCGAAGCAGCTGTCACCGTGCTTTCCCCACGATTGAGCCACTTACGCGCCGTCTCCTGCCCTCCCAGTCCAAAGGCCAGGGCGAAGGCAATGGCAACAGCATAATGAGCGCCGGGGCGATCTGCAGCTGCTCCAACGCGATCAGCACGGCAAAGCCGATGATGGCAAAGCGCGCGATGGTCGCAAACAGGCTGGGGTTGCCAATCTTGGCGCTCGCCGTCGCTCCACGCACGAGGTCCGCCACCACGGTGGCCGTCAGGGCACCCAAGAAGAGCACCAGGATCGCGACGAAGACGTTCGGGATATAGGCCACCAGTTGGTTGAGGATGTTGCTGACGGCGGGAACTCCCAGCGCGTCGGCGGCAGGCACCAGGAAAATGAGCAGAATGAACCAGAACACAATTTTTCCCAAGATGCCGGCGGAATCCATCTTCACCCCCATGCGCTGTTCGAAGCGGGTGAGGCCGATGCGTTCTGATATGCGGTCAAAGCCGACTTTGCGCAGGAGCAGGGTCAGCGCTTTGCTAACGAGTGTGGCGATGAGCCATCCGACGAGCAGAATGACGAGAAAGCCAACCAGCCGCGGAATGAAGGTCAGCACGAGATTTACGGCGTTGGACAGGGCATTGAGAATGGCCTGGCCCCAGTTTTGTACCATAGTAATGGTCTACCTTTCTCTAGAGGGGTGTCTGCACGCAGACACCCTGACGATGAAAAGCGAGTGTATGGTCCGGCCATCGTGCCGGATTTCATCACACGCCTGTATGCTCCCTCTACGCGCGTGCTCGCGACAGACGGCATGCGAGCTGTGATGCGGAGACGGGTGCGCGCTACCCGCGGCTATAGAGGACGCACGAGACGGAACGTTTCTGACGATGAACCCACGACGTCAAGCTCTAACTCCTCGTGTCGTTCTCCCCTGAACCCCATTGTTCATAGAATGTAGCCAGTTTATCCAGTGAACCGCACCGAGATTACTGGGCTCTTGGTGAACAGGGGCTGCTATTTTGAAGGGCGCAGCATCTTGTGGAACAGGCCGAAGAGGAGGAAGGTCGGAGGCCACTGGCCTACGAACATGCTCCATTCGCGCTTGCCCATCAAGAACAGACTTGCTGAGACAATGATAGATCCCAGAGCTGCCCAATACCAGACCTCTTCAGGAACCTGGTCGGTCACGCGGAAGTATTGCGCCTGTGCGTCCTGGGCGCTATCTCTAGCGGTATCTACTCTTGTTGCCATGAAATGGTATCCTTTCACCATATGCTGATCTGTTTACATCAGCTCCTTACCATTTTTCGGGAGCCTCTGAATAGAGACGTTGCATCCTACCAGAGCGGGTAATAGTTGCATCTCTTGTGGCATGTGTAAGAGGACCTGGCAAGAATGTAGCTTCTTCTACCTCAGCATCCCTCAACGCTCGGCGCAGATTGCTCAGCGCTGCCTGCATACGCTTTTTGAGGGTGTTTTCTGAGACCTGCAACCTGCGCGATATTTCTGGTAGCGTCATTCCTTGATAGTAGTGGAGGGCGATGGCATTTTGCTGCTTCGCAGGCAATTGCTCGACTGCATGCGCGAGATCCCAGCTGCGCTCCATGTAACCCTTTGCATCATCTGCCATCTGAGACGCTAGAAACGTTTCCTGCTCAGAAAATGATTGAGAGAGAAACATCGTAGATCGTGCGCAGCGCCGCTTGAAGCTAATACATTGATTGACAACGATGCGCAGCAACCAGGAGCGCAGCGCTCCCGTTCCACGCAAGCTGGGGAGATGTTGCCATGCCTGGATGAGCGCGTTTTGTACAGCATCCTCCGCACTATCTCGATCTTTTACAATACTGTACGCGGTACGCAGCATCAGTTCACCGTACCGGTCGAAGATATCAGTAAAGGCGTCTTTGTCTCCTCGCAGTGCGCGAGCTACGAGTATGCGTTGTTCAGCCGTCAATTCAGCTTCCGCCTGTTCTTGCTGTTCAGCCGTCGATTCTGCTAATTCACTCCCCATCGACTGAGAAAAACGGGCGATCAATTCGCTTGTCATAAGCGCTGCCATACTTACTCTTCCTTCTTAGGTTCACTTGTACAAACTATATACAAACATGTAACACATATTATACGAAATAGCAAGGCGTGCCGACTCACGATGTTGCTATTTTGCGAAGGAGGAAGGATACAGCAAACAAAGGATTGTCTAGAAGAAAATCAAGAGCCTGTTTCTTATCCAGGTTTCGATCCGTATGCATCTTAAATAGAAGAAGATGAAAAGCTTGACGCCGCAAGGGTCGTCGGGATGACTTATAGTCTTAACAAATACTATGCAAACCATGGACTTTGTACGCTAACTATGCTATGGTTGCCACATGATCAAAGCAATATCTCACCTTGCAAATTCGCCATGAGGTATTGGAAAACAGTGGGGAGAGTGGATCAT
>WNFM01221892.1_pt2 | contig 12331 bp, 10 predicted proteins | sample 5400271 | NCBI WGS metagenome assembly WNFM01 (sample SAMN13153352, study PRJNA577476) | soil metagenome | isolation source: 60 cm saprolite on Douglas fir-dominated hillslope | place: USA:California | collected 2013-09-17 | reverse complement strand
CGGCCGTCCTCCTTGACCGTGAAGTCGGCCTGGGTGAGGCCCTCGACCGGGTTGCCCTGGCGGTCCAGGACGACCACGTCCACGTTCACCACGTCCACGCCGGAAGGGAACGCGGTCGACGCCTGGGCCGTGGCCGCAGGCTGGGGTCGCGCTTCGCCAAGCGGGGCCCCGGCGGTGGCGACGGCCAGGGCCAGCAGCGCCGGGGTCAGGACATTCGTGCGCACGCGCGGGTCTCCGAGACGGAAAACGGGGGCGGGATTGCTCCCGCCCCCGAAAGTCTACGACCTTCGCCGTCTAGGTGGTTACCACTCGAACCGGGCGCCGACGCGGACCGCGCGCGGAGCCTGGAAGGACGGAGTGGAGGAGAGGCCGCCGTTCACGGGCAGACCCAGGTTTGGATTGAACGTCTGGAAGCCCCGGTCCCGGTAGTTGTCGAAGTTGGTAGCGGTCTGCCGGTTGAACACGTTGAACACGTCCGCCATCAGCACCACGCGCTGCTTGTCGTTGATCTTCATCGTGTAGTCGACGTGCGCGTCGAGCGCGGTGTCGGAGGCGGTGCGCTTCTTGAAGCCGTCGATGGTCTGGATGCCCTCGCCGCGCAGCGTGTCCGGGATCTCGCCGGCATTTTGATATGCGGGGTTGGAGTCGAGCAGGGTCAGGCTGCGGCCGCTGCCCCAGTTGAAGCCGGCGCCGAGGTTGAGCGAGCCCCAGGCATAGGATCCGTAGATCTTGACCTGGTGGGGACGGTCATTCGGAAGGACCCCCGTGCCGAGGGTGGTGCCCTCGTAGCGGATGTCGCCGCCGAAGCCGAACTGCGGCACGCCGATCGCGGTGTAGCTCGGGTCGTTGGTCGGGAAGTCGAACAGCGAGCTGATGGCCGGGTCGGACTGGCCGTTGTCGGACCGGTAGAAGCCCTCGAAGTTCCCCTCGAGCTTGGCGTAGCGGTAGGACGCGATCAGGCCCCAGTTGCCGGAGAACCGCTTGTTGAGCGTGAACTCGAACGCGTCGTACTTGTGGGCAGGGTCCTCGAACGACGAGTTGAGCGAGGAGAGCCCGCAGTTGACCGTGGGCGTCGACGCGTTCACGTTCGTGATGAAGTAGTCGACGGTGGTGTCACCGCAGGCGTCGAGGAAGTAGCCGACGACGGGAAGCTGGCCAATGTCCTCCAGGATCTGCGGCAGCGTGCGGTGCACGTAGCGCAGGCCGAGGCTGACGTTGCGGCTGATCTCGAACTCCACGCCGCCGAGCGCCTCGCTGGTGTAGGTGGAGCCGGCCTTGGGGTCGATGATGGACGGCGCCGCGCTGGACTGCAGCAGGTGGGTCGTGCCTCCGGCGAAGCTGACGCCATTCGCCACCGGCTGAGTGAGGGCGGCGTCACGGTAGTCCTGGCGCGTGATGCCCGCGTCCGCAGACATGGACCGCGCAGCGAGGTCGTTGGGGATCTTCGCGTAGAAGCGGCCCCAGGACGCGTAGAGCTTGGCCTTGCCGTTGCCCATGATGTCGAAGGTGGCGCCGATGCGCGGGGCCCAGAGGTCCTTCCAGGTGTAGGTGCAGGCGACGGCGGGGCCCGTGCCGTCGAGGGAGCCCGGCCGGGGGTCGCCCTCGTGGCAGGGGAACGCCATCAAGCTGGGATCGATTCCGACCAGCTTCTGACGCTCGTAGCGGATGCCGGGCCGGAAGGTCAGGCGGCCCATCTGCCACGTGTCCTGGAAGAACGCGTTGTAGTACTTCTGGGTAGTGGCGCCGGCGGGCGAGATCTTGCCGCGGGTGGCGCGGAAGAACGTCACCCCGCCGCTGGTGCGGATCTGCACCGAAGGGCCTGTCACGAGCTTCTGGCCGTCCGCGAGCGGGGTTGGCGTTCCGCTGTACTGCGTGTCGCGCGTGAACGCGATGTCCTCGTAGGCGACGCCGTAGCGGAACTGGTGGTTGCCGCCGAGGTCGAAGATGTTGGTGGACTTCAGCGTGGCCTGGTAGTTGCGGCCGTTGTTGTTCTCCCAGAAGCCGAGGCCGCCGGTGGCGCCGTTGGGGACGAAGCGCACGTCCGTGAAGAGCGGCTGATCGGCCACGGTGGGGGTCTCGTCGAACTTGTTCGTGGAATGGGCGACCGAGCCTTCGATCAGCCACTTGGGGCTGATGATGCCGTCGTAGCGCAGCGTCTGGTTGTTGCTGCCGTAGCTGATCTCGCTGAACCCGCCCTCGATGTCGTGGGTTCCGGGCGCACCCGCGTAGGAGACACGACGGAGCGTGCTGAAACGTTGCAGGCCGGACTCACCCTTGGAGGGGTCGCCGAACACCGAGAGATCGAACCGGTGGTTGGAGGTGGCCTGGAAGGTCAGCTTGCCGGCGTACGAGTAGACCTTGCGCTTCTGGGACACCGGGCCGAGCGCGCGGTACGGGAACACCACCACCGTGCCGTCGGCCAGGGTCGAAGGATCGGGCGCGATGAACTTGCGGTTCTGGAACTGGGGGTTGAAGGTGCCGAAGAAGAACAGCTTGTCCTTCGCGAGCGGCCCGCCCAGCGACACGCCGACGTCGCCGTCCTGGCGGCCGGTCGTGTTCACGATGCCGTTCGCGGCCTGGAAATTCTTCCAGCTCGACTCCATGGCATCGGGCCGGAAGAAGCCGAACACGGATCCGTGGAACTCGTTGCCGCCGCCCTTGGTGACCACGTTCACCACGCCGCCCGTGGCCTGGCCGTACTCGGCCTCGAAGCCGCCGGTCTTGACCTGCGTCTCCTTGATGAAGTCCGTGGTCACGCCGCTGCCCAGCGAGCCGAAGGTGGAGTTGTAGGCGCCGATGGCGCCGAACCCGGTGTCCGTGATGTTGACGCCGTCCACGACGTAGTTGTTCTCGAGGCCGCTGCCGCCCGCGATCGAGGGGTTGGCGCGGCCGAGACCCGAGCTGTCGCTGACGCCCGGCACGAGGTAGAGGGTGTCCGTGAAGTTCCGCCCCACGGGCAGGCGGGAGAGCGTGTCGGAATCGAGCACCCCGCCCGCCGTCGTCGACGACGTATCGATCACGGGCGCGGCCCCGACCACCTCGACGACTTCGTTGACGCCGCCGACCTTGAGCGTGAGAGCGCCGAGCTCGAGACGCTGCCCGAGGTGGACGTCGATGTTCTTCTGTTCGACCGGAGCGAAGCCGGTCAGCTCGACCTTGGCCGAATAGCGGCCGGGCGAGAGGTAGGGCGCGAAGAAGCGCCCGTTGGCGTCGGTCACGAAGGTCTTGGGACCTTGCGGCGACGTGATCGTGACGGTGGCGCCGGGGACGGGGGCGCCCTGGGCGTCGACCACCTGGCCGGTGATCGTGCCCGACGTCGTCTCCTGCGCCGAGGCGAGACCGAAGCTCGCGACGACCAGCAGGAGTGCCCAAACGAGTTGACGTCTCATCAGTGTGTTACTCCTTATTGGTTAGACATGCGGCAAGGACAAGGCCTTCACGACCCACGTACACGCCGCCAAACCTTAGCGCCATCTGAGGGCCGGCTGAGAAGAAGGCAGCGCTGGCCCTAGGGTAGCAATCAGTGGGCCATGTCGTGGGACGCGGACGTCGCTTCTTTAACCTACTCGATACGTGGAGTTTTTGTCGTTATGGCTCTCGGGCCGAGAGGCGGCTGGATTCCAAGGTGATGGATCTCGGCTCCACTAATACGGATTATTGAACCATCAGTCAATAAATCCGTCAGTCCACGGGCTCGAAGCAGGCGCGATGCGGTTGGCAGACCTGGGGGCTGCAGAAGACGTCGTCGGGCCCGAGCACGGTGGCGGTGCGCGAGCACCAATACTGTCCGGTGGGCGAGGCTTCGCGCAGGTCGACGTGGTCGCGCCCCATCACGTAGTACATCTTCGTGCGGAGACGACGGCAGACGGGCACGTCCTTGAGGTCGTCCATGTCCACCTCGCGACTCATGAGGCCAGCCCCAGCAAGGTCCGCCTCACGAGTGTCTGCACCAGGCCGACCTTGTAGCCGTTGTCGGAGAGAGGGGCGGCCCCCACCGTGGCCGCATTCGCGGCGGCGGCCGCCGACGTCGCATCGAGGGCCTTGCCGATCAGCGCCTGCTCCGCCCGCACCGAACGCCACGGGATCGGCGCCACCGCCCCCAGCACGATGCGCGCTTCCTTGACCAGGCCGCCCTCGACGCGCACCGCCGTGGCCGCCGCCACCAGCGGCCAGTCGAACGCCGCGCGCTCGCGCAGGTCGTCGTACGCGGAGCGCCAGCCCGCCGCGGCCGGCACGCGGATCTCCGTCAGCACCTCGCCCGGCTGGAGCTGGTTCTCCCGCTCCGGGTCCTTGGAAGGCCCGGTGAAGAAGTCACTGGCCGCCACCGTGCGCGGGCCCTTCTCGCCCTCGAGCACGAGCTGCGCGCCCATGGCCACGAGGGGCACCGCCGCATTCGACGGGTGCACCGCGTAGGACGGGCCGCCACCGAAGATCGCGTGATAACGGTTCTCCCCGCCCACGGCGTAGCAGACGTCGCCGCCCTTCTTGAGGCACTTGTACGACTCCTGCCGGTAGTACCAGCAGCGCGGACGCTGCAGCAGGTTGCCGCCGATGGTGGCCACGTTACGGATCTGGGGCGAAGCGGCCTCGCCGCAAGCCTGGGCCAGCGCGCGATGGGTCGCGCGCACGCCCGCGTGCGCCGCCACCTCGGCCAGCGTGGCCAGGGGCCCGATGCGCAGCGCGCCGTCGGGCTGGGGGGCGATGTCGCGCATCCCCGCGACCCCTTTGAGATCGACGAGGCGCGGCGTGACCACCAGGTTCTCCTTGAGGTGATCGAGCAGGTCGATGCCGCCCGCCTTGAAGACCGCGCCCGGACGGTCGGCCAGGAGCTCGCGCGCCTGCGCGAGAGACGAAGGCCGGGCCAGCTCGAAGTTCTTCATCAGGCCCTCCTCGCCGCATTGATGTGGGCCAGGACCTTGTCCGGCGTGAGGGGCAGGGTGTGGACGCGCGCCCCCGTCGCGTTGAAGACGGCGTTGGCGATCGCGGCCAGCGTGGGCACGATGGGCGGCTCGCCGATGCCCGCCGCCGACGTGTTGTTCCCGGCGTTGGCGATCTCGCTCACGATGGCCACCGCCTCGAACATGTCCTTGGAGGAAAGGATCTTGTAGGCCTCGAGGTTGGGATTCACCATCGTGCCCACGTTGCGGTCGAGGATCCGGTTCTCGAACAGCGCCCAGGACACGCCCTGGATCATGGCCCCGATGATCTGGCTTTCCGTGGTCAGGGTGTTGATGGGGATCCCGCAATCGTTCACGGACACGACCTTCAGCACGCGGATGTTGCCGGTCTCCGTGTCGACCTCCACCTCCGCGAACTGCGTGCCCGCGAGGTCCTGGCGGTAGGTCTCGTACTGCTTCTTGCGCTCCGCGACCGCGCTGATGACCTCGTTCGGCATCTTGGCCGCGGCCTGGCGGAAGGCGATCGACTTCGACGGAGTGGCGGCCACGAAGATCTTCCCGCCCGCGGCGTCGAGGTCCTCGGCCTTCGCGCCGAGGAGGGGTGCCGCGACCGCGAACAGCTTGGTGCGCGCGTCGTGGGCGGCCAGGCGCACGGCGGGGGCGACCGAGTTCGTGGTGTTGCTGCCGCCCGAGCCCACGCCTTCCGGCCAGCGCGTGTCGCCCACGTGCGGGGTCACGTCGCGGGTCTGCAGCCCGAGTTCCTCCGCCACCACCATCGCCATCGCGGTGCGGAAGCCGGTGCCGATGTCCTGCGAGCCCTGGAAGACCTCGACCGAGCCGTCGCGATGGATCTTCACCTCCGCGCCCACGCCGCTGCCGCGCGCGAAGACGTACCAGTTCCCGTTGGCCATTCCGATCCCGCGCTTGCGCGGTCCGGAAGTCTCCCCCGCCTTCTGGTTGCGGCGCTCCCACCCGATCGCCTTCGCTCCGATGTCGTACTGGATGCGGCGCACCGGGCTGGACTCGTTCTTCCGCCGCAGCTCGAGCGGGTCCATGCCGAGCTTGTCCGCCAGCTCGTCCATGGCCGACTCCAGCGCGAACGCGCCCTGCGAGTGGCCGGGCGCGCGCAGGGGAGCGGCCGGCCCCGCGTTCGTGAAGACGTCGTGCTCCTCGACCAGGCAGTTGGGCGTGTTCGCGTAGAGGTTGCCCGAGGGCCCGCCCGTGCCCGCGCCGCCCGCGATCCCGGCCGTGCCGAACGACCGGTGATGGATCGCGGTCAGCGTGCCGTCCTTCTTCGCGCCCAGGCGCACGGTCATGAGGGCGGCGGGCGCGTTGCCCGTGCAGAGGTGCTCCTCGTGGCGGTCCAGCATGAGCTTGACCGGCGCGCCCGCCTGCTTGGCCAGCTTGCAGGCGACGCCGGAGAAGTTCGTGCCCTCGGCGGAAGCGGCCAGCTTGCTCCCGAACCCGCCGCCCATGTGCTCGGTGATGACGGTGACGTTCTTGCGGTCGATGCCGAGGTATTCCGCCATGCCCTCGCGCACGGTGGACATGCTCTGGGTGGAGGCCCAGATCGTGAGCTGATCGCCCTCCCACTTCGCGATGACGCCGTGCGTCTCCAGCGGGGAATGCGTGTGCACGGGGACGTAGTACGTGCTCTCCACGGTGACGTCCGCCTCGGCCAGGCCCTTGGCCACGTCTCCGCGCTGGCCGCCGCGGCGCGGCACCACCGGCCCCACCACGTTGCCTTTGACCGGCGCCTTGGGGCTGCCCGGGACCTGATCCGCGTTGTAGACGAGCGGCGCGCCCTCCTCCATCGCCTTCTGCAGGTCGGTCACGTACGGCCGCTCGTCGTAGGTCACCTCGACGAGCCGGACCGCGTCCTCCGCGATCTCGGGCGAGATCGCGGCTACCGCGGCCACGTCCTGGCCCGCGAAGCGCACCGCGCGCGCTTCCGTCGTCCAGACCGCCTTCACGCCCGGCAGCTTCTCGGCCTTGGAGGTGTCGATCTTCACGATCTCCGCCGCGGGCACGCTGGCGCGGACCATCTTTCCCCAGAGCATGCCGGGCATGGAGATGTCGAACGTGTACTTCGCTCGCCCGGTGACCTTCAGAGGGCCATCCAGGCGGGGTTGCCGGCCCTTGACGACGTGCAGCTTCGAATCGAGGTCCCAGGGCTTGATGTCGCCTTCGGCGGCGTGGACTTCGAGCGTCTGGGGCGCGCTCGCGTGCCCGACCTTCACGAGATAGGTGACGGTGGGCGCCGGCGGTTTGGGAGAAGCCTCTTGAGTCATGGGCTACGCCTTCCTTCCTGCGACCGGCGTCGCCTTGGCCGCCTTCAGCACGGCCTCGAACACACGGGAGTAGGTGCCGCAGCGGCAGATGTTGCCGGCGAGGCCGTCCTTGACCTGATCCAGCGTCGGACTGGGGTTCTGGCGGAGGAGCGCGGTGGAGGCGACCACGAAGCCGGGCGTGCAGAAGCCGCACTGCAGGGCATCCGCTTCCACGAAGGCGGCCTGGACCGCGCTCATCTTCTCCGGCGTGCCCAGGCCTTCGACGGTGGTGATCTCGTGGCCGACGGCGTCCGCGGCCAGCATCAGGCAGGACGCGATGGGCTTGCCGTCCAGCATCACCGTGCACCCTCCGCAGGCGCCGCGGTCGCAGATCTCCTTGGCCCCGGTCAGGTCCAGGTGATTGCGGAGGGCCCGCAGCAGCGTGACCCGCGGCTCCACGGTCACCGTGCGCGCGGCGCCGTTGATCTTGAGCGCGAGGGGGACGGCGTCCGGACCCAGGAGGGTGGGACCGGCAGCGCCCGGAGCCGCGCCGATGAGGCTGGTCGCGGCCGCGCCCACGCCCGCCGTCTTGAGGAAGGTCCGTCGTGAGACTCCCGAGACGGGGGAGTCGTGGTTGGGAGGCTTGGCCATGGCGACCTCGAGGGGCCGCGCCCGCCGGAGGGCGCGGTCGGAAGTTTCAGGATTCTTGATCCCTCTTCGCGCGGCGGTCAAGGGTTGATTCGTCATTTCCTGTGAAGGCCGCACGCGCGAGGCGGGGCCCGATCACGCCCAGTCATGGGCGCCATCGGATTTCGTCATATGTCAATCATGGAACTAAGATCAATTGACATTCGTCTGTACGAGCGGCTAGTCTCATTGCGTTATGGCGACAGGATTGGATCGTCCCCGGCTCGACCGCACCGATCGCGCGCTCCTGCTCGCCCTGTCCCGCGACGGCCGGCGCCCCGCGGCCGACCTGGCCAAGGAGCTCGGCCTGTCGCGGCAGGCGGTGACGGAGCGGATCCGTGAGCTCGAGCGGCGGGGCGTCATCCGCGGCTATTGCGCCGACGTGGACCCCGGGGCGCTCGGCCTCGGCGTCCGCGCCCAACTGCGGATCACGCTCGACGGCAAGACGCCGCAGAAGGAGAAGGAGGTCCTGCGGCGGCTCACCGCGAGCCCGCTGGTCCGCTCGGTGTACCGCGTGAGCGGCGAGGACTGCTTCGTCGCGGACGTGATCTGCCGCCGCATCGAGGACGTCAACGCGCTGCTGCTCGACCTGCAGTCGACGCGCGCGATGCAGTCCTCGCGCACGGCGTTCGTGCTGGAAACGGTCCTGGACAAGGGCACCCTCGGGGCGCTGCCGCCCGGCCTTCTCCTCGAGGATCCGGCGGGGGCGCCGGCGCGCTCGAAAGGCTAGAAATGTCTCCGCGTCACCGCCGTCTGCTGCCCTGGATCGCACTGGCCGTCGTGTACGTCGTCTGGGGCTCGACCTATCTCGCCATCCGCATCGCCGTGCGTGAGGTCCCGCCCTTCGGCGCGGGGGCCGTGCGCTTCCTCGCCTCCGGGGTCGCCATGGCCGGGCTGGCCGCGATCGTGGACCGGCGCCATGGGTGGCCGACCTGGCGGCAGGTCGCGGACTACTCCCTGGTGGGCGTGCTGCTCCTCTCCATCGGCAACGTCCTCGTGATGTGGGCGGAGAAGACGATCCCGAGCGGCATCGCCGCCCTCATCGTCGGCACCACGCCCCTGTGGCTCACCTTCCTCGACGGCCTGCGTCCGGGCGGCCACCGCTGGACGCCGGCGCTGTGGGTGGGGACGCTCATCGGCCTCGTCGGCGTCGCCCTCGTGGCGCGCCCGGAGGGCGGCATCGAGGCCGGCCACTGGGGCGCCATCCTCGCGCTGCAGTTCGGGACGATCTCGTGGGCGGTCGGGTCGCTCTACGCGCAGTCGGTGCCGGCGCGCCTGCCCGTCTTCACTGCGGCGCGGCCGCGATCGAGATGCTGGCCGGATCCGCCGTGCTCCTGTTCGAGTCTCTCGTTCTCTTCCGGGACGACTGGGGCGCCTTCCGGGCGGCCAGCGCGAACACCTGGCTGAGCCTCGGCTACCTGGCCATCTTCGGGTCGCTGATCGGGTTCACCGCGTTCGCGTACGCCCTCAACGAGCTGCCCGCGACCACCGTCGGCACCTACGCGTACGTCAACCCCGTGGTGGCGGTGATCCTGGGCCGTGTCTTCCTGAACGAGGCGCTGACCCCGGGCCTCCTCGCGGGGGGCGTGCTCATCCTGGCCTCCGTCCTCCTCACCACGCGCGCGCGGCGTGCGCGGCCCGCGCCCGTCCGCGGCGATCCCTCGCCGCTCACCGCCGCCGAGAACGCCTAGCTCAGCGTCCCCCGGCCACGCCGGGGTCGCTGCCGCCGGCGCCGATGATCCGATTGCGGCCGGCGTTCTTGGCCTGGTAGAGCGCGTGATCGGCGGCGCGGATCAGCTCCACCTCGGAGCGCGCATCCTGCGGATACGCCGCCACTCCGCCGGAGATGGTCACCGCGCCCAGCGCCTGGTGCTCGGCGCCCGCGAAGGGATGCGACTCCACCGCGCGCCGCAGGCCCTGGGCCAGCCGATAGGCCAGGGCCTTGCTCGCGCCCGGATAGAGGATCACGAACTCCTCGCCGCCGTAGCGGGCGACGACGTCGTCCTCGCGGACGGAGCCGCGCAGGAGCTGGCCCATCTTCTTGAGGACCTCGTCCCCGGCCACGTGGCCGTTCGTGTCGTTGTAGTTCTTGAAATCGTCGATGTCGAGGAGGAACAGGCTGACGCCGAGGCCGTCCCGCTCGGCGCGCCGGATCTCGGCGGACAGGCGCTCCTGGAAATGGCGCTTGTTGAACACGCCGGTGAGGCCGTCCTTGTTCGCGGTCTCCTGGATGGCCTTGAGTTTTTCGACCTGCACGATGGCGAGCCCGCCGAGATCGGCCAGCATCTTCACCACCGTCTTCGCTTCCGCCCGCCGGCGCCGCGGCCGGCCCACGCCGATGACCCCGTGCAGGCGGTCGCGGGCGAGGATCGGCGCCCCCACGTCCACGTGGAGGCCGGCGAGCGAAGCAGGCTCGGGCGCGCCATCGATGGCGTCGAACTCGGCTTCGGCCAGGGCGCGCCGGGCCTTCCCCAGCCGTCCGATCCGGCCTTCACCGGGCGCGACCTCCGCGCCGCGCGCGAGCGTCTCGGGCAGGCCGATGCCTTCGGCGAGGGCGAGCTTGCCGTCCGGCCGATGGACGAACACCGCCGCCTGCTCGGGCTGGAGCAGCTCTTCGATCAGCTTGAGGATGACGGGCACCATGGTCCGGCGTCCGGAGGCCGCGAGCATCTGCCCCATGAGATCCGCCACGTCGGGCAGGGGGTAGTGGTCGTGCTCCGCGGCGGTGCGCGCACGCCGCGCGCGTGCCCCGAGCACCCAGGCCGCGACCAGACCGATCAGGATTCCGGCGGCCACCGCCGCCCACGAGCTCACTCCACGTAGCGTAGGCTGAATCGGCCGACGGCGTCCTTGGCCGCCGCATCCTTGAAGATGGAGCCGGCCAGGGTGCCGCCCTCGAGCGCGCCGCGGAACTGCCGCGTGCCGCCGCCCGAGGCGGTGACGAACTTGAGGAGGCCCTTCTCGTACGTGACCTGCTGGAGCGGTGTCCGGACCGCGATCCCTCCCGTCTTGGTCGTGAGGGAGCCGCCCAGGTGTCCGCCGTCCACCTGGAGCTGCACGTCGATGCTGCGCTCGGCCTCGGCGTCCGCCATCGTGCCTTCCCAGTGTCCGGCCACGGCCATGCCGGCCAACGTGGGCCCTCCCGACGGCAGCAGGAGCGCCAGCTCGCGCACGTTCTTCAGGGCCGCGGGGGGGAGCTCGTACAGGGTGGCCACGGGGACGCCGCCGACCGCACCGCGACGCTGGGCTTCGGCATAGAGGTCGACGAGGACCTTGCCCCGCGGCGTGATCTCGGCCGTGCGACTGGGGCGCTGGCCCTGGCCGAACAGCGTCACGTAATCCTGCAAGAGCGCGGCCCAGTAGCCGGCAATCTGGCGCGGGCTCGAACGAGTGGGCTTCGCGCCGGGATCCCAGGCCTGGGCGTATCCCTCCACGTCGTCGGGGGTGGCGCTCACGACCACGGGGCCGCCGGTGATGGCTACCGCGGGCGCGGCAGCCTCGCGCACCTCGAGGGACACGGGACGGGAGAGCGCGGACTCCATGAGGGCGTTGAGCGCGGTGGCCACGCGGTCCGCGCGCTCGGCGGTCGTGCCGGCGTCGGCCTTGCCCGTGAGGAGCAGGACGGGCCCGATCTCCGTCGAGACGAACGCGTACCGGTCGGGCGCGCCCTGCGGCGCGGGCGCCGGGAAGAAACGCATGCGCGCGTTGCCCGACAACGGATGCGCGAGCGCGAAGGTCGAGCGCCCCGAAGACGTCGCGCCCCGGGCTTCCACCACGACGGGCAACGTCTCCTGCGATCCGGTCGTGGGCGCGGCGGGGGCCGCCACCTGCAGCTCGCCGGGGCCGGCGGCCAGCACGAGGGCCGCCATCCCTCCGATCGTCACCCGGTTGCCGGTGGCCACGGGATCGAAGCCCCGACCCTTGATCGTGACGCGTTGCCCGATCGGTCCGAAAGCGGGCGCGACCTCGACCACCAGGGGGAGGCGGCCGAGGAGAAGGGGGACGGCGCGGGCGGTGTCCGCCCCCATCTCAACCGTCACCGAGACGCTCTGCCCGTCCGTCCCCGCCGTCTCCGGCACCTTGACGCGCAACGACTCCGCCGTCGCGTCCTTGACCTCGACCTTCTCGCCGCCGACGCGGACCGTCAACGGCCCGCCGTCGAAGTGCTGGCCGTGGACGGTCACCTCGGTGCCGGGCAGCGCGACGTCCGGCTCGAGCCGCGTGATGCGGGGCAGGCGAGCGATCTTGACGAACAGGGCATTCGAGCGCCCACCCCGGCCCTGCACGGTGATCGATATTCCCTTGGACGCGGGCACCGCGACTTCGGGCACGGTGACGGCCAGGGACGTCGCGGACGCGTTCGTCACCGTGGCCACGGCATCGCCGAAGCGGACGGTGTTGGCGGACGCGGAGTCTTCGAAGCCGGTGCCGTTGATCGTGATCGTCGTGCCCACCTCCGCCTTCGGCGGAGTGATC
>WNFM01325594.1_pt2 | contig 12332 bp, 13 predicted proteins | sample 5400271 | NCBI WGS metagenome assembly WNFM01 (sample SAMN13153352, study PRJNA577476) | soil metagenome | isolation source: 60 cm saprolite on Douglas fir-dominated hillslope | place: USA:California | collected 2013-09-17 | reverse complement strand
TATCGATGATATCCCGCCGTGATCGCCCACATCCTGAGCAGGTAGCTTCCGAGGCCGATCAGGACGAGGCGGGTGCTGACGCCGGCGTAAGCGACCGCGACGACGGTGACGACGTGGAAACCAATGACGAACACCACGCTCGCCCAGTCCAGGTCACGGATCTTATACTTGCTCATACCGGTTTCTCTGAAGAAGGGAGCGCTGATTCTGCGTTCGGCTGCAGGCATTGTCAAGCGTCAGATTGTCGACAGATAGTCGATTGTTTGCGACTAACTAATGTCTGGCTTGACAGCGCGGCGTCATTCGGCTGACTCTTGGTGCGCCAATTCGCAATCTTACAGATGAGCTGCGGCGGCGCGGCTTAGACCGCGTGAGGATCGGCAATGACGACAGCACCTCGATCGTCGCTTTCGCCGCGCACCCAGCCCCGTTCATCCGAGTGGGTTTGCCAGGTCACGAACGCGTTCCAGTCGGTCGTGATGGGCGTCTTCGATCCGGACAGCGACGCGTCGAAGTTTACCGAGGAATGCCGTAGAATTCCTGCTCCTCGAAGCCCGGTCGAGCGCCTTCTCATTCGTTCCTTGACCGATGACTGCCTGATCGCCGTCCTTGCCCGCGCGCGCGTACTGCAATCGCCGTCGCTTCTCGACCGAGTAGTTGCCGTCATCACGGCCATTCACCGCGAAGAAATGCCTTTGGGCGGGCTCACCGAGGTGCTCCGCCACGTCCGATTGGGGGCTCTCCACGGCTCTCTCGCCGATTCAATCGGCGCCCGGCTCGAATCCGAGCTGCCCAGGCACTTCAGTGCGAGCGCAATCGCTGCGGAATACCGACTGCGACGCGCGGCGCTGGACAGTCTGTTTCGCGAACGGTTCGGGGTGGGGTTTCACGCTTACTTTCGAGCGACGCGGGTCCGACGTGGCCTCGATCTCGTGCTGGGGGGCCTGAAGGTGGAAGCCGCGGCGCGCAGTGTCGGGTACAAGAGCAAGAAGGATTTCTACCGGGCAGTCAAGCAGGAGACGGGTTCCACACCGGGCCAGCTGCGCCGCTCTCCAAGCCCGGCACGGGCAGTAAAAACGGAACTCCCCGAAAAATAGGGAACTCTTTTCGATTTGACTTAGATTCTCGACTCGCACAGTCTCCTACCTAATCGTAGTTATCTCCGCAATCCGACAAATGTAGCCCGTCGCTGGGCCTGATACTAGAGCTCTCGGGGGAGTCACTCATGGATCGTTCCGAGCTCCTGGAAAAGCTGTTGGGGCATATCGGGGAGTTCGTGGAGCGTGACGTTTCGCACCTGACCCTCGACACCAAACTGCACGCGGCGGCTCCGGGCATGGACTCTCTGAAAGTGTTTGAGCTGATGCTCTATCTGGAGGAGTCGTTCGAGCTGGATTTCGACGAGTCCGCCATGCCCGAGGTTCAGACGATCGCGGAGCTTGTCGACTACATCGAGGCGGCGCGGACTGCGAGGATCGTTTCCGCGTCGTCGTGACGCTCCAATGCGGAAGGTGGTCATTACCGGAGCTGGCGTTGTCTCGCCTCTGGGCACCTCCCTCGAGGAGTTCTGGAGGCGTCTTGACGCCGACGACAGCGGGGTGACGCCTGTGGTCCGTTTCGACTCGTCCCGGTTCGCGTGCCGCTTGGCTGCTCAAGTCGACGTGGGCGCGTGCCGAATCGGACCCGGCCCGTACGCTCTGGAAATCAAACGAGCCGGCAAGTTCGTGCAGTACTCGGTGGTTGCTGCGGAACAGGCGCTCCACGATTCCGGGATCTCCATGAATCACGACGACGCCGGGGCGTCCGCGTTATTCCTGGGGGTCAGCACGGGCGGACTCGACGAGATGGAGAACGCGGTGCTTCGTCAGGAAGCGAAAGGCCCGCGCAGGGTGAGTCCGTACCAGATCACGGCCATGCTGCCGAACATGGCCGCGAGCCTCATCGCGTTGCGGCAGCAGTATCAGGGCGCGCAGTACACGATCTCGGGCGCCTGCGCGAGCGGCGCGCAGGCGCTGGGGCAGGCGTTCCACGCGATCCGGTCGGGACAGATCTCGTGGGCGATGGCGGGAGGCTGCGACGCGATTCTTACCCCGATCGCGTTCTCGTCGTTTCAAGCGATGCGGATGTTGAGCCGGAACGAGGACGGTGGCGCCACGCCGCGTCCATTCGACGCCGACAGCGACGGGATCATTCTTGGCGAAGGTGCGGCCATTTTCATTCTGGAAGACGCCGAGCGCGCCGAACGCCGCGGAGCGCGAATACAAGCCGAGGTGTGCGGCTATGGGACGTGCAGCGGCGGCGATCGGATCGCGCTGCAGTCACCGTCACATCTGATGCGCTGCATGCGTCTGACGCTCGCGGACGCCGGGCTCGAGCCGTCCGATCTCGATTGCGTCTACGGTCAAGCGGCCGGACTGCGCCAGGGCGACGACGCGGAGCTTGCGGCGTTCCGCTGTATGTTCCGGGACTCGCGCGCGCGTCCAGTGATCACGTCGATCAAGGGACACCTGGGCCACACGTTCGCGGCCAGCGGTCCGCTGAGTCTTGTCGCCGCCATTGGCGTCCTCACCGGACGGGGAGTGCCCCGGGTCCGAAACCTGCGATCCGTCCCCAGCGAATATGCCGACTTGTTGGATGCTCCGGTCGATCGCGACATCCGCTGCTGCCTCATCAATACCTACGGCTTCGGGGGCATCAACGCCTGCCTCGTGGTTTCGCGCGCCGGCTATCACGCGCGAGACTCGAGTCGCCTCTCTGATGGTTGGGACGCGTCGAAAGGAAATGGATCGTGAAGGAACATCCTACGCGTCGCATTCTGTGCGTGCAGCTTGGATTTCACCCCGACTACCGCGATGCCGGTGCGCTGGCCAGCACGTACAACGACGGCATCTACTACATCGCCTCTTTCCTCCTTCAGCAGTACCCCGGCGTCCATCTCGACGTGTGCCAAATGCTCTGGGGTGAGGATCCCAAAGACTTCGCGATCGAGAGCTACGACTACATCCTCATTTCGAGCCTGGCGACGATGTTCTGGTCGCATCAAGACGCGCTGGCCGAGATCCGCCGACGCAAGCGCCCCACCGCGCGGATCGTCTTCGGTGGCCCGCACGCATCCTTCGCGCCACATGAGGTCCTGGAATTTGGCGATTTCGCGATTCTCGGGGAGGGGGAATTCCCGATCGTCCAGCTGCTCGAGTGCCTCGATTCAGGTGGCGACCTGTCGGCCGTCGAGAATCTGTGCTACGTGGGCGAACAGGGGCGCTTGGTCTTGACCAAGACGGCCCACTACAGCGGCATTGCGAACGTCATCCGCCCGGAACTTCTGCGATCGCCCCGGCGGGGGCGGATCCAATGGGCGGCCGTGTCGATGTCGCGCGGATGCCCGTTCAACTGCTCGTTCTGCTACTCGATCCGGATTCTGGGCCGGGAGTTCCGGCCCAAGAACGTGGCCATGATCCGCGAAGAGCTGCAGGGAATCGAGCGAGAGATCGGATCGCGTCGCTTCTATGTCTCGGACATCAACTTCGCGACCAACCGGCAGTCCTGTCATGCGATCGCCGATGCGGTGCGGGACTGCGGCTACAAGTTCATCGCGATGACGCGAATCGAGCTTGCCGATGACGTGGCGCTGATTCGGCACCTCAAAGAGGCCGGCTTCGACGAGTACTACATCGGCGTGGAATCCGAACAGGCGGCGGTGCTGAACACGTTCAACAAGCGCTGCGACGTCTCGCGCCAGACCGAGCGATTGCTGCGGTTCGCGGACGAAGACATTCACATCCAGAGCGGCATCATGTTCGGCCTCGAACACCAGGACGAGGCCGCGATCGACGCGAGCGCGCGATGGTGCGCGGAGGCCCGCATCACGCACCCAATCTTCATGTGTCTTGCCGAGTATCCGTTCCAGAAGCTTCTGTTCGGCTCGCGTCAAGACATCGAGGATCACCGGATCCTCATCGGCGGTCCGACTTACCAGCACTATTCCTACGTCGGTATCTTTCCGCGCCACATGCGCCCATCCGTGCTGCAACGGCGCATCCTGCGTGCCTACGATACGTTCTTCCAACGCGCCTTCCAGATCGAGACGCGCCCGCAGCGGCGAATGCGGCTCAAGAACCATGCTCGCTGCGTCGACCCCGGCAACCGGGCCATGCTGAAGCACATCGAGTACCTGGAGACGATCGAGGCGCCCTATTACACCGAAGGCGGCCAGCTCCGCGAAGCGGCGCTCGTGTCCGCGTTCGAAGATCGCTACGGAGCGCTTCGCGACTGGCTGGCCGGCGCCGAGAGGCCGAGGTCGGCGCCGCAGGCGATCGGGCCATGAATTCGCATGCGACGGCACTGCACGGCTTGCTCCGCAGCGTCGAGGCCACACCGGACGCCTTGGCGCTGCGGATTGTCGAGCACACGGGGAGCGCGCTGGAACTGACGTACGGCGACCTCCACCGGGAGGTCGCGCGCGCCGCCGGTGCGTTCGACGAGCTGGGTGCGCGGCCTGGCGATCGGGTGATTCTCTCGTTGCCCACGTGCAAGGACCTGATTTCCTTGTACCTCGGCGCGCTCGTTCGCCACGTGATTCCAGTGATCGAGCCGAGTCCACATCAGCGCGGCCGTGCGTCCCTCGCCGCCATTGACGCGATCCGCGGGCGCGTCGACGGCCGGTGGTGCATCGTGCCGACAAGAACCCTGCCGCCGGACGGGTTCTGGCCAGAGTGGCTCGTCGCCGCCGAGGACCTCCTGCGAGCCGAGCCGTCAAGCCGCTTCGATCCACCCCAGAGCGCCGACATTTGCCATCTTCAACCGACCTCGGGCTCCACCGGCTCACAGAAGATTGCGATCGTCACCCATCGCAATATTGCCGCGAACGTCGACGGAATCGGGCGCGCCATCCAGCTGGGGGCGGACGATGCCCTGTTGTTCTGGTTGCCGCTGTTCCATGACATGGGTCTGATCGCCGTTTCGTGCTCGCTGTCCTGGCAGCGTCCGATGACGATTACGGATCCATCACACTTCATAAGAAACCCCATTCGTTTTTGGTTGGGGTTGATCAGCGAATACCGCGCCACCATCACGGCGGCGCCCAATTCCGCGTATGAAGCCTGCGCACGACTCGCGCGCGGACGCACATTCGAACAGCTCGATCTGTCGAGCGTTCGCGCGGCGTTCTGGGGGGCCGAGCCGGTCTTCGCCGACAGCATCCGTAGGTTCGATTGGGCGTTTGGCCCGTACGGCTATCGCCCCGAGGCCACACTGCCGGTCTACGGTCTTGCCGAAGCGACACTCGCGGCAACAGTTTCGGACGTCGACGCCGGCCCGGTGGCTCAGCGACTCGAAGTCGACGGGCTGAGAGAGCCGACAACATGGACGACCCGGCCGATGGTGTCGGTCGGGCGGCCGCTCGACGAACACGTCGTCCGGGTCGTGGACGCAGAACGCCAGCGCCTGCCGGAGAACTGCATCGGCGAAATCGAAATCGCAGGTCCCAGCGTCGTGGCGAGCTATTGGATTGACCCGCAACAGCGGGAACCGGTGCCAGAGCCGGATGGATTTCTTCGAACCGGCGATCTCGGCTGCCTGCACGAAGGTCAGCTGTACATCGTCGGTCGCACGAAGGATCTCATCATCATTCGCGGCCGAAATTTCATTCCCTCCGACATCGAGGCGTTCACGGAACCGATCGTCAAGACCGGCATCACCGCCGGCATTGCCGCCTTCGGCATGCCGGGCGTCGACCGGACCGAATCGCTGCACCTGGCGATCGAAAGCCGTGTGCTTCCGCCGCCCGACGCGATGGCCTTGGAGGACCGGGTCCGCAAGGCGATCGTCGAGGAATTCGGGATCAGCGGCCTGACGGTTCATTGGATCGCGAAAGGCACGATTCCCAAGACGACGAGCGGGAAGATTCAGCGGTTCCGGTGCCCTGCCTTCGCGGAGGACGCGCATCGAGTGGCCACGCCGGACATGTCGGCACGGTGACGCTCGATGGCATGGCGAGACACGAGAAGGACGAGGCAATCATGAGTGAACGGGTTGCGATCGTGGACTACGACTGTGTCTGCTCTGCGGGCGCGGAGCTCGGCCATGCGTGGCAGTGCCTCGCGACCAATCAGAGCGGCATTCGGCGCATCGATCGCTTCGACCCGGAACACGAGTCCCTGCTGGGCGTGTCGACCGTGGCGTACGCCGGCCAGGTGCCGCTATCGTTCGATGCCATCGCGGGATCCGCCGAGCGCTTGGCGAAGTGGTGCGAACCCGGATATCACGTCGTCAAACTGCTGACCACCCGCCTGCTGCACCGGCTCGCCTTCGACGTGTCGCAGCATGACCCGCAGCGGATCGCGCTGCTGGGCGCGACGGTCCTCACATCGCAGCAGTCACGCGACGTGCTCCACCGGACCGGCCGGGCGGATTCGAAGTTCATCCTCAACCAGTGCCAGAACATTCCGTTGGCGGCGGCCGCGAGCGAACACGGGATCCGCGGGCCGTGCTTCAGCGTGAGTAGCGCATGCGCGTCGAGCGGGCACGCCGTGTTCATCGCGGCGCAGTTCATCCGGGCCGGCATCATCGACGCTGCGATCGTGGTGGGCTACGAATTTCCAATCCTGCCGTCGTCCGTCGCCGGGCTGGACTGGGTGAGCGCCCTCTATCGCCGTGACGAGCCCAACGACCGCGCGTACGGCGACCCGACGGCTGCAAGCCGCCCGTTCTCGTTCGATCGACGCGGCTTTGTGCTCGCCGAAGGGGCCGGCGCGTTGTTCCTGAGCGACCTCGACTACGCGCGGCGGATGGGCTGGCCCGTCCAGGGGATGATCCGCGGCGGGTATCTGAACGCCGACGCCGATCACCTTACACGGGCGTCGGTCGATAACGTCAAGACCCTGCGCTGCCGAGGACATCGACTGCATCAATGCGCACGCGACGTCGACACCGCTCGGCGACGCCGCAGAGTTGACGGCGCTGCACCAGGTCTTCGGCCAGCGGTTGCAGCAGATTCCGATCGTGGCGAACAAGTCGCAGATCGGCCACACGCTGGGGGCGGCCTCAATACTCGCGCTGATACTGACGGTTCACGGCATGAACACCGGCGTGGTCCTGCCGACGCTCAATCACCGTCCTGACCCGGCGTTGCCGAAGACGGGCATTCGTGGAATCGCCACGGCGCAGCCGCATACGCGCGCCCTGGTGAACTCGTTCGGATTTGGCGGGACGAACGTCTGTTTTGTCGTTGAACATCGGCCGGCCTAGGCGCGATCCGGTCCGCGACCTGGGACGGCAGGAGGACTCTATGTCTACGCCCGAAACATCCAACATCACGGAAACGTTGTTCGATCTCTTCTGGCAGGCGCTCGCCGGAGGCGACTACGATCTCGATCTCCTGAAGCGTGAGCTCCGCGCCGACTCGAAGTTCCAACAGTTCCTCATCGATAGCCTGGATCTGACCGATTTCCTCCTCCGCGTCAAAGATCAGTACGACATTCAGGTGCCGTTCGAGAACGTGCCCCACCTCGATTCGCTCGAGGCGCTCGAGGGATACATTCGCCACCACCAGCGGACGCAGGCCGCGGCGGCCGTCGGCGCGCCGCTCCCACAGTGACAGGCGTGGACCATGAGCTTCACTGAGTATCTACAAGTGCCGGAGCTGGCGGAGCGGTACCGCAAGGTCAAGAAGTACTTCTACCTGCGGGAATCGGCATACGACGTCACCAGCGTGTGCCAACTGCGATGCGAGGGTTGCTACTACTTCGAGGGCGAGAAACACAAGACGCGCGACAATCGCGACCCGGAAGCCTGGCGCGCGTTCTTCGAGCAAGAGCGGCGCCGAGGAATCACCTACGTCGTCCTCGCGGGCGCCGAACCAGCGCTGGTCCCGCGCGTGCTGGAGGCCTGCCACGATGTCATCCCCCTCGGGTCGATCGCGTCGAATGGCCTGAAGGCTATTCCGGCCGACATCGGCTACAGGATCCATTTATCGGTGTGGGGCAACAGCGCAGGTGACCCCAAATATCGCCGTTGGGCGAACGGCAAGCCCGGGCCCGACTGCCTCCCGGCGCAGCTTCGGAACTACCGGGACGACGAGCGCGTCATCTTTGTCTTCACCTTCAATCACGAAAACGTCGATGAGCTCGATGAGGTGGCCGAGCGGATTCACGCGGATGGGCACAAGCTGACGTTCAACGTGTTCAGCAGCCCGAACGGCAGCCGATCGACACTGCAGATGAGCGAAGTGCTCAGGAGGACACGCGACAAGATGCTCGAGACGAGGGACCGGTTCCCCGAGACGGTCATCTATTCTCAGTACAGCGCCGAAGTTCACACGCAACCTGCCGGGCTTCACGACCTGTTCGGATGTGTGTACCCACGGGCGCAGATGCTGACAGGTCAAGACGTGACGAGCGGCATCGGCCAGACCTTTCGGAGCTACCGCACGGATCTCACGCACTCGACGGAAAACGATTGCTGCGTCCCGGATACGGACTGCGCGGACTGCCGGCACTACGCGGCCGGAAGCGCGATCGTCTCGTCGCGACTCGGCATGCACGTTGACTCGGAACAACACTTCAGGGGCTGGCTCGACTACGTTGATACATATCTGGCCGTGTGGCTGAGACGGTACCAGAAGGGGACGGACTTGTACACGGCTCAGGCGGGCAGCGCCTTCTCGGCCGCGACCTTCGGCGGAACAGCGGCGGTCTGAACGATGCCAATGCCCGCCGCGCGCGTCAGGCCGGCCGGCGGACAGGACGGCCTTTCGACCATCGAACCGGTTCGTCTGCTGGGCTTGGGCGTGTACCTGCCCCGAAGGGTCATGGCGAACGACGATTGGCGGTCGTTCGTCGACACCTCTGACGAATGGATAGTCGCGCGCACCGGCATTCGCCGACGCCGAATCGCGGCCGATGACGAGAGCACCGCAGATCTCGCGGTGGCGGCCGCCAGAGTGACACTCGAGAATGCCGGCCTTCGCGCCGATCAGATCGATGAAATCGTCGTCGCGACGGACACACCGGAAGTCTACGTTCCGGACACCGCCCCTTTCGTTCAGCATCGGCTGGGGGCACGCAACGTCCCGTCGTACACGCTCGGCGGGAGCGGCTGTGCCGGGTTTCTGCAGGCCGTCTCGATCGCCCGATCGCGCGCGTACTGCGGCGTCGGTCATATTCTCGTGATCGGCGTCGAGCTTCTAAGCCGGATCATCAGCTGGCGCGATCGCAATTCATGCGTGCTGTTCGGCGACGGCGCCGCCGGCGCGGTTGTGGGGCTTGGCCGCGCCGGAGCGGAGATCCTCTCGATCGTGTCCGGCACCGATGGAAGCCAAACCGGGATCCTTGGAATAAAGGTGGGCGGTACGCGCCAGCCGTTCACGTTGGAGGCCGCACGGCAGGGTCTGCATCAGCGAGTCACGATGGACGGGAGGGCAGTATTCAAGGAGGCAGTGGTCCGGATGTCTGAAGCCGCCGTCAAGGCCGCGGCCGACGCAGGTGTGGCGCTGGAAGACATCGATCTGATCGTTCCGCATCAAGCCAACCTGCGAATCATCGAGGGCGTCGCCAAGGCTCTGCGGTTGCCATCGGACCGGTTCTTCGCGAATATCGAGGACTACGGTAATACGGGCTCGGCGTCGATTCCGCTGGCTCTCTGGGATGCCGCGGCAAAAGGCCGCATCTCGCGGGGTGATCTGGTCCTCACGACCTCCTTCGGCGCCGGCCTCCACTGGACGGCCGCGGTCCTTCGGTACTGATCTCCTCTAATGCGGTCTCGCGATGGTGCTGGGGGTCGTGGGCGAGCGCGGTACGAGCGCTGGATGAGCGGCTGGGAAGCGACGCTTGCCGCGCGCGACCGGAATCGGATGACGAGCCCCTTCGACTGGGGCCTCGCATGGGCGCGGCATTGGCCGACCGCGCCAGCCGCCGCGGCCACCGACGACGACGACCCGGGCGCCTACCTCGTTCGTCTGAATCGCGAGGTCGTTCGCGACAGCGACCGGTTCTTCGGCTATGAGCCGCCGGTCGATTTCGCGTTCGAGGACGGCGCGCTGACGTTTACCTCGGCCGTCGCGACGCCGTATCCCGAGAACAACGTCGTGCGCGCCGACTGCTTCGAGGCGCCAGGAAGCCGCCGGGCCGTCGTGCTCGTGCCGCACTGGAACGCGAGCGTCCGGCAACATCTCGCGCTGGCGAGAGCCATCCGTGTGCTCGGGATTTCTGTGCTCCGGCTCACGCCGCCGTATCACGGATATCGCGCGCCTGCGGGACTTCAGCGGGCCGAATATGCGGTGTCCGCGAACGTGTGCCGCACGATCGACGCGACCCGGCAGGCGGTGGTGGACATCCGGTCGTGTTGCGACTGGCTCCAGCAGCGAGGCTACACGTCGCTCGGGGTCGTTGGCATCAGCCTCGGAGCCTGTTACGGATTCCTCGCCGCCGCTCACGACGCGCGCTTCACCGTCAACACCTTCAGTCACCTGGGTACATCCTTCGCCGACATCGTCTGGACGGGAGTATCGACACGGCACATCCGCGAAGGGCTCGAACCGGCGATCGACATCGCTCAGTTGCGGGCGGTGTGGGGATTGCTCAGTCCGGTTTCCTACGTCACGCAGTTCGCGCGGACCGAGCGTCGATCGCTCTTCATCCGCACCCGCTACGACACGACGGTCTTCCCGACTTTCTCCGAACAATTGATGGATGCCGCGCGGCGACACCGGTGGCCACACCGGGAAGTGGTCCTGCCTTGCGGACATTACACGTCCGGCGAGCCGCCGTTCAAGTTCCTGATCGGATATCACCTCTGCTCGTTCTTGAAGCGGCACCTGCGCGACGGCGGTCCTTACCGACTCACAAACGCCGGGTGAAGCCGGCTCGGTTCGCAACGCTGCGATTGACCGCGCGACATTCCTGCCGGGTCTGTTGGGGACCCTCACGCGACGAACCACGCCGCGTCGTCGAGGTCGACGCTCGAGACGATTCCACCGCTGTCCAACAACTGTGCGCTCCGGCGCGTCGATGGCCTGGCTACTCGGCGGACGGAAAGGCGGGGGCCAGGAGAGGGGCCATAGAGGGGCCAGCAGACTCTTTGGCTGCTGGCCCCTCGCGATGACGATCAAATCGTCGTCTTGCACAAAATGGAATCAGCGCTGTCTGTGCGGCGCGCCTACGGACCCCACGGGATGGCCGGGCGTATACTTGCTTCAAGGATCCGCCATGCCGAACGCGTCCAGAGTTGTCCACAGCGACCCAGACATTCTGGGCGGCATCCCAGCCTTCGTGGGGACCCGCGTCCCGGTGAAATCCCTGTACGATCATCTTGAGGCTGGGGACGGACTGGACGAGCTCCTCGACAGCTTTCCCTGACGGCGGGGCTATTGCTCGGTCACCTTTCCAACATAACGGTTTCGGGAAGAAGGGCACGGTATGCTTTGTCGGTGAGTTCTCTCACTCGAATCGCCGCGGCTGTGGTGGCTCTGGCGATTGCCGGCGCGCCGACTTCGGCGGAAGCCTGCCTCATCAGGTGCGAGGCACCCGTCACCGCGACGAGTGCGGCGGCACAGACGGCTGAGCCCAGCTGTCATCATGCGGCGACGCCGCCGGGCGCCCAGGGAATGATGCTCGTGTCTCTCTGTGGAATTGACGGCCGGGGGCATCGTGTCGAAACTGACCCTTGCCGATTGCCCCGCCAACGAGGGACGTGTGCCCGCGCTTTCGAGCACCGAAATCGCAATCGCTCGACATGCCTTCCATCCAGGAGCCATCCACGCGCTAGCCGACGCTCGTCCGATCAGCCTTCCTCTCCGCGTCTGATCCGGTTCTGAACCCCGCCGTGTAAAGGTCGGTCTTGGCGGCTGCCAAGCGGTGTGTCTTCTTCACGATTGTTCGGTGAGGTACAAGAACCATGTGTAAGACGTTTCTCAGCGCCTCGTTTGGCGTGGCCGCGCTATTGGCCGCGAGCGAGCTCCACGCGGGCGCGCAAGATCGTATGACGCTTAGTGGATCATCCGCAGGAGTGGCCGGTGCGGACCCCAGCGTCCAACAGGACCCGATGCCCATGGGCATGAAGATGCCGACGCCGACGCCGTCGGAACCGCCGGCATGGACCTTCATGCAGGACGGTGTCCTCTTCGCCATCGTCAACCACCAGGGCGGCCCGCGAGGCGGCAGCGAATTCAAGGTGCCCAACTGGTGGATGGGGATGGCCTCGAAGAAGTTCGGCTCGTCCCAACTGACCTTGACCACGATGCTGAGCCTGGACCCGGCAACGGTGGGGAAAGCCGGCTATCGCGAGATTTTCCAGGTCGGGGAGGCACTCCATGGTGTGCCGCTCATCGATCATCAGCA
>WNFM01035285.1_pt1 | contig 12333 bp, 15 predicted proteins | sample 5400271 | NCBI WGS metagenome assembly WNFM01 (sample SAMN13153352, study PRJNA577476) | soil metagenome | isolation source: 60 cm saprolite on Douglas fir-dominated hillslope | place: USA:California | collected 2013-09-17 | reverse complement strand
TGGCGCATTGCTCCAGCTGAGGGACTATAGCGGAGTCTCGGAGAAGGACGGTTTAGTGCCGTGGGTAGGCATGCTCGGCTCCTCCGGGCCTACCGTAACAAATCTTTTCCCGCCGCTTATCCTGCCAATGGAGACTGCCATGCGCACGGGCGACACCATCTTGGCAATAGCTGTTTTGCTGGGGCTGTTAGCCACGGTCGGTTGGTATGCCTACGCCGGTCTTACGGGCTCGGGCGAGCCGATGCCATCCGATAACTACATAGCGTAATAGGCGGTCTGGCTGTCGCGCTGGTCGGCATGGCGCTGATGGCCTTGTATTCTGTAGCGGCCGGCGGGCTATGACGAGCCACCTCACCTTCACAGAGACCCCTGACGAAAAGCGTCGCTCAAAATCAGCGATGGCTCGCCGAGGCAGTGCTACAGAGCGCGCCGGAACCAACGAGCCTTTCGGATCTTTGAATCCCTGTTCTGTGGAGTTGCTCGGCCCGACCAGGAGACGCTCCTGCGCGCTATCGAGGACGCCAGGCGTATCCTTGGGGAATACATTGAGGCGGGGCAGTCTGACTGGTCACCGACCGTCATTGCCCGAAAGGCAGCATTCCCTGATTCTCAGAGTAGTTCTATTGGCCCAACTACCGCCCGCCTTGGATCCAAGGCGGGCCAAACCATGAGGGGCCAGGTTCGTCGGGCACCGCAAAAAGCCCGTCAGATATCAGCAGCCTCATATCGAGCCGCGGGTTGGGGCGTCTCAATCTTTTCATCCATTGGGCTTGCAGGCAATTGCAGTACCGTGGCCCGTTGTCCAACTGCGAGATCGGTGACCAGAACGATTGCACCATTTGAGAATTCCAGTGCGTCGTGATGGCGGCTCGGCTGGTCGAGAGCGATCTGGCGAAAGCGTGCCAGCCGATCGCCGATTTTCTTCCGAAACAAGAAACCGGTTCCTGGACGAAGGCAGACCGCAACCTGCGGATTGCCCGGGCTCGCAAAGCCCCTGGTCGTCGTAGATTTGAATTTGGTCGACACCAACGTTTCCGCGACCTCTGCGGGACGAGTTGCGACCGCATGTAAGCTGTAATCACACATGGAGCGCTCCTGTAAATGGCCACCCAGCCAACCATGAACCTTCGCAGACCTCTTTGGTTGCGATATCGCCGAAAAAACCGCCGGCGTGAACCGGCGGGCTGACGGCTCTGAGACTGGAGTGACATCCATGCTCGCCGGACCGCCATTGAACGGCTTTAAGAACCGGGCAGCGCCGCCGGCGACGTTTCGGGAAATTCATTGATCTCGAGAACGAGCACGTTGTCGCTGGGTCGGTAGCGGTAAAATCTATATTCTTGTTCTTTGAGCGGCGAACGAAAGGTCACCGGCGTGTCGTCCGACCACCGGCTGAGTTCAGACTTCAAATCGCCGACCGTTAAAAGCGGCACAGGTTCGGTCATGACGATCCCTTCTGTGGGTCGAAAGCTCGTGCTGATCCGATCGCCTTCGCAAACGAAAACCCGTCGTGATGGGGATCAACGCGCGGGTTCGTCTTACGACAAGCAGTCAACAGGGTGGACGGTCATTCGTCCGCTCTAGTTGCGATCGTGATCGATGATCACCTTGCGATCCGGTTCTCTCTCTCGTTCCTTAATGACCGTGGTGTCGTGGGGTTCACGCTCCTTGATAATGGTGGTTCGCTCGCGGTCTCGATCGCGATGGTCCGCGCCTACTGTGACTCCGGCCCCAACCGGGCCAACGCCGACACCGACGCCAACATCCTCCGCGCTCGCTGGTACTGCGGCGCCTAGACTTACTGCAGCGATAATTGCCAATGCGTATTTCATGATCCGCTCCGTTTTTTAACAACGCGGTGGGAACGGGTTTCATCGGCAGAAGTTCCGATGCTTTGATCCTTCGCCGCAGCGCAACGTAGTGGGTGTCCATTGCGACGGACCCTTATCGCGCCCGTTGCAACGCCATGCAATGAAGCGAGCCGCCGGGGCATAGCGCCGCCATCGTCGCGACATCAAGCCACGACCGCTTGGAGGAACTTTCTTCACATTCCAACATTTCCACGTCATCGAATTCAAAAATGCTGGGAGTATTTTTATGGAACGGGTAATGCGACCCGCTGGGGTCATCGAAGAGTTTGGCGAAGTAGACGCAGTGGTCGTAGACGAGGTCGAGGAGCCATCGAGCGCCGGGGTCTCGTGGGCGGCTGTTGTGGCAGGCGCAGTCGCTTCCTGCGCGTTGACATTGGTTTTATTGGCATTCGGAGCGGGCCTCGGATTTTCCGTGGTTTCGCCATGGCCCAATTCTGGCGTTTCCGCAACCAGCTTCGAAATCGGCACCGGGCTCTACTTCATCGTGATGGCGATGATCTCGTCGGCGGTCGGCGGCTATCTGGCGGGCCGGCTGCGCAACCGATGGATCGGAGTCCAGTCCTCTGAAGTTCTTTTTCGCGATACCGCGCATGGTTTCCTGGCGTGGGCACTGGCTTCCGTGCTCGGCGCGATCGTGCTCGCTTCTCCCGCGACGTCGTTGATCAGTAGTGCGGCGTCCGGCGCGGTGCAGGCGGCCGGTTCGCCGCAGGCTGCGAGTCCAATGGATGGCTATGTCGATATGCTGCTGCGGCCGAACAACCCCTCCCCTGAAAACACCAATAGTGCCGAAACGCGCCGCGAACTCAATCGGCTACTGACGGCCGACTTCCGCAATGACGCCGAACCTTCTCCGGCCGATCATAGCTATATCGCAAAAGTGGTCGCTGCCCGAACCGGCCTCAGCCAGGCCGAGGCGGACCAGCGCGTCAGCGATGTGATCACTCAAGTCAAGACGGACCTCGATAAGGCCCGCAAAGCCGCGATGAAGCTTTCGATCTGGCTGACGCTTTCGTTGTTCATCGGTGCTTTTTCGGCAGCGCTGGCGGCGACAGAGGGCGGCGGTCTGCGTGACGCCACTTGGGGCAAGAGAGCATGGCTTAGCTAGCAACCCTGTAAACGAAAGGAACACCTCATGCCGATTCTTCTGTGGCTGCTTGGAATACCAATACCGCTGATCATCCTGATTATGCTGCTGCATCACTGACAGACCGATTTCGTTGATCCACTGAGAGGACACATTCCAACCCCCAAACGCACGCTGGAGATTAAAATGAAATCCAAATATCTTGTCGCCGCGTTGCTCGGCGCCACGCTTCTGAGCGGCGCGGCCCTTGCACAGAATGCCACCACCGATCGCTCTAACGCCAATACGGCGGTCCACAGGGACGGCCAGTGGCGCGCTTCCAAATTGATCGGCCTCAATGTGTACAATGACAACAACGAGAAAATCGGCAGCATTGAAGAATTGATCGTCGACAAGTCCGCCAAAGTCGATGACGTTATCCTTGGTGTCGGCGGTTTTCTCGGCATGGGTGAACACTACGTCGCGGTGCCAACGGAGAAATTGAAATGGGTCAATGAACCTGTTCGCACCTCGGCGACCGCTCCTGCCGACAAATCCACGGTTGGCGAAGCCAATCGTGCCAATCGGCAGGCGAGCGAGAAATGGTATCCGGATCACGCGGTCTTCAATGCGACCAAAGATCAGCTGAAGGCGATGCCGGAGTTCAAGTATAACTGATCTCCCAATGAAGGGACCGCCTCGCCACCTTCGCGGGGCGGGTTTCGGGTCATGCACCGCGTGCGGTGCGACCGTTCAAGCTGGCGGGAGTTCGCCCGCAGCACGTGGGATCGGCTCCGCGGAAGTCAGGTGGGTTGCTCGTTGAAGTTCGACTTCCTTGGTCACCCCCGGGATCGAGTTACCCACCTTCTCGACAACCGCCTTCAACCCATCGGCGGAGACGCCGAGCCTCCGAGCCCACGCCCGCACCTGAGCTGGATCTGCCAAGTTGATTTTATTGCGAAGGGGCGGATGCTTTGCGCGATGCATGGCGGCGTTTCCTGGTTGCAGGTCAACGGCACCCGAAGAGCTTCGTTCCTTCCCCTCATCCTATCAGCACGGGAAAACCCCCCGCGCATTGTCGGCGGTCCTCTGCTGTCCCTCTTTCTGATGCCGTCCGTTGACTTACCAAGGATGGTCACCACCCCCTCGACCAACGCATGCCAGCTCGCGGACCGTCGTCCCAATCACGACAAGGTGCGGCGCTCGATGTATCGCTCCCGCGGTTCGTGCCGGTCGTCTATACCAGACGCGGCCCTTGGGGGTACAACGAGGAACTTCGGCGCCCCTCGCCGATTAACGCCTCATGCGGCGATCGCGGTGAGCTTAAGAGTTTATATGCCGAATCTTGCAAAACTTCCAACTTGGGCCGACAAGACGCACATCCACGCGGTGGTAGAGACTCCTCGCGGAAGTCATTGCAAACTGGAATTTGATCCGAAGCATCGCGCATTCACTCTCGCCAAGCCTTTATTGGCCGGACTGACATATCCTTATGATTGGGGGTTCGTCCCATCGACGGAGGCCGAAGACGGCGATCCCCTCGACGTGCTTGTCATCCACGATGCCGGGACCTATCCCGGCTTGATCCTCCGCTGCACACCGATCGGGATGCTCGAAGTGGTTCAGACGACCAAGCGTGGGAAAGAAAGAAACGACCGAATTTTTGCGGTGCCGGACCGCTCACCTTTCGAAGGCGATCTGCAGGACGTCCGGCATCTTCCAGCACGGGCGGTTGAGGAGTTGGAGAAATTCTTCGAAGCTACCGATGCACTTGAAGACAAGAAACTTGAGTTTCTGGGATGGCGTGGCCCGACACACGCGATCAAGACCATTAAGCGACTATCGCGATAGATACGCGATAAACAGAGCCGCGATAAACAGAGCGCCTAGCGCAACGAGCGAGCCAATGGGCCAGCAAGATCACGCGCGTGCCGACAAGCTTCGCGTCGACTGCCCGAACCAAATTTCGGATCCTGCGTCGCCGCGGACGCCAGGGCGCCAACATGCAAGGTATGGCCAGACGGAAAAGCGTCCTCCGATTCCCGGAAGACGGAACGCCGCGCCAAGTGGCCGCTGACGGTGCAGCGGTCAGGTCGCTCCTCGATGATAGCTTTTAGGATATGCGGCAGCACATGCATGCTTAGCCGGCGTAGTGGCTCGTCCGATCTGCGCGGGAGCAGCCAACCGACAGATGCGGCTGCGATGAGCAGGTGCTCGTCTGCGCCCCCATGTCAGAGCCTCGGCGGCTCGCTCAATAGGAACGTCGGTGTGCCGCGCAATACCGCGAGCGATGTTTTTGTCGAGCTGGGTCCCTAAACAGCAAGAAGAGGCATAGGTACCGATCAAACAGGTGGTTTGATCAGGGAACGCAGGGCGTCACAAAAAGTTCATATCTGCATCTGCGACTTGCGCTTCCGCATCGAGGAACCTGATGGAATACCTCTTTCGTTTTCTGGCCGGTGGCATCGTCGTGTCCACGTTTGCCGTGCTGGGCGATGTGCTGCGTCCGAAAAGCTTCGCCGGCCTATTCGGAGCAGCTCCTTCAGTGGCTCTCGCAACACTCAGTCTGACGCTCTGGAAAGAGGGCAGCGACTACGTGTCGATCGAAGGACGGTCCATGATCCTCGGAGCACTGGCGCTCGCTGCTTATAGTCTCTTGGTCTGCCAGCTTCTGATGCGTGCGCGATGGTCCGCGCTGGCTGCGACGACAACCGCTATCCTGCCATGGCTCGCTATCGCTCTCGGATCCAAACAGCTGTTCCTGGGCTAGACGATGGTTGTTCGCGTAAAATGGTCGGCATTCAAGCAAAGCCGCTGGTACGAATACGTCTTGCGCTTTGTGCTTGGTGGACTGGCAACAACTTTAGCCGAAGGCGTGGCCAACGGTTTCGGCCCGGAAGCAGGAGGTCTGTTTCTCGCTTTCCCCGCAATCTTTTGTGCGAGCGCGACGCTCATTGAAAAACACGAACGCGAACGCAAGCAAAGACTCGGGCTTTCCGGATACCGCAGAGGAATCGATGCTGCTGCCCTTGATGCCGCCGGAGCCGGTTTGGGAAGCATTGGCCTTGCTTTATTTGGCTTGGGCGTATGCCTACTCGCGCCGACATTGGCCATCGGGTCACTGGTGCTTGGCTCAGTAGCTTGGCTTGCCGTCTCAGTGTCGTTATGGCGCTTGCGGCGTGAGCTGCGCTTCGTCAAATAAACTTTCGCCGCTTAAGTTCGGGCCACCTCATGATTGCTGACCTTTGGTACAAGAACGGCGTCTTCTATCGTCTCTCGGTCGGCACCTACATGGACGCCAATGGCGACGGCATCGGCGATTTCAAAGATCTGTTGCGCCGGCTGGATTATTTGCAAATCCTCGTCATCACTACGATCTGGCTGATGCCGTTCCAGCCGTCACTGGGCAAGGCCGTTCTCGTCGAAGGTAAGAAAACAGCCGTCAGCCCTGACAATTTTGACGGGCTTTCCCGCCTTCATTTCAACGAGAACATCAACCGCCTTTTGCTTTGTCCCAGCGTATTGCGGCAAGGCATCCTTGCCATGTGCGAGGCCTTGCATGAGGCGCTGAGAGATGCGCTGAAGGCCATCATCAGCGAACAGATAGAAGCGAACCGATAGATTCATGCGGCTAACCGGAAGGCTTTAAAAGGAAGGCATTGTTCCAGTATGCGGTGGGCCCGGGCAAGGCCCAATACGTCGGATATTTCCGAGCAGCGGGGTCAGCCGCCGGGTAATTCATCGTCCAAGGGAATCCGGCCGGGCCGATGGCAAGGCGCCACTCTGAGGCAGCCTTCGCTCGTTTCGGTTCAAAGATCGGTCAAGCAAACCGACGAATAGCGTTTCACATTCTGCGAGTGGCCAAAAGAAACGGCCCCAGCTCGGGGGATCTGGGGCCGTTGTATGGTCGTGCCATACGGGGGCGATGGCACGAGGGCTGATGTGGGTTCACAATCCGCCGATTCCATCAAATTCTATTTTAGAATCCAACAGTGGCCTGTTTTGAAATGGCGAGTGGCCTATTTCGGCCAGTACCCCAGTTTCAATTTGGCCGATTGAAATCGTGTCCTTGATTACACTTTTACGTCGCCCCCCGGACATATTGCCGGTGTAGGATATTTAATCACCGCACCGCCTTCGGCTGTTATCGGTGACTGAGAGTGTTGCGCTCCCGCCTGATCCAAGGGGAGCGGCACTATGCCGGACTATCGCGTCTATTTCGTAGGTCCAGACGGCCACTTCATAAATTTCAAACCGCTCATTTGTGCTAGTGACGATGAAGCGCTAGCTGAGGCGAAGCAGCTAGCTGACGGTCACGACATTGAGCTTTGGGGCGGTCCCAAGTTTATCATTCGACTGGATCGCAAGCCGAAGTAAGGCCGCCTCAGTTGGCTGCCTCTTTCATTTCGATCTGGACTTTGGTGTGTTTCGCGATAGCCCCTGCACGACTCTAGGAAGGCCGCTGAAGCAGGACCACCGGTCCTGAGCCGATAAGCTCCAGAGATTTGACCCACCCCCAAGGGCGTGAGCGGACGCACTCGCTTATGGTCATAGGCGCTTCGGATGAAAATCAGATCTTGACGCTCGCAACTGCAATGTCTGCTTTAACCAAATGAAGTGACAGAACATCCGTAATTGCGATCCGCGACCCACACAACAGAGCTTTAGTAGTCCCCGACCGCAACCACCGCCGCCGCAGGGACGATGCCATGTGCCAGTGGCACGTCACCCAAGTAGCCCGGTTTCAAGTAATAGTTTTGCATATCGATGACGACGAAGGCCGTCTTGGACGCCTCCGGCTTGTCGAAGGGATGCGTGCGTCCGACCCGCGCCACGACGCGTGCGATGACTTTCTCGGGCATGGAAAATTTATGCGTTGGCTCCTCCCGGATGTGTGAGCCACATCATACGCACCTCTCCGACACACGTCATAAACTGAAATTGCTGCAGTACGACAGCACCCGTTTTGCGCCTTATGTACTCGGCCAAGAGTCACATGAGCCTGCGGGCTTCCGATGCCATACGTGAGGCCGGATTCATCTTTCTAAATTGAAAAAGTGACGACCGGTTTTCGCGTGACTCAACACATTTCGGCTTGAATTGTAGGAGGATAAGATGAGTTGGACACCAAAAGTGCAATTCGAAAATCCGGATTCCGCCCTACGTCCGACGGACAAGGAGATATCGAACAGGTTGCTCCAAGGACGCGTCAGCAATACCGCCCTAAGCATCCACCAAGCAAAGAAGCGTGAAGGCTTTGGTGTCCCGGTCCCGTACGCGCGGCCGAAGGTCGGTCGCCAAATCCACCATGATCACATTCACCCACCACATAGGCATGCGATCGAGGTCAGCGATCCAAGTTTAGACAGAAGCGATGAAACTGCTGTCGCCATCAACCCTAAGAATTCGCGCAACATTGTTGCAGGGGCGGCCGGTTTCAATGGAACACAATTTATCAACACTGCTTACGTCACCAAGGACCGTGGCATGACATGGAAGACGGTGACGGTGCTCACAGATACTGATGAAGGAGCGGGAATCGCTTTCGACGATTCACACAACTGCTATTATACGACGATGCAGGGTGGCTTCTTCCCAGTGTGCGTCGTCAGCCGAGACGGCGGCATGACGTGGAGCCAGCCAGCAGCTTTCGGTTTCGGCGACAAGACGGCTGTGGCGGCGCGCGGCAACATCGCGCTCTGCGGGTTCGATCGCTTGAACACCGAAGCCTGCGCATTCACATTGGATGGAGGGCTGAATTGGACCGTGCACGATTTCACGGATAGCGGCCTCGGAACAGCGCCATTGGTCAGTTACGATCACCGGCACTTTTACATCATATACGCCGCATTGGATAACAATCTCAAAATCTACGCGAGCCACGATCAGGGTCAAACCTGGACCGGCCCGACCACAATTGTCGCCGGGAACGCGTTTGAAAGCACGATTGCTGGCCCACTTTCGTACGAAGGCGGAGCGCTAACCAGCCCTGGTACAAACGTTGCGATCGATAGACATGGCCGTATTCATGTCCTGTACATCGACAGCAATAGACGGGTGCCGATGTATACATCGAGCCACGACCACGGCGCGACCTGGAGCAGCCCGGTCAATGTAGATCCGAGGCGAGCCAACGATGCACACATGTGGCCGTGCCTCTCGTGCACCAAACATGGAGATCTCCAGGGCGGCAGCATGGTCTACGATCAGACCCTCGGCAAGTACTCGATTCTTTTGCACCTCAAGGCTGAAGATGAGGATGAATGGAAAACCTTCGAGGCTGACAACGGTCCATGGTCGGCCGCAGGACCATCCCCGAACTTCCGAATTGGATTCGGAGACTATTTTGATTGCGATAGCCTGCCGGAGTTTGGAATTTCCGTGATGGCTTGGTCCGAGACTGCCAACGGACAACAACCGTGGCAATCATGGGTGCGGATTGTGGACCGGTGGGAATGGGAGGACGAGCGCGTGAGTGCGCTCGAGGATGAGATCGATCGCCTAACGGAGGCCTTTGAACTTGGTGAGCTTCCCTTCCCGAGGACAGACGAAAACGTCGCAAGGTTCAAAGCGCGCGTCGAGGAATTGCGGAAGACGCAAAGTGCGGCACAAATCGCGCTGCAAAAGCGCCGAGATGCTAATCCTGTGCCGGCTGAGTGATGCCGATGACGCAGCAGAATAATTGAAACGGTCTCTCAAAAGAGTTGGCGCGAAGTAAAACGGTGGGATAAGGCGAGATCGGGCCGAAAGCGGACCCGAAACCCCAACTCGTGACAGATCAAGCGACATGAAAGCCTCCCTTCAATTGGCAAGAAGGGGACCATAGGCTGTGAGATCAATCGGATTATGCCGACTCCGACGCAGCGATCGCCACCGCCAGAGCCCGTTCTGAGCCAATGATCGGCATAATCCAGAGGTCGGCATAGTAGAGATTGATCGGGATAGGGGGACGTCTCGCGACGCCACCCCTCCCACACCACCGGGCATACGGGTCCGTACCACGGCGGTTCGATCGAGTTAAGCCGGCACAGGCATGAAGATTCGGGGGAGACCAAGAGAGTCGAACACCTGATTTCGTAGAGCGTGTTGAACCGCCGGGTGTCCGGACATGCGCCAGAGTCCCGTCGGTGAACCGGCAGCGACCGATGCGGCGAACTTCGCGATGCCGAGGCGGCGAAGCTCCGTGAATCGGTTATGCCCGTTCCGCCATTGCCGCCAGAGATACAAACGCATTCTCCGGCGGATCCAGGCTTCCAGGTTCGTTAGCACGCGCGGCGTCTGGCAGAAGCCGAAGTACCCGCGCCATCCGATGAGGTATGGCGTGAGGTCTGCGATCATCTGCTGCAAACTGACCCCTCGCGTCCGGCATGTGATTTCCCGGATTCGGTCTTTGAACTTGTCGAGGGCTTTCGGCGCAATGCGTCGCTCGCTCCCGTCATTCGCAATGCTGAATCCGAGAAATTTACGTTCCTCGGGTCGCGCCACCGCGCTTTTGGCCTCGTTGACTTTCAAGCGGAGCTTGTCGGTCAGGAACCGGCTGATCGAGGCCCTCACCCTTTCGCCGGCGTGGAGGCTGCGAACATAGATGTTGCAGTCATCCGCGTAACGGCAGAACCGGTGACCACGTCGAACCAATTCCTTGTCGAGATCGTCGAGCACGATATTACTGAGGAAGGGCGAGAGCGGACCGCCTTGCGGGGTCCCTTCGTCCACCGGTCGGACCAAACCATCTTCCAATACCCCGGCATTCAGGAATGCCCGGATAAGCTTGAGCACGCGTTTATCGGGTATCCGTGCGGCGACGCGCGACATCAGGATGTCGTGGTTAACTCGGTCGAAAAATCTTTCCAAATCGAGATCAACCACTACGTTGTAGCCATCGGCGACGTAACGCTGTGCCTGGGCTACAGCCTGGTGGGCGGACCGCCCCGGCCGAAATCCGAAACTGTGCTCCGAAAACGTCGGATCCCATCGCTCTTGGAGAACTTGCAGCACGGCTTGTTGAATCAGGCGGTCGACGACACAGGGGACGCCGAGTTTCCTGACCCCGCCATCCGGCTTCGGGATTTCGACCCGCTTAACCGGCTGCGGCCGATAGTTTCCGTCGAGCAGTTGAGACCGAATGTTTGGCCAGTGCTGACGCAGGAACGCCTTCGCGTCGTCGATGGTCATCCCATCAACGCCAGGGCTTCCTTTGTTCCTTTTAACACGCTTCCACGCTCTTTCGAGGTTCTCTCGGTCGCACACCTCCTCCATTAGTTGTTCTGTGAAAGCCGAGTTTTCGGTGGCTGATTTCGCCATGAATGGTTCGGTCTCCCCGTCACCGCGTGCCGGGGCTTCACCCCGGTCCTTCGGTTCCAAGGCCAGCACTTGCTGGTTGTTCTGCCGCGTTCTATTCACGAGATACCAGTCCTACTTGCTCTCTCAATCGTTCGGGCCTTCAGCCATCGTTTCCGGCTCTGCCTATCTGTTTCTCCACCTTTCGGCCTTGGAGTGCCTCAATAGCTTTGCCGACAGCCTGACCTAATACGCCCTCAGCTGACCTCTGCCCGGTGGTCAGACGGCCTTGCGGCCGTCTCAGTCGCCCGAGGGCGACACCGCGCAGATCTCCCGGGGTAAGCTCAATCGCCTTCGGTGCACAACCGCCGGATCTACGCTTCGCATCCTTGATGGATCTGGACTTCGCGATGTGTCGCCCGCTCGTCCGACGCTTGCGCCTCATATCCGGTTTTTGTTCATCGGCTCGCACCTTTGATCCACGCTTCCTTCAGACCCCGCCTCGCGACGGCAGCCCTTGCGTTTCACTAACCCTTCACCTCCATCAGGTTGGGTGGAGGACTTTCACTTCCGAGCTATTGAGCATGCCCGGCACACGACGAACCCGCTCCGCGGGAGGGTATCCGCGTTGAGTGCGACGTATCCCCTTGAAGCCAGCCAGTGTCTCTGACCCCGGCACCACCCGCACAGCGACGCAATCCATCTCATTTCAGAAGAGCTTGCCCCTGGCAAGATGGTGTTGCTGCCCGCGCGCAGCGTCCCTCTTGCCAAGGAGTTCGCTATGACCTCGCTTCGGTTACGCATGATGGAAGACATGCAGGTCCGCAACCTGTCACGACACACGCAGGATTCTTATTTGCTGCAGGTTTCGCAGTTCGCCCGGCACTTCGCTAAATCGCCGGCTTTGCTCGGCCCGGAGGATATCCGCGCCTACCAGGTCTATTTGACGAACGAGAAGAAGCTGGCGCCACGTTCGGTGCACGTGACCGTCGCAGCGCTTCGATTTCTCTACCGCGTCACGCTCGGCCTCGATTGGGATTTCGACCAGATCATTCGGTGCCCAAAGGCGCCAAAGACACTGGCCGTCATTCTCAGCCCCGAGGAGGTGCTGCACTTCCTTGG
>WNFM01335488.1_pt4 | contig 12337 bp, 12 predicted proteins | sample 5400271 | NCBI WGS metagenome assembly WNFM01 (sample SAMN13153352, study PRJNA577476) | soil metagenome | isolation source: 60 cm saprolite on Douglas fir-dominated hillslope | place: USA:California | collected 2013-09-17 | reverse complement strand
GGTCGCATGGGTGCCCGGGAGCATCGCCAATCTCCTGACGATGGACCAGTAACGGCAAATCCGTGTCGATCGCATCCCCCAGTGTGCCTCGAGCGACGCCGATTATCGCGTTTTTGTGACCTATGCCGAAAACGACTGCGTTGCCAGATGCCGGCTGTCCGCCTATTTTAACGGATATCAGTCGATCGGATCACGTCACTGTCGGAGGTGGCCATGTTGAAGATCCTGTCCGTCAGCGTTTTCGCCATCCTGCTGCTCAGCATAACAGATGCGCGCGCCGATCAGGTGCCGGGCGATCTGCATCTCTGCAATGCCGATGAGATCACCAACATGCCGGTGCTGCAATCGCAGGGGGCCTATGAGTGCACGAGCAACCAGAATACCGAGTCCAACCCCAAGGTGTTGATGTGCGCACCGCCCGGCAAGGCCTTTTGCTGCACGCAAAAGCTGACGGAAATCGGCGCCTGTGAACCGGTGATCGGCGGCAAGAAGCGCTCGGTGCCGCTGCGCGACCCGATGTTGCCGCCGTCCGTGCAGCCGGCGCCAATGGGGACACCAGCGCCGCAATAGCGGATCAACGGACCCGCGCATGCTCCGCACGCAATCCTGATCTGCGTCAGGACTGGCGTCCTTGCTGCCAGGATGGCGGGGCGTTACCGTTCAAAGGTGGCCAAGATGTTCCGAGTCATGATGGCCCGAAACCATATTGGCCGAGTATCCTGGGCAACCTCGATCGACCGCGTCAGAACAGCAGCAATCGGATTGCCAGCCGCGCGGTGGGGTCTCGACAGCAACCTTGATCCGCCGCACTGACGTAACGCCCAACCGTACCGACCCCTTCCGCCCGATCCATATCCTTGAGCCGACCGCCTTGCCACCCGATGCGGACCAACCCAACCAGGGACCGCCGGCAAGGTTGCTGGCTTTCTACTGGCATTATGCGCGCCAGGCCAAGGGGCTGCTGCTGGGCCTCTTTTTCTGTGGGTTGATGGTCGCCCTGCTGGATGCGTTGATTCCCGTCTTCATCGGCAAGATGGTGACATTGCTGACCGCCCATGACCGCGCTGTCCTGTTGCAGGAGACATGGCCGGTTCTCGGCTTCATGGCATTGGTGCTGCTGGTGATCCGGCCGCTGGCGATCGGCGTGCAGAATCTGGTGGTCAACCAGGCGGTGGCGCCGGGTCTCACCAATCTCATCCGCTGGCAAAGCCATTATCATGTGGTGCGGCAGAGCTGGAGCTTCTTCCAGAACGATTTTGCCGGCCGCATCGCCAACCGCGTCATGCAGACCGGCCCGGCCTTGCGGGAAAGCCTGGTGCAGGTGACGGGTGCCGTCTGGTACATCATCGTCTACGGCACCTCGGCCCTGTTCCTGCTGGCCCGGAGCGATCTCCGACTGACACTGCCGATCGGTATCTGGTTCCTGTTCTATATCGGCCTCTTGCGATTCTTCGTGCCGCGTCTGCGTGATCGCTCGCGGGCGATGTCGGAAGTGCGCTCGATGCTGACCGGCCGGGTGGTCGACAGCTATACCAATATCCTGACGGTGAAGCTGTTCGCCCGGCCCCGCGATGAAGATGATTTCGTGCGCCAGGCGGTCGACGAACATACCGATACCTTCCACGCGCAGATGCGCAATAACACCTTCTTCACATTGTCGCTCGCGATGCTGAACGCGCTGTTGCTGGTGGGAACGGGGGTGACGGCGATCTGGCTGTGGCTGCAGGATAGTATTGATGTCGGTGTCCTCGCCATGTCGCTGCCGCTCTCCTGGCAGATCGTCAATATCTCCGGCTGGGTCGCCTTCAATGTGACGGCGATCTTCGAGAATGTCGGCGTCGTCCAGGATGGCATGCGCTCGATCGCCGTGCCGCGCCAGATGCCGGATCGTGACGCTGCCGTGGAACTTAAGGTCGGCAAAGGCGGTATCCGCTTCCAGGATCTGAATTTCGGCTATGGCACTCAGCGCGGCGTGCTGCATGGCATCGATCTCACCATTGCGCCGGGAGAGCGGGTCGGCCTGGTCGGGGCGTCGGGGGCCGGCAAGTCGACCCTGGTCAATCTGCTGCTGCGCTTCTATGAACTGGAGCAGGGCAAAATCGAGATCGACGGCCAGGATATCTCGCAAGTGACGCAAGAGAGCCTGCGTGCCCAGATCGCCATGGTGACGCAGGATACATCTTTGCTGCATCGCTCGATCGCCGAGAATATCCGCTATGGCCGGCCCTCGGCCAGCGAGGCGGAGGTGATCGCCGCCGCAAGCCAAGCCCATGCCGCCGATTTCATCGGCAAGCTTGAGGACTGGATGGGCCGGCACGGCTATGACGCCCATGTCGGCGAGCGCGGCGTGAAACTCTCCGGCGGCCAGCGCCAACGGATCGCCATCGCCCGCGTCATCTTGAAGAACGCGCCAATCCTGGTGCTGGACGAAGCGACCTCGGCGCTCGATAGCGAGATCGAGGCGGCGATCCAGGAACAGCTTGACGATCTGATGCAGGGTCGGACGGTGATTGCGATTGCCCACCGACTGTCAACGATTGCCCGCATGGACCGCCTGATCGTGATGGATCACGGCCGTATCGTCGAAAGCGGCAGTCATGCCGAATTGCTGCAAAAGGGCGGCACCTATGCCAGGCTCTGGCAGCGCCAATCCGGCGGCTTCCTCGATATCGATGAAGAAGCACCGGAAGCCGGCGAAGCGGCGGAATAGGGGCGATGTTGGACGGCCAATCATGGCCTTCCTTGTCAACCGCGGACGACATTGCCGAGATCGCGCTTAATTGCCCGAAACCCGGCGATTGCTGCGTGTTCTGTTCATATGGGACAGTGCCCTGTCCGCCAATCCAACTGAAGGGTCGCGCCTCGGGCTGCTGTTAGAGCGCGATCGTTTTAGGTGGAAGCACTTATGCTTCCATCTAAAACGATCCGGCTCTAGCCTGGACCCACGGACTCGTTCCACTTCTGTCCGGTTAAGCGCGATCCTCTTATCAGCATATTTGCCGCGGGCATGGATCCTCGCAACAAGTGCGAGGACGACAATGGTGGAAGTCATTGGCGCATAGCGATAAGCAAAAATCCGCTGTCATCCATGGACTTGTTCCCATCGGCGGTGGGTCCATGCTGGCGGCAGCTCAGATCAGGGATGTACTTGGTCCGGCAGCCCGCTATCTCCCGCCCGTCGTTGCGCCCTTTGCCTTCGGCTTCATCAGATCAATGCTCTCGCCACGGGCCAGCATCTCGACGAAGGTGGCAAGGCGTTTGGCGCGAGTTTCCGGTTTCTTGGCGTCCTGCAGGCGGTAGAGTATGGCGTAACGCTTGCTGCGGGTGAGGCTGTCGAAGCACATCTGCGCCTTTTTGTTCTTCTGCAAGGCGGCGATGAGATCAGCCGGCACCTCGATCGAACTTTGCGAGGCATAGGCGGCGTCCCAGCGGCCATCTTCCTTGGCCAATTCGACCTGTTTCAGTCCGGCGCGTGTCATGCGACCGGCGGCGATCAAGGTTTCGATCTTGGCGCAGTTTTTCTGCGACCATTTGCTTTTCGCCTGGCGCGGGGTGAAGCGCACCAGCCAGTATTGATCATCGAATTTGTCGAGCTGACCGTCGATCCAGCCATGGCACAAGGCGGTCTCCACCGCCGCCGGCTGGCTGATGCTGGCGATGCCCGAACTCTTCTTGGCCAGCTTCAGCCAGATGCCGCTGGAGCTGGCGCCTTCGGCTGTCAGCCATTGGTCGAAGGCCGATTGACTGGCAAAGGCGAGGACGGGAAGGTCGCGGCTGTCTCGAGGCATTTCACGAATCCGGCGCAAGGGAGCGCGCAGACTGCTTGCTCGCGGCGTGATGGTCAATATGGTTGCAGCCGGTCAAGCGTCGCCTTGTCTTCGTCACCATTGAAATATTTCTGCAGGGCCGTCTTGAAGATCGGATCGGCACCGGCGGCGTGCGAGAACAGGGTCAGGCAGGAGCGAAATTTGACGGCATCGATGGAGCCCAAAATCTCCTCGGCCGAGCGGTTGTCGATGGCCAGAACCAGGCGGCAGCATTGCACCAGCCGCGGCCCCAGGATTGGATGCGCCAGATAGGCCGCTGCCTCCGCCAGACCGGATATCGCGTATCGTTGCGACATCTCGCTGTGGCCGAGGCCGGCGATCTGCGGAAAGATGAACCACATCCAGTGGCTCGTCTTGCGGCCGCGATCGATTGAGATGGTCGCTTGTAACCATTGTTCTCTACCTGTGCCCGCCTGGACCACCATGATGGTGACATGTTTTGGCCGGCTGGCGCCAGACCCGGCGCGGGAGATCGTCGTGATGGCTGCGGAATCGTCATCGCCCGGCGCCGCTATGGCCCGAGGATCGGATCAGTTCCGCCAATGCCAGCACCGGTTTGCGCCGGTCCTGCGCATTGATGCGGATGAGAAAATCAACATCGGGTAGGATCGGCAATCCGTCTGCCGGATGCAGCAAGCGCAGGCCGGGTCCGATGGCGCTCTGCGGCAGCGGTGTCGCGGCGAGACCGGCGAGGGCGGCCGCCCGCACACCGGCGATGCTGGAGCTGATACAGGCAATTCGCCAGTCACGCTGCGTTGCCGCCAGGGCCAGCAACGCGGCCTCGCGATAGGGGCAGGGCTCCGGGAAGAAGGCCAGCGGCAGCGGTTGCGCCAGTTCGCCATGCTCGGCGAAGGCCCAGACCAAGGGTTCCTGCCACAGGCGCCAGCCGCGTGTTTCCCAACCGTGTGTCTCACTGTGACAGCTGCCGCCGATGACGAGATCGAGTTGTTTGTCGTCCAGCATCTGAAACAGCCGGGTGCCGATGCCGATCTCCAGTTCGATGCGCAGGGCCGGATGCTGGCTGCCATAACGGCGGAGGATCTGCGGCAGCCAGCCGCCGGCCAGGTCCTCCGATACACCGATGCGCAAGATGCCGGCATAACCCTTGCCCGAGAGGCGCGCTTGCGCATCCTCATTGAGATGCAGGATGGTGCGCGCATAGCCAAGCAGCGTCTCGCCCGCCGCTGTCAGCGCGACACTGCGGGTGCTGCGCGCGAACAGCGCCTGTCCGGCTTGATCTTCCAGCCGGCGGATCTGGGCGCTGATGGTGGATTGCGTCGAATGCAGCAGTTCCGCCGCGCGGGTGAAGCCGCCGGCCTCGGCCACCGCCACGAAGCTGCGCAGCAATTCGGTCTCGAACATGGATGACCTCAAGGATGGGTTCGTCTTATTAAGCAATAAATCGGGTTAATAAGACAATATTAATTTGTTTGTGCACTAAGAGGCGCCTGGCTAGTGTTGTTCATGTCGAATTCGGGACCCATTTCGAGGACAGGCTATGGCCAGACTGCTCTATGTCGAAGCATCACCGCGCAAACAGCGTTCCGCCTCCATCGAGGTCAGCCTTGCCTTCCTCGATGCCTATCGCGCGGCCCATCCCGGTGATGAGATCGAGACGATGGATGTCTGGGCGCTCGATCTGCCGGCATTTGACGGCGATGCCCTGGCGGCGAAATATGCCGGGCTCAGTGGCGATGCGTTGACGGCAGGGCAAGCCAGGGCCTGGGAAGGCATCCGCCGGCTCGCAGCACCTTTTCATGCCGCCGACAAGCTGCTCTTTGCCGTGCCGCTGTGGAACTTCGGCATTCCCTACAAGCTCAAACATCTGATCGACGTCATCTCGCAGAAGGATGTACTGTTCTCCTTCGACGCAAATGGATTTGGCGGCCTGTTGGCGGGCAAGAAGGCCGCTGTCGTCTACGCGCGCGGCTTGGATTACTTTTCCGCATCCTCGATCACGCCGGCGGCAAGCTATGATTTTCAGCGACCCTATATCGCCATGTGGCTGCGCTTCATCGGGATCACCGATATCAGCGAGATCGTGGTCGAAAAGACCCTGTTCGGGCCGGAGATCGATACCGACAGCCGGGCTGAGGCGAAGCGGGCGGCGGCGGCGCTGGCGCGGCGCTTCTGATGGCGTGGGACGTTCAAGGCGGTGTCCCGATAGCGGGGCGGTGAACGCGGCATGACGGACCCGGCAACAGCGCAGCTCGGCACCTATGATTACATCATTGTCGGCGGCGGTACGGCTGGCTGCCTGCTGGCCAATCGCTTGTCGGCCGATCCGGATGTTTCGGTGCTGCTGCTGGAAGCCGGTGGCAGCGACAATTATCTGTGGATCCATATCCCTGTCGGCTATCTCTATTGCATCAACAATCCGCGCACCGATTGGTGCTTCAAGACCGAAGCCGAACCGGGCCTCGGTGGCCGCGCGATCAATTATCCGCGCGGCAAGGTGCTGGGCGGCTGTTCCTCGATCAACGGCATGATCTATATGCGCGGCCAGGCGCGCGATTACGATCACTGGCGCCAGCTCGGCAATACCGGTTGGGCCTGGGACGACGTGCTGCCCTATTTCAAGCAGCATGAGGATTTCGCCGCCGGCGATTCAGTCGATGGCGCCGATCCAATGCACGGGACCGGCGGTGAATGGCGCATCGAGAGTCAGCGCCTGCATTGGCCGATCCTCGATGCCTTCCGCGAGGCGGCCGTCGCCACCGGCATTCCACGCGTGCGGGATTTCAATTGCGGCGACAATACCGGCATCGCCTATTTCCAGGTGACGCAACGGGGTGGCATCCGCGTCAACACCGCCAAGGCCTTCCTGAAGCCGGCGCGGCGGCGCCCCAATCTGCGCGTCATCTCGCGGGCCCAGGTATCGCGGGTGCTGCTCAAAGATCTGCGCGCGAGCGGTGTCGCCGTCACCGTGGCGGGGCGGCCGGCGATCGCCGAGGCGCGCGGCGAGGTGATCCTGGCGGCAGGCGCCATCGGCTCACCGCAGCTGCTGGAACTCTCCGGCATCGGCCAGGGGCAGCGCTTGCAGGATCTTGGGCTGTCACCCGTTCTTGACCTGTCTGGGGTGGGCGAGAACCTGCAGGACCATTTGCAATTGCGGATGATCTATCAGGTGAAGAATGCGCTGACCCTCAATGACATGGCCGGCAATCTGCGCGGCAAGGCAGGGATCGCCTGGCAATATCTGTTGCGCCGGCGGGGCCCGATGTCGATGGCGCCAAGCCAGCTCGGGGCCTTCGCGAAATCGGATCCGGCGCTGGAAACGGCGGATCTCGAATATCACGTGCAGCCACTGTCGCTGGAGAAGTTTGGCGAACCGCTGCATCCCTTTCCGGCCATGACCGCCAGTGTCTGTCACCTGCGGCCCGAGAGCCGGGGCAGCAGCCATGCGGTCACCCCGCGATACGCCACGGCACCGGCGATCCGGCCCAATTACCTGTCGACCGCCGGTGACCGCCGCGTCGCAGTCGAGGCGATCCGCCTCACCCGGCGCATCCTGGCAGCCGAGCCGCTGCGGCACTATGAGCCGCGGGAATACAAGCCCGGCCCCGATCTTCCATCCCGTCGGCACCGCCCGGATGGGAGCCGATCCCAATGCCGGGGCGGTGGTCGACGAACGGCTGCGGGTCCATGGCATCGCCGGCCTGCGGGTGATCGATGCCTCGGTGATGCCGACCATCACCTCTGGCAATACCAACGCGCCGGTCCTGATGATCGCCGAAAAGGGTGCGGCGATGCTGCGCGCTGATCGGCGGTAGGCTTAGATCGGCTTGTCGAAAAGGGCCGGCACCGCGTCACTTGCCCGGCAAATGGCGGGCGATCTCTTCGGCGAGATTGATGACCGGCATGCTCTGCAGCCAGATCTCACCGGGTCCCGTCAGCTCGGCGAGGAACAGGCCATCGCCGCCAAAGATCACATTGCGGACGCCCTTGATCAGCTTGAGATCGACGCTGACGCTGGGTTCATGAGCGCCGACATGACCGATATGGACCAACAGGCGCTCGCCAACGCCCAGCCGCCGGTGGATGACCTCGCCGGAGAGATCGAAGAAGGCGGTGCCGGGGCCGCTGACCCGTTGCAGCACGATGCCCATCCCGCCGAACAATCCGACGCCGAGCCGCTGCTGCCAGACGATTTCCAGCGCGACGGATTTCTCGGCACAAAGGAAGGTCTCACGCCGGCAGATCAGGCTTTCGCCGGCGGCCAGGGTCCGCGCCATGATGGTGCCGGGGAAGCGCGGCGCAAAGGCGATCTCGCCAAGACCTTCGGCGGTGAAATCGGTGACGAAGATGCTGCCGCCGCTGAGGCCCCGCATCAATCCCGCCATCAGGCTGCCGCCGGTATGGGTGTCCATGCGGATCTGATCATTCATCCAGGCCAAAGCATGGGTTTGGCTGAAGATCACCTCGTCGGGTTTGAGGTGCAGGCTCAAGGTTTGCATCACCGTGCCGTCGATCTGATATATCATGATCCTGCCTCGTGACGATTCGATGCCGGGCCAGTTTAATGTCACTTTAAATGATAAGCCGTTTTTCTGACGGATGCGTGTGCCGATTTTGGCCGGTTTTGCCTGTGGCCCCGGTCGCAGGGCATCGCTATCGTCTCTACCAAATCGATGTCAAAAGCGGCGACCACCCGTCAGTTGCTGTCGGTGAGTGGCATCGGCAGCAGTACATCCACGGTTTGGGGCTCCGTCGCGGCGACGGCTTTTTGCTGTGTGCCGGTCTTCTTCTGATCAGGAACGGCGGCGGCCAAGGCCATCTGGCCATGTTTGGCGCGGAACGATGTCACCAGGCCGAACCACAGCGAATGCTGGCCATCGCCGGGCTTCTTGCCGGCCTTTACGGGTGCCGTAAAGGTGAAGACGATTTTGCCATCGACCAAGGCGGCCGATCGCAGATCGACGCCGCCATCCGCATCGCTGGCTTCGTCGATGACATAGATCCTGGTGTCCTCGGGCAGCGCCTTGGCGGTGACCAAAGGGGGCGGCGTCGGCAGATCCAGGGTGACGGCAGTAACGCCCGGCGTGCCGTTGACGCCATAGGTCGCCTTCAGTTCCAGCTGGTAGCCAAAGACATAGGTCTTCTCGTTGGTGGGGCTGCTCTCGGTGCCATAACGCGAGCGCATCACGGCGTTCCCGGCCGCGCCATCAAGGGCGAAATTGGCGTTGGAGGTTTTGGTCTTCAAGGCGGGAAATTTGCCGGCCGCGATATGGGTGATCGGCAGTTCGGTGCTATCGGCCGATACGGTTGCGCTCGCGGCGAAGGCAGCGGCGCCGATCATGGCGACGGCAAGGAACGGGCGGCGCAGGTTGGCGGTCGAGGCGGTGCTGAGCATATGGCAATCCATGAAAGGCGGCGAACTGGATCGCACTATAGCAGGGGATGGCGGCCGATCCAGGGGGATGGGATCGGGATATGCAATGACAAAGTTGCGGCAACCGAGAGCCCTGGCATCGCCGACTCGTTGCGTTGACTGCTCGCCGTCAGCTGCACCGGATGCGGGCTCACCATCAAGCAATAACAAACGCTCATTCCAGCCATGCCGAAATGTGTGGCGCGTTAGGTGGTTGGAAAGAATTGGCGCAGCGACGACGGCCAATTTTGACCAGAAAACGTCGGTTTCTGAGCTGTTGCGCGAACTCGCTAAAAAGCAACTAGACTTGTAGTCGATAGTTACACCCTTGGGTATGATTCCTGTTGTTCCCCGGCAGTGCATATGTTTTCCATCCTGCATCGATGTACCCCCATCCACGATCCTGCTCTTACGAGGGCGATGCGAAAATGCAAAGACCGGTCAAAGACAACGGTTTCAAGAAGGGTCTCAAGCTGACCCGCGAAGTGCTCAAACGCGTCCATGAATTGCATGCGAATTATCTGCAAGGTCGTCGCGACGGCCATCGCGCGCGCTTTGAAAATTGCGATATGTCCGGCCTCGATTTCAACCATATGAACTTCTCGGATGCTGTCTTCATGAACTGCGACCTGAAGCAGATCGAAGGTCGTGGCGTGAAATTCGTCGGGGCGATCCTGCGCGGCTCGAAATTCGACAATGCCATCCTGGTCAATGCCGATTTCAGCAAGGCCGATTTGCGCAGCACCTCATTCGAAGAAGCGCAATTGATGGATGCGGTGCTCGGTCGCGCCGATCTCAGGCTCGATTCCAGCAAGCCCGACGAGCAGATGGCCTCGTTCAAGAATGCCAATCTGACCCGGGCCAATTTCGCGGAATCGAAGATGAAGGGCGTCGACATGGAGGGCGCCCAGTTGAATGCCACCAATCTCACCCAGGCCGATCTGCGCGGCGCCAATCTCAGACATGCCGAGCTGAAGGATATCGATCTCGCCGGTGCCTTCATGGTGGATGCCGATTTCTCCGGCGCCATTCTCGACGACAAGGCGCAGGCCAAAGTCGAGATGAGCCTGTTGGCCGGTCCGGGCTTCCGCAAATTCGATCAGACGGGATTGGCGCAGATGCTGGACGAGCATGCGCAATGGGTGCTCTCGCTCGGCAAGGACGGCTTTCGCGCCGATTTCAGCCAGATGGATCTGACCAAGGTCGATCTCTCCAACACCAATCTCGCGGTCGCCAATTTCACCGGCGCCAAGCTCTATGGCACGCGCTTTGCCGGCTCCAAGCTGCTGGCCGCCGATTTCCGCGAAGCCAATCTGATGGATGTGTCACTGGCCAAGGCGGATCTCCGCGGTGCCGATTTCTCCGATACCCGTCAGCGCGACCTCGATCTCAGCGACTCGCTGATCGGCCTGATCCCCGATCTGCCACTGGCCACCAAGGGTTTGCAGAAAGTGGCGTGACGGCGGCACCGCCCCGGTTGTCGCCGCAAGCCCATCCCCCTATATTCGAGATATTCGAGCATTGACTTGATTCGAGCATGGACTTGCGGCCGGCGATAGGCGCACCGGCAGTCGGCGTGGGGTGGGGGCGTCTTGGTTTTTCTGTTGTGGATCTTCTCTATCATTATCGTGCCGGCGATCTGCGGTATTGCGCTGGAGGACACGAATATCCGGGTCGGTCGCCTGCGATATGTCGGCATGTTCATCGTCATCTGCGCCCTCGAATGCTTCCTGCTATTCGAGCGGCGGGACCTGCCGGGCGGTAGCTATACCTGCATTTTCGGCCTCTCGGCCCTGCAAACCTTTTTTCTGCGGCGAACGGTGATGCGGCTGCGGGATACCGGCCGCGACCGTGGCATGGCTTATCTCGGCTTCGTGCCGCTAGTCAATGCCGTCTTCTGGCTGTGGCTGTGCATCGCCGCGCCAGAGTGATGGCGTGCCGGTTGCCTCAGGCCTCCTTGAAGCAATCGGCGTAATAGACGGCCAGCGCATCGAGGGCGGCGGCGCAATCGCCGTTGAACGAGGCGCCATGCATCAGCGCCAGCGTCGTTGGCCGCAAGCTGGCGAGCCGATGCAGCGTGGCGGCGGTGCCGGGCGCCAGCGACGAGGCCTGGAACATCTCTTCGGCGGCGATCGCCGGGGCCAGGATGTCGCTGCGCGTCAGCGGCGCGTGGTTACCGATATGGGTGAAGAGATCGCCGCACAGCAATGTCCCGGTCTGTTCCTCATGGAACAAGCCCGCCTCCCAATTATGCGGGACATGCGGCGTTGAGAGGTAACGCAGGGTCTTGCCGCCGAGCTCCAGGCACGCGTTATCCGCCAAGGCGCGCGGTGGGCGGTCAGCCATGTCGTTGAGCGAGATCGCGCAACCGAGCTGACCGAAGGCGACTTCCGCTTGCGGTGCCGCGGCCAGCCAGTCATTCATCGCGCCACATTCATCAGCTTCGAGATGACCGAAGGAGATCCAGCGCAACTCGTTGACCGGCATGACGCGGGCAAGGGCGGCCGAGATCTGCGGGAACATCTGTCGATGACCGCAATGAAACAGCATCGGTTGCTCGGCCTTGATCAAGAATTGGTTGAAGGTGAAGCCCGCCGGTGGTGCGATCTCCGACACATAGGTCGACAGGCGATAAATGCCGTCGGCGATTTCGTGAATGGAAGTTTCCATGTGCGCATTCCCTCTCGTAGTGGGCTTTGGCGAGCGTGGCTTACTTGACGCCGATGAGGATGGTGATTGTATAGCGTCGTTGGTGGCGATGTCGATGTTGGGCGACAGGCGGCCCTATCATCGCCACGTCGATATTGCTAGATTGCTGTCGATGACACAGACACCCACTGATCAGCGCCTCTATGCCCCCGCCGCCGCGCGCAACCGCGACGCCATTCGTGATATGCTCGCGCGCGTCTTGCCATCTGCCGGCCTGGTGCTGGAAGTGGCGAGCGGCAGCGGCGAGCACATTGTGCATCTGGCGCGCGCGCTGCCGCAGCTCCGCTTTCAGCCCAGCGATCCCGATGACCAGGCCTGCCGCAGCATCGCTGCCTGGATCGCGGCGGAAGGCCTCGCCAATGTCGACCAGCCGGTGGCGCTGGATGCCAGCGCGGCGACCTGGCCGATCGCCACGGCTGATGCCGTTTTG
>WNFM01098208.1_pt4 | contig 12337 bp, 7 predicted proteins | sample 5400271 | NCBI WGS metagenome assembly WNFM01 (sample SAMN13153352, study PRJNA577476) | soil metagenome | isolation source: 60 cm saprolite on Douglas fir-dominated hillslope | place: USA:California | collected 2013-09-17 | reverse complement strand
CACCTGGAAGAAGCGGCATCACTTCCTGATCGACCGCACGCTGGCCCCGGCAACGACCCGCCTGGTGGCGGTCTCCCAACGAGTCCGGGAGTTCTACGAGGCCCGCGGGGTCGGCCGTGGCCGCTGGCGGGTCATCTACAACGGAGTCGATACCCGTCCCGCCCTGGCCCGTGCGCGCGGTGCCGCGTTCCGCGACCTTGCTCTCGACGCCGATGCGCCGGTGGTCGCCCTGATCGGCCGGCTGGTGCCCGCCAAAGCCCCCGGGGTCTTCCTGCGGGCGGTGGCCAGGACGGCCGTTCAGGTCCCGGCCTTGCGGGCCCTGGTGGTGGGCGACGGCCCCCTGAGGTCCGATCTCGAAGACGAGGCGCAACGCCTCGGCTTGGCCGCGCGCGTGATGTTCACGGGCGTGCGGAGGGACGTGCCGGAGCTGCTCGCGGGGTTGGACGCGGTGCTCTTCTCGTCGGTGCGAGAGGGGCTTTCCATGACCATGCTGGAGGCGATGGCCGCAGGGGTGCCCGTGATAGCGACGGAGGTAGGGGGAACACCCGAGCTGATCACCCACGGCCGGACGGGCCTGCTCGTCCCACCGGGGCAGCCCGAGGCTCTCGCGCAAACCCTCGTCGGGCTCCTCGAGGACCCGGCAGCGGCGGCCGCGATCGCCAAGGCGGCGCGGACGTGCGTGGAGGAGCGCTTCTCGCTTTCCAGGATGATCGACGCTCACGCCGAGCTCTACTCCTGAGATCTCGACCAGATGCAAGCCAGCGAGCCGAGGGCAGCGCCCAAGCGAGCTCGATCAGGCCGGCTTGGCCATGTCGTGCCCCCTGCGCTGGCCCTGGTTCTCGGCGTGGACCTTGGAAAGGGGGCCAGTTTCGTAAGCGCGCCGGAACTTCTCGAGGACGGCGATCTCCGGTGCCGAAAAGCACGGGTGCCAGAAATTCATGAAGAGGACGATTCGCACGCGGCTGCTGTGGTTCCAGACTTCGTGCTCGAACGAGTCGTCGAACACCAGGACCTTGCCCTCCTGCCACGTGCGCTCATCCCGGCCCACGCGGATGTAGCAGCCCTCGGGAGCCACCAGGGCCAGGTGGCCCCGAATGATTCCATTCATGGGCCCCGCATGGGGCGGGATGTGGGAGTTCGGGTTGAGGGCGGAGAACATGATGTGGTCGGTCTCGAAGCGCGGCAGCGATTCCAGGATGGCGGTGGTCTTCGGGCACCGGGCGCAATTCTCCTCGAACTTTCTTCCGTAGAAGAAGAAATTGAAGGTATTCCAGCCCTCGAGTCGGGCGTTGGCTTCCGAGAGATAGGCCTGGAAACCCGCCGCGTCCTGCTCCAGCACGGCCAGGAGCTCCTGCTTGATCACCGGGTAGGCTTCTTCGAGGGGCCGGACCCACTCGAACTCCGCGGGATCGTAGAACGTCCGGGCCGGTACGCCGGGCACGTAGTAGGCCGGGTACTGGAGCGGGCTGGTGTAGGGAGAAGGGACCAGGTTCACCTTGCGGGACGGGATCTCGAACACCGAGCCGAGGGCCAGGGCAGCCTTCCCCTTCTGCACGGTGGGGAGCCCGTCGACCGCGGTGAGGGCGTCACGGAACTCCGCGAGGTCCCCGAGCTTCGCATGAAGCATGGCCGAGACCACTTCGGGGGAAACCGAGCGACCGCCGCCCAGCCTTCGGACGGCCGCCAGGACGAGACCGGTCCCCCGGTATCGAGTCCAGAGCGTGTAGGGCAGCAGCGCGGGCCCTTCCAGCCACCGGCCCAGGCGCCCTGGCGGTCGCCAAGCCGCCCGGGCCAAGACGCGGAAAGCCAGGGCCATCCATACGAGGGCCCCCGTAACGGCAAGAACGATGACCATAACGATGACCATGGCGTCTCCTGAATCGAGAATCGAGAAAGAAGGCTGAAGTATAGCCCGCCAGGAGGGCCTCGGCCCGGGCTCGTCGCTCGGCGCGCGCCCGCTTGATTCACGAGGCCGTCGGTCCTAGTGTCCTGGCCTCATGCCGAGGCGCCCGGCTCTGCCGAACGGTTGCCTGCTCGGGACCATCATCGTCGCGGTCGCCGTCGCGTCGCTCGGCCTGTGGGCCTACCAACGCCACGCCGCCCGGGCCCTCATGCCGTCCCCCGAGCCGGACACGGGAGCGGTCTGGCTCGGCGACTTCGAGTCGTCCTCCGACCTCGGCCGCGGCTGGCGCTCTCGCGGCGTGGAGGCCGACCTGACCGCGGAGCACGCCACTCACGGCCACCTTGCCGTGCGGCTCCGCTTCCCCGGCACCCGAGCTCCTGCCTTCCTCCTGGAACTCCGGGCCTCCGACTGGTCCGGCTACGGATCGCTGGAGTTCGACCTCACGAGCGCCGAGAGCCGGCCGCAGCGCCTGCTGGTCCGCCTCGCCGACGAGGACGGAAGGGCCTACCAGGAGGAAGTGCATCTGCGCGGCGGCGCCTCCGAGCACGTCGCCCTCGAGCTCTCTCTAGCGCGCCTCTACCTCGACCCGAGAAGAGTCACCGAGCTTTCGTTCTTTCGATGGCGGCCCCCCGAAGGAGCGACGTTCTACCTCGATGGGGTCGTGCTTCGACCGGGCCCGAGGTCGGCCAGCGGGCCCACCACCCCGAGTCCCGTGCCGACCACCCGACGCCTGCTTCCGAGCGACCACTGGCAGCTCGGATGGGCCAGTTCGCTCGAGAAGCTCTCTCCCGATCCCACGAACCTCGAGTCACTCGAGCAGGGGCCAGTCTCCCTCGCCCTCGCGCGAAGAGAGAAGGAGGCTGCGCAAATCGTGCTGGTGGGGACGCGTGACCACGCCGTCCGCATCTCTCTCTCCACCGGAGCGCTCCGGGCCCTCGACGGTCGGGGCGCCATCCCACCCGAGTGCGTCGAGACCCGGCGGGTCGCATGGGTGAGGACGCGGAAGCCCTCCTACCCGGTCGTTCGCGTTGGCGACTGGCCCGACCCCCTGCCCCTCGGCTCGGAAGTGGAAGTGCCGCCGGGCGAGCTCCGGGCATTCTGGATCACGGTGCGCGCGCCCGAAGATCAGCCGGCCGGTACCTACGCGGGGACCCTCACCCTCGCCGGCTCCGATGGTCGGACCGAGAGGATCGAGATCGTCGTCCGCGTCCGCGGGTTCTCGCTCCCCCGCGTGCCGAGCCTCAAGACGGCTTTCGAATTGGACCGGACGCTCCTGGCCCAAGGGTACCGTCAGTTCGTACCCGGAGGGGCGGCGTGGAACGGGAGGTTGGCAGAGCTGGAACGGCTCTACGTCCTGGACATGCTCGACCATCGCCTTTCCCCGATCCTGAACGCTGACCCCACGAGTCCGGGGTTCGCAGAGGAGCTGGCCCCCTACCTCGACAAAGGACTGACGTCGTTCGGCGTGGGCGCTCATGGCGGCAACTACTCCAACGAGTGGCCCCAGGGCGGACCGGCTCTCGCCGCGCTCATGGACTGGTACCGGAGGGCCGCCCTCGCGCTCCGCGCGCAGGATCTGCTCGACCACGCCTACGTCTACGCCTGGGACGAGCCCCCGCCGGAGCACCCCCGCCTGGTGCAGATCCTTGGGGCCCTTCACGCCGCCGCACCCGACCTCCGTCGCCTGGTGGCGGTGGACGAGGCGCCCGACCCCGCCCGGCACGCCCGGTGGCTGCATGACGCGGACATCCTCTGCCTGCGAATCACCGCCTGGGACGACGATCTCGCGCGCGCATACCGAGCCCAGGGCAAGGAGCTCTGGCTATACGTCGCGACACCTTCACCACCGCGCCCTGCCCTGGTCGTCGACTACCCGGCGATGGCGCACCGCATCCTGCCCTGGATGTGCCGGAAGCTGGGGGCCTCGGGCCTCCTGTTCTGGTCGGTGAATTTCTGGCGTGTGGATCCATGGAAAGACACGAACGACTTCGTCGACGACCAGAATCTGAGCGGGACGCTCTACTACCCCGGTGCGCAAGGGCCGGTGTCGTCGATCCGCCTCGAGGTGCTTCGGGACGGGGTCGAGGACCTCGACTACCTGAGCCTCCTCGAGCAGCTCGCGACCCGGGCTCGCGCGCGGGGCGTTGGCGATGGCGCCCTTCTCGATAGAGCGCAAGCCCTCGCCGCCGTGCCGCCGGAGCTCGTCCGGTCACCGAGGGAGTACTCGCGGGACCCGGCGGCTCTCCTGGCCCGGCGGGAGGAAGTGGCAGCGATGATCGAACGCCTTCAAGGCTTGCTCGCCCCCGCCCGGCACACGGGATCGTCGATTCCATAGGGCTGTTCTTCGGCGTCCTGCCGGACGCCCGCCCAGTGAGAGCCATCACAGAATCGCCCCTTCCCTGCGTGCGATGCTGGGGTGCTGTCGGGGGAAGGCCTTCCCCGGCTCGCCGTCGGTGCGCAGCCGCGAGTCCGCTCGCGGAGCTGCTGCTCCGAAGTGGCGGCCTCTCCGTTGGGCGGAGGTCGTCAACTCCTCGCGCCGCCACAGTGAAATGCCGCCGGCGGCTCCCGCCGGATCAATGAATCCAGGTGTGCGCATGCAGTCTTCGATTTGGTCCCTCCGCTTCTTCGCGGGCCGCCTCGGCCCGGTCACCCTCCTCGTCCTCCTCCTCGCCCGCGGCGGTGCCGCGGCCGATCTCTGCACGGGCCTCGTCCAGGACAAGGCCCCCCATCCCATGACGGGACTCGGCAAGCCCGCAGTGGGACAGGCCGTGGTGGATCCGCAATTCGGGACGATCCTGAAGCGGATCACCGCGGTCGGGGCGGGCACCGGGGACGCAGCGATCGTCCCCATGTACTCCACCGTATCCGCCTGGAACGCCGACGAATCCCTCCTGCTTCTCTACCACGTCGGGCAGGGCCACGAGCTGTACGACGGCCACACCTATCGATTCCTGCGGGCGTTGCCCATCAACCCGAACGACATCGAGCAGGTCTGGTGGCACAGCACGGACCCCGACGTGCTCGTCTATCCGAGCGGAAACCGGCTCGTACGCTTCCACGTCCGCAGCGGCTCGAGCGAGACCGTGCGCACATTCGAGTTCTGCTCGGGCTCGGTCACCGCGGGGAACGATCCCATGTTCACCTCCTGGGACTCGAACACAATCGGCCTGAAATGTGGATCGACCGTGTTCGTCTACCAGATCGCGACCAATACCATCACCGGGAGGGGCACCACCGACCTCGACTCCCCGCAGGCGGCGGCGAGCGGGACGGCCGCCGTCCTCGCTGGCTGGGTGCTCGACCTTGGGCTCCAGGCGGAGCGGCAGCTCGACCTCGGAAACCCATACGAGCACGCGTCTCTCGGGCGGTTGGCCAACGGTCGGGACGTCTACAACACCGTCGCGTTCGACCCGGGACCACTCGGAAGCGGCGTGGGCTCACTCGTGAGCTTCGACCTTCAAGACGGCAGCTCGCGGGTCGCGGTGGGGCCCGCCACGGGGTGGCCCTACCCGCCGAGCGGGACCCACGTTTCGTCGCTCGCCTATCGTGCCCCGGGTTGGGTGTTCCTCTCCATTGTCGGCGATCCGTCGGGCCAGGGTGTCCTGGACAACGAGATCGTGCTGGCCGACACCAACACGGGGAAGGTCTGCCGGGCGGGCCACCACCGGAGCTTCGGCGACAACAACACCCGGCTCGCCACACCGTATTGGGCGGAGCCGCACGTCGTGCCGAGCCCCAGCGGTACCCGGGCCATTTTCGCCAGCGACTGGGGAAACGGCAGCACGGTGGACACCTACGTAGTGGAATTGCCGAGCGACGTGGGGCTCGGCCTGGCGGTATCCACCGACCGGGCCCGCTACGTCATCGGCGACAGGATGACGGCCTCGTTGTCCATCACGAACCCTGGGCATGCCACCACGGTCGATCTCCTGCTCTTCGCAGTCCTGCCGGACGGCGACCAGGTCGTCCTCCTCACCCCGCAGGGCTGGAGGCAGGGCCGGCTGTCGAGGCCTTCCACCCTGGTTCCCCTCGTGGCCGGTCTCGACCTGAGCAACCCGTTCCAGGCGAGCCAGGCATTCCTCCAGCGCACGTGGACGAGCGCCGATGCGCCAGGCACTTACGTCTGGGCGCTGATGGCGGTTCGCCCCGCATCCCTGGCCGACAACCGTTTCGACCCTGGTGACGTCGTGACGGTCGGGAGCACGACCGTCGTCTTCTCGCGCTAGTTGGTGATCGACCGATCGACGGTTGCGGGCACCACGTCCTCAGTAGCACACGGTGACGGCCTGGAGGGTCGGCGTCACCGTGTTGTCGGTGGTCGAGAGGTATGCCTTGTACTTGAGGTACCGCTGTCCGCTGAACTGGCTCAACGAGGCGCCGCTCGCGGTGTAGAAGGTCACCGCGGTGCCGTCGGGACCGACGAAGCTGAATGGACCAGCGGCGGAGTTGCTCGCTCCCACCTGGAATTGGAGGTTCGTGTTCGCCGGGGTCACGCCCGTCCAGGAGAGCGCGGACCACGCCGTGGAGAGCCCCACCGCTGGATTGCTGTCCTTCACGGACGAAACGAAGTCACCGGATACGACGAAGCCGGTCTTGATGTAGGTCTTGAAGCCGGCGTCGGTGGTCTGACCCGTGATCGGGGGCGTGAGGGGCGCCGACCAGGTCGCGCCGTTGTTGACCGACCGGACCGCCTGACCTCTCGCGTACACGTTGGCGAGGCTCTGGGTGAGCGCGTAGATGCCGAGGGTGGGATCCGCCACCGGATGGATCACCAACGCGTAGACGCTTCCGGCCGTGAGGATCGGAGGAGAGCTGAAGGTGGCGGTGAAGAAACGCCCGAAAGCGCTGTTGAACCCCGGGATGGTCGTCGATGCGATGTCCGCCCCGGTCGGAAGGTTGCTCTTGGTGGCCCGCACCGAGAGGGTCAGGTTCGGGAACGTGCCGTTGCAATTGAAGCAGAAGAGGTTGAGGTCGACCCGAGTCAGCTGGCCGGTGACGCCAGCGGTGAACGTCTGACCTCCCCAGACCGTGCTGGTGATGCCAAAGGCGCTGGAGCCGAGAAGGGTGTTCTGTTGATCGAGGCTCGCGCGGTCCTGAAGTAGGACGTTCCCGGGGCTCCTGGTCAGGTCGACGTTCGTGGGCACGCCCGTCTGGAAGTCCGCCTGGGACGTTTCGAGCAGACACGCGCTGGTCGGCGCGCTACCGAGCGAGAAGTCCTGCGTCGTCGTCGCGCCGTCCGTCACCACCAGGCTCGTGAACGAGACCGAGTCGAAGCCGGGAGCGCTCGCGCTGAGGGTCGGGTAGGTGCCGGACGGAATGTTCAGAAACTGATAGAAGCCGGCGCCGTTCGTGGTCGTCGTCCGGCTGCCGAGCCCTATCGTGGCGCCGCTGATCGGAGCGCCGTCCGAGGTGGCGGTCACCATCCCCTCCACGGTGCCACTGGCAAACGGGGTGCACGTGGGATAGGCGAACGACCCGATCCGGGTCTGCCAGTCGTCGCCTGTGGTGATGTAGTACTCGTTGGTGTACCAGAACGTGCATCCGTCCGGATCGAGGGTCATCGCACTGTAGGTGCCCCAGAGGGTGCTCGTGTTCTGGGAGCCGGTGCCCTCGACCAGAGAGGCCTCGGTCTGCGGCAGGGTATTCACTGGATCGGTCGACAAGCGGCCCACGTAACGGATCGCGGGAAAGAGCGTCTCGCTCGAAGCGGTGTAGCCGAGGCTCATGTTGCCCGCGTGATCGACCGCCAGGCTCGGTATGTACCGGCTGCTCGTGTCGGGCGCATAGGTGGCCGCCTGGGCCGCGGTACCGGCCACGGTGCCGCCGGTGACGGTCGTCTGGTAGTAGCGCACTGCCGCGACGCCCTTCGCCGTGGGGTGGCCAATGGTGTGGGTGTTCCACAGGGATTCCACGCCGCCCAGGTTCGTGTATTGATTCTGCATCATGAGCCGGGCCACGACCGTCCGGTTGTTGTTTCCCCCTGGGACCCGCACGGTGAGCGGGGGGTTGAGCCAGCTGTCGGGCGTGACGGCGAGAAAGGGGCCGGTGAACGTGGACAGCGACGTCCTGGTCCAGTCCACGTGAAACTTGTAGATCGAAAGGGCGTTGGCGAACTGCCACACCACGCTGAAGTAGTTCGGCGATCCCGGCGGCGGCGTTCCCGCCTGGAGGCGGGCGTTGGCGGGGAGCAGACTGAATTCGCCCGTCGGAGGGTTCAAGGAAACGACCTGGGTGGTCGGCTCCCCCGCGTACATCTGCGCTTTGTTGAGCGCCCACACCCGCGTCCCCAGGAGCGTTCCCCCCGCGGCAATCATGTTGGCCGACATGTAGATGCCGTCGGGCCAGATGCCGAGCTTCGGGTCGCCGTTGAGGGCGTCCGTGAGCTGCAATGAGTAGAAATTCCAGCCACCGGCTACGGGGTCGCCGGTCCTGGAGACCGCGAAGCACTCGTAGGCGCTCGGTGGACTGATCACGTTGGACGACGCGCTGATGTTCAGTTGGAAGGCGAAGTCCGTGATGACCCAACGGTCCTCGAACGAGTCATACAGGACCACGGGGTTGCCGGCATTGTCGGTGTCGCATAGATTACCGAAGTTGCCCTGGCTCATGAAGGTGTCGAAGGTGAACGCGGCCACGCGCGCGCTGTCGGACTTGCGGTAGATCCCGATCGATGTGTTCACCGCCTGGATGTAGTACGTTGGCCCGACGTCGCCGACGGGGTTGGGGGGACGTCCGGAGCCCCAGGTGGCGAAGTCGAGGCCGAGGAAGTTGGAGAGGGTCGGCGGCGCGGCAGTGCTCGCCTCAGTCTCAGGCGGAGCGGCGATCTGCGCAATGCCCCCCGGAAGCGCGACCGGCTGGACCGCTGGCTCTTCGCCTCGCGGCCGGCTCCGCCTCCGCGGCCGCGCGGTGGACAAGTTGCGCACGTCGATGGTCGTGTGCCCGGCCAGGCTCATGCGAAGCTCGGTCGGCGGCCCGACGGAAATCGAGCCTTCTCGGGACGCCGGGACATCCCCGGCATCTTGGGCGAAGCCGCTCGCCGCGACGAACAGCAACCAGGGTAGCAATACGGGCATGAACTCGTCCATCCTCCTCCACGGCGTGTCGACAGCGCTACGCCGCGGACCCCGTCTCGTGGGAACCCCCGCAGTCTAGACCGAGACTCGAATCGTGTCCAATCTCGAGGATGGTGCTTGTTGATGCGCCGAGGCTCGACTTAGGGCAGACTGCACTTACCCCCATGCCCGATCGCAGGACGTTGCCCTCCTCTTCTCCCCCCGAGCACCTCTTTCCGCACCTCACCCCGGCGCAGGTCGCACGCGTTGCCGCCCGGGCAAGGGCCCGACGGTTCGTCACCGGCGACGTGCTGCTCGAAGCCGGTGAGGTGGCGCGGATGTTCGTGGTGGTTTCGGGCGAAGTCGAGGTGGTCCGTCCGGGCGACACCGAGCAGGTCGTGGCCGTGTTCCGGGCCGGCCAGTTCACGGGTGAGATGAACGTCCTGTCGGGCCGACCTGCCCTCGGGCGAGTCTCCGCTACGGAGACGGGCGAAGTGGCCGAGGTGCGCCGCGAGGAACTGCTCACGCTCGTCCAGACCGACGTCGAGCTCAGCGAGATCATCATGCGCGCCTTCATCCTCCGCCGCCTCGAGCTGGTCGCGCAGGCGGTCGGAGACGTCGTTCTGATCGGCTCGGCTCACTCGGCGGGGACGCTCCGCGCGAAGGAGTTCCTGACCCGGAACGGACATCCCCACGCCTACGTCGATCTCGACCGCGACGTCGAGGTACAAGCGCTGCTGGATCGGTTCCACGTGACCCAGGCCGACGTTCCCGTCCTGATCTGTCGCGGTAGCGCGGTCCTGCGCAACCCGACCAATCGTCAAATCGCCGAATGCCTCGGCTTCAACGCGGCCATCGACGAGTCACACGTCCATGACGTGGTGGTCGTCGGCGCCGGACCGGCGGGGCTGGCCGCGGCCGTGTACGGCGCCTCGGAGGGGCTCGAGGTTCTCGTGCTGGAGTCGACCGCTCCCGGCGGCCAGGCAGGCTCCAGCTCGCGCATCGAGAACTACCTGGGCTTCCCGACCGGCATCTCCGGCCAGGAGCTCGCGGCCCGCGCCTTCACCCAGGCAGAGAAGTTCGGAGCCCATGTCGCGATCGCGCAGCGTGCCACGCGCCTTCGGTGCAAGAGCCGTCCCTACATGGTGGAGATCGACAACGGTGAGGAAGCGCCGGCGAGGACGATCGTCATCGCCACGGGGGCCCAGTACCGGAGACTGTCGGTGGAGGATGCCGGCCGGTTCGACGGAGCGGGCGTGTACTACGGGGCGACTCCGATCGAGGCCCAGCTCTGCCGGGACGAAGAGGTCGTCGTAGTCGGAGGCGGCAACGCCGCTGGGCAGGCGGCGGTGTTCCTCGCCCAGTGGGCCAAGCGCGTGCACATGCTCGTGCGCTCGGCGACCCTCTCGGAGACCATGTCGCGCTACCTGATCAGCCGCATCGAGGAGAGTCCGCAGATCGAGTTGCACACCCGTACGGAGGTCGTCGGCCTGGAAGGCGACCGGCTGCTCGAGCGCGTGCGCTGGCGGGAACATCCCGCCGGAGAGGTCGAGACCTGCGACGTCGCGCACCTGTTCGTCATGGCGGGAGCGAAGCCCAGTATCGAATGGCTCGCAGGTTGCGTCGCCCTCGACGCGAAAGGCTTCATCAAGACCGGCCCCGACCTGACCAAGGAGGATCTGACCACCGCCGGCTGGCCGCTCGCGCGGCCCCCGCACCTGCTGGAGACCACCCTTCCCGGAGTCTTCGCGGTCGGCGACGTTCGCTCGGGAAACATGAAGCGTGTCGCCTCGGCGGTCGGGGAAGGCTCGACCGCCATCGCCTTTGTCCACCGCGTGCTGGGCGAGTGACGTATCCGCGATTCCGAACCCCCGCCCTTCTGCCCTGTACAGGCATATGTCAAGACGTCCGACGAAGCCGAATCCCGCGGCGTCAGTGCTTCTGGTTCGCCCCCACCAGCTCGTCGAGGCGCGACAGGAACAATTTGAGAATCGGCGATGTGTTCGACTTGCTGTAGCCCACCGCTACATCGATCGTCGGCGCCTCGCCTTCCAGCGGGCGGCTGACCACGGACGGGGGCAGCAGGTTCCTGGCATAGGCGGGCATCAGCGCCAGCCCGCGCGTGGAGACGACCAGGGAAATGGCCTGCGCCATGTTGTCCACGCCGTGGTCGAGCTTCATCTCCACTCCCGAGCGCCGCAGGTAATCCTCGGTGACGGCGCGCAACACCTTGGCCTTGTTGGAGCCGCCGATGAAGATCTCGGCACCGAGCTCACGCGGATGAATTGCCTGCCTGTCGGCGAGGCGATGGTCGCTCGGCATCAGGACGATGAGCGGCTCCCGGTCCACCACCTGGTATTCGAGGTCGTAGCCCGGCTCCACGCGCAGGAAGGCCAGGTCCAGCCGGCCGCGGGCGAGCGCTTCGGCGAGATCCGGTGAATAGTCGCTGGAAACCGTGACGTTCACGTTCTTCAGCTCGTCGCGCAGCACATGCATCGCCCTGGGCAGCCAGTTCATCTCGTGCCCGGTCTGGAACCCGATGGCGAACATCTTCCTCGCCGGTTGCGCCGCCTTGCGTGCCGCTTCGACCGCGGCATCGGCCTGCATCAGCGCCAGCCGGGCGTGGTCGAGAAAGGCCTTGCCCGCGGCGGTCAGCTCGACGCCATGAACGCTGCGCGAGAGCAGCTCGGCCCCGACCTCGTCCTCCAGATCGCGAATCTGCCGGCTGAGCGAGGGCTGGGAGGTGTGGAGCCGGCGCTCGGCGGCGGTCGTGAGGCTGCCTTCCTCGACCACGGCCACGAAGTAACGCAGGTGCCTCAGCTCCATCGCCACTCCATGCCTCGCAGGCATGCCAGCAGCCTACAAAGTCTTTGTCAAGACCGCAATCCGAGCCTAGCTTGGAGCTATGGAAGTGGGGGAAGGAGAAGCGCAAATGGAGAAGCCAGTCGTTCTGATCACGGGAGCCCTCACGGGCATCGGTCGCGCAACCGCTCTGGCTTTTGCCAAGGACGGCGCCCGCGTCGTCGTTTCCGGCCGCCGGGAAGCGGAGGGCAAGGCTCTCGAAGGCGAGCTGCGGGGCTTGGGTGCCGAAGCCGCCTTCATCCCGGCCGACGTTCGCCTCGACGCTGACGTCAGCAACCTGGTCGACAAGACCGTCGCACGGTTCGGCGGTCTCGATGTCGCGGTGAACAACGCCGGCACCGAAGGCCACGGCGGCCCGATCACGGACCAGACCGCGGAGAGCTATGCCGCGACCTTCGACACGAACGTTCTCGGGGTGATCCTGAGCATGAAGCACGAAGTGCGCGTCATGCAGGGACAGGGCAGGGGCAGCATCGTCAACATCTCCTCGACCTATGGGCACGAGGGTGCGGCGGGGGCC
>WNFM01004421.1_pt3 | contig 12337 bp, 14 predicted proteins | sample 5400271 | NCBI WGS metagenome assembly WNFM01 (sample SAMN13153352, study PRJNA577476) | soil metagenome | isolation source: 60 cm saprolite on Douglas fir-dominated hillslope | place: USA:California | collected 2013-09-17 | reverse complement strand
AGCAACCGGCGCGGGTAGCCGTGTACCGGCAATCTGACTGTTGGCGAGGGCCAGGGCGAAGTTGATCCGCTCGAGCAACGTGCCGGTCGACAACCACGTTTCTGCGCGGTCGGGATATCCGTCAGGAGTCAGACGCCCGAAGACCGGCTGGCCCATTCGCGCGATCCACCCAACCATCGCCGCGCCGCCATCCGTCTCGGCGCCAAGGGCTCGCACTGCCGAGGCGGCGTACTCGAATGGAGACTTGACCTTGGTGTGGAACGAGTGCGGGTCGCGAAACTCGCGGGACTCGAGAATGCACCGCAGAGTCTCGGCGATGGAGCCGTCCGTCTTGAGATACACAGCGGCGGCGCGCTGGACAAGGGCTTCAGGCGGATCGTCGCTCACGAGCATTCGGGCCAGTTTCAAGGCGATGAAATGTGCCGTCGACGGATGACGCGCCAGGATGTCGAGCACCCTCTCGCCGTCGGCGATACCGCCATTCGGTGGTATCCGATGACCGAGGACGGTCTTCTCCCCATTGTCATGCTCGGCGGGATTGAAGAGGAACAGGCCGTCTTCGTTGACCTTGTAGATGGTCCACCCCGTAAAGCACCGGGCCACCTCCTGCACATCCTTCTGGGTATAGCCGCCGCCGACGCCAAGCGTGTGCAGTTCCAGAAGCTCGCGGGCGTAGTTCTCATTGAGCCCGCCAGACCCCTTCACCGGTCCGCCGAGCGGCGCCGGCCGCGAGTGCACGACCGTCGACTGCCAGTTGTCCAGGTAATAGAGCATGGCCGGCGAGTGGCCGACCGCGCCCAGCAACTGGCGGAAATTGCCGAAGGCAAACGGGCGAATCGGGTCTCGATCGAAGCTGGTCAGGTAGAGGCGCTCTTTGTCCTTGTTCACGAAGACGTTGAAGTGGTTCTCCCAGAAATCCACGGTCCGTTCGTACAGTTGGCGCTTCGTGTAGACGGCACGGATGAAGGCCGCGCGCTGCAACTCGGAGACGACCTGACCGGCGCCACCAGCATTCGGCTTCGACGCCGGGGCGACCGGAGCTGGGAACGTGACTGGAAAGACCGTGGGCAGCGGCGGCATGGCGGGCTTGGGTGGATCGAAGCGCGTGATGAGTCCGGGTGTGGGTGTGCGGAGTGTCTGAAGGGCAGCCAGGCGCCGGTCGAGCCCGGCGTCGTCGATGGACGCCGGATCGAGCTGCTCATCGATGTACCCCTCGACCCCGAGCTCGCGAACGCGCTCGCGATCCGCCGAGGTCGGTCCAAACGTCACACGATCGAGAAGGTGGTCGATCGCAGCAGGACTCGTCGATCCAGCGATCGCTGCCGGACCGAGAACGAGCAGGACGGAAGCGAGGAACGAGATTCGGCCCAGGATTCGCACCAGCGTTGGACGCGAGGGATGCGGCGACGTTTACCTAATTGCCGCTGGGTGCGTCTCTACGATTCGTGGTCAGGCCGCGCCCGCTACGGCGCGAGGCGGATATGCTAGGTCGGAGGTGAGCGTCTTGGTCAAGCCGGGTCGGATGTCGCGTCTCGCCATGCGAGCGTCCATTGACGAGTACCTCGCTCTTAGCCTTCGCGCGCACGGGTTGCTGCAGCACGTCCCCTTATACGATGTCTCGGCCGTGAACCTTCCGGGCGGCGGTGACGGACGAACCGTGGCTGACATCCGTGCGCTCGAATCGTCCGCCGCGCCAAGCCGCGTCGCGAGAGTCTTGTACGGCGCACGGCACTTCCTCGGACGCCTCTTCCGGTGGGACCGCGGGGTGATTCGGCCGGAGGAGTCCCTCCTGTCGCGCCTGTCGGAGCACGACCGCAGCGACTCCGAGATCACTCCCGGGACTCCCGATGGCTCGTTCCTCCTGCTGCACCAGTTTCCGCACGAGGTACTGAGCGAGATCCTCAATGCCACTGTACACCGGTATGTGTGCATGGCACTGACGCGCAACGCGGCCGGGTATCGTCTGTACCTGGCCGTGTATGTGCTTCCTGTGTCGTGGCTCACGCGGCCGTACCTCATGGCGATCGAGCCGTTTCGATGGATGCTGTACCCAGCCATGCTTCGCCGGATCCGGCGCGCCTGGCTGAGGGCCTACGGCGCTTAGGAAGCCACAGGAGATCCTTCGCGCACTCCCGAGCCCCCGCCCTCTCGGAGAACAACGGAGAGAACCGCTCTTGAAAAACCGCCTTTCTCCGTGTCCTCGGTGTCTCCGCAGTGAGTGGTCGGTTTGGTTTGCGGCGAGCCGCGCTGAACCCGGCTCGCGAGACTACTGCGATTCCCGAAGCAGGCCTGCTTCGCACGTCCCCTCGATCACATGGTCGCCGGCTTCGTTCTCGATCCAGGCGTCGATCTCGAGGCGGTGCTTGACGCGGTCGACGGAGCGGACGACGAAGTGCGCTGTCACGGTTTCGTCGAGGTAAACCGGCCGCAGGAATGCGAGGGTCTGGGAGCGGTAGATTGCGCCCGTGCCCGGGAGCAGCATGCCCACCATCGTCGAGAAGATCGATGCCGTCAGCATTCCCTGCAGGACGCGCCGGCCGAACTGCGTCCGCGCCGCAAACTCATCGTCGACGTGCAGCGGGTTCACGTCACCGGTGATCTCGATGAACCTCCGGAGGTCGTCTTCCGTGAAGGTCTTGCTGAAGCTGACATGCTGCCCAGCCTCGAAGTCCTCGATGCGTGCCATGACCGGAAGGCTCATTGCGTTGGGCAATTTCTCACGATTCGCGCAGGTCACTCCTTCTTGTGAACCCGCTCCATCCTCTTGATGAACACCACGCCGTCGAATACGCGTGTCCAGTCGGCCTGCATTTCGGTCCAGAAGAGTGGCTTCGCGGAGAGCATGGTGTGGAGCCAGCGGCCGCCGGCGGGAGGGTGGCGGAAATCGACGAATGCGGTCTCGAACGACGCCCGTGTGAAGAGGTCTTCCAGCGAGCCCCGACTCGATGGAGTGATTGCCTTCGCGTCCGCGGTAGCGTATCTGGCCACTTCCCCTTCCTGCGAGATGAAACCGAGCGAGTAGAGCTGGTTGCCAAGCGTCTTCCAGGCCACCTCTCCCATCGGCGTCCAGCCGGGGAAGAGCCGGGCCAACTTCGGATCGCTCGTCTTGATCGTCGCTACGGCGCGCGAGTTGTGAGCGGTCGTGGCCCAGACGATGATCTTCTCCCTTGGATAGCGCTCATTGGCGAGCCAGATCAGGTTCCTGCCCATCTGCACGTCGCGCATGTTGTAGACCGCGACCGGGGTGTTCTCGACGAACTTCTTGATGTCCGAATAGTCCGTGCGCCACTCCTGCTCGGCGAAGGCCCGTAGGCTGGCCAGGAGCTGCCGCCAGAACGAACCCGACCACGGCTGCGTTGCCGGTGACCGATCGTGCTCCGCGATCAGCGATCGCCAGAGCTCGATCGTTCGCGCGAATGCTTCTTGCTCGCCCGCGGGCGGCAGGGGTGTCTCGCGCGTTTCCCACACCGACTGACCGAGCTGACCGATCACACGTGCGACGCGATTCCACTCCTCCCCTTGCACGAGCTTCGGATCGATGCGCGAGAGGAACCCCGCCAGATCGGCGGCCAGGAACTCCTCCCCGGCGGAGCCTGTCATCTGGCTGTCGACGCCGGCCAGCTCCAGCGGGTGGGCACTCTTCGACTCTTTGCCCATATAGTCGAACAGCGGCTGCACTTCACGGCTCTGACTCCAGATGGCGAAGACGCCCCGCGGGAGCGCCGTGCGGGCCTCTTCACCCTTGACGAGAAACTCCCACGCCTTCGAGCAGTCGTACAGACCGCTCTCGAAGGCCAGGACGTTGAACCCCATCTGCTCGTGCAGGAAGCGAACGAGGCGCGTCTTCGCCACGAACGTCGTCCCGTCGTCGTGGGGATGTTCGCCCAGCATCACCACGCGCGTGCCTTTGAGTGCGGCTCGCAGCGCCTCGAGATCGCTGAAGTCCGCATCGGAGGGATCGAGCGATCGGATGCGTGTTGCGTTCTTCGCAAGCCACAGCACTCGCGGATCAGGCTCCGGAGCCGGCTGCGAGACGATCGGCGTCGCTGACAACAAAAGCGTCAAGGCGACCACCGGCAGTGCCTTCATCTCGACTCGAATGATATCCCTCAGCCGCCAGGAGCGAATGTAGTACTCCCGATGTTCGTCTTCAACTCACTGATAAATCAACACTTGCACCAGTGATTCCTACTTGAGAACGGCTGCATCTGACCGTCGCGCAAGGCGCCGCAAGGGAAAATCCGGCTGTGTCCCGCGAGAATCTCCTTGCGTCTGATGCAGTGTTGTAGTTAACTACATCACCAGATCGTCGTATACACGAGCGCGGACATGCCGGACACCCTGAAACATCGTCGAGGAACTCTGATCGAGCCGCCGGTCACCGGACCTCACTCGTAGGGCCACCTGGAACTCAAGAATGGATCGCGAATGGAACGACAGTCAGCCGATCTACCGACAGCTTCGAGATCGTGTCGTCGCCATGATCCTCGACGGCGTGCTCAACGAGGGCGATCCGCTCCCGTCCGTGCGCACGGTGGCTGCCGAGCTCCGCGTCAATCCGATCACGGTCCTGAAGGGCTATCAACAACTGGTCGACGAGCAGCTCGTCGAGAGCAAGCGAGGCCGCGGCATGTTCGTCAATGCCGGCGCGCGCAATCTGCTGCTGCAGGGCGAGCGTCAGAAGTTTCTCGAGGAACAGTGGCCACGGATCCACGCCACCATTCAGCGACTCGGTCTCACCCCCGAAGAACTGTTGGATGCCGCTACCAACGGCAAACGGCCCGCGCAGGACGCCCCAGCCGACGCGCCAGAAAAGGAGCCCTGAAACCATGACATGCATAGATGCCCGCGGCCTTCGCAGAGTCTTCGGCACGACCGTCGCGCTGGACGGGATCAACCTGCGCGTCGAGGAGGGCCGCATCCTGGGCCTCATCGGTCCCAACGGCGCCGGCAAGAGCACGGCGCTCAACGCGATCCTCGGCCTCACCTCCTATGAAGGAGAACTGAAAGTGCTGGGACGCGACCCGTGGACCGAGCGCGAGCAGCTCATGCGCGACGTCTCCTTCATTGCCGACGTGGCGGTGCTGCCACGCTGGATGCGCGTCTGGCAGTTGCTCGACTACCTCGACGGCGTGCACCCGCGGTTCGATCGCGCGAAGGCGGAGGCGTTTCTCGCCAGGACCGACATCAAGCGCAAGAGCAGAACGCGGGAGCTGTCGAAGGGGATGGTGACCCAGCTGCACCTGGCCCTGGTCATGGCCATCGACGCGAAGCTGCTCGTGCTGGACGAGCCCACGCTCGGGCTCGACATCCTCTACCGCAAGCAATTCTACGACTCGCTGCTCAACGACTACTTCGACCGCAGCCGGACCATCATCGTGACGACCCATCAGGTAGAGGAGATCCAGGACGTCCTCACCGACTTCACGTTCATCAACCGCGGCCGCATCGTCCTGGAGTGCAGCATGGAAGAGTTCGAGTCGCGCTATCTGGAGCTGATGGTGTCCCCGGAGCGGGCCGCGGAGGCGCGCACGCTCGAGCCGATCCACGAGCGCCAGGTGTTCGGCCGCAGCATCCTGCTTTTCGATCACGGCGATCGTCAACGACTCGCGGCGCTCGGCGAGGTGCGCACGCCCAGCATTGCCGACCTGTTCGTGGCCGTCATGGGCAATCGGTCCGGCCAGGCGCAAGGAGCGGCGGCGTGACGCCCGACTCATCGAGCTTCGGAGCCGAGTCTCCGATCCCTGGTACTGGTCGGTGAGGCGCGAGTTGTGGGAGAACCGCTCGCTCTATGTCGCGCCGCTGGCCACCGCGGCCGTCGTGCTCTTCGGCTTCATGATCAGCACGACCCGTTTGCCGCACAAGATGCGCGGCCTGGCGGCGCTCGACCCGGCGAAGCAGGGCGAGGCGGTGGCCATGTCGTACGACTTTGCCGCCTTCATGATCCTCCTGACAGCGTTCATCGTCGGAGTGTTCTACTGCCTCGACGCGCTGAACGGCGAGCGCAGGGATCGGAGCATCCTGTTCTGGAAGTCGATGCCGGTCTCGGACCGCACCACCGTGCTCTCCAAGGCGGCCATCCCCATCGTCGTCTTGCCGCTATTCGTCTTCGTGCTCATCGCCAGCATCTGGACGCTCATGTTCATGCTGAGCAACCTTGTGCTCCTGGGGAATGGTTCGGCATTGACGGCACTGTGGGTTCACCTACCGTTGGTCAGGATGTCGGTGGCGCTTTTCTATGGACTGACGGCGATCGCGCTCTGGCACGCGCCGCTCTATGGCTGGCTGCTGCTGGTCTCCGGCTGGGCGCGCCGCGCAACGTTTCTGTGGGCCGCGCTGCCTCCGTTGGCGATCTGCTTCTTCGAGACCATCGCCTTTCGCACGTCGCACTTCGCCCACTTTCTGGGATACCGCGTCGTCGGCTGGTTCCAGGAGGCGTTCGTCCCCGAGGCAGGGGGTGGAGCACAGATGGATCCGCTGAAGTCCCTCGATCCAGGGAAGTTCCTGAGTACACCCGGCCTGTGGCTGGGACTGGCCGCCGCAGCGCTCTTCCTCGCCGCAGCCGTCCGGATCCGCAGGAACCGGGAGCCGATGTGATTCGCGTCTTGGAGACACGAGTATGAGCACCTTTCATGTGGCGGCCGCTCCTGTAGCGGTCGGTACCGAGATAAAGGAGAGAGCAATGCATCCAATCGCCAAACAAGCGCGCGTGGCAGGCGCCCTCTATGTATCACTGTTGTTTCTGGGACCCTTCAGCCTGATCTACGTTCCGAATAAGCTCATCGTGCGCGGGAACGCGACGGTCACCGCGGCCAATGTCCTCGCGCACGAGACGCTCTTCCGCGCCGGCATCGTCGTCGACCTGATCGGCACGATCGCCTTCATCTTTGTCGCCTTGGCGCTCTACCGTTTGTTGAGTCGCGTGAGTACGGCATATGCGACACAGATGGTGATCCTGGTTCTCATCTCCGCCGCCATCGACTTTGCAAACCTGTTGAACAACATCGCCGCGCTAACCCTCTTCCGTGGCGCCGACTTTCTGGCGATATTCGATACGCCTCACCGGAATGCGCTGGGCATGCTGTTCCTCCGCCTGCACGGCCAGGGAATCGTCATCGACGAGATGTTCTGGGGCCTCTGGCTGCTTCCGTTGGGAGTGCTGGTCATACGATCCGGCTTCCTTCCGAAGATTCTGGGCGTACTCCTGCTCGTGAACGGGTTTACCTGGATGGCTCTCTCGCTCACGGGACTCCTGCTGCCGGAGTATTCCGCTCTCGTAAACCAATACGCGTCCATCCCGGAGACCGGCGAGGTCTGGTTCATGCTGTGGCTGCTGATCATGGGCGCCAAGGTCGAGCCATCGGCTGCCGCATTGGCGGCAGCACCCGCGTAGACGCGTTGCCGCTGTCGAACGGAGCAATCGTATGACCTACTCACCCCTGCTCATCGTCCACATCTGTGGCGGTATCGCCGCGATCCTCTCCGGCTACCTGTCGTTGCTCGTTCGTAAGGGCTCCCGTTTGCACAGGACGTCCGGCGATGTATTCGTCGTCTCGATGCTGTTCATGGCTGCCGGTGGCACCTACATCGCGTTGGTGAAGTCACAGTCGATGAACGTCCTTGCGGGCGTGTTCACGTTCTATCTCGTCACGACGGCCTGGCTGACGGTCAAGCGCAAGGCGAACGAGACCGGCCTCGCCGAACTGGGCCTGTTGCTGCTGGCATTGGCGTCAGGGGCCGGCGCAGGGATCCTTGGCTGGCAGGCCGCGACGAAACCTCACTCACCAGGTGATGCTCCCGCCGCGGCCTACGTCATCTTTGCGTTGGTGGCGCTGATCTCCGTCATTGGCGACACTCGTATGCTCATCCGCGGCGGCGTCTCCGGCGCAGGGAGGCTCGCCCGTCACTTGTGGCGCATGTGCTTCGCCCTATTCGTCGCCGCGGGGTCGTTCTTCCTCGGAACGGCCGGCGACCCGGTGCTGCGTCGGACCGGACTGCGCGCCACGCTATTTACGAAAGCGGTCCGGAGCACACATCTCCCCGAAGTACCTGTCCTCCTGGTCCTGGCGTTGATGATCTTCTGGTTGATTCGAATGAGGTTCGTGAGCGCGTACAAGAAGTCCGAGAGCCGCCGCCCGACGGCCACACAAAAGCAATTGGCGCTTTGAGCGCATAGGCTTGCTGTCGTGGTCTAATTCATCCAACCCGGGATTCGAGGCTGGCACGACGATGCTTTGCGAGATGAATCCCTCCATTGAGGCACGGCTGGTGCGCGGGAAATCGTTGCGCGCCGTGCTTCCCCGCTCGAAACAGGGCGACTGGCAACCTCCCTCGGACCGCCCCCACCCGGTCGAGATGCTGCTGGACGCGAACCGAGGCCGCGTCGAGGAGCTGCTGCCCATCAAGTATGGCCGCATGGCCGTCTCGCCGTTCGCCTTCTTCCGCGGCGCCGCCCCGTTGATGGCGCGCGACCTTGCCACGTTGCCGCGAACGGGCCTCCTCGTGCAACTCTGCGGCGACGCGCACGTCCGCAACCTCGGCGCCTTTGCATCCGCCGAGGGGAACATCGTCTTCGACATCAACGACTTTGACGAGACCATGTGCGGTCCGTGGGAGTGGGACATGAAGCGGCTGGCCACCAGCTTCGTCCTGGCCGGCCGCGAGTCGGGGATGACGGACCGAAGGTGTTGCGACGCGGTGGCGGCCTTGCTGGAGTCGTATCGCAGCGGGCTGGCACGCTTCGCACACGTGGGCAGGCGCATCGAAGTGGGGCCTGTCAGTGCCATCTCCGGAAAGCGGAACGCTCCACGCCACTCCGCAACCTCCAGAAGCTCACCACGGGTCAACCCGGCGCCATCCAGTTCGCCAACCGGCCGCCGCTCCTCCGGCGAGTCACGGGCAACGAGGCCGAAGGCGTGCTGGCGTCGCTTCCGGCCTATCGCGAGAGCCTCCCGCGCGAGCGCCGCGCGACCTTTGACGCCTATCGGCCGGCAGACGTGGCGATGAAGGTGGTCGGCACCGGAAGTGTCGGCACACGGGACTACGTCGTCCTCATGTTCGGGATTGGCGAGGACGATCCGCTCTTCCTGCAGGTCAAGCAGGAGATACCCTCATGCTACGCGCCGTACCTCGAGGAACCGCCGGCCGGACACGACGGATTGCGTGTGGCCGATGGCCAGTTGCGGACGCAAATGACCTCGGATCCCATGCTCGGCTGGACCACGATCGACGGGAATCACTACCTCGTACGGCAGCTCGCCGATCACAAGTCCTCGATCGAGCCACAGGAGTTGGGCGGTCCGGCCATCCTCGAATACGCGCGCGTCTGCGGCGAGGTGTTCGCGCACGCACACGCCCGCACAGGAGACGCAGCGGCGCTGGCCGGCTACTGCGGGAAGCTCGACACGCTCGATCAGGCGCTGGCGCGTTTCGCCGTCGCGTACGCCGATACGACGTCCGCCGACCACGCGGCCCTGCAGGCGGCCATCGATTCCGGCCGCGTCGTCGCCATCAAGGCATGAGCAATCGATCGAACGCTTCCTTAGAGATGCGCAACGATTCGATGCCGGAATGGTGACAGGCAGCGTCGTGGCGCAAGAAGTCGGCTACAACGGTGGCCATGAAAGCGTTTCGCGCCATCGCCGGCGCCGGCCTCGTAGCCGGCACGCTCGACATCACCGCCGCGACCACCTACTGGTATCTGATGCGCCACATGGCTCCGGCGCGGCTGCTGCGCGGAATCGCCGCGGGTCTGCTGGGACCCTCGGCTCGCGACGGCGGCAACGCAATGGCGCTTCTCGGCCTGGCCCTTCACTTCACCATCGCCTTCGGCGCGGCGACGGTGTTCTACCCGCTGAGCCTCAAGATCCCCTTCCTGCTCGATCGCCCCGTTGTTGCGGGCGCTCTGTACGGCGTGGCCGTCTACTGCTTCATGAACCTCGTCGTCCTTCCGTTGTCGGCGATCCACATGAACCCCATGGCCGGATTCACGCCAGCGGCTCTGGCCTGGGGCGTTCCGGTGCACATGGTCTGTGTCGGCATGGCCATCGCGCTGATGACGCGACTGGCGACGAAATAGCGGGCGGCCCGTTCGCGCTCGATTGAATGAACGGTTCACGCGGAGACGCGGAGACGCGGAGGTTCAAGATGAGGCATTGCTCCTGCTCCGCACCTCCGCGTGAGACCCTGCTTCGGGAGTGCGCGGAGTAGCTTCCGGCGACGACGCCTTTCGCCGCGTTGAACCTCTCAGCCTTCGCTCTTCACTCTTCCGCTATTACCGGACGACCGGTCGGTTAAACTGTCGCGCATGTCCGACACAACGACGAGGAACGCCCCCGCCACCGGTGTACGCGCCGGCGACACCGCCGCCGACCGCGTGCCGCCCTACTCCTGGTACGCGCTGGCACTGCTGACGGCCGTCTACATCCTCAACTTCCTCGACCGCACGCTCATCTACATCCTCTTCACACCGATCAAGAAGGAGATGGCCTTCAGCGACCTGCAGCTGGCGCTGCTCGGCACCACGTCGTTCGTCATCTTCTACACGCTGCTCGGCATTCCTTTCGGCCGAATGGCCGACAGCGGCTCGCGCACGAGAATCATCGCCTTCGGGCTCGCCGTCTGGAGTCTCTTCTCCGGACTGACAGGCTTCGCGCACACGTTCTGGTCGCTGTTCTTCTGCCGCGTCATGGTGGGCGTCGGCGAAGCCACGCTCGGCCCTGCCGCCCTCTCGCTGCTCAGCGACTACTTCCCGCCGCGTATGCGTGCCACGGTGCAATCGGTGTATGCCTCCGGCATCGCCATCGGCGGCGGCATGGCGTTCTTCCTCGGCGGCCTGATCGGCCAGACCTATGGCTGGCGCTGGGCCTTCTACCTCCTCGGTTTTCCAGGCCTCGTGCTCGCTGCCATGGTCTTCTTCCTGAAGGAACAACCCCGCGGCCGCACGGAGACCGCTGGGCCGCGGTACGGCAGAAAGGACTGGGGAATCCTCTTCCGCTCCAAGGCACTGCGTTACCTTTACTTCGGCTACGCCCTCTTCGCGCTCTCTTCGAACAACCTCGGTATCTGGGTGCCGACATTCTTCGTGCGCGTTCACAAGATGAGCCTCATCCAGATCGGGACGTATGCCGGCCTCCTGTCGATCGTCGTTGGGATCCCTGTGACGATCGCCGGCGGCTACTTCGCCGATCGTTTCAGCCGCTCGCTCCGCGGTGGGCGCATGGCCTTCACCGCCTGCGCCGCGCTGGTGTCGATTCCTCTCTGGGTCGCGCTGCTCTTCACGAATCAGATGCTCGGACTCCTGCTTCTGAACGTCGTGCTATACGGGCTGGCGATCATGTGGGTAGGTCCGGCCATCGCCGGCCCGAACCTGCGCGGCCTCGGCATCGGGATCTTCTTCTCCGTGGCCAATCTGCTGGCCTACGGCATCGGTGCCCCGCTCATCGGCCGGCTCAACGACAAGCTCGGGGTGATGGCGCATCCCGAACAGATGCGACTCTCGCTGCTCGTCTGTCCCGTGGCCTGCGCGCTCAGCGCGCTATTGTTGTGGCTCGGCAGCCGTGCGAAGGCGCGAGAGTCGGCGGTTAGTGGTTAGAGTGGTTCTGATCACTAAAACTTCACTTCCTGGCTGTGCGCGTTCACGTCGCAGTTGCTGCAGCGCCATCCGTGTGCCGTCAGCTTGAAGGGCTCCTCGTTCTCGTCGCGGAAGAGTGTTCTGGTCTCATGGCACCAGTCGCAGCGGACCACATGCGGGTTTCCGAAATGGGGGTTGGCCCGAAGGATGCCAGCAGCCGTTTCCTTCTCACCGGTAGTCAGGTCATCGCTGCGGTTCAGTTTTCCTGCTGTCGTTCGAACGACCTGTCTTGTCAAGGATGCTCCTTAGTTGTGCGTCGTCAGATCATCGTTGAGTGCGAAGAGCCTCTCGTTGGCCAACGTAGCACTTCTTTCTTGGTCTCGCGCTGCGATGAATCGCTGAAGCAGTTTGTGCGCGATCGCAGCAGGAGGCAGCACGAAGTCGGCTGCTGCTGCCGCGGCACGTGGCATGACCGCGAATTTCGCACTCTCAGGATCCTGGGCGAACGTCAGCCCGCCCGCATCGCGGATGGCCTGCAATCCCAGCGCACCGTCGGAGTCGTTGCCGGAGAGGACCACACCGATCGCCGCGCCTTCGCGCTCCTCAGCCAACGAGCAGAAGAAGGCATCCAGCGGGCGGTGCGGCACCTTCTTCGAACGCGGCACCAATCGCAGGGTGCGACCCTGAATCGTCATCTCGGTGGCGGGCGCGATCACATACACGTGGTCCGCCTCGATCAGCATTCCGTCGGCGACCTCCCTCACC
>WNFM01095062.1_pt1 | contig 12338 bp, 11 predicted proteins | sample 5400271 | NCBI WGS metagenome assembly WNFM01 (sample SAMN13153352, study PRJNA577476) | soil metagenome | isolation source: 60 cm saprolite on Douglas fir-dominated hillslope | place: USA:California | collected 2013-09-17 | reverse complement strand
GCGCCGCGGCTGCCGCGAGCAGGGCACGTGGCGCACGGTGAGCTCGGGATCGTCGCGCAGCACCGTGCCGATGCCGGTGAGCATCGCGCACGAGCGCGCGCGTAACGCGTGCACGTCGCGCCGCGCGTCTTCCCCCGTGATCCAGCGGCTCTCGCCATTCGCGAGCGCGATCCGGCCGTCGAGCGAAGCCGCCGCCTTGATGCGCATCCACGGGCGGCCGCGCGTCATGCGCGAGACGAAGCCGCGGTGCACTTCGAGCGCCTCGCTCGCCATGAGGCCCACGTCGACGCGCGCTCCCGCCTCGCGCAGGCGCGCGAACCCGCGGCCCTTCACTTGCGGATTGGGATCCTCGAGCGCCGCGACCACTCGCGAGATGCGCGCGGCGACGAGCGCATCGGCACAGGGACCGGTGCGCCCCTGGTGCGAGCACGGCTCGAGCGTCACATACGCGGTCGCCCCCTCGGGAGACTCACTCGCGGCCGCGAGTGCCCGCGTCTCCGCATGCGCCTCGCCTGCGCGCTCGTGCCAGCCTTCGCCGATGAGCCGGCCGTCCTTCACCAGCACGCAGCCCACGTTGGGATTCGGAGTCGCAGTGTCGCGTCCGCGCTCGGTAAGCGCGAGGGCCCGCGCCATGAAGGCGTGGTCTTCAGCTGAGAAAGTCATCGCCATTGGCACCCGGAGCGGCGATGAGCGGCGTCGATCTTCGTCCGCTCCATCGGCGCTCCGTATCTATTTGTCCCTGACTTCCCGGATGACGTCGCGAAAATCATCGACGTCGGAGAAGCTGCGGTAGACGGAGGCGAAGCGGATGTAGGCGACCTTGTCGAGCTTGCGCAGCTCCTCCATCACCATCTCGCCCAGGCGCCGCGAGTCGACCTCGCGCTCGCCCAGCGCGAGGAGCTTCTGCTCGATGCGCTGGATCGCGGCGTCGACCAGCTCCGTGGTCACCGGGCGCTTGTGGAGCGCGCGCTGGAAGCCGGTGCGCAGCTTCGCCGACGAGAAATCCTCGCGCACGCCCGCGGTCTTGACGATCTGCGGCATGCGCAGCTCCGCGGTCTCGTACGTCGTGAAGCGCTTGTTGCACACCTGGCAGCGGCGCCTGCGGCGGATCGAATCGCCCTCCTCGCTCACGCGCGAGTCGATGACCTGGGTGTCCTCGGCGTTGCAGAAGGGGCACTTCACGAGGCCATCCCGTAGCTCGCGCGCATCGCCGGCCCGTAGACCGGGAACTTCGCGCACAGCGATTTCACCGCCGCCGCGACCCGGGCGAGCGCGGCCGCGTCGCCGTGCGACTCGAGGACGTCGGCGATGAAGTTCGCCACCTGCGTCGATTCGGCGACCCCGAACCCGCGCGTGGTCATCGCGGGCGAGCCGATGCGCACCCCGCTGGTGACGAAGGGCTTTTCCGGATCGTTGGGAATGGCGTTCTTGTTCACCGTGATGTGCGCTCGTCCGAGTGCAGCCTCGGCGTCCTTGCCGGTGATCTTCTTGGCGCGCAGGTCGACGAGGAACATGTGGCTTTCGGTGCGCCCTGAAACGACTCGCAGGCCCCGCTGCGTGAGCGTCTCCGCCATGACCTTAGCGTTCGCGAGCACCTGTTCCTGGTATTGCTTGAACCCGGGCTGCAGCGCTTCATGGAACGCCATCGCCTTGGCGGCGATCGCGTGCATCAGGGGCCCTCCCTGGATCGAGGGGAAGATCGACGAGTTGAGCGCCTTCTCGTGCTCGGCCTTCGCCAGGATCACGCCGCCGCGCGGACCGCGCAGCGTCTTGTGCGTGGTGCTGGTGACGAAATCGGCGATGCCGACCGGCGTGGGATAGACGCCCGCCGCGACAAGGCCCGCGTAGTGCGCCATGTCGACGAAGAAATAGGCCCCCACTTCATCGGCGATGTCGCGGAATTTCTGCCAGTCGATGCGCAGCGCATAGGCGGACGCTCCGGCGACGATCATGCGCGGATTGAATTCCTCGGCGAGCGCGCGCACCTGGTCGTAGTCGATCTCCTCCTTCGCGTTCAAGCCGTACGCCACGGACCGATAGAGCTTGCCGGAGAGGTTCACCGAGGCGCCGTGCGTGAGGTGCCCGCCGTGCGCGAGCGACATGCCGAGGATGGTGTCGCCGGGCTGGAGCATCGCCATGTAGACCGCCTGGTTTGCCTGCGAGCCCGAATGCGGCTGCACGTTGGCGTACTCGGCGCCGAAGAGCTTCTTCACGCGCTCGATCGCGAGCGACTCGGCGACGTCGACGAACTCGCATCCGCCGTAATAGCGCTTGCCCGGGTAGCCCTCGGCGTACTTGTTGGTGAGCACGCTGCCCTGCGCGGCGAGCACCGCGGGGCTCGCATAGTTCTCGGAAGCGATCAGCTCGATCCCCTCCTCCTGCCGCTGGAATTCGGAGCGCAGCGCGCTCCACAGCGCGGGGTCGAGGCTGGCAATCGAGTGCGCGTCGGAGAACATGGGCAAGTCTTTGAAAGGGCCTGAATTTTATCAGGTTCCGAAGACGCCTCATTCACTCCCCCGCCCAAAGTCCCCCTAGCCCGCCTTTCAGAATCGATAGCTCAATTGCAGCCGCAGGCTGGTCAGCGGGTCGCTTTCACGCTCGGCGTCGCGCCCGCGTCGCACGCGCAGCGGGACGTACAGCACCTCCGCGCCCAGATTCCAGTGCTGGTCCACGTCCCGGCTCGCACCAACGGTCGCGAATGGCAGGACGCCGCGGGCCACGAGACGCGAACGGTCGTGGAAGCTGAATGTGAACGCGTCGACCTGCACCGTGAGTTCGGTGCGCGCCGCGCCAGCGCCGGCATGGGCGTGCCAGGACCCAGCAGTCCACCCGGACGTAAGTTCGGCGCCGTAGTAATTCAGCGCCAGAGTGTCGTCGGAAGGCGCCCGGCATCCGTATGGGTTCTGTTGGCTGTCCAGGACGTCGGCAAGTCTCGCCGGACAGGTGATGTCGCCCCGTGTCTCGCCGTGTTGGCCGAAGGCACGCATCGATAGCGTGAAAGTATCGCTCTCGAATACGCGGCGCCCGATCGCGATCGCGAAGAGATCGCGCGGCTGCGCGCCGTGGATCGACAGCGGCGGCGTATAGCCGAGCTCCGCGACCCAGGCGCCAGGCAGGCCCATCATGAGACGCATCCTTCCGAAGACCGGCGACTTGTTGAGGTCTTCGAACTTGAGTCCGTTGAAGCCGACGCGCTGCTGTGCCTCGCTCAGCCTGGGGATATGGCCCAAGTCCAACGCGGCACTCCAACGCCAGGGAGCCAGCGCCGGGGTCTCCCCGAACGCTGTCATCAGGGTGGCAGCCGCGAAATAGTTCATCGCCCACGCCTCCGGGCGATCGGAGGCCAGATTTTCGTCACTCCGGATGACGGTCTGCGCACCGGCATCCAACGTTCCCGCGACGCAGGCCAGAGCCGCGAGCAACGCCCTCACCGGCAAACCGTCGACGGGATGGCGTAGATGAAGCGCGCGATCGGTTTCGATTGCGTGACGCCGTTCACGGTGTAATTGAAGGTACCGGTGTTGGCGTCGGTGAAGGTGAAGGTCCCGCTGCCGACCGTCGTTCGCGCGACGTTGTTCGGATTGAAGGGCACCGCGCTGAAGGCCGGCCCCGTCGTCGTCTGCAGCGCCCCCGTGTACACCCCTGGCGCCGTTTTCGCGCCGTTCGACATCACCAGCCACAGCCCCTTGTTCGTCGATCCGCTTCCGGGCAGGTAGGTGAACCAGGTCGCGAAGAGGATATCGCCCTGGTGCGTGATGTTGATCCCCCAGCCTGCCTCGCTGGAGCCGTCCGCCGAGCGCAGCCACAGGTCCTGATAATTGGGCGACGATCCCTGCGCGCCGCTGAGCGTGCAGTCCGTGCCTCCCGTGGCGTAGATGAAGCGCGTGATGGCCTTCGACTGCGAGACGCCGTTGACCGTGTAGCTCATCGTCCCCGTGTTCGCGTCCGAGAACGAGAACGACAAGTTCCCCACCTGCGTGTAGTTGGCCGGGAAGCTGATCGAGTTGAAGGGGCTGGCGCTGAAGGCCGGTCCCATGGTGCGATAGAGCGCGCCTGAGAAATTGCCGCTGCTCGTCTGCGCGACGCTGGACGCCACCAGCCACATGCCGCTGCCGTCCGTGTCATAGGTGAACCAGGTCGCAAATAGTACGGTGCCCTGGTGCGTGATGTTCACCCCCCAGCCGGCTTCGTCGCCCTTGAGCCACAGTCCCTGGTAGCTCGATGCCGCCGGCGGACCGGCCGAGTCCGTGTCGGTGAAACTGCCGCGCATGAACGACATCGCGGCCACCGTATTGATGGCGTTCTTGATGACCTGGATGTTGCCCTGGACGGTTTCCGGGCCGCCCACCGGCGGCTTGCCGTGGCAGGCGATGCAGGTGGACTCGAAGATGCGCTGGCCGTTGGCGAGATTCGCCGCCGCGGCGCAACCCATGAATCCGAGCGTCGCCACAAGGATCGCGCAAGCATGTCTGAAGCGGAATTGCATTTTGGGTGTTTCGCCTATAATCGGTTCGGTTTTCGCTCGCGCGGCAAATCGGATAACAACGGCTGCGTCTCCATTATTCCCGGAGGCCTCATGGCCACGCAAGGAGGGCTCGCGATGCAGTTGTTACTGAAGATGTCGCGCCTCATCGACGCGCTCAACGAGCGCGTAGGCCGGTTGGTCTACTGGCTGGTGCTCGCGGCGGTGCTCCTCAGCGCCGGCAACGCGATCGTTCGCAAGATCTTCAACATGAGCTCGAACTCGCTGCTCGAGGCGCAGTGGTACCTGTTCTCGGCGGTGTTCCTGCTGTGCTCGGGCTACACGCTGCTTCGCAACGAGCACGTGCGCATCGACGTCATCGCCGGCCGGCTGTCGGTGAGAGCGCAGACCTGGATCGACATCCTGGGGACGATCTTCTTCCTCCTGCCGATGGCGCTTCTCTTCATCTACCTCTCCTGGCCGATCTTCGTGCGCACCTTCACGCACAACGAGATCTCGACCAACGCCGGGGGCCTGGTGATCTGGCCGGCGCGCCTGCTGGTGCCGATCGGCTTCACCCTGCTCACCCTCCAGGGCCTTTCCGAGCTCGTGAAGCGCATCGCCTTCCTCGCCGGGGTCGGGCCCGACCCGGTGCCGCGACATGACCCGCACGCGGCGGAGAAAGAGCTCGCGGAGGAGATCCGCCGGCTCGCCGAGGAGAAGGCCTGATGGAATTCCTCATGGCGAACATGGCGCCGATCATGTTCGCGTCCCTGGTGATCTTCCTGCTGCTCGGCTACCCGGTCGCCTTCGCGCTGGCCGCCAACGGCGTCTTCTTCGGCCTGATCGGCATCGAGCTGGGGATGCTTCCGCCCTCGCTGGTCCAGGCGCTCCCCGACCGCATCTGGGGCGTGATGTCCAACGACACGCTGCTCGCGGTGCCGTTCTTCACCTTCATGGGGCTGATCCTCGAGCGCAGCGGCATGGCGGAAGATCTCCTCGACACCATCGGGCAGCTCTTCGGCCCGCTGCGCGGCGGCCTCGCTTTCGCGGTGATCTTCGTGGGGGCGCTGCTTGCGGCGACCACCGGCGTAGTCGCGGCGTCCGTCATCTCGATGGGCCTCATCTCGCTGCCGATCATGCTGCGCTACGGCTACGACCGGCGCTTCGCCTCGGGCGTGATCGCCGCGTCCGGCACGCTGGCGCAGATCATCCCGCCCTCGCTGGTGCTGATCATCATGGCCGACCAGCTCGGCAAGTCGGTGGGTGATATGTACGCGGGCGCCTTCATTCCGGGCATCACGCTCGCCGGCCTCTACGCTGTCTTCACGATCGGCGTCGCGGTGTTCAAGCCAGCCTGGGCGCCCGCGCTGCCGCTCGAGGCGCGGCGCCTGCGCGAGCCCAGCGGCTCGAGCGGCACGCCCTCCTTCGTCGTGGTGGCGATCCTGTCGACGATCGCGGCGATCCTGTTCGACCGCTTCTACTACGTGCCTACCTACCCCGAGGCCATGCTCGACGAGCGCCTCGTGCTCGCCGCGGGCGCCGGCGCGGGCTTCGCGCTCGCGGCCGCATTCCTCAACCGCATGCTCAAGCTGGGCTTGCTCTCCCGCCTCGCCGAGCAGGTGGTCTTCGTACTGATTCCGCCGCTCGCGCTCATCTTCCTGGTGCTCGGCACCATTTTCCTCGGATGGGCCACGCCGACCGAGGGCGGCGCGATGGGCGCCTCGGGAGCGCTCGCGATGGCGCTCGCGCGCAGGCGCCTGTCGTTGAAGCTCATGCGCCAGGCGATGGATACGACCGCGAAGCTCTCGACCTTCGTGGTCTTCATCCTCATCGGCGCGCGTGTCTTCAGCCTCACTTTCTACGGCGTGGACGGCCACAAGTGGGTCGAGCACCTGCTGCTCAACCTTCCCGGGGGACAGCTCGGGTTCCTCATCGTGGTCAACATCATCGTCTTCCTGCTCGCCTTCTTCCTCGACTTCTTCGAGCTCTCCTTCATCGTGGTTCCGCTCATCGGGCCGGTCGCGGGCGTGCTCCTGGGCGTCAACATGCAGACGTCCTTCATGCACCCGCCGTTCGGTTTCGCGCTCTTCTACCTGCGCAGCGTCGCGCCGGCGCGCGAATACATCGACAAGCTGACCAGCAAGCGCATGCTTCCAGTGACCACCGCTCAGATCTACTGGGGCGCGATCCCGTTCGTGGTGATCCAGGTGATCATGGTGGGGATCCTCATCACCTTCCCGCAGATGTCGCTGGTCTACAAGTCCGGCGTGCCGGAGTTCGACATCAACAAGGTGAAGATCGAGATCCCCGAGGACGCGCCGGAGAAGAGCATCGATCTGCAGAAGGAGCTCGGCGGCGCGGGCAAGGCGGTGGAGCCCGGCAAGGACGCGGCTGCCACGAAGAGCCCCGAGGACAAGGCCGCCGACGACATCGAGAAGGCCCTGCGCGGCGGGAAGTAGTCGCCGCAAGCCCATGGCGATATCCCGTCCGCGGCGCGCGCTCGAGGCCCTCGATCGCATCGTGTCGGCGATCGTGGGCGGTGCGGCGTGGCTTGCGCTTCCGCTCTCCCTCCTGCTATTCCTGCAATGGCCACTGCGCGAGCTCGCCGGTGTGGGGTCGCGCGAAGCGAACGACCTGGCGCAGGTCCTCTTCGCCCTTTACGTGAGCGTCGCCGTGACGGCGGCGACGCGCCAGGGCGCACACCTTGCCGCGGATTCGATCGCGCGGCGCTATCCCGCGCGGGCCCGGCACCTGCTTTGGCGGGCGGCGTGCGTCGTGATCCTCCTGCCCTGGACCGCATTCCTGCTTTACGCCGGCGGGTGGAGTGCCTGGCTTTCGATCCTCCAGCTCGAGCGCTTCCAGGAAACGCTCAATCCGGGCTATTTCATCGTGCGCATCGCGGCCATGCTCCTCGCGGCTCTCGCGCTCGCACAGGCCTGGATCGACGTCCTGTCCGCCTCGGATCCGCGCGAGCGCTGATGGAAACGGCCGGCCTCTGGATGCTTGCGGCCGTGGCGGTGCTGCTCCTCGCGACGGGGCTTCCGGCATGGATGGTCCTCACGGGCGTGGCCCTCGCCTTCGCCGGTGGCGGCGCGCTGCTCGGCGTGTTCTCGCCGGCGCTCATCACCGCGCTCAATGCGCGCCTGGTCGGTCTACTCGAGAGCGACCTGCTGCAGGCGCTGCCGCTCTACGTGCTGATGGGCATGCTGCTCAACCGCCTGCCCCTTGCCGACATACTCTTTCGCGTCGCCGGCCGCGTGCTCGCGCCGACGCGCTGCGCCGCGCCCCTCGCCGGCCTCTCGCTCGGCGTGCTGCTCGCGCCGATGGGCGGCTCGGTCGGCGCCAGCGTGGCGATGCTCTCGCGCACGGTGCAGCCGCGGCTCGAAGCGAGCGGCATGGCGCCGGAGCGCAACGTCGCGCTGGTGTGCGTCGCGAGCACGCTCGGCGTCGTCGTGCCGCCTTCGCTCGTGCTGATCCTGCTCGGCGACGCGATGCTGCGCGCGCATACCGAGGCCACGAACGCGACCGGCCTCGTGGGACGCATCATCAACACCCAGGACGTTTTCCATGGCGCGCTGGTTCCGGCGGCGGCGTTCCTCGCGCTGTGCGCGGCGATCACCTGGTGGACGGGCCGCGCAGGCGCGACCGCGCAGCAGGCGAAGGCCGGATGGGGCGACGTCGCCATCGCTGCGTGCGCGACGGCGTTCATCGTCGCGCTGCTCGGTGGGGTCGCGCTCGGCTACCTCTACGCCGTGGAAGCCGCGGCCGCCGGCGGCGTCGCGCTCATGGCCTACGGACTCGCGACCCGCGCGCTCGGCGCCGCCGTGCTTCGCGAGGTGCTGCGCGACACCCTCGCGATCACCGGGGCCATCTTCGCGCTCTTGGTCGCGGCAACCTTCTTCACGCTGGTGCAGCGCGCCTTCGGCACCGATCGCTGGCTCGCCGCCGCCTTTGCCCATCTCGGCGGCGGCGCCTGGACAGCGCTCGCGGCGACGCTGATCGCGCTCGGCGCCTGCGCGCTGGTCCTCGATGCCTTCGAGATGATCTTCGTGGTGATTCCGCTCCTCATCCCCGCGGTGCTCATGCGCGTGCCCGACGCCACCTGGGTCGCCGTGCTTACGCTCCTCATCCTGCAAGCGAGCTTCCTCGTGCCGCCGCTCGGCTACGCGGTGCTGATGGCGCGCAGCCGCGCGGCGCGTCCCGTCCCCACACCCGCTCTTGCGCGCGCGCTGTTCCCTTACCTCGCGGCGCAGCTATTGGTGCTCGCGCTTGTGATCGCGTTCCCGCAGATGCTGTGGCGCGACTCGGCCGCGCCCGACAGCGCAAGCGCGCCCCCGGTGTCCGACGAGAAGGCGCGCGATCTCTTCGAGCAACAGCTCCAGCGCAACGAGGGGAAATGAAAACGGCCCGCAGTAGCGGGCCGTGAACTGGATCCCCGACGACTCGGGGATGACGACATCTCAGGCGACTGCTGTCGCCTTCGACATCGTCACTTGATGTTCTGGATGGTATGCATGAAGTCGTCGAAGCCCTTCTCGGCGACGCGGAACCACAGCAGCTGCTCGCTGCGGAACGCCGTCATCGACTCGTAGATCTTCTTGAAGGCCGGGCTCTTTTCCGATGCCTCCTTGTAGACCTCGAGCGCCGCCTTGTACGAGGCGATCATCACGTCCTTGGGGAACGCGCGCAGCTGCGTGCCGCCGCCGACCAGCTTCTTGAGCGCGGCGGGGTTCTGCGCGTCGTACTTGGCCACCATCCAGGTGTTGGCTTCCCAGGACGCCGCCTCGAGGATGTTCTGGTATTCCTTGGGCAGCTTCTCCCACTCCTTCAGGTTCACCAGCACGGAAAGCTGCGGGCCGCCTTCCCACCAGCCGGGGTAGTAGTAGTACTTGCAGACCTTGTTGAAGCCGAGCTTCTCGTCGTCGTACGGGCCGACCCACTCGGCCGCGTCGATCGTGCCCTTCTCGAGCGCCGGATAGATATCGCCGCCCGCGAGTTGCTGCGGCACCGCGCCCATCTTGGCGATGACGGTGCCGGCGAAGCCGCCGATGCGCATCTTGAGGCCCTTGAGGTCGGCCACCGTCTTGATTTCCTTCCGGAACCAGCCGCCCATCTGCGCCCCGGTGTTGCCCGCCGGCATGTTGTAGATGCCGTAGCCCTTGTAGAACTCGCGGAAAAGCTCGAGGCCGCCGCCGAAGAGTTGCCAGGCATTGGTCTGGCGTGCGTTGAGGCTGAAGGGCACGGCCGTGTCGAGAGCGAAAGCGGGATCCTTGCCCCAGTAGTAGTAAGGCGCGGTGTGACCGGCCTGGACCGTGCCGCTCTGGACGTTGTCGAGAACCTGCAGGCCGGGCACGATCTCTCCCGCCGCGAACACCTGGATCTGGAACTTTCCGCCCGTGGCCGCGGCCACGCGCTTGGAGATCGTCTCGGCCGCGCCGTAGATCGTATCGAGGGACTTGGGAAAGCTCGACGCGAGGCGCCACTTGACCTCGGGCAGCGCCGCCGCCTGCGCATTGGACAAGGTCGGCATCATCGCCGCGCCGGCCGCAACGCCTGCGCCGGCCGACTTCAGGAATTTCCTGCGCTCCATGGTTTGCTCCTCTAGCTCTTGTGGTTGGACGTGGTGCGGAATCTGTGTGGGGGCAACGGAAGACTTGGCTAGCCTACCAGAGAGCCCGATGCCCGGCGGCGCTCTAGTCCCCGGCGATCGTCATCCGGTCGACCAGGATCGAGCCGTTCTGCTTCGAGCCTCGCACCAACACGTCGCGGCCCACCGCCACGATGCCGGTGAACATGGCGAGGAGGTTGCCGGCGATGGTGACCTCCTCGACCGGAAAGCGGATCTCGCCGCCCTCCACCCAGAAGCCCGCAGCGCCGCGCGAATAGTCGCCCGTGACCGAGTTGACGCCCTGGCCCATGAGGTCGGTTACGAGGAGACCCTCGCCCATGAGCCGCAGCAATCCCTCGAGGTCGTGCTCGCCAGGCGCGAGCAGCAGGTTGTGGTTGCCGCCGGCGTTGCCGGTGGTAGCCAGTCCGAGCTTGCGCGCCGAATACGACGACAGGAACCAGCCCTTCAGCACGCCCGCCTCGACCACGCGCCGGCGCGCGGTCGCCACACCCTCGGCGTCGAAATAACCGCTCGCGATCCCGCCGGGAAGGAATGGATCCTCGAGAAGGTCGACGCCCGGCGCGAACACCGGCGTGCCGAGGCGATCGAGGAGGAAGGAGGATCGCCGGTACAGGCTCGAGCCGCTCGCCGCGGAGACGAAGTGCCCGAGGAGGCTGCCGGCGACGTCGGCCTCGAAGAGCACCGCCGATTCCGAGGTCGGCACGCGACGGGCGCCCAACCGGCGCACGGTGCGTTCGCCCGCGCGCCTTCCGACGCTCTGCGCGTCCTCGAGCTGGCCCGGGTCGCGGTGCGTCGTATACCAGTAGTCGCGCTGCATGCCGCCAGCGTCCTCGGCGATCATGCCGCAGCCTATGCTCGCCTTGGAGCCCGCGAATCCGGCGAGGAATCCGCGCGTGTTGGCGAGCACGAAATCGGAGTCCTGCGCCGAGACCGTGGCGCCCTCGGAATTGGAGATGCGGCGATCGACCGCGAAAGCCGCCGCCTCGGTGCGCTTCGCGATCTCGATCGCTTCCTCGACCGTGAGCCCCCAGGGATGGAAAAGACCCAGATCGGGCGGCTCGCCACGGAACAGGCGCTCCTCATCCGGAAGGCCCGCGCAATCGTCCTCCGCGGTGTGGCGCGCGATGGCGCACGCGGCCCCTGCCGTGCGCTCGATCGCCTCGGCGGAAAGGTCGGAGGTGCTGGCGTGGCCGCGCCGCCGGCCGATATAGGCAGTGAGAGTGAGGCCCTTGTCGCGGTTGTACTCCACCGTCTCGACCTCGCCGTGGCGCACGGTTACCGACTGGCCCACCGCGGCAGAAACCTCCACCTCGGCGTCGCTCGCGCCCAGGCGGCGCACATCGGCCAGCGCGCGGCGGGCGACGTCGGACATCGACTCGCGCGAAAGCGGCAGCGTCGGCAAAGCGTGGTCGGGCATGGGATCGGGGCGCGGGCGACGGCCGGAAATCCACTAAACTCATCCGGCCATGGAAGAAGACGATTTTATCAGCAAGACGCGGCGCAAGCGGCAGATGCAGGACCTGCAGGACGTGGGCGCCGAGCTCGTCAAGCTGTCCCCCGAGCAGCTCGGGCACCTCGAACTTCCCGAGAGCCTGCGCGAGGCGGTGCTCGCCTGCAAGGGCTTCACCAAGCACGAGGCGATCCGCCGCCAGATGCAATTCATCGGGCGGCTCATGCGCGACCTCGACCGCGACCTGGACATAGCCCCGATCGCCGAGAAGCTCGCCGTGCTGCACGCGCCCTCGCGGCGCCAGACGGCGCTGCTGCACGTCGCGGAGCGCTGGCGCACCGAGCTCATCGACGATCCCGCGTCGCTGGAGCGCTTCGTGCAGGAATTTCCCGATGCCGACGCGCAACGCCTGCGCGAGCTGGTCGACCTCGCACGCGAGGAGAAGCGCACGTCGCTGCCGCCGAAGCGCTTCCGCGAGCTCTTCCACGTCCTCAACGCCGTCCTCCAGGACCACGGGCGCAAGCACCCATGAACGCCGCGACCCACGACACCGTTCGCATCGGCTTGCTCGCCACGAGCGACCGCGCTTCGCAGGGCGTGTATCGCGACGAGGGCATACCGGCCCTCGAGGAGTGGCTCGCGAGCGCGCTGCTGAACCCGCTCGAATTCGAGCGCCGCCTGGTCCCCGACGAGCGCGCGACCATCGAAGCGACGCTCAAGGAGCTGGTGGACCTGCGCAGCTGCGACCTGGTGATCACCACCGGCGGGACCGGCCCCGCGCCGCGCGACGTGAC
>WNFM01097987.1_pt1 | contig 12339 bp, 8 predicted proteins | sample 5400271 | NCBI WGS metagenome assembly WNFM01 (sample SAMN13153352, study PRJNA577476) | soil metagenome | isolation source: 60 cm saprolite on Douglas fir-dominated hillslope | place: USA:California | collected 2013-09-17 | reverse complement strand
ACATCGCGCATCAGGTCGGAGACGAGCTGGTCGCGGCGGACCTCATTGGAACGTGCCGCTTCAGGGGCGGCTGCCGCTGGATTCGCGTCCGAAGAAAAAAGCGAAAGCTGGCTGCTGCCCGGGCTCGCGCCGGGCCCGGAAACCAGGAGCAGCAGATCCTGCAAAGACAAGCCGCACCAGGGAGCGCGCAGGACCGCGAGCGCGGCGACGCGGTCGCCGGGGTGCGAGAGCGCGCGCGTGAGGGCGTAGAGGTCCTGCACCACCTGCTTCTCGCCGAGCTGCTCGATCTCCACGGCGCGGAAGCGCACGCCGGCGTCCTTGAGCGCCGGGACGATCTCGTCGAGGTGGGCGCGGTTGCGGACCAGGATGGCGGACTTGCCCTTCACTTCTTTCAGTATTTTTATTACTTGAAGAGCTTCTGCGTCGCGGTCGTAGAAGCAATGCCAGCTCGCCGCCGGGCCGGGGAGCGCCGGATGGTGGGCGGTGGCGGGCGAATACGGCACGGATCCGGAAGTCTCATCTTCACCGGGGGGCAATACTTTTGAAAAAGAAGCGTTGAACCATGAGACCAGCTGTTGCTGCGAGCGGAAATTGGTGGTGAGGGTAAGCGGCTCCAGCCGGACGGAGCCGATGCCCGAATGCTGGGCCCTTAAAAAGAGGGAAACCTCCGCTTCGCGGAAGCGGTAGATCGACTGCATCGGGTCGCCGACGACGAACAGCGTGCGCCCGTCGCCCGGCTCCCAGCCCGTAGTGATTTTCGTCAGAAGCTCGAACTGGGAGAACGAGGTGTCCTGGAACTCGTCGACCAGCACGTGCGATATTTTCCGGTCGATGGAGAGAAGCAGGTCGCTCGGCTCGTCGGCGGCGCCGAGCGCGCGCAGCGCGCCGTGCACGAACTCGGTGAAGTCCGCCTGGCCGGTCTCGCCGAAAAGCAGCTTCAGCTGGGCGATGGCCGGATTCAATAGCGAAAGAATTGCCTCGAGCGCCTCCCATTGGCGCTCGTCGTACTTCTCCGGCGGCATGCGGCACAGCGCGGCGAGCGCCTGGCGCAGGGGCTCGTTGCCCGAGAGGGCCTGCGCCTGCGCGTTCCTCTTGCGCCAGGTGAAGTCCTTGGTGAGAACCTCTTTCGCGAATTCTTCTGAAGCTTGCGGGTAAAGCGACTCGGCGCGCTTGAGGAGACGGATGCGTTCGAAAAGCAAAGAGGCTTCGAGCTCGGCGCGGGTGGGGGCGCCGCCGGTCTTGCGCAGCCAGCGGTCGCGCGAGCGCAGCATGCCGGCGAGCAGCCCGGTGGCGGCGCCGAGATCATTGTCCAAGTGCCTTAGAAGTTTTTCCGTTGAACCATTGAATTCATGAAAAACCCTGGAAGCAGCTTCGGCATAGAGGTCCGAGGCGTCTTCAATGATCTCGGGCTGGGCGCCGAAGCGCGCGAGCACCGGCATCTGCCGGGTGAGCGCGGTGCAGAAGGAGTCGATGGTCTGGATGTGCAGGCGGTGCGCGATCTCGGGCGCCTTCAACGCCTCGAGCACGCGGCTGCGCATCTCGGCGGCCGCCTTTCTGGTGAAGGTGATGGCGAGGATTTCCTCGGGCTTTTCCACGACGGAGACCAGATTCACGAACCTCCGGACCAGAAGCTCGGTCTTGCCCGAGCCGGCCGGCGCCTGCACGATGAAGGAGCGGCGCGGGTCGAGAGCGGCGTCGCGGGCGGCCTGGTCGGCGATCACTCGCCCTCCTCCTCGGGTTCGTCCTCCGCCAGCACGTTCACCTTCTCGTAGACGCGGCACAGCGTGTGCAGGTCGCAGAAGCGGCAGGTGACGGCGAGCCCGCGCTTGGGATCCACCTGCGCTTCGCCCGAGGCGAAGCCCTTGCCGAGCGTTTCAGCCTCCGCCTTCCACTCCTCGAGCAGCTTCTTCCAGTTCTTGGCGGGCTCGACCCTGGGCAGCGCGTCCTTCTCGCGCGAGAAGCCCATGAAGCGCATCTGGCCGTGGCGCACCTTGGCGAAGGCCACCGCGGCGACGTCCTCCTTCGCCGACACCGCATAGAGCGGCAACTGCGGGTCGTGCGGGCGCGGCGGCTTCCAGTGGTTCGGCGTGGGATTGGCGCTCGTCTTGTAGTCGATGAGCACGTGCCCGCCTTTCACCTTGTCCATGCGGTCGATGCGCGCTTCGAACTCGATGTTTCCGAAAGTCAGGGTTCTTTTTTCTTCAAGCGAAACCACTTCAAAGGGCGGCCGCGCCTTCTCGACTTCGAGCCACTCGCGCGCGAGGCGCGCGAGGCGCGCGCGCTCGAGCTCGGCGAAGCGGCCTTCCAGGCCAAGCTCCTTTACGGCCGCCGCTGCCGCTGCGTCTATGGCCTGGGCAACATCGCTCTCCAGAGATTTTGAATTCTTCAGCGAAGACCAGAGCGAAGACATCAATTCATGCAACAGCCTCCCCCGGTCCGCAGCGTCGAGGCCTTCGGCGGGCGTCTCCATCTCCTGCGCCGAGAGGCGCCAGTGCGCGAAGGCGCGGAAGGGGCAGGCCGCCTGGTCGCTCAGCACGCGCGTGCCGCCGCGGACTTGTTTTGCCGTAACCGCTGGCCCTACGGAATCCTGGATCGTGGACAGCTTCCTTGAAGCGAAAATCAAATCCCGGAAACGCGGATAAGCGGGAATCGAAACCGCGCCTTCGGGAAAGCCGAGGATGAGCGGGCTTGGCGCGAGATCACGATCCTGATCTTTGTTGAAATATGAAAATACAACTTCACCGGCTGCCCTGGACCATCCTTCGGTGATGCGCCGGTCGAGCGCGAGCGCGGTCTCCGCGCTCGACTCGGGGATGCCCGCCTTCCTTTGCAGCACGAGCGGCAGGAAGGGATTGGGCGCGCTGCGGATCGGCCAGGCCTCGTCGGTGAGCCCGCTCACCCAGAGGTGGTCGAAGCCGATGCCCGCCGACTCGAGCACGCCGAGGATCTGGATCGGCGTATCGTAGGTTTCCGGCTGGAAAAGGGTTTCAGCGCATAACCGTTTCAGCGTTGACAGCGCCTGGAGGAAGGATATTTTTGCAGAAACCCTTTCCAGCCTGGACAGCTCGCCCAGCACCTCGTTCAGCTTGGCGCGCGCCTGGAACTCCTCCGAGTCGAGGCCGCGCTCGCCGGGGAAGCCCGCCGCGTCCAGCAGCGCGGAGAAGTGTCGCGCCCACTCGGAGGGGGTTTTGGGGGAAGAATTTTCTTCCCTGGATCTGAAAAGCTTTTCGAGCAACCCCCTCAACTGCGGAGCCCCTTCGATATTCGCGATCAGCTTCGCCAGCGAGACGCTCGCGCCGAGCTTGCGCCGCAGGCGCACGTCCAGCTTGGCGCGCGCCGCGAGCTCTTTTTCTGCGCCGCCGATAAAGGGGGAGCGGATGAGCTCGCTCGCTTTTTCAAAAGCAATTTCTTCATTCGTGAATTCGAGAACTCGCAAGGCAAGCGCAACGACCGGGTACCGATCTAATGGAAGACCCAAGGACACGTTGAAAGGCATCGGCGCCTTCGCCGCGCCGGGCAGGTTGTAGCCCGGCTGCAGCGTGCGCGAGAAGACGCGCACCACCTCGGCGCGGCGCAGCTCGAGGTCCGGCACCACCACGCCGATGCGCGGGAAGATCGGGGACAGGCTCCGATCTCCGGTATCTCCGCTCCCGCTATGGGAGATCGGAGCCTGTCCCCGATCTTCGAGCCGCGCCCTCGCCCAGGCGGCGGCTTTTTCAAGCTCTTCCTTCCTGGAAGAGAAAGAGATTCTGGTTGAAGAGCCGGTTCTGGTTTCGGGCCGGCACTCCATCGTCTCGAACGCGGCGAGGAATTCCTGCGTCTGCGGCGGCACGAGGTCGAAGCCATATGCCACGACAAGCTTTGGAATTTTTATTTGTTTCAGAAAACCAAGTACCAAATCTGGCAGCCTAGCGGCATCGACTTCGCCCTTGGTCATGTCCTGATACTTCAGGCACCAGGCGCTGAAGGCCTGGGTGTCGTCGTTGCCCTGCCCTTTGCCGATGCGCCATTCGTGCAGGAGGTTCCACGCCTTGCGGCACTGCTCGGCCGTGTCGGCGACCGAAAGGAGGCCGGAGTTCGACACGACCTCCTGCCACAGCCAGCGCTCCTGCGCCGCGGTCAGCAGCAGCGGCAGCCCGGGTGCCGCGTCGGAATAGAGCGCGTCCTCGTACAGGCGCTGCACGAAGGCGTCGAAGGGCAGGATGTCGGCCGCTTCCCAGACGGTCTTGTCGTGCTCGGCCTGATAGGAATCGAAATCGGAGACGAGGGCCTGGGAGAGGCGCCGGTTGGGCGTTACGACGGTGATGCGCGCGGCGTGGCCTTCGGTGAGGCGGGCGAACAGTTCGGGCTTGGAGATTCCGGCGGCCATCCGGCCCGATGATATCCCGGGCCGAAATCGGAGCCTGTCCCCGATTAGAATGCCGCTGATGCAGCAGCCCGCCACGCAGCGACGGCTCGCGGCGATCCTCGCCGCCGACGTCGTCGGCTTCAGCCGCATGATGGGCGCCGACGAGGAAGGCACGCTCGCGCGCCTGAAGCGGGTGCGCGAGGAGGTCACCGATCCGGCGGTGGCGGCGTTCCGCGGCCGCATCTTCAAGACCACCGGCGACGGCATCCTCGCCGAGTTCCCGAGCGTGGTCGACGCGGTGCGCTGCGCCGCCAAGGTGCAGACCGAGATGGCGAAGCGCGACGCGGAGCCGGCCGAGCGGCGCATCGTGTTCCGGGTCGGCGTCAACCTCGGGGACGTGATCGTCGAAGGCGAAGACCTCTTCGGCGACGGCGTCAACGTCGCGGCGCGCCTCGAGGGCATCTGCGAGCCCGGCGGCGTCGCGGTGTCGGCGAGCGCCTACGACCAGGTGCGCGACAAGCTGAAGCTCGCCTTCATCGACCGCGGCGAGCAGACGGTGAAGAACATCGCGCGCCCGGTGCGCGTGTACGCGCTCGACCTGCGCAGCCACGGCGTGGTTTTCAAGCGCAAGCTCTCTTTCAAGTTCCGCCCGTTCCCGGTCCTTGTCGTCGTTGCAGCGGCCGTCGCAATTTCAACCCCCTTGTGGATGAACAGGTTGAAAAAGCCAGCCGACGCTTCAGCGGCGACGATCGCGGTGCTGCCGTTCGCCAACCAGAGCGGCGACCCGAAGCGCGAGTACTTCAGCGACGGCATCACCGAGGACATCATCAACGCGCTCGGGCGCTTCTCGGGCGTGCGGGTGTCGGCGCGCAACGCGGTGCAGCCCTACAAGGGGCGCAGCGCGAGCCGGGAGGAGATCAGCCGCGACCTCGGCGTGCGCTACCTGGTGCAGGGCAGCGTGCGCCAGGCCGAGGGCCGGCTGCGCGTCGGCGTCGAGCTCTCCGACGCGACCAAGGGCACGGTGCTCTGGTCGGACCGCTACGACGGCGAAGGCAAGGAGGTGTTCGAGATCCAGGACCGGATCGTGAAGAACGTGGTCGGCGCGCTCGCGGTCAAGCTCACCACGCTCGAGCAGCAGCGCTCCGCCGCCAAGCCGCCCGAGAGCATGGAGGCCTACGACCTGGTGCTGCGCGCGCGCGAGCTGCTCCAGCGCAACGACCGCACCCCGAACCGCGAGGCGCGCGTGCTGCTCGCCCAGGCGGTCCAGCTCTCGCCGAATTACGCCGAGGCCTACGCCGCGCTCGGCGACGCCGAGCTGCAGCGCGTGCTGTTCGGCTGGATCGAGGATCCCGCCGAGGCGCTGCGGCGCGGCGAGGAGGCTGCGCAACGCGCCCTCGCCATCGACGACCCGGGGGCGAGCGCCCGCGCCCACGGCACGCTAAGCAATCTTTATACATTCACCGGCAAGTTCGACGCCGCGCTCGCCGAGTCCGACCAGGCGCTGGAGCTCAACGCCAGCGACGCCCTGGCGCACGCGCTGCGCGGCGGCGTGCTGCTCTGGCTCGGCCGGATCGACGAGTCGATCGCCGCCAGCGAGACCGCGCGGCGCTTCGATCCGCGGCTTCCCTCCGAAGCGGCCTTCAACCTGGCGGCGGCCTACTACCTCGCCGGGCGCTACCGCGAGGCGATCGCCACCGCCGACGTGCCGCTCGCGCGCAACTCGAACTACGCTTTCGTGCAGGCGGTGCGCGCCGCGGCGCTGGCGCAGCTGGGGAATGCGGACGAAGCGCACCGCGCAGCGGAGGAGGTGCGCAGGTACGCGCCGTTCTTCAGCGTGAAGGAGTTCGGCGTCCGGTTCGTCAACCCGGCGCACCGCGACAAGTTCCAGCAGGGCCTGCTTAAAGCCGGCCTTTAGGCCGCCGATTTCGCGTCAGCGAAATCGGATCCGATGCAATTTACTTTTGGGGTTTGTGCCAGGACTCGTGCGCTTTTTTCAGCAGCGTGGGGTCCTTCTGCACCATGTCGCGCGCCTCGACGCTGGAGAACACGTAGAGCTTGCCCTCCTTGACCAGGAACACGCTCGGGTCGGCCTCGGATTTCATCCCCATCGACAGGCCGGTGGCGCACAGGCCGGAGAACTGCGGCGAGTAGCGCTCGGGGTTGGCGGCGAACAGCTCGCGGTTCTTCGGGCTGGCGAACAGGTAGCGCGTGTCGTCGAAGTCGAAATTGAGCCCCGCGGCGCCCTTCGCCGGCTTGCCGGGGTTGAAGTACGACACCGGGTCGTTGCCCTTGAGGGCGACCGACGGCGTCTTGGACGACGATTGCGCAAGCGCCGGGCCGCTCAGGCAGAGGGCGACCAGCAGCGGGATGAAGTTGGATGTTTTCATGGTTTCATTTTACTACTACGGCCCGAGCAGCAACTCGATCTTGGCCAGGAGCTTCTCCAGCGGCTCGCGCTTGGAGAGCGCCGGGCGGCCGCCGAGCTGCCCCGACAGGCGCTCGAGCGCCTGCGGCGAGGCGGCGCCGGTGAGGAACAGCACCGGGATGTCGCGCAGCTCCTCGTCGTCGAACAGCGCCTTCGAGACGTCGCCGCCGTCCATCTCGGGCATGTCGACGTCGCACAGGATGAGGTCGGGCTTCTCGCGGCGCGCGAGCTCGACGACGCCCGCCGGCGCGCGGGTGGCGACGAGCTTGAAGCGCGCGCCGAGCTTCGCCCCGAGGAAGTCGAGCACCGCCGGGTCGTCGTCCACCACCAGGATCTTGCGCGGGCTCACGGGTTCTCCGCGCCCGCGGCGTAGCGGATCGTGACGCCGTCGAGGTGCTCGCGCACCGCCGCCACGCGCGCCGCCAGGTCCGCCGCATCGCCCTTCGGCGCCGCGGCCTCGATCTCGTGGCAGCGCTCGGCGGCCCAGCGAAAGCCGTAGAGCGCGAAGCTGCCGGCGAGCTGGTGCGCGAGGCGCTTGAACGCGGCGCGGTCCTTGCCCTTGAGCGCCGCGGGCATCTTTTCCAGAAGCCGGCGCCGCGACTCGATGAAGGCGGGCATCGCCTGCTCGAGGTCCGGGTCCGCCACCACGGCATCGCCGGCCCGGGACGGCGGTTCCGCGGCTATTCCGGTTCCATCGCGTTTTCTTGCAAGCAGGATGTCCCAGAGGGCCTCGCGCGGCGCCGGCTTGACGAGGTAGTGGTCGCAGCCGGCGGCGAGCGCCCGCTCGATGATCGCGGCCTCGTCGTTCGACGAGATCGCCACGATGGTGAGGCGCTTGCGGCTCTCCCGGCGCTCCAGCTCGCGCAGGGCGCGCGCCGCCTGGTAGCCGTCCATCACCGGCATCTCGAGGTCGAGCAGCACCACGTCGGGCCATTCGCGCTCCGCCGCCTGCAGCGCGGCGCGGCCGTTGACCGCCATCGAGAGCACGAGCGGCGGCGCCGGCAGGGAGCGTCTCAGCACCAGGCGGTTGAACTCGTCGTCGTCCACGACCAGCACGCGAAGCGCCGGCAGCGCCTCGCCCGAGCGCTCCGCGGCGCCGTCCTTCGCCGCGTCGCCCGGCGCCGCGCGCGCCTCGGTGCCCTCGGCCGCCTTCAGGCGCACCACCAGCGAGGTCCCGGCGGCTTCGGAGGTCTGCAGCGTGATCTCGCCTTCCTGCACCCGCGCCATGAGGCGCGCCGAGTAGGTGCCGAGGCCGAGGCCCGCGCTCTTGCCCGCGGTGGCGTACTTCTGGAAGAAGCGCGCGCGCATCGCCTCGGGCACCGCGCCGGGGTTGTGCACCTTCGCCACTACCCAGTCTTCTTGCCGGTTCGCCGACACCGAGACCGCGCTGCCCTCGGGCGCCGCCTCGATCGCGTTCTTCACCAGGTTGGCGAGCATCGAGTAGCACAGCAGCTCGTCGGCCCGCGCCATCGCGGGGATTTCCGTTCCTATCCGGATATCCACTCCCTTGGACGCGGCCTGGCTCTCCAGGTCGGCGGCGACCTTGCGCGCCACCTCGACGAGGTCGACCGCGTGCGGGTGGAACTGGTAGGTGCCGCTCTCCATGCGGAACAGGTCGAGCGACAGGTTCACCATGTTCAGGATGCGGTAGCCGGCGCGCTCGATGGTGCCCAGCAGCTCGGCGTCGTCGGCCGGCAGCCTGACGTTCTCGCGCAGCAGGCGCGTCATCGCGATCACGCTGTTCAGCGGCGTCTTCAGGTCGTGGCGCGACATGCGCTCGACATCCTCGCGCAGCCGCACGCTCTCGCGCAGCGCCTCCTCCTGCGCGCGCCGCTCGGTGACGTCGGTGATCACCGCGATGAAGCGCGTCGCGAAACCGCTCTCGTCGCGCACGCAGATGCCCATCGCCTGCACCCAGACGTAGCTGCCGTCGGCGCGGCTCAGCCGGTATTCCTCCTGGGCGTAATACTCCTGCGGGCCGTAGCGCTCCTTGCCGAGGATGTAGTTGCGGAACCGGGCGATGACGCGCTGGCGGTCGTCGGGGTGGATCATCACCTTGAAGTAATCCGGCCAGTCCGAGGTGTCGGCGTCCGGCGGGTAGCCGCGCAGCTCGCGGAGGCGCGGCGAATAGTAGGTGGCGTGGGTGCGGCCGTCCCAGTCCACGATGCCGACGCGCGCCGCGCGCACCACCAGGTCGAGGCGCCGCTCTTCGAAGCGAGCCTGCTCGGCGAGCGCCTGCTCCATCGCGTGGCGCTCGGTGGTGTCGACGCTCGCCACCAGGACTCCCGTCGTTGCGCCCTGCGCATTGGTCATCACGGTGCGCGTCAGCATGAAGCGCTTGCCGCGGAAGGCGAAGTCCTGCAGCTCGGGCGCCGCGCCGGGCCCTCGCGCGAGCACCGCGCGGTCCTCGGCGACCACGGCGTCGGCCTCCGCTTTCGGCGCCCGGTCGTGCACCGTCCTGCCGATCACGTCTGCGCGCCGCGCGCCGGTGAAGCTCTCCCAGGCGCGGTTGACGAACAGGTAGCGCCCTTCGAGGTCGCGCATCGCGAGGCCGATCGGCAGCGAGTCGAACACGTCGGCGGCGAACTTCGCCTGCTCGGCTTCCTTGCGGCGCTGCCTTTCGATGAGGTAGGAGAAAACGTTGGCGAACACGATGGTGAGAATCAGCGTCGCCGCCACGCGCAGCGCGATGTCCTGGCCGAAGGAGGCGTAGGCGGCCGGCACCGCCATCAGCACCACCGCGGCGTTGAAGAAGTTGGCGACGCGCTGTGCCAGGATGAAGTGGAACAGAAGGATCGCGGGATAGGCCCAGAAGATCGCCACCTCGCCGCGCGCCCACAGCGCGAAGCCCAGGACGGCGAGCGCCGGCAGGAACACGAACGCGGGCGGCATGAGCCGCCTGCCGCGATAGACCGCGATGCCGTTGGCGAGGAACCAGACCACCAGCCCGGTGGTGACGACGCCGATGAGGTGCCGCCCCTGCACGAAATTGTTGATGGTGAAGGGCAGGATGAACGCCATGCCGGTGATCGCGAGCGCGAAGAAGTCCCGCTCGCTCTTCGCCGCAAAGAAGCTGAAGCCCCGCAGGGAGGCGGCCAGCTTGCGCCAGAAGGCCGTCACCTCAGCGCTCCAGGATCGCGGTGACGCCCTGCCCGCCGGCGGCGCAGATCGAGATCAGGCCGCGTCCCGAGCCGCGCTCGGCGAGCTGCTTCGCGAGCGTGGCGACGACGCGCGCGCCGGTGGCGGCGAACGGGTGCCCTATCGCGACACTCGAGCCTTTGGGGTTTAACTTGCTTAAGTTAATTGAACCAAGAGCTGGACGACCCAACCGCTCGCGACAGTACTCCTCGCTCTCCCACGCCTTCAGCGTGCACAGCACCTGCGCCGCGAAGGCCTCGTGGATCTCGTAGATGTCGAAGTCCTGCAGCTTGAGGCCGGCGCGCTCGAGCATCCTCGGCACCGCGTACGCGGGCGCCATCAGCAGGCCCTCCTTCTTCCCCGCCATGCCGACGAAGTCCACCGCCGCGGTTTCCGAATAACTGAGGAAGCACAGGATCGGAATTCCGCGCTGCCTCGCCCATTCCTCGGAGCCGAGCAGCACGCAGGCCGCGCCGTCGGTGAGCGGCGAGCTGTTGCCGGCGGTGAGAGTGCCCGCCTCGCTCCTATCGAATGAAGTTTTTAATTTCGAGAGTTTCTCCAGAGACGTGTCGCCGCGGACGTTGTTGTCGCTTTTGAGGCCGTTGAATTCAGTAACCAGGTCTTTGAAGAAACCGGCCTGCCACGCCGCGGCCGCGTTCAGATGACTTTTCAATGCCAGTTCATCCTGCGCGCGGCGCGAGATCTTCCACTCCTTCGCCATCTCCTCGCAGTGCTGGCCCATCGACATGCCGGTGCGCGGCTCGCCGACGCTCGGCGGCATCGGCTTAAGGTTTTTTAATCTGAAATTTCCCCAAGGTTTGATTCTTTCAAGAAAAGACCTGCCCCTGGCGCTTGCAAGAACAATTTTCTGTAAACCCTTCCCGTAGGAAAGCGGAATGTCGCTCGTGCTGTCGGCGCCGCCGCCGATCGCGCAGTCTATCTCGCCAAGCGCGACGCGGTAGCCGAGCTGCACGATCGCCGAGAGGCTGGTGCCGCAGGCGCGCTGCAGGTCGTAGGCCGGCGTGGTCGGGTGCAGGCCGCTGCCCAGCGTGGACTCGCGCGCCAGGTTCCAGTCGCGCGAATGCTTGATCACCGCCCCGGCGGCGACTTCGCCGATTTTTTCGCCTTTTAGAGAAAATTTCTCCACTAAAGAACGAAAAACGGCCATCAACATATCCTGGTTGCTGACTTCGGCATAAGCGGAGTTGGCGCGCGCGAACGGGATGCGGGCGCCGCCGAGGATCGCTACACGACGTGGAAGCTGGGCCATGGGGGTCTAGAATTTGCCGTGACGGGAGGGAGTTTCAGGATGATACGCGGGCTGTTCGCCTTGATTGCTGCGAACGCGATAGCGCTGTCGGGCTGCAGCGAGTCGCCACCCCGGCCTGCGCCGCCCCTGCAGCCCGTCCTGAGCCTGAAGCAGCTCATGGAATGGGTGATCGATCCCGCCGCCGACGCGGTCTGGGATTCGGTCAAGACCATCATCACCGAGCAGGGCACGAAGGAGACCGCGCCGCAGACCGACGAGCAATGGGAGGCGGTGCGCCACGGCGCGGCCACCCTCCACGAGTCGGCGCACTTGCTGACGCTGGAAGGTCGCGCCCGGGATCGCGACGAGTGGACCAAGGCCGCGCGCGGCCTGATGGAAGCCGCCGACGAGGCGCTCAAGGCGGTCGCGGCGAAGAATCCGCAGGCCGTCTTCGACGCGGGGGGACGCATCTACAACGCCTGCGCCGCCTGCCACCGGCGCTACGCTCCCCAGCTCAATGCGGACTCAGGCGCTCGATAACTTCTGCGCCTGGCTCGAGCAGACGCCGCTCAGCCAGACCATCCAGGCCGCCGGCTGGATCGTTCCGGCGGTGCAGACGATCCATATCCTCGCGATCGCCGCACTGATGTCTTCGGCGCTGATGATCGCGCTGCGGCTCGAGACGCGCTTCCGGCGGGTGATCTGGTGGGCGCTTCCCGTGCTGCTCGCCACCGGCATCGTCATGATCATCGGCGAGCCGGTGCGCTCGCTCGAGAACCCGATCTTCCAGTTGAAAATGGCGCTCCTCGTTTGCGCCGTCGCGGTGACCTTGCTGCCCTACAAAAACAGGATGGTTGCGGTCGCGTCGCTGTCGTTGTGGATCGGGATCGTGTTCGCCGGCCGCTGGATCGCCTACTACTGATGGACTACGACGCGCTGCTGCGCTCCCTGGAGGCCACCGGCTTCGCCACCGCGATCCGGGAGAGCGAATCCCTGTTCCCCTGGGTCGAGTCCTTTCACGTGCTCGCCATCACGCTGGTGGTCGGCTCGATCGCGATCGTCGACCTGCGGCTGATTGGCCTCGCCTCGCGGGATCGCAGCATCGTCCGGCTCGCATCGGAGGTCCTGCCCTGCACCTGGACGGCATTCGGCGTGGCCGCGGTCACCGGCGCGCTGCTC
>WNFM01357866.1_pt1 | contig 12340 bp, 15 predicted proteins | sample 5400271 | NCBI WGS metagenome assembly WNFM01 (sample SAMN13153352, study PRJNA577476) | soil metagenome | isolation source: 60 cm saprolite on Douglas fir-dominated hillslope | place: USA:California | collected 2013-09-17 | reverse complement strand
CTGTGTTAACAGGTCGAGCGAGCCCTCATGACCCGAGAAACAGCCTACTTCGTGCAGGCATTCAATGCCGGTAAGGGCGGCTGCCAATGTCCGAGATAGGTCGACGCCACCTCGACTAATGCATAGCTATTCGGTGACAAAGGGCGCACAGTCGCAAAATGCTGGTCCTCATGTTGCGCCGGATGAACTTCCTTGTTCAAGCTTTGGACCCTGCGGCAGGAGATCAATACAAGCTTGGTGCAGTGTTCTTTCGGGCACCTGCTGAATTTGATTTGGTGCCGTGATGCTTGCGCTACCGGCACTGCTTTTTGAGAATGGGCTGCCTGATCTTGCGGTGCAGCTAATCGAGCCGCACCGCAACCATAAGGGAGTTTGGCGCATCAAGTTCAGCTACGAAACGGGGGAACCACTCTCCATGAGTGCGGTCCAGGCAGCGACGATGGCCTCCTGTCTTCATGAGATTGGGGAGGTCGAATTAGCTGACGAGATCGACGGCGCGATCAGAACCGCGGCGCGCTACGAGGCAATGTGAAATTCATCAAACCCAGAGGAGACCAGCATGGCCAAAGGCGAGCAAAAAGGTAATCGGGAGTCCAAGAAACCCAAGAAAGAGAAGATCAAGACAATTGCCGCAGCGCCAAGCCAAAAGACCGCGGGATGGCAGCCGAACTTCGCCTCCGGCAAGAAGAAATAGTGACGCAATGGCTGACGTCGGCATCTGACGGGTTATTGGAATAGCGCGTTTGATCACCCGCGTACCGGCGGCTCTTTCGTGCAGAGTGCTGCATGATCGGTATTGAAGCTGATTGGCCTGCCACTTCTTGGACACGGCCTTTTTTGATTGCGGATAAGCGATGAGTAATGTCGCCCGAAAGGAAATCCGATGAAAATCGCTCTCGCAATATTGGCGCTCTGCGCGTGCACCCAAAGCACTCTCGCTGCTGGACCAGACTGCCGCGCGATCGAAAGCACAAGCGGGCGACTTGCTTGTTACGATACGGCGTTTCCTCCAAAAGTGGAAAAGCCCAAGGCCGTCGAAAACGACCTATCGCCAGCCGCATACAAAGACCCATTCGTCGCCGAAGACGCCCGCACCACGGCCAAGCTGAAGAATATCTGTCGCGGTTGTTGAAGATCTGCGGAAAAGCAACGTTCCTCCGCTGATCGTGAACAGCCCGGTAGAGAAGCATTCCAGCCGAATACGATGCTCTTCACGTCACGCCCGGTAACGCAGCGCTTCGACCAGCAACGCAAAAGCCGGTGCGACTTGTCGGCGGCTTGCGTAGTAAAGATGATAGCCCGAAAAGGGCGCACACCAGTCGTCGAGCACCCGGATCAGTCGCCCTTCCGCGACGTACGTCTGCACCTGGTCCTCGGGCACGTAAGCGAGGCCGAGCCCGGCCAGCACCGCTTTCATTCTCAAGCCGATGTTGTTGAACACCAACTGTCCGTCGACACGCACCTTCAGCTCGCGCCCGCGCTTCTCGAATTCCCAGGCGTAGAGCCCGCCATAGGTCGGCAAGCGAATGTTGATGCAGTCGTGGGAGGTGAGGTCCTGCGGCTTCTTCGGCTTCGGCCGTGTGGCGAAGTACGAGGGCGCTCCGACGACCGCCATGCAGAAGTCCGGCCCGATGCACGGCGATCATGTCCTTCGCTACTTGCTCGCCGAGACGAACGCCGGCGTCGTAGCGCTCTGCGACGATATCGGTCAGGCCATATTCAGTGATGAGCTCGACCTTGATATCAGGGTAGCGCGGCAGCAGCCTCGCCAGGGCAGGCCAGAGCACCGCTTCGGCCGCGTGTTCGCCCGTCGTAATGCGGATGGTACCGGCGGGCTTCTCCCGCAGCTCGGTGAGCGCGGAAAGTTCGGCGTCGATCTCTTCGAATCTTGGCCCCACGGTCCGCACCAGGCGCTCTCCAGCCTCGGTCGGCGCGACGCTCCGCGTGGTGCGGGTCAATAGTCTGAGCCCGAGCCGCTCTTCGAGCCCACGGATGGTGTGACTAAGCGCGGACTGCGACACACCGAGCTTCGCAGCGGCCCTGGTGAAACTCCGCTCCTTGGCTACCGCAAGGAAGGCAAGGAGATCGCTGACGTCCTGGCGGGGCATTCATGAATCCAGCTAATAAGTGCATGCCAATTCTATCACCTAATCGGGTGCTGTCGCCCTCCCTAAATTCCGGGCAACGGCAGCCGGCGAGGCTGCCCGGTGAGAAGCACTGGCATGGCGCAACACCCAGGACGGCGATGACCCATCTCGCCATTCAGGAGCAGCTCGGCGGCAGGACCGTCGAGTGGATGGAAAAGGTCAGCGACGAACAATACCGGGCCTGACGCCCTACTGAGTATCTTTGGAGGAAGACAATGCAAAAGCGCAAACTTGGAAACAGCAATTTGGAAGTGTCCGCCATCGGGCTCGGCTGCATGGGACTGAGTTTTGGCTACGGTCCGGCCGTCGATCAACAGGCGGGAATTTCACTGATCCGATCGGCCGTCGAGCGTGGCGTTACATTCTTCGACACCGCGGAAGTCTACGGCCCGTTCACGAACGAGGAACTGGTCGGCGAAGCGCTGGCGCCGTTGAGGAGCCAGGTCGTGATCGCAACCAAGTTCGGCTTCGATATCGATCCGAAGACGGGCCAGCAGCGCGGTCTGAATAGCCGGCCAGAGCACATCAAGCGGGTCGCGGAGGCCTCGCTCAAGCGGCTCAGGACCAACGTCATCGATCTCTTCTATCAGCACCGTGTCGACCCGAACGTGCCGATCGAAGACGTGGCGGGAGTAGTGAAGGACCTGATCCGGGAAGGCAAGGTCAGGCATTTCGGATTGTCCGAGGCCGGGGTGCAGACGATCCGTCGTGCTCACGCGGTTCAGCCGGTCGCCGCGCTGCAGAGCGAATATTCGCTGTGGTGGCGGGAGCCCGAGAAGGAGGTCCTGCCGACGCTTGAAGAGCTCGGCATCGGCTTTGTGCCCTTCAGCCCTCTGGGCAAGGGCTTTCTCACGGGCGCGATCAGCGAGAATACGACGTTCGACAAGACGGATTTTCGCAACATCGTGCCTCGCTTTTCGCCGGAGGCCCGCAAGGCAAACCAGGCGCTCGTCGATCTGCTCGGCCAGATCGCAGCTCGAAAGCGCGTGACGCCTGCGCAGATTGCGCTTACCTGGCTGCTTGCGCAGAAGCCTTGGATCGTTCCGATCCCCGGCACCACGAAATTGCATCGCCTGGAAGAGAACATCGGCGCGGCCGCCGTCGAGCTCACGCCCGACGATCTCAGCGACATCGACAGTGCTGTCGCCAAGATCACGGTGCAAGGGGCCCGCTACCCGGCGAGACTTGAGAGCTGACCCCGAAAATTGCTTAGAGAAAATCCCGCAACCGCGCGAGTTCGACAATCTGCTCGGCCGACAAGACAGCGGTGATCAGTTCCCCCTGCGGAGCAGTGTGGATCTCGTACAGATGATGTTGAGATGCGGGTTTGGACATGAACTCTCGTATGCATTCGTCAAGAGTTCCGTCAAACACAAGATAGGGACTGGCACCAAGTGAGGCGCTAATACGCTCGTTCTTAAGTGAAGGCCATTTTCGCAGAATTGCAGGAGCATCGAATTTGATTTCGGTATCCTCCGTGTTTAGTGCTTCAGCTTCGGCATCTTAATCCATTTACCCTTCAAGCAAGATAGCGAGTATGGAATACGATCCACCGCGCGATATGGCCGCGTCAGCGCGCGAGGTCAATATCTAGAGAGCGGCGAGAAGAACGAGTTCCCGAAACGCCGTCGCCACAAGCGGCCCGCGCAAGCGCAAGCCACGGCTGAGCCGCAAGCCGAACCAGAGTTGTCACCGGTGCCGCGGCCACCGATGCCCGTGCGCCAGCACCGGTTCTAACCGAAAAGCCGTCCGGGCGTGACACCGGGCGGCTTCTCGTGCGACTGCCGGCTCCGGCCGACTCCGGTTCCGCCGCGATTGGGACAAGGCTGCTACTACGTGGTTAATAGATCGTTAACGAGCCTGCGCCGGCCGCCTTCTGGTCGTCACTTCCTTTAGGCGGCCCGACGTACGACGTTGCCGGACGACATATGTCGGGCCTAACCAAACCATGGGTTGCCCCCCGGAATGGCCGAATCGGACATGAGCAAATCTTCGTGGCAAAAAAACCGCCTGCGACGCGAAGCGGCCTTTATCCGCCAGGAAGAAAAAGGACAACCAAGTTCCCGCGAGAGATAGGCGCGTTAACTCTGGTGCGAAACTATCCTGCGATCACACGATCTTCCTGCCCGGCCACCCCTTAAGCGCCTGATTCAGTCCTACGCTCACAGTCCATTCGCGCATCTTCGGACCATGCGGGGGTTGGCCGTGATCAGGACAGTGTGGCTTGCGGTTCTTTGTTTGATGGGCGTGGGTGCAATGGTCGCTATTAGGGCCGGTACTCCGACGGCTCCGTCCGGCGTGAGAGCTTCCCCGGAGCAAACGAGTATTGGGAAAATTTTTTCACAGGATACGTTGACCAAAGCAGACAGGCTGGAAATCGCGTATGTTCGAGACCCGGTCGCGCCAAAGCCAGTGATGCTGGTTACGAAGGCTCCCGACGAAACTCCGTCACAACCTCCCAGCTCAACGGCGACCACGAACATTGTGAACCGGCATTGGCACGATCCCAACGCCAAGAAGCCTGCAGCGGTGTCTCCCGGCCGACGCATCAAGGGTGAGGCGCCGAAGCAGGGCAAGAATGTCGACCGAGGAAAACCAACGGTCGAGCTGAGGTCCTGTCGACGCCCAGAGGGCTTTGCGGGGTTGTTAAGGGCATTGAACCTCACGCCTGGATGCGACACGTAGCGCGCGGCGGATCGCACATCCGCCGCCGCAGCGACCGTCCTTGAACCAAATCCGCGGACAACGTCACTCAGCGAGGTAGGACTGCCTGCAATCGACAGAGGGTTGAAATGCGAACCAAAGGATTTGGCTGGATCGGTCCTGCCGCGCTGCTTTCCGCGGTGCTGATGGCGACATCCGCGTCGGCCTATGATCCCTACGACCCGAACAATTGCAACGGCTTCATTTGGGACGACAAGCAGGCAGCGGTGGTATCGAAGGTGATCGCGCGCCCGCGCGTCAATTTTGTCAAAAGCCCATATGACGACGACTTCAAGGCTGAAACCTGCCCGGCGGACACCGCGGCTTGCCGGAAAAAGTCCTACCTCGTTACAGGCGACCTCGTGCTGACAGGCTCTACGCGAGGCGCTTTCACCTGTGTCTCCTACCAGTCGCCGCTGGCGCGCAAGCAGATTTGGACCACGAGCTGGGTGCCGGGCTCGGCGCTGACGTCGGTCGCTCCGATGCCGTCGCCGAAAGTACAGGACTGGACTGGCACCTGGTCGCATCCCGGCGGCGATATCACGATCTCCCCGGGTGGCGACGGCGGCAAGCTGAGCATCGAAGGAGAAATGGTAGTTCTGACCGCGCAGGATTTTCACAACGGCCAGTTACAGGCGAACGCAAGTCCTGAGAAAGACACCATCGCCTTCAACGACGACGGCAGCATTCCTTTTGAGAACACGGAAGGTGTCGGATGCCGGGTGCGGATGCAGCGCATCGAGCAGTGGCTAATGGTCGAGGACAACGAAGGTTGCGGCGGGGCCGCGGTGACGTTCACCGGGCTTTATCGGCGAAAGAAATAAGATGCCCGCTCACGTCGTGCGAGCCCCACGAGCCTGTCAGGCAGGAAAGGCGGGAACAGGCGCATCCTGTTCGATCAGTTTGCGTTCCTTCAGCTCCGCCCAGAACTCGGCCGGAATCTTGACCTGCATGGAGCTGTAGTCAGCGACGATCTGCTGCTCGCTGGCGGCGCCGACCACCAGGGCCGCGGCGACGTCCGGCGTTGCGGAGAATTGCAGCGCCGCCGTCCGGAGATCGACGCCGTGCCGTCCCGCTACCTGGCGCAGCTGTTCGCGCTTTTCGATGATCGGCTGCGGGATCTTGTAGTTTTCCTTGCCGTAATTGTACCGCTGACTGCCACTGATGAAGCCGGCGTTGAGCGACGAACCCACCACGAATGAAACGCCCTTTGCGCGCGCGGCCGGAAAAACATGGTGCAGCGCGTTCTCGTGGCGATCAGCGAATATTGCGAGGCGAGCAGGCAGACATCCGGGTCTGCGACGTCCAAGAGCTTCATGATCGGCTCCGGCCTGTTCACGCCGAGGCCCCAGCCCTTGATGATCCCTTGCTCGCGCATCTGCGTGAGAGCACGGAAGGCGCCCTTGCGCGCAATCTCGAATTGCTCCTCCCAGGGCGACGGCAGATAGGGATTGTCGGGCGAGAGGTCGTGCACGAAGACGATATCGAGCGCGTCAATGCCGAGCCGTTGCAAACTGTCCTCGACCGAGCGCTTCACGCCATCTTCCGTGTAGTCGTACACCAGGTTGTTCGGAGACGGCGTGAAGGGGAAATACTCCTTGGCGTTATTGTGCCGCGACGCCTTGAGCAGCTTCCCCACCTTGGACGAGAGGACGTAGTCGCTGCGGTCCTTGGTGTGGAGGAAATTGCCGAACCGGCGCTCGCACAGGCCGAGGCCATACCAGGGCGAAGTGTCGTAGTAGCGGACACCCGCGCTCCACGCCGCTTCAAGCGTGGCATAGGCGTCCTTTTCCGTGATGACCGCGAACTCATTGCCAAGCGGCACGCCGCCCAGGCCAAAGCGGATCGGGGGCTTGTAGTGTTCCGACGTCGTTGATTGCATGCTGGTTTGCCCTTTTGTCTGCGCGGCGGCCGAAATGCCCGGCAAGGTGGCTGCTGCAGCCACTGCCGAGCCCTGAATGGCCAAGCCGAGGAAATCTCGGCGGCTGTGCGGGAGCGTTGCAGTCTTTGGTGTGTTCGACATTCTGTTCTCTCAACGTCATTGCGTGACGCGACGCCCTACTTCAGGCGCGGACCAGCCCTGCGATGGATTCGAAAGGCGGCTCCGAAGCGGTGGTCGGCCGGCGATCGGGTGAGGGGCCAGGATTTAGCAACCGCGGCAAATGCCGCTGATCATGCGGTCGAGCGCCGCGTTCTCCCGATTGATTGGATCGTTCGGATTCATCAGGTTTTTCTCGGAGGGCACTTGGTCAGCGCGCGGCTGGCGGTGCCCGACCGGCGCCTCGGGCAGCAATGGCTGGTCCGAGTTCACCGACGGAGCTGGAGCTGGAGCTGGATTTTGTGAGCCAGCCGACTGCGCAATTGCCGCCGAAGTGTCGACCAGGGCCAGCAACGCTATCGTCGCGATCAACTTTCGCATGATGGGTCTCCCAGATTGGGTCCCCCCTCGCGTGATCTAGGTTGGCAATTCGCCGATACCATTAAATTGAATTTTAGGAATCGGAGATCCAGCAAACGCGGGTGCATTCGCGTTGAACAATGCAGCGACACTACCCATTGCGTTCGTAGGAGCGGATCGTGACGAGCCAGGAAGCGAAAGCGGCAATGCACAGCACGCCCTGCACCAGCCCCAGGGCCAGCGCGCGGCCGCCAAAGGTTGGGGCTAATTGCGTTACCAGACCGGCCAGCAGCACCATCGCGAAGGCCTGACAGGAGGCGGCCAAACCACGCATCTGCGGGAATTGGTCCAGCCCTACCAGTATAAGGCCCGGCGTGGCGAGCGACATGCCGAAGGCGTAGAATCCGAGCGGAAGTACCGACCCAGGCACGGACGCGGCATGCATGGCGAGGCAGCTCACGTTGACAATGCCGGTCACCAACTGGATAGAAAATCCGGCCAGTATCAACCGCGTTGACGCGACCCGGCCGGCGAGCCTTTCGGCGGCGAGCGAGCCGAGCACGATGCCGGCAACGATGGGCACAAACATCACGGCGTATTGCGTTGGCGGCAGGCCCAATTCGTGCCCGAGGAAGGCTGGCACCGAGGCGACGTAGAGGAACAGACCGGCAAAGCTAAGTGCAATGGCAAGAGCAACAAGACGGAAGCGGCGATTGCCGAAGGCCACGACATATTGCTGCGCCAGGATGCTTAAGCCGAACGGGCGGCGTGCATGCCGCGGCAAAGTTTCCGGCAGGCTGCGCGCACAGAGCACCAACATCGCAACGGCATAGGCGAACAGCGTCAGGAAGATGGCTCGCCACGTGAACAGCGTGACCACCCATCCACCAAAGACCGGCGCCAAGGCTGGTGACAGCGAGAAGATCATGCTGACCAGCGCCAGCAGTCTGGTCGCGGCGGCGCCATCGAAGCAATCGCGGATAATGGCGCGTCCCACCACGGTGCCAACTCCGGCCGACATGCCTTGCACGACGCGGAATGCGGTCAACCAGCCGACGCTGGGCGACAGCGTACATCCGAGCGCAGCCACGGCGAATGCCAGCAGGGCGGAGAGGATCACCCGTCTGCGCCCAAACGCATCGGACAACGGACCATGCACCAAGCTCATGCAAGCAAAGGCGAGCAAGTAGCCGGTCAGCGTGAGCTGCAGGTCAGCGGCGCTTGCTTGAAAATCGCGCTGGATATCGGCGAATGCAGGCAGGTAAGCGTCGATCGACAGCGGCCCGAGCAAGCTCAGGCCACCTAACATGACAGCCAGGCTGCGGCGGTCGACCGCGGGCTCCACGCCTGCGGGCACGGCAGGCGCACTCTTGCCGTGTGCTTCGCCAAGTTCGGAATTGCGCATAAGGGCCCGCCTTCAAACCTGAGCGAGGCCGCCGTCCGCGAAGATTTCGCTCCCAGTCATGGAGGTGCTTTCATCCGAGGCGAGGAATAATGCTACGGCCGCGATATCGTCCGGGTCGGCCATCCGTCCGAGCGGAGTCCGGTCAATCAAGCCAGCGATCATGGCGTCCGCATTGCCCGTTCTCGCCAAGCCGTTGAGCAGACCGGGCGTCGCAGTGGCGCCTGGCGAAAGAACGTTCACACGGATTCCGCTACCCTTCAGGTCCAGCGCCCAACTGCGGGCAAGATTGCGGATCGCTGCCTTGCTGGCGCTGTAGATGCTGAAGGCCGGCGTTCCCATTGAACCCGTCGTGGATCCCGTGAGGATGACGGAGCCTCCGCCACGCATCAGCGGAAGTCCCAATTGCACGGTGAATACCGTGCCTTTGACATTCACATCGAAAACCCGGTCGAAGGACTGTTCCGTGATTTTGCCCAGGGGTTCCCGTGCACCCAAGCCCGCGTTGGCGAATAGGACGTCGATGCGCCCCCGATCCGACCGAACCTTTGAGAACAGCCGGTCGAGCGCCTCGAGATCAGACACATCGCCTTGCACCGCCGTCACGCCGGTCCCGATCGCCTGGACCGCTTTGTCCAGTTCCTCCTGGCGCTTCGCGCTCGCCAAGCCGATGCCACTGTTCGAGCCGGTGATGACCGCGATCTTTCCTTCAAGTCTGCCCATGGCGTCCTCAATGCGTGAATGATGATCGCCAACGTATGGCCTTGCATTCCTCCGTTCCAGTATGCACCTTTTGGTAAGTACCGACTTAGGGATCGCTAGAGATGAAAAAGGCTACCTTTACCTGCGGCTTGGACGCCGCCCTGTTTGTGCTCGGAGGCAAATGGAAGCCGTTGATCCTCTACCATCTGGCCCATGGGACCCGTCGCTATGGCGAGTTGAGACGGGCAATAGGGAGCGTCAGTGACAAAGTGCTGATTCAGCAGCTCAAGGAATTGCAGGCGGACGGGATCATCGATCGTGTCGATTTCGGAGAGATCCCCCCGAAAGTCGAATATTCTCAAACGGCTTTTGGGAAAACCTTAGGAAAGGCGCTGGCTCCTCTTTGCGAGTGGGGAACCAAATATTCGAGCGATGTCGAAGCGATTATGACACGCCGCAAAGCTCGCGAGCATCGACACGCGGCATAGCGCTGCGAGCGTGGAGCCGGCGGTTGTTGGCGTTCACACTCTCCATCGTACCGCATCGCTGAGTCTCCGCCATAATCGCCATTCCAGTACGTGCAGCGCCGCCCCATGTTCGGCGGGGGATATTACACTTGTAGTTCGATTTCCCCTCGCTGCAACGATGCGGAAACCGTCGCGGTACAGACTCCAGCGACCTCTCGCCGATCGCGAGAGCTGGTTTCCCCGAGACAGGGCCATAACCATGAACATTTCCATCGGGAGTTCTCTGGTGTCAGACAAAGCCGCACCTCTGCTCGCCGAGATCCACGAAATGGCGCCCGCCATCAGCGCGCGTGTGGCGGAGATCGAAGCTGGACGGCGGCTCCCACTTGATCTGGTGGAAGCGTTGCGATCGATCGGTGTCTTCCGGATGCTCGCACCGCAGAGCCATGGCGGGCTGGAGCTTGATCTGCCGGCGGCGGTCGAAGTATTGATCGCGCTTGCCAGGATCGACGGCTCAGTCGGGTGGTGCGCGACGATCACCAGCGGAGCCTCGATCGTAGCGGCTTTGCTGCCACCGCAAACCTACGAACAAGTGTACCGGAACGGCCCGGACATGATCATGGCGGGCTCAGCCGCCGTGCCGGGTGGAACAGCCGAGGCGGCCCCTGGCGGTTGGCGCGTCAATGGACGGTGGCCGTTCGCCAGTGGTTGCCAGCATGCCGACTGGATGGCCGGGCTCTGCGTCATGAAGAAGGGTGGAGAACCGTTGCCTGGGCCGGCCGGCGAAAAAGGGCCGCCGATGGTTCGATGCTTTGTGCTGCCGGCCCGCGAGTGGCAGATCGAGGACACCTGGTCCGTTGCAGGGCTCAAGGGTAGCGGCAGCCATCATATCTCGATCGAAGACAAGTTCGTGCCGGCGGAGAATTTCTTCGACCTCGCGCAAGGCGTGCCCGGTCTGCCGGGACCGCTCTATCAGGCGCCACTATCGCTGCTTCCGTTGTTGCTGAGCGCTGTGGCTGTGGGGATAGCCGAGGGAGCGCTCAACGAACTCGTCGCCCAAGCCAATACCGGCTGGCAGCAACAGCGAGCCGCTGCCCCGGCCAGAGAGTCTGAACTATTCCAGTTCGAAATCGGCCGCACCGAGGCCGACATCAGGGCGGCGCGTGCCTTGCTTCAGTACCAGGCCGCAAGCCATTGGCATCACGCGCTTGGGGGCACGCTGAAAAACGACGTGCTTTCCCTACAGGCCGCGCAAGTCTTGCAGGCTGCGGCATGGGTGAATGCCACCTGCGTTCGCGCCGTCGATGCGTGTTTCGCGCTTGGCGGCAGCACAGCGATCTACGCAAGTTCGCCGCTGCAGAGGCGGATGCGCGATCTCCACGTTGCGGCCCAGCATGCCACCGTCCAGCAACGGAACTTCGCAACTGCGGGCAAGCAGCTTCTGGAGAATTCTCGGCCGTGCCAGGCGTGACGCGATACTCGACAAGTTCACTTTGACTTCATTTGTCGCCAGATATAGCCCGCGGATTCCGCGCCCATGATGCCGCCGCGTCAGCGCGCGGGGTCAGACATCCCGGAGCGGCGCAAAGACCGAGTTCCCGGAGGGCTGTCGCCCATAAGCGGCCCCAACCTCTCCATCGTACCGCCTTGCTTTGGTCAAACCCGGATGAAGTCTGGGGCAGGACGTCGTCGACGTAAGCGTAAATCCGCCGGCCGCTGTCGTGCCGGTGACATTGGACTGAGTAGGGAGCGCCAATGAATTCCACGCTGAAGCCGAAACAAACCGATGATCCGCACGATGTCGTTGCGGTTGCACCCGATGTCGCTCGGGTGGTGCCCGCGTTCGAAGAGCTTTCCAATCTGTTGCGCCATGCCGCGCGCCATCAGTCCGGTCCACAGACCAACACGGGATCCGGCGTCGCCGCAGCGTCCGGCGTCGCCGCTGCCCCACCGGCCCCATCGATCCCAACGGTCGATACGACGTTTCGCCCTGCTGCCGTGAACGATGTCCAAAACAACGTTCATGCCGCTGGATCCCGGCGGTCGATCGGCAGACGGGCGGTACGCGCCTTCGCTGCATTGCTGGTGGCAACGTGCATCGGCGTCGCTGGCATCGTCTTGAACGCCCATGGCGATGTGGCCAAACAGATCGCGAAGTCGGTGCCGAAGCTCCTGACGTCACTGCTAGTGCAAAAACCCGGGCTTCCCGCGCAGCCGACCGCACCTGCCGTTGAGGCGGACGCGGCGAATACCGCACCTCCGCAACCGGCATCTCCGGCGCAGGCCGCACCCGAAGCCGCCGCGCCGGCTGCCGCCGCGCCATCTCCCGACTCGAGCCAGTTGCTCCAGTCGATGGCGCACGATCTCGCAACGGTGGGGCAACAGGTCGAACAGCTCAAGGCCAGCATTGAAGAGCTCAAGGCCGGCCAGCAACAAATGTCCCGCGAAATTGCCAAAGCTTCCGAGCAGAACCCGCGGCCCAAGATATCAGCGGCATCAGCGCCTCCGCCGCGGCCGGCCC
>WNFM01147340.1_pt3 | contig 12340 bp, 12 predicted proteins | sample 5400271 | NCBI WGS metagenome assembly WNFM01 (sample SAMN13153352, study PRJNA577476) | soil metagenome | isolation source: 60 cm saprolite on Douglas fir-dominated hillslope | place: USA:California | collected 2013-09-17 | reverse complement strand
CGGAAGACTACATCATACGCGCCCTCGATCCGCGCAAGGCGCCGGCTTATGGTGTGCCGGGCGATCCTTGACGCGAAAAGCGATCGGCTTCAGGCAGTTTTACCGCTGCGCGCGATATAAAGGCAGCAGCCGACCACGATCAGGGCACCCAGCACCATCAGCGCGGTGGGGAAATTCGCCCAGATCAGGATATCGAACAGCACCGCCCAGACCATGCCGCTATATTCGAATGGCGCCAGCAGCGAAATCGGTCCATAGCGATAGGCTTGATTGAGGAAGAACTGGCCAAAGCTGCCGAGCAGGCCCGTCAGCACGAAGAGGCCGATATCTTCCACCGTCACTGGCAGATGCCAGAACGACGGCACAACCAGCAACGTGCCGCCAAGACCAGCACGACCGTCAGTGCGTAATAGAACAGAATCGTGTAACTGGATTCCGAGGTCGAGAGCCGGCGGGAACTGACCAGAGTCAGCGACCAGGTCACCGCCGAAACCAGGGCCAGCAAGGCACCGATACTGATGCCGCTCTGAGGATCCGGCTGCACGATCAGGGCGATGCCGACAAATCCCAGAAAGACCGCAGCCCAGCGCCCGACCGATACTTTTTCCCGCAACATCGGAATGCTGAGCAGGGTCATGAAGATCGGCGAGGCGAGGCTGATGCAGACGGCATTGGCCAGGGGAATCAGTGCCATCGACAAATAGAAGGTGATCATGGTGCTGATATTGAAGGCCGAGCGCCAGAGATGGCTAGCCGGGCGCCGAGTGGTCAATCCGCCGAGGCCGGTGCTGCTGGCTTGGGCAAGGCCGAGGGCCACGAAGAGGCCGACGACATAGCGCAGGAAGGCGATCTCGACCACCGAATAGTCCTTGGTCAGCCATTTGACGATGGCGTCCATGGTGGTCAGCAGCAACGCCGCCGCCAGGCTATAGACCACAGCCTTTTTAGGGTTGGTGCGCAGGTTAACCAAATCGGCTTGCATCTGATTTGCTCGGGCGGGGTAAAATCGCTAGATAGGTTGGCAGTCCAATGTGGATGACAGCGCATCCGCGCGAGTATGCCGATTGAGGACCCGTCTGGCTATGTCCGTAGAAATTGTTCACAGCACCTGCCCCCATGATTGTCCAAGCACCTGTGCCTTGGAGGTCGAGCGCCTCGATTCGCATCGCATCGGCCGGGTGCGTGGAGCGGCAGGCAACGACTACACGGCCGGCGTCATCTGCGCCAAGGTCGCGCGCTATGCCGAGCGGCAGCACCATGCCGACCGGCTGACGACACCGTTGCGGCGAATCGGTGCCAAAGGTATCGGCCGTGCCGCCTATGAGCCGATCTCCTGGGAGGCGGCGCTCGATACGATTGCCGAGCAGTTCGTGCTGGCCACCCAGCGCCATGGCGGTGAAGCCGTCTGGCCCTATTATTATGCCGGGACCATGGGTCTGGTGCAGCGCGACGGCATTCATCGCCTGCGCCACGAGATGAAGTATTCGCGGCAAAAGGACACGATCTGCGTTGCCGTCATGCGCGGTGCCGATAGTCGCGAGCTTGCCGAAGCCGATCTGATCGTCATCTGGGGTGGTAATCCGGTCGCCACCCAGGTCAATGTCATGACCCATATCGCCAAGGCGCGCAAAGCACGCGGCGCCAAGCTGGTGGTCGTCGATCCCTATCGCACCGGCACGGCGGAACAGGCGGATCTGCATCTGATGCTGCGGCCCGGCACCGATGCGGCCTTGGCGGTTGCCGTCATGCATGTGCTGTTTCGCGAGAAACTGGTCGATCGCGCTTACATGGCGCGCTACACCGACGATGCCGCTGCGCTGGAAGCTCATGTCGCGACGCGCACGCCGGACTGGGCCGCGACGATCACCGGTGTGCCGGTTGAGACGATCGAGACCTTCGCGCGGCTCTATGGTCAAACCGCAAAGAGCTTCATCCGCGTCGGCTATGGCTTCTCGCGCTCGCGCAATGGTGCCGCCAGCGTCCATGCGGTCAGCTGCCTGCCGGCGGTGACCGGTGCCTGGCAGCATCGCGGTGGTGGCGCGCATTACTCCAATCGTGTCATCTATCACATCAATAACAGCCTGATCACCGGCTCCGACTTGCGCGATGCATCCGTGCGTGAACTGGATCAGTCACGCATCGGCGCGGTGCTGACCGGGGCAAAGCGCGATCTCGGCGACGGGCCACCGGTGACGGCGATGCTGATCCAGAACACCAATCCGATGGTGGTCTGTCCCGACACGCTGACGGTGCGAGAAGGTTTCGCCCGTGACGATCTCTTCGTCGCCGTGCATGAGCAGTTCATGACCGAGACGGCGGCGATGGCTGATATTGTGCTGCCGGCCACCACCTTCCTGGAACATGACGACATCTACCGCGCGAGCGGCCACACCTATCTGCAGGTCACACGCAAGGTGGTGGAGCCGTTGGTGGAAGCGCGGCCCAATCATGACGTGATCTGCGGCCTTGCCCAGCGCCTGGGCTGCCGGCATCGCGGCTTCTTCATGAGCACCTGGGAGATGATCGATGAGACCCTGGCGACATCAGGCTGGCCCAGTGCGGATGATCTTTATCAGCGGCACTGGCAGGATTGCGCCTTGAGTTCCGAGAGCATGCGATTCCTCGATGGCTTCGGGCATGCCGATGGCCGCTTCCATTTCAAAGCGGATTGGTCGCGCATTGGCCCGATCAGTGCGCCGCTATCGGCACTACCGGATTATGCCGCTGTCATCGATGCAGCCGATGCGACTCGGCCGTTTCGACTCGTAGCTGCACCGGCGCGTCAGTTTCTCAACTCTACTTTCACCGAAACACCCGGCTCCGTGGCGCGTGAAAAACGTCCGACCATCCTTATTCATCCACTTGATGCCGAGTCGCTGGGCATTGCCGAGGGTGCGCGGGTGCAAATCGGTAATGAACAGGCAACGATTGTGGTGCATGCTCATCACTTCGATGGAGTGTTGCGCGGAGTCGTTGTGGTTGAGAGTATTTGGCCGAACAACGCCTTCGAGGGAGGTATCGGCGTGAATGCATTGATAAGCGCAGAGCCGGGTCTGCCGAATGGTGGTGCGGTGTTCCATGATACGGCCGTCTGGCTGAAGGCAGCGTGAGATGACAAAGCGCCCGCATGTGATCGTTCTCGGCAATGAAAAAGGTGGTTCGGGAAAATCCACCACCGCGATGCACATCATCGTCTCGCTGCTGCATGATGGCCATCGGGTGGGATCGATCGACCTCGATGCCCGGCAAGGTTCGCTGACGCGTTATGTCGAGAACCGCAAACAGACCACTGCCGGCATGCTGATGCCGTTGCCGCAATCCAAGCATTTCGCCGTCGAGCGCTCGAGTCTCGACAGTGCCACCGAAGGCCGGGTCGATGAAGATACCCGTCTGTCGGCCGCCATGGCGGAACTCACAGACTGCGATTACATCGTCATCGATACGCCGGGTGCCGATACCAGCTTGTCGCGCCTCGGCCATACCCTGGCGGATACTTTGATCACGCCGCTCAATGATAGTTTCCTCGATCTTGACCTGCTGGGCCGTGTCGATGCCGAGGGCGCCAAGATCCTCAAGCTCAGTGTCTATAGCGAAATGGTCTGGGAACAGCGCAAGACCCGCGCCATGCGTGGTGGCAAGCCGATTGACTGGGTGGTGATGCGCAGTCGCTTGAGCAGTCTCGATGCCAAGAACAAGCGCGATATCGGCCAGTTACTGCAGCAGCTGGCGAAGCGCATTGGCTTTCGCGTGGCGCCTGGTTTCACCGAACGCGTCATTTTCCGCGAGCTGTTTCCACGTGGCTTGACCTTGCTCGATCTGAGCCGCAAGGATACCGGTGTGTCTTGGCGCATGTCGCATGTGGCGGCCCGGCAGGAAGTCCGCGACCTGATCGACACCCTTGGCTTCAAGCCGGCCGATGTCCAGAGCGAGGAGGTTGTGTCGGGGACTGACCAAGTGGTGCCGACCTCCAACCAAAACCAACCGGCTGCAGTTCAGCCGCCTGTGACAGTGCCGCCTGTCACTCAGCCGACTGTCCCGCCCCAGCCAGCGGCGGCCGCATCGGCTGCGCCAGTACAGGGTGCGCCGCATGGGGGCCTGTTTTCAAATCAGGGAATAACCCGACGCAGTGTGGACAATCAGCCGGCCGACGGCCCCGCCGCCGACCCGGATGATGATGCGCCAGTGATCAGATTCTCCACCTCGGCCGCCTGAGCCCATCATCGCTGCGCCAGTCGATCCTCCGCACGGAATCCGCCGCATTTGCCGGCGGATCATCGTTCCGTAAAACCGCTCGAGTCGGGGAACGAACCGCCCCATCAGGCGTTTAGGAACGGCCTGCGGTAAGTCAGGTCAAAATGTCCAATCGTGTCTGTTCCCAAACCGGCAGTCAGGGGCTGCAGCGGTCACAAAAGCGTGGCATAGTAGCCGCGGGCTTGCAGATCCCGAACCGGCATGGCACAACCAAAACTATTCTGTTTTGCAATATTCAAGGTAGGGCTAGATGCGCAAAGCACTGCGTAAAGCAATTTTCCCGGTCGGCGGACTTGGTACGCGTTTCTTGCCGGCAACCAAGGCGATGCCGAAGGAAATGCTGTCAGTCGTCGATAAGCCGCTCATTCAATATGCGGTCGAAGAAGCCAAGGCGGCCGGTATCGAGGAATTCATTTTCGTCACCGGGCGCGGCAAGAGTGCGATCGAGGATCATTTCGATTACTCCTATGAGTTGCAGCACACATTGGAGGCCCGCGGCAAGAAGGCCGAGATGGAGCTGATCCGTGATCTGATTCCGCTGCCGGGCCAGGTCGCCTATATCCGTCAACAGGAGGCCAATGGTCTTGGCCATGCGGTCTGGTGCGCGCGCCATCTGGTGGGCAATGAACCCTTCGCCGTGTTGCTGGCCGACGATCTGGTGCAGGCCGACGCGCCGTGTTTGCGGCAGATGGTCGAGGTTTATAACGAAGTCGGTGGGAATGTCGTCGCGGTCATGGATGTGCCCCGCGAACATACCAATCGCTATGGCGTGTTGAAGATCGGCAAGGAGCAGGGGCGTATCGTTGAGGTGGAAGGCCTGGTGGAAAAGCCGAAACCGGAAGAGGCGCCATCAACCCTGTCCATTATCGGCCGATATATTCTGCAGCCAGATACCTTCGCCTTCCTGGAGCAGCAGAAGCCGGGTGCCGGTGGTGAAATCCAGTTGACCGATGCGCTGGCGCAGATGACGGGGCGCGGCCGCTTCCACGGCTATCGCTTCGAGGGCCGCCGGTTTGATTGCGGCGACAAGGCCGGCTTCATCGAGGCGAATATCGCCTTCGCCCTGAAGCATCCGAAGATCGGCAAATCGGTGCGCCAGTTGGTGCTCGATTATGCCAAGGAAATCACCGGCTGATCGGCGCTGTCAGACTCAAATCTGAATGACGTGATGGGGCGGCTGTCGACGGCCGCCTCTTTGCGTTCATCGGGCACCAAGAAAGCGACAGCTCAGGCATCCTGGAACGCGATGGCGACGATGATCATGTTGATTGTCTTGCCATCGGCGGCCAGCGGCATCAGCAGGGCCTCATAGCGAAAGGGTCGACCGTCGGCGGTCAGATCGCGATAATAACGCTGCGGTTGGCGCGACTGTACGACGTCGCGATAGTTATCATAGATTGCCTGCCGCATCGCCGATTCCGGGAACTCATCCAGCATCTGGCCGGTCATATCAAAGCCGAAATGCTCGACATGCCGGGTGCCATCGAGACGAAAGCGAAAGCGCAGGGGATCATAAAAGACATCGACCAAGGTGACGTCGCCCAGGGCATAGGAAAAATCGACGGGGTCGATATCGGCGCGTCCGGGCATCAGGTCGCCATGCCACTTGCCACGCCAATAGTCATATAGGCGGATAAGGGTTGGGCTATGTAAAACCCGTTTGATGACATCCTCGTGCACGTCCGGCATTGTGCCTGTCACAACCTTTCTTGAGCGACGCCAGAATAGCCAACGCGATCGCGACTTCCTAGGGCCGGATCGACCAAGATGCCGTGACGCTACGTTTTCATCTCGGTCGTGATCCCATCTCCCCTCCATAACACTGAAGGCGATTCCTTGTTTTGAGGGAAATCATCTGCCGCCGTCAACAGACGCCAGGCACCAGCGCTTGCCCGGCGGCAAACCGGCGATCGCACCGATGTTCAACATTTCTCAATTGCCGCCGCGTTTTAGGACTTGTGTTTTAGGCCTGCTTGGACCTCAAATACGTCGCAGGCATGGGCGGAACGCGACGTTTTGACGTCAAAACCGCACATGACGGGGGCTGTAACAATCAGTAATCACGAATTCGCTAAGAATAACTGAATGATAAGCGTTGCAACAGGAGGCTTGCGCATCATGAAATCGCGCCTTGAAACATTGGTTGCCTTGGGCCGGCCGGTCTTGGCAGCTGCGCTGCTCGCTTTGGCCGTGGTGCCATCGGCGATGGCCGATTCAGGAAAGATCGGCAATTGTGACGTAACCGGCGAAAAGGGATCAATTCCCTTCACGCCAGCGCGCCCCGGCCAGCTGACCGTCGAGGTGAATCTGCCGGCTCCGGGGTGGTGGAACGGCGATACGCCCGAAGCGATCAAAGATGGTTACGAGTATTGCATGGCGGCAAATATCGCCTGGCGCGCCGGGTTCGATAAGCTGGCCGTGGTGAATGTCGCCTGGGACGCTCTGGTCGCTGGTCAAACCAAGGATTTCGACTTTGCCCTGTCGGAAATTTCGATTACCGAAGAGCGCAAGAAAGTCGTCGATTTCTCGATTCCCTATTTCAATTCGGATATCGGTGTCCTGGTGAAGAAGGGCACGGCGGTTGACGGCGAGTCACTGAAGAAAATGCGGGTCGGTGTGCAGCAGGCAACGACCGGCGCAGATTTTGTCGCCAACAAGCTGAAGCCGGCTGATGTCAAGGTTTTCCCCGACACGACCGGGATGTTCACCGCTTTGATGGCGGGTCAGGTCGATGCCGCCATGACCGATACGGCGATTGTGCTGGGTCAAGCCGCGCAAGCCGGCGGTGCGCTGGAAGTGGTCGGCCAGTATTCGACCGGCGAGACCTATGGCGCGCTCTATCCGAAGGGTTCCGCCAATGCGGCGACGATCGACAAGATCATCGATGCGTTGGCAAAGGACGGGACCCTGCAAAAGCTGGCGACCAAATATCTGGCCCAGGCCTGGGGTGCCGATCCGACTAAAGTGCCGTATTTCAAACCTTGATCGCGTGACCTTGGCAATAGCCTGATGACTTCCAACAATGATAACCGGGGGGGCGGCCCATCAAGCGGCCTCCTCGGTGGCGAGCGTCGCTGGAGCGCCGGAACGCCGCCGAAAGATGTCACCAATTGGGCTTTGACGGCGGTCATCATCAGCCTCATCGTCATTGCCGCCAGCTGGACCACATTGTCGAATATCCGTGATGCGGCCGCCATCCTGAAACAGAATGGCCCCATCACCGATGCCATTCTGTTGCTCTGCGCCCTGATCGTTTTGCCACTGCTCTGGCCCGCTGTGCAAAGCTGGCGTCAATCACAGGCAGGCAAGGCCGGCTTGGCTGCCGGCGATCCGGTGGCAACCCGGGTTGCCACAGCGGCATCGCGTAACTATGCCTATCTGACGCTCGGTTTTGCTGCTGCCCTGGTGACGTTGCTGCTCTGCGCCCAGTTCTTCATCGCCAATAATCTCGCGGTCAGTCGCACCTTTTTCCTGCTGCCGCTTATTTTCAGTTCCTTCTGGCTGATTTTGAAAGCCTTTTGGATCAATATTTATATCTTCGTCGTGGCGGAGATTCTGGTGCTGATCTGGGGGTTGATCGTCGCGATTGCCCGGCTGGTGCCGGGCGAGGCGGGTCGCCCGATCCGCATGATGTCGACGATCTATACCGACATGTTCCGCGGTCTGCCGGCGATCATCAATATCTATCTGATCGGCTTTGGCATTCCACTGACCGGCTTGCCTTGGGTGAACAACTTCTCGCAGGAATCCTTTGCGATCCTGGCGCTGACGCTGACCTATGGCGCCTATGTCGCCGAGGTCTATCGCGCCGGCATCGAAAGCATTCACTGGAGCCAGGTGGCGGCGGCGCGGTCGCTCGGCCTCTCCTATTTTCAGACGCTGCGTTATGTGATCGTGCCGCAAGCCGTGCGCCGGATCATCCCGCCGCTGCTGAACGATTTCATCGGCTTGCAGAAGGACACGGCGCTGGTCAATGTGATCGGCTCGATCGATGCCTTCAACCAAGCGAAGATCGTGGCCAGCAATCACTTCAACCTGTCGCCGGTGACGACAGTTGCCATCCTCTTCATCCTGATCACCATTCCCCAGGCCCGCTTCGTCGACAAGCTGGTCGAACGCGATCAGCGCCGCATGCGCGCTGGCGGCAGTTGAGGTCTCCCGCATCATGGCGATGATTGAGATTCGCGACATCTACAAGAGCTATGGCGAGCACAAGGTGTTCGACGGGCTCAGCCTGGAAGTGAACGAGCATCAGGTCGTGTGTCTGATCGGCCCCTCGGGCTGCGGCAAGTCGACGTTGTTGAGATGCATGAACGGCCTGGAGAGCATTCACGGTGGCGAAATCCGGATTCACGGCGATCGCATGACCGGGCCCGGTGTCGACGTCAATGCGCTGCGCCGCGATGTCGGCATCGTCTTCCAGAGCTTCAATCTGTTTCCCCATATGACGGTGCTGCAGAATGTCACGCTGGCGCCGATCAAGGTGCTCGGCCAGAGTTCAGCTGAGGCCGAAGCGCAGGCGATGACGCTGCTGAAGCGGATCGGCCTGGAACATAAGGCGAAAGAATATCCGGATCGATTGTCCGGTGGTCAGCAGCAGCGTGTGGCAATTGTGCGTGCTTTGGCCATGGGGCCGATGGTCCTGCTGCTTGACGAGATTACCTCCGCGCTCGATCCTGAACTGGTCTCCGAGGTCCTCAATATCGTGCGTGATCTGGCGGCGGAAGGTATGACCATGCTGCTGGCGACCCATGAAATGGGCTTTGCCCGTGAAGTTGCCAGCAAGATCTGCTTCCTCTGTGACGGCAAAGTGCATGAAGAAGGACCGCCGGCGGAGATTTTCGGCAATCCCAAGCGGGAACGGACCCGTGCCTTCCTGCAGCGAATCATCGAAGCCGGCCGGCTCTGAATTCCCAACAATATGTTGAACCAACCCAGGCCAGCCGGCGTTAAGGGCTGCATCCGCAATAAGGAATGAGGTGACACCATGTCAGCCAAGAAACTCCGCTGGGGTATCGTCAGCACGGCAAAGATCGCTGTCGAGAAAGTGATCCCCGGTCTATTGCGCAGTGAACGCTGCGACGTGCAGGCGATCGCCTCTCGCGCGCTCGATCAGGCACAGGCGGCAGCGCAAAAACTCAGGATTCCCAAAGCCTATGGCAGCTACGATGCGCTATTGGCGGATCCCGATATCGATGTGATCTATAATCCCTTGCCCAACCATCTGCATGTGCCGGTGACGTTGCAAGCGGCAGCGGCGGGCAAGCATGTGTTGTGCGAAAAGCCGATTGCGCTCGATACCGATGATGCGCTGAAATTGCGTGCGGCCGGTGACCATGTGCGGATCATGGAAGCTTTCATGGTGCGCTTTCATCCGCAGTGGTTGCGGGCGCGCGAGCTGGTGCGTGAGGGTGCCATTGGCCCCGTCCAAGCGATCCAGGTCTATTTTTCGTATTTCAACAATGACGCGGCCAATATCCGCAATGTCGTCGCCTATGGCGGCGGCGCGGCACTCGATATCGGCTGTTATCCGATCGTGGTGGCACGTTTCATTTTCGAGGCCGAGCCATTGCGGGTGATCAGCCTGATCGATCGCGATCCGACCTCCGGCGTCGATCGTTTGACCAGCGGCCTCTTGGATTTCGGGGGCGGTCGGCGTCTCGACTTTACGGCTGGAACCCAGTCCGTGCCCTATCAGCGGGTGCAGATCATCGGCAGCAAGGGCCGTATCGAGGTACAGATCCCCTTCAACGCGCCGCAAGTGGCTGAGACACGCATCTTCCTTGATGATGGCAGCAAGCTGGATGGTGCCGCCATACGCACCGAGATTCTGCCGAGCTGCGATCAATATGCGCTGGAAGGCGATGCCTTTGTGCGCATGATTCTCGGCGAGTCCGACGCACCCTATGGTGTCGAAGATGCGATCCAGAATATGCGCATTCTTGATGCGTTGTTCCGCTCGGAAAAGTCAGGCCACTGGGAGACACCATGAGCCGGGAGACACCATAAACGGCATCTCCCCGTTGGCTTCCATATTGGATGATCAGGCGCTTTTCTGAACCGGCGCGGCGCGCAGCACGGCCTTGATGTTGCGCGTTGCCTGACGGATGCGGTGCTCGTTCTCGACCAAGCCGAAACGCACGAAGCCTTCGCCATGTTCGCCAAACCCGACGCCGGGCGCGACCGCTACCTTGGCCTCGGCCAGCAGGAATTTCGAAAATTCCAGCGACCCCATCTCGCGATAGGCTGCAGGAATCTCGGCCCAGGCGAACATCGAGGCCTTGGGTGAGGCAATGTTCCAACCGGCGGCATGCAGGCCGTCGACCAGCGTATCGCGGCGGCTGCGATAGCGGGCGCGGATCTCGTCGACGCAATCCTGTGGGCCATTGAGCGCCGCCGTCGCAGCGACCTGGATCGGCGTGAAGGCACCATAATCGAGATAAGATTTCATCCGGGTCAGGGCCGCGATCAACTGCTTGTTGCCGGCACAAAAGCCGATCCGCCAGCCCGGCATGGAATAGGTCTTGCTGAGCGAGCTGAACTCGACGGCGATCTCCTTGGCGCCCGGCACCTGTAGGATCGAGGGTGGCGGCGGGCCGTCGAAATAGATCTCGGCATAGGCGATATCGGAGATGACGTAGATCTCGTGCCGCTTACAAAAAGCGATGATCTCGCGGTAGAAATCGAGATCGGTCACTTCCGCCGTTGGATTGCTGGGATAGTTGACGATGACGGCGCGCGGCTTCGGCACCGAATAGCGGACCGCCCGGTCCATTGCTTCGAGGAAGCCCTCGCCCGGCTGATAGGGGATCGAGCGGATCGCCGCACCAGCGATGATGAAGCCGAAAGCATGGATCGGATAGCTGGGATTGGGGGCAAGAATGATATCGCCAGGACTGGTGATGGCCTGGGCGAGATTGGCGAGGCCCTCTTTCGACCCCAGCGTGACGATGACTTCGCTTTCCGGGTCTAGCTCGACATTGAAGCGCCGCGCGTAATAGTTGGCCAAGGCCTTGCGCAGGCCGGGAATGCCGCGCGAATTGGAATAGCGGTGCACGCGCGGATCGTTCAGCGTCTCCACCAGTTTCTGGGTGACATGGGCGGGGGGCGGCTGGTCCGGATTGCCCATGCCGAAATCAATGATGTCCTGGCCCTGAGCTCGGGCGGCGGCCTTGAGCTTGTTCACCTCAGCAAAGACATAGGGCGGGAGTCTCTTGATGCGGTGAAAATCGGGTTCCATCGATGCCTGTTCCTCAGGGATTGCGTGACGATTGCGCAGCCTGCCGGTCGCAACCACGCTGGTTCGCGACGGCAAGACGCTGAGCGTAACACAGCCGGGGACACAGATCATCGCCGGAGAGACGGATTTCGCCAGCAAGACGACCGATCGCTGGTCGCGCTCAACGTGCCGGCGGTGGCTGAGTACAGCTCGCCCGCGATCCTGCCCTAAAGATTGACCGCTTGGCCAAAAGTCGATTTCAGGTCGCGATAGAGCTGGCGATAGACCTCCGCCTTGGCGCGATAGCCATCAACCAGGGTGGCATCGGGCGGCACGGTGATATCGATCGGCGGCTTGGTGCAGACATCGGCGGCACGTTCGCCGGTATAGGCCAGGCGGGCCAGGCGGGCGGCACCATGAGCCCCGCCGATCACCGTGATATCGCCGATATCGACGCCACCCTGTTGCAGGACGCGCACGCCATCGGCAAAGGCAAAGGCGACACCTTCCAGCACCGCCTGGACCAGGTGGTGGCGCTTATGTTCGAAGGTCAGGCCGAAGAAGACGCCCATGGCATTGGGGTCGTTATGCGGCGTTCGCTCGCCGGAGAGATAGGGGAGGAAGATCAGCGACCCGGTGGAAAAGGTGGGATCCGCCTCGATGTCGCGCAGTAGGGCCGGGATTTCGCCGCCGACCGCATGGGAGACCCAGGAGAGGCAACTAGCGGCACTCAGCACGACGGAGAGCTCGCACCACATGCCGGGCAGGCAATGGCAGTGCCCATGGATACCGGCCGCTGCCTTCGGTGCATAGACATCATTGCCGACGAAGAAAACGCCGGATGTCCCCAGTGACAGCGATGCATCCCCT
>WNFM01297810.1_pt1 | contig 12342 bp, 12 predicted proteins | sample 5400271 | NCBI WGS metagenome assembly WNFM01 (sample SAMN13153352, study PRJNA577476) | soil metagenome | isolation source: 60 cm saprolite on Douglas fir-dominated hillslope | place: USA:California | collected 2013-09-17 | reverse complement strand
GCCGATGATATCCTCGCATCGATCGAGCGATTCTGCGGCTATAACGCGCCAGTCCAGGCTTGACAAAATGCAACGAACTTCTGGTTCAGGACACTAGGAGATATCCTCATGACCGCACCAAGGCTGCGCTCACGCATCACCACCGACGGGCTCGACCGCACGCCGCACCGCGCCTTCATGCGCGGCATGGGGCTCGACGATGCGGCGATGGCCAAGCCCTTCATCGGCGTGGTCTCGACCGAATCCGAGGTCACGCCCTGCACGCTGGGGCTGGCGGCGCAAGCCGGCCATGCCAAGGAGGGGGTGACGGCGGCGGGCGGCACGCCGCGCGAGTTCACCACCATCGCCGTCTCCGACGGCATCGCCATGAACCACCAGGGCATGAAGTTCAGCCTGATCTCGCGCGAGATCATCGCCGACAGCATCGAGGCGGTGATGCGCGGCCATTGCTATGACGGCATCGTCGGCTTCGCCGGCTGCGACAAGACGCTGCCCGGCATCATGATGGGCATCGTGCGCTGCAACGCGCCCGGCATCTTCGTCTATGGCGGCAGCGCGCTGCCCGGGCGCTGGCGCGGTCGCGACGTTTCCGTGCTCGACAGCTACGAGGCGGTCGGCGCGGTGATGACCGGTGCGATGCACGACGGCGAGCTTGCCGCGCTCGAGCGCGCCTGCCTGCCGACGATCGGCGCCTGCGGCGGCCAGTTCACCGCCAATACCATGGCGATGGTATCGGAGGCGCTCGGTCTCGCGCTCGCCGGCTCGAGCATGGTGCCGGCCGTCCATGCCGAGCGGCCGGCGATCGCCCGCCGCGCCGGCGAGACGGTGATGACGATACTGCGCCGCGGCGGGCCGTTGCCGCGCGATCTGGTGACGCGCGAAAGCCTCGGCAACGCTGCCGCCATCGTCGCCGCCACCGGCGGCTCGACCAATGCCGCGCTGCATCTTCCCGCCATCGCGCATGAGGCCGGGATCGACTTCACCCTCGCCGATTTCGCCGCCATCTGCGCGCGCACGCCGCTGATCGGCGATCTTCGGCCGGGCGGTCGCTTTCACGCCCGCGACGTCTTCGAGATCGGCGGCGTGCCCGTCATCCTCAAGGAATTGCTGCGCGGCGGGCTGATCGACGGAGGCTGCCCTACCGTCACCGGCGAGAGTCTCGCCGATGCGCTCGCCGGCGCGCCCGCGCCCGACGGCCAGGTGGTGCGGCGGCTCGAGGACGCGCTGCTGCCGACCGGTGGGCTCGCCGTGCTCACCGGCACGCTCTGCCCGGATGGCGCGCTCATCAAGGTCGCCGGATTGAAGAGCCGCGTCTTCGCCGGGCGGGCGCGCGTCTTCGACGACGAGGAAAGCTGCATGCGGACGATCGCCGCGCGGCGCTACGCCGAAGGCGACGTCATCATCATCCGCTACGAGGGTCCGCGCGGCGGTCCCGGCATGCGCGAGATGCTCGGCGTCACCGCGCTGATCTACGGCCAGGGTATGGGCGAGAAGGTCGCCCTCATCACCGATGGGCGCTTCTCCGGCGCGACCCGCGGCATGTGCATCGGCTATGCCGGACCCGAGGCGGCGCTCGGCGGTCCGCTGGCGCTGGTCGCCGACGGCGACGCCATCCGCATCGATGCCGATGCCGGGACGATCGACTGGCTGGTCGCGGACGAGGTCGTGGCGAGTCGCCGTGCCGCTTGGCGGCCGCCGGCACGGCCCAAGCTGTCGGGCCTGCTGCAGAAATACGCCGCCGCCGTCGGTCCCGCCCATCGCGGCGCGGTGACCCATGACGGCGCCGTCGACTGGCCGGCGGAGAGCTAGAAAGAAAAAACCCCCTCTCGGCGAGGAGAGGGGGTTTGTCGGGTAATGCCGGCTGCGCTCAGGCCTTCTTGGGCGCCGCCTTCTTTGTCGACTTCTTCGCCGCCTTCTTCGCCATCGGCTTGGCGGACTTGCCGGCGAGGCAGTCCTTCTGCGCCTGCGAATCCCAGGCGTAATCGTAGCAGCTCTTGGTGTGATGCGCCTTCATCGGCATCTTCTTCGTGGTGCCTTGAGCGAAAGCGGGCGCAGCAGCAAGGCCGGCGACCAGGAGGGTCGCGGCCGTGATGTACATAAGCTTCTTCATGGTGAAACCCCTCGGTGTGCCGGTGGTCTCCGCCGGCGCTCGCCAGCGAGCGCCGTCGCGAAGCGGGAGCGCGCCCGGCCAGGTCGCTACCTCCCTGATTCTGCTTTACGGTTTCGCCCGTCACGGCGCAAGCCCGATCTTGCCTAAAACCGCTCATAAGCGTCGAATGCGGCAACTTTGACTCACTTTTTGTGCGTTGCGGCATTGATCCGGCGCCGGGTTTTGGGCGACAATGGCCCCGTGCGCCGAGCGGTCCGGCGGGCCGCTTACGGTGTGCGCGGGGAAGTTTCGATGGCGTTCGGGGATCAGCGTCTAACGCGCCGGCAAATCATCGCCGGCCTGGCAGGCGTGGCAGGCGCCGCAGTGTTGCGGCGACCGGCGGGTGCGGCGGGTCGACGCGAGGCCCTGCGCGCGACGGCGGCGGCGCGCGGTCTCCTCTATGGCAGCACGATCGCCACCAGCCAGATCGTCGCCGATGACGATTTCACCGCCCTCGTCCGCCGCGAATGCGCCGCGCTGGTCACCGAGAACGAGCTGAAATGGGGCAATATCTGCGACGCCCCCGGTATCTACGATTTCGCCCCGGCCGATATCATCGTCGATTTCGCCACCGCGAACGGCATCGCCATGCGCGGCCATACGCTGCTCTGGTACTACCGGACGCCGCGCTGGTTCCGCGAGCTCCCCGATGCGGCCACCGCCGAGCGCGAGATGCTCAACCACATCGCCGCCGTCGCCGGGCGCTATCGCGGCCGCATGCGGCTGTGGGACGTCGTCAACGAGCCGTTCGAGCCCGCCCATGGCCGCGCCGACGGGCTGCGCGGCGCGATCTTCGCCGAGAAGGTCGGACCGCATTATCTCGATCTCGCCTTCCACGCGGCGCGCGAAGCCGACCCGACGGCGCGGCTGCTGCTCAACGAATACGGCATCGAATATGACAGCCCGGCGGATGACGCCAAGCGGCGGGTCATCCTGCGCCATCTCGAGCGGCTACGCCGCGACGGCGTCCCGGTCGAGCTGCTCGGCATCCAGGGCCATCTCGAGATCGGCGTGAAGCCGTTCTCGGCCAAGAAGCTGCGCACCTTCCTCGCCGAGATCGCCGGGCTCGGCATCGAGATGGCGGGACCGCATGGTCGCCGACGAGTATCGCCGCTTCCTCGAGGTCATGCTCGACGAGCCGGCGGTGCGCACCGTCTTCACCTGGGGCCTCTCCGACCGCCATAGTTGGCTGGTGCGCCGCGAATCGGGCGAGAATACCTGGCGCGCCGACGGGCTGCCGCCGCGGCCGTTGCCCTTCGACGCCGCCCTCGCGCCGAAGCCGGCCTGGACGAGCCTGGCCAACTGTCTCGCCGGCGTCGCGCGGCACGGCTGATCGCCATCCGCGCGTATCGCGCCCCGACGTGCCGCGATCGGTGGACGACGGCGACGAACGGCGGTGCGGATGATTCCGATCGACTGGCCATGCCGTCGCGACGCGCTCCGCGTTGACACAATTCTGACTCGCCGAATAGCGGTTGCGTCGAGTCAGATAAACGATTAGGGACACTCCCCCGCATTCGCTGTTCTGTTCGCTGCTCGAGAGTGCCAACCAAGAATGACAAGCTGGAATGACTGACGACATCGTGCAAGGCGCGCTTTTCACCATGATGGTGATGCGCGTCGGCGGTGCCAGCGGGGCCGCACTCGAGCGGACGCTGCGGAATCAGATCACGCGCTCGCCGCAATTCTTCGCCAACGCGCCCATCGTGCTCGACCTCAAGGACAGCGGCGGCTTCAAGGAGACGCGCGACTTCGTCGAGATGAAACGGGTGCTGGGAAGCCTGGCGTTGATTCCGGTCGGCGTGCAGAACGCCAATCCCGAGCAGCAGGTCGCGGCGAACGCGGCGGGTTTCGGCACGCTCACCGCACCGGCGGCGAGTCGGCGATCCAGCGCGACCGCCCCCGCCGCCTCGAGTCGCGCCGCGAACGGTGCCGCGGCCGGCAAATCGCTGCTCATCACCGAGCCGGTGCGCTCGGGCACGCAGATCTATGCGCCGGGCGGCGACGTCATCGTCGTGCGCTCGGTGAGCGCCGGCGCCGAGATCATCGCCGACGGCCACATCCACGTCTATGGCGCGCTGCGCGGCCGCGCCATCGCCGGCGCGACGGGCGACGCCACGGCGCGCATCTTCGTCGGCCGACTCGAGGCCGAGCTGGTGAGCATCGCGGGCCGCTACCTCGTCCACGAGGACATCGCGCCCGCGCATCTCGGTCAGCGCGTGCAGATCGTCCTGCAGGAGCAGCGCGTCGTCATCTTGGGCAGCGGCTGATTCTGCCCGGTTTGAGTGAGGAGGGATCGCTTGGCACAGGTTGTTGTAGTCACCTCGGGCAAGGGCGGCGTCGGCAAGACGACGACCGCCGCCGCATTCGCCACCGGGCTTGCCCAGCGCGGCAAGAAGACGGTGGTCATCGATTTCGACGTCGGCTTGCGCAATCTCGACCTGATCATGGGATGCGAGCGCCGCGTCGTCTTCGATTTCATCAACGTCATCAACGGCGACGCCAAACTCAACCAGGCGCTGATCCGCGACAAGCGGATCGATAATCTCTATGTCTTCCCGACTTCGCAGACGCGCGACAAGGACGCTTTGAAGCGGGACGGCGTCGGTCGCGTCATCGACGAGCTGAAGCAGAATTTCGACTACATCATCTGCGACAGCCCGGCCGGCATCGAGCACGGCGCGCTGACCGCGCTCTACTACGCCGACAGCGCCATCATCGTCACCAACCCCGAGGTCTCCTCGGTGCGCGATAGCGACCGCATCATCGGCCTGCTGGCGTCGAAATCGCGCCGCGCCGAGCGCAACGAGAAGCCGGTCTCCGAGCACCTCCTGCTCACCCGCTATTCGGCCGAGCGCGTCGCCCGCGGCGAGATGCTGACCGTCGAGGACGTCAAGGAGATTCTCTCGGTGCCGCTCCTCGGCATCATTCCGGAATCGGAGACGGTGCTGCGCGCCTCCAATACCGGCACGCCGGTCATCCTCGATACCGAAAGCCCGGCGGGGCGCGCTTATGACGACGCCGTCGCCCGCCTGCTCGGCGAAACCCGCGAGCTGCGCTTCCTGCGGCCGGAGCGGCGCAGCCTCTTCCGCACCATTTTCGGCAGGGCGTGATGCGTATACTCGATTTCCTGCTCGGCCGCCGCCAGGCCGCCGAAGCCAGCGCCGGCATCGCCAAGGAGCGTCTGCAGATCGTGCTGTCGCATGAACGCGCCAGCCGCGACGCGCCGAGCTTCCTGCCCGCCTTGCAGCGCGACCTGCTCGCCGTGATCGGCCGATACGTCACGGTGAAGGAGGATTTTCTGCGCGTCAATTTCGCGCGCCGCAGCGATACCTCGGTGCTCGAGATCAACGTCACCTTCGACCCCGCGGCGACACGGCCGCTGCCCGCCGACGAGCCACGCCCCACGGTGCCGCCGGTGCGTTTCGCTCCGGCGCGGACGAAATCGGTCGGCAAGAAGCGCTAGCGGCTCGCCGCGCGCTCAAACCACCGTCACGGTGATCTTCCTCGACATCACCGGTGGATCGAAGGGGATGTGATTGGCATCGCCGAGCACGAGCTGCAGCGTGTGGCGGCCCGGCGGCAGCTCGATGCGCGCCTCGGTCTGGCCGGCGCCGAAATGAAGATGGGTCTTGTCCGCCGGGATCGCGTCGTTGAGATCGAGCGGCTGCACGACATCGACCAGGAGATGGTGGTGGCCGCTATTGGGGAAACTGTCGCCGGCATGGGTGACGCCCATGCCGCGTAGGCCGAAGCGGCACCAGAAGGCGCCTTTGACCTTCGCGCCGTCGCGCGGATAGATGAAATAGAGCAGCACCTCCTTCGGCGCCGGCGTCGCCGCCCGCCCCGCCGAGATCCAGCCCGGCGTGATCCAGCGCGGCAAGACGAGCGTCGCGGCGCCGAGCGCGGCCGCTCCGATGATGCGCCGCCGCGCGACGATCGGGCTCGTCATCTCGCTGCTCTCCTGGTCTATGGTCCGCGCGCGACGCGGAAGCCGTGCGTCAGATAGCGCACGTTCGCGTCGTATTGATCGCGGCTGGCGGTGCGGATATTGGCGGGCTCGCTCTTCCATGAGCCGCCGCGCAGCACATGGGCGGAGCATTCCGCATCGAGCCAGGGCGTGCCATCGCCCGGCGCACCCTGATAGTTCTTGTGCCAGCAATCCTCGACCCATTGATCGACGCCGCCGCCCATGTCGTAGAGACCGAACGGATTGGGCAGGAAGCTGCCGGCCTTCAGCGGCTGCTTGGCGTCGTAGGGCTCGTTGCACCCCTTGCAATTGGCCATGCCCTGCTGCGGATGGTTGCCCCACCAGTAGCGCGTCACGCTGCCGCCGCGCGCCGCGTATTCCCACTCCGCCTCGCTCGGCAGCCGGTAATCCTTCTGCGTCGCCCGCGACAGCCAGGCGATGTATTGCTTGGCATCGCTCCAGCTCACATTGGTGACCGGCGCATCGTCCTCGCCGGAAGCCGCGTATTTGCAGGCACTCGCTGCCACGCACGCCTTCCACTCGCGCACCGTCACCGGATATTTGCTAAGGGCGAAGGGCTTGATCGCGACGCGATGAGGCGGCCGCTCGGAGAGCTCGTCGTTGCCGCCCACGGTCAGCGCGCCGGCGGGCAGCGCCACCATCTCCGGCTCGATGGCCGGCTCGGCGCGTGCCGTCGCGGCCGGCGGTGCGGCCGGGGCAGGGACAGGGACGGGAACCGGGACCGGCACCGGGGCGGCGGCCGGGGCCACCGGCTCGGCCGGTGCGGCCGCCGGCGGATGGATCTCGACTTGCGCGGTCGGCGGCAATAGGGATTCGTGCCCGGCGAGGAGATAGAGCGCGACCAGGGCGATGATGCCGCAGGCGACGAGGGGCACGATGACGATGACGCTGCGACTGCGCCGCGCCTTCCTGACCGCGCCGGGATCGGGCAGCACGCGATAGACGCTGACCGGGTCGGTGATGTTCTTGACCCGCTGATCGCCGAGCGACTGATAGCCGCAGACCAGCTTGTTCTTGATCTGCTCGTAGATGCCGCCCGAGATGTAGACGGAGCCCGGCTCGGCGAGCGTCTCCAGCCTCGCCGCGACGTTGACCCCGTCGCCGTAGATATCGTCGGATTCGACGATGACGTCGCCAAGGTTGACGCCGATGCGATAGAGGATCCATTGCGACCGCGACACGGCGGCATTGCGCCCGATCATGCTCTGCTGGATGACGATGGCGCAGCGGACAGCCTCGACGGGGCTGTCGAACATGACAAGGAAACCGTCGCCGGTGTTCTTGATCAGCCTGCCGTGATGCTCGGCGATGGTGGGATCGATCAGCTCGCGCCGCTGTCGCTTGATGCGCGCATGCGTACCTTCCTCGTCGCCTCCCATGAGCCGGCTGTAACCGACGATATCGGCGGCCAGAATGGCGGCCAGCCGGCGGGCAGGGCCGGACTCCGCTCCCCCGCCATCCCGCGTCCGATCGATGCGATAGACGTCACCCGGCATCTTTGACCCAGCATTTCCCCCCGGCATTAGATCGGAGATCGTAACGATCGGCGGGCGCGAGCACCGACGCTCTCGGAACCCTTTCCCGCAAGGGTGGTACCGAATCGCAATAGTCCCTCCCGCGATTGAGCGCGCTTGCGGCAATTCTGTGTCTTCTGCGCGATTCCGCGGCCAGCGCGGGAAAAATGCCGCCTTTGCTGACGTGCGGCCGCGTCTATGCCACACTCGTCCGCGACGCGGCCGATCCCCATGGGAGATTGTGGAGATTGTCATGATTCCGGCACGGAAACCTTTCGCGACGCGGGCCGCCTGGTACGGCGCCGACATGGCGCGCTCGAACGCCTGGGTGCGCCCGCTCGGCGAGCGCGAGCGCGGCGAGCTCGACGCGGCGCTGGCGCGCGTCCGTCGCATGCCGCTCTTCGAGATCGCCAAGACGGATTTCCCGCTCGCCGCCACCGCCGATTTCCTCGCCGCGGTGAGCGAGGAGCTCGAGGACGGGCTGGGCGCCGTGCGCATCACCGGGATCCCGGTCGCGCGCTATAGCGAGGACGAGCTGCGCCGCGTCTTCTGGGGCATCTGCATCCATCTCGGCACCGCCATGTACCAGAATGCGCGCGGCGAGATCATGGGCGAGGTGCGCGACGAATCGCGCGACCCCGAACCGACCTACGTCATCCCGCAGGAGGGGAGGGTCAAATCCTCGCGCGCCCGCGCCCGCTCGACCGGGCCGCTGCGCTTCCACACCGATCGCACCGATGTCATCGCCCTGGTCTGCGCGAGCAACGCCAAGGCAGGCGGCGTCAGCAAGATCGCCAGCACGGTGACGATCTACAACGAGATCCTGAGGCGACGGCCCGATCTGATCGAGGTGCTGCTCGAGGATTTCTGGCGCTCGCGGCCCGAGGACGAGGATGGTGGACCCGGCGGCGGCGTCTTCAAGATGCCGGTCTTCGGCATCAGGGACGGCAAGCTGACGAGCCAGTACTCGCGCACCTTCGTCGAGCAGGCGCAGGAATATCCCGGGGTGCCGCGCCTCACCGAGGCGCAGATCGCGGCGATGGATCTCCTCGCCGAGGTCGCCGAGGAAGTCTGCCTCTACGCCCCCTTCACCCCGGGCGATCTCCAGCTCCTCAACAACCATGTCGTCTTCCACGGCCGCACCGCCTATGAGGACGACCCGACCCAGGCGCAGGAGCGACTGCTCTTCCGCCTCTGGCTGTCGGTGCCGAACAGCCGACCCCTGCCCGAGGGCTTCGACGTGCTGTGGGGCAGCATCGCGCCGGGCGCGATACGCGGCGGCGCCGAGCAGCCGGTCAACCGGCAACGCTCGCCGCTCGTGCACGCCTGATGGCGGCCTAGGACACGGCAGCCTAGGAAATGGTCGGGCGTCTCGCCGGCAAGGTCGCGCTGGTCACCGGCGCCGGGTCGAGCGGGCCGGGCTGGGGCAACGGCAAGGCGACGGCCGTGCTCTTCGCCCGCGAGGGCGCCAAGGTCTTCCTCGTCGACGTCAACCCGGAGGCCGTCGCCGAGACCAAGGCGATCATCGAAGGCGAGGGCGGCATCGCCCGGGCGTGGCGCGCCGACGTCTCGCAAGCCGAGGAGGTCGCTTCGCTCGTCGCCGCCTGCGTCGAGACGTTCGGCCGTATCGACGTGCTGCACAATAATGTCGGGATCAGCGCCCTCGGCGGCCCGGTCGAGACCGACGAGGCGGAATGGGACCGCGTCTTCCAGGTCAATCTCAAGAGCGTCTTCCTGACCTGCAAATATGTCCTGCCCATCATGGCGGCGCAGGGCAGCGGCAGCATCGTCAACATCTCGTCGATCGCCAGCATACGCTGGGGCGGCGTCGCCTATCTTGCGTACTCGGCGTCGAAGGCGGCGCTCAACCAGCTGACCAAATGCGTCGGCCTCGAATATGCGCGCAAGGGCATACGCTGCAACTGCATCCTGCCCGGCCTCATGGACACGCCGATGCCGCGTGTCCAGCTGATGGAGGCCTTCGCCGGCAAGGGCTCTCGGCGAAGCGAAGCTTCGGCTGACGCCGTCAGCGGAACCTCTGGTTCCGCGAGAGGCGGCGTCGAGGAGATGCTGCGCGTGCGTGACGCCATCTCGCCGACCGGCAAGCAGGGCGAGCCCTGGGATGTCGCCTATGCCGCGCTCTTCCTCGCCTCGGACGAGTCGAAATACGTCAACGCCACCGAGCTCGTCGTCGATGGCGGGCTGAGCCAAGCGACCGCCGGCCCGCCGAAAAGCTGAGCGCTCCTACCGTTCCAGAAAACCGATCGACAGCCACGGGAACGCCGCCACCACGATAAGGGCGAGGATCAGCGCGCCGAGATAGGGCCAGACGCGGCTCATCGCCTCGTCCGGTGAGACGCGGCCGATCGCGCACGCCGCGTAGAACCCGACGCCGAACGGCGGCGCGAACAGCCCGATCCCCATCGCCAGGATGACGACCATGGCGTAATGCACCTCGTGGACGCCGAGTGTGCGCGCCACCGGGAAGAGCAGCGGCCCGAACAGCACGATCGCCGGAATGCCCTCGAGCACGCTGCCGAGCACGATGAAGAGGATGATCGAGACGGCGAGGAAGCCGACCTGCCCGCCGGGCAACGCCGCCATCGTCGTCACCAGCTGGCGCGAGAAGCCCGATTGCGTCAGCGCCCAGGCCATCGCTGTCGCCATGCCGATGATGAGCAGGATGGCGCCCGACAGCGCGGCGGTCTCGACCAGCATGGGATAGAGGCGGCGCCAGTCGAACTGGCGATAGAGGAAGATGCCGGCGAGGATCGTGTAGACGACGCCGACGGTCGATACCTCGGTCGCGGTGGCGACACCCTCGACGACGGCGGCACGGATGAGGAAGGGGAGAGCGAGCGCCGGCAGGGCGATGACGAAGGCGCGCAGGATCTCGGCCGGACGCGCCCGCCGCACGCCGGCGAGGCTCTCGCCGCGCGAGCGGAACCCGGCGAGGATGACGAGGGCGATCGCGGCGACCAAAGCCGGCATCAGCCCGCCGGTGAAGAGCGCCGCGATCGAGACGCCGGTGACGGAGCCGATGGTGATGAGGACGAGGCTGGGCGGGATCGTCTCACTCATCGCGCCGGAGGCCTCGGGGAACAGCACCGGCGCCACCGCCGCCATGTCGGCCGCCTTCGAGCCCGAGATGCCGGAGACGAGATACATGGCGCCGAGCAGCACATAGGCGAGGCCGCCGCGCACATGGCCGAGCAGCGCCGCGATGGCGTCGACCAGGGCGCGCGCCAGCCCGGTCATCTCGATGAGGACGCCGAGAAAGACGAAGAGCGGCACCGAGAGCAGGATGAGGCTCGACATGCCCTGGTCGATGCGATTGACCACGATGGTGAGCGGCGCATGCGTCGCCAGTGCGAGATAGGCCATGGTCGAGACGCCGAAGGCGAAGGCGATCGGCACGCCGATGGCGATGCAGGCGGCGACCAAGAGGACGAAGAAGACGACGAGATTGTAGTTGCCGAGCGCCAGCAGGGCGGGCTTGGCGAGAAACAGCACGAGCGCGACCGCGGCGGCGATCGCCAAAGCGAGGACGAATTCGTGCGGCGTCGCGAATTCGACGAGGCGGGCGAGGGCGATCACCAGCATGAGGACGGCGCCGACGCCGATCGCGGCGACGCGCAGCCCATCGGGAATGGCGAGGGCCGGCGTGGTGATCAGCCACTCGCTCTCGACATAGTCATAGGCCGGCAAGATGATCTGCAGCACGAAGACAGCCACGACGATAGCGGCGAGCGTCTCGAGGAAGGCTTGGCGCCGCGGCGTGGCAAGCTTGACCAGGGCGGTCAGCCGCATGTGCTCGCCGCGCCGCAAGGCGATGACGGCGCCGAACATGGCGAGCCAGAGGAACAGCACCGAGGCGAGCTCGTCCGACCACACCAGCGGATTGTTGAAGGCGTAGCGCGCGACGACGCCGCTGAACAGCACAGCGATCTCGACGACGACGAGGATGGCGGCCGGCACCTCGGTGATCCAGGCGAGTATCCGATCGAGGCGAGCGAAGCGCGCAGGGACCGGGTGCGCGGCGGTGAGCGAGGTTTCGCTTGCGGCCACCGTCACCCCCCACCCCGACCCTCCCCCGCAAGGGGGGAGGAGGTAGACCGAGGGGACGGAAATAGCCTCTCCCCCTTTGCGGGGGAGGGTAGGGTGGGGGGCATCGCCGCCTACGCCAAACTACCCGTGAACTTCTCGAGCAGCGCCCAGGCCTCCGGCCCGTAATTCTTCTTCCATTCCTCGTAGAAGCCGGCCTTCTTCAGCGCCTCGCGGAAGCTCTGCGGATCGGGCGCGTTGAACACCATGCCCTTGGCCTGCAGCGAGGCGCCGAGCCCGTCATTGAGCGCCTTGATGTCGGCGCGGTCCTTGATCGCCGCCTCGTTGATGTTGCGCGTCGCGATCTCCTGCAGATCCTTGGGCAGCGCACCCCACGATTTGGCGTTGGCGAGGAACCAGAACCCGTCCCACATGTGGTTGGTCGTCGCGAGGTATTTCTGCACCTCGTAGAGCTTGGCCGTCTCGATGATCGATAGCGGGTTCTCCTGGCCCTCGACGATCTTGGTCTGCAGTGCCGAATAGACCTCGCTGAAATTGATGCTCGCCGGCGCCGCGCCGAAGGCCTTGAACATCGAGGTCCAGAGCGGGCTCGGCGGGACGCGGATCTTGAAGCCCTTGAGATC
>WNFM01349977.1_pt4 | contig 12345 bp, 11 predicted proteins | sample 5400271 | NCBI WGS metagenome assembly WNFM01 (sample SAMN13153352, study PRJNA577476) | soil metagenome | isolation source: 60 cm saprolite on Douglas fir-dominated hillslope | place: USA:California | collected 2013-09-17 | reverse complement strand
TCAGGCCGCGCCACACGCCGGAGACGCCTTCGACCTGTGCCGAACCGCCGAGGATCCCGTCGGATCCGACCTCGCGGGCGACGCGGGTCACCTCTGCGGCGAACGCCGAGAGCTGGTCGATCATCGTGTTGATCGTGTTCTTCTGGACGAGGAACTCGCCCACCGCGTCCGCGGTCACCGTCTCGGACAGGTCGCCCTTTGCGACCGACGTCGTGACGTCTGCAGTGTTCCGCACCTGGTCGGTGAGGTTTCGCACCATCAGGTTCACGTTGTCGGTCAGGCCGCGCCACACGCCGGAGACGCCGGGCACCTCAGCCTGGCCGCCGAGGCGGCCTTCGACGCCGACCTCGCGCGCAACGCGCGTCACCTCGTCCGCGAACGACGATAGCTGGTCGACCATTGTGTTGATCGTTTCGGCGAGCTCTGCGACCTCGCCCTTCGCCTGCACGGTGATCTTGCGGCTCAGGTCGCCGCGGGCGACCGCCGTCGTCACCTCGGCGATGTTGCGCACCTGAGTCGTCAGGTTGTTCGCCATCGAGTTCACGTTGTCGGTGAGCGCCTTCCACGTACCGGACGCGGCCGGCACGTCCGCCTGGCCACCCAGCACGCCTTCGGTTCCCACCTCGCGCGCGACGCCCGTCACCTGGTCGGCGAACAGGCGCAGCGTGTCGATCATCGCGTTGATCGTGTCGGCGAGCGACGCAACTTCGCCGCGCGCCTCGATCGTGAACTTCTGGTTCAGGTCGCCGTCTGCGACCGCGGTGACGACCTTGGCGATCCCGCGCACCTGCGTCGTCAGGTTCGTCGCCATGAAGTTCACGTTGTCGGTCAAGTCCTTCCAGGTGCCGCTCACGCCCTTTACGTTCGCCTGGCCGCCGAGCTGGCCCTCGGTGCCGACCTCGCGGGCAACACGCGTCACCTCGTCGGCGAACGACGAGAGCTGATCGACCATCGTGTTGATCGTGTTCTTGAGGCGAAGGATCTCGCCCTTCGCGTCGACGGTGATCTTGCGCGTCAGGTCGCCCTGAGCGACCGCCGTCGTCACCTCGGCGATGTTGCGCACCTGCTGCGTGAGGTTGTCGGCCATCCCGTTCACCGACTCGGTGAGCCCACGCCACACGCCGGAGACGCCTTCCACCTCCGCAGCTCCGCCGAGCTTCCCGTCGGAGCCGACCTCGCGGGCCACGCGCGTCACTTCCGAGGAGAAGACCCGCAGACGGTCGACCATCGAGTTGACCGTCTCTGCAAGCGCTGCCACTTCTCCCTTCGCTTCGATCGTGAACTTGCGGTTCAGGTCACCGTCGGCCACGGCGGTGACGACCTGAGCAACGCCGCGCACCTGCGTCGTCAGGTTGGAGACCATCAGGTTCACGTTGTCGGTCAGGTCCTTCCATGTCCCGCCGACGCCCTTCACGACGGCCTGGCCGCCGAGCTTGCCTTCGGTGCCGGCCTCGCGCGCGACGCGCGTGACCTCGTCCGCGAAGGTCGACAGCTGATCGACCATCGTGTTGATCGTGTTCTTGAGCTCGAGCACTTCGCCCTTGACGTCGACCGTGATCTTGCGCGTCAGATCCCCGTTTGCCACCGCCGTCGTCACCTCGGCGATGTTCCGCACCTGATTGGTCAGGTTCGTCGCCATACCGTTCACGTTGTCCGTCAGGTCCTTCCACGTCCCGGAGACGCCCTTCACCGTCGCCTGGCCGCCGAGCTTGCCCTCGGTGCCGACCTCGCGCGCGACGCGCGTCACCTCGTCGGCGAACGACGAGAGCTGGTCGACCATCGAGTTGACCGTGGTGCCGATCCGGAGGAACTCGCCCTTGACCGCGCGGCCCTCGATCTTCAGCTGCATCTTCTGGCTCAGATCGCCTTCGGCCACGGCGTCGATCACGCGTGCGACCTCGAGGGTCGGGCGAGAGAGGTCGTCGATCATCGAGTTGACCGCGGTGAGGCTCTCGCGCCACACGCCGGCGCTCCCCTTCACGGTCGCACGGTCGGTGAGGCGGCCTTCCCGGCCGATCACGGTGGCGACGCGAATGATCTCGCTCGTGAAGCGCTCGCGTGCTTCGGTCTTCTGGTTGAACGCCTTGTTCAGTTGGCCGACGACCCCGCGCTTGCGGGTGTCGAGCAGCGGCACGTGCTCGCCGCGCGCCGCAGCTCGGAGCGCTTCAAGGAGCGGCTGGAGATCGGCTGCGGCGACAACCGCTCCGTCTCCGTTGTTGCGGGCGGCGCTGGTCTTCGCAGTACTGCGCGCCGTCCGGGCTTTGGTCTGTGTGGCCACAGATCCTTCCTTTCTCAGCAGGTGGACGGGGCGCGGCGGGCGAGGCGCGTCCGTAGTCCTGTGACGGGGTGGTTCATGAAAGGGCCCTCGGAGTCGTGGTTTCCCCCGCTACGGCGGGGCGGAAACTACCGAATCCTATTCTAAAGAATGGGTCTTACAAGTTCAAGAGGTAGGTCTCAAGACCTATCGCCTGCTTCAGATCGGCCCAGAGCTCGTCGACGTCCTCGAGCCCGACCGATAGGCGCAGCAAACCTGCGGGAATCCGGTCTCCCTCCCAGCGGTGCCGGCTCTCCATCGTCGAGCGGGCCCCGCCCAGGCTGGTCGCGTTGAGGATCAGCTTCGTCGAGGTCTCGACCGCCCGCGGGTCCTCGACGTCGAAGGAGATCAGGCCGCTGAAGCCGGGGTAGCGCACTGTCGAGACAGCCGGATGGGCCTCGAGTCGCCGCGCCAGTTCGGTCGCGGTTTCGGTGTGTCGGGCCATCCGGGCGTCGAGCGTGTCGAGGCCGCGGACCAGAGCTGCGGCGGCGTCCGGCGCCGAGACGATTCCGGCGGTCCCGCGAAACTCGCGTAGGCGTGCGCTCCGCTGCGGGTCGCGAGTCACAGTCGCGCCGAGCAGCGCGTTATGGCTTCCGGTCAGGTACTTCGTCGCGGAGTGGAGGACGACGTCCGCGCCTTCGTCGAGCGAGCAGAGATAGACGGGCGTCGCGACGGTCGCGTCGCAGACGACGAGGCCGGCGTGCCCGCGCAGGGACTCCCAGTTCGGCATCGTCAGCACCGGGTTCGCAGGCGCCTCCACCCAGACGATGTCGGCGTCGGGAGCCGGTCCGGTCTGGTCGTACTCGACGTAGGAGATGTCCCAGCTGTCGAGCAGCCCGAGCAGCTTGCTCGTTCCGTAGTAACAGCACTCGGCGAGCGCGACCGTCATGCCGGGGCGACCGAATGCAAGCAGTACCGTCATCGCTGCTCCCATCCCCGATGCATAGAGCAGCGCGTTGCCGTCTTCGCGCCGGCCGAGCTCGGTCTCCGCTGCGACGCCTGATGGGTGGTCGTAGCGCGAGTAGTAGAAGCGGCCCGGTTCGCCGCGCTCGTCGTACGGCCAGATCGTCGAACGGTCGACGGGCTCCATGCGCTGACTCTAGTTGCGATTGACAGTGGTACTCGCATCAGCGAATGTGGCTTACGAATGGGGGAAGGATCTGCGGCATCCAATGCCCTCGTGCAATCGACGCTGCTCGGGCAGTTGATCGAGCACGCAGACGTGGGCGCCCTCGCGGCCGACTCGGGCCGATATATCGCAGCAAACACGTACGCGTGCACGCTGACCGGCTACGCGCGTGCGGAGCTGATCGGCCGGCCCGTCGACGAGATCTGCCGGCGGAGTGGCGGCGGCGTGATCTCGCTCGGCTGCAAGAACGGCGTTGCAATCGAAGTCGGCTACCGGGTCGTGAACGCGACGCTCGCGGGGCTCCCGGTCGTGCTCAGCCTGTTCTGGCCCGTCTGACCGCGTCGACGATCACCGCGCGTGGGCGAGCTCGTTCAGCGGTTCGAGCAGGTCGATCGCGCGACTCGTCCAGTCGTCGCCGCCGAGGTAGAGCGCTGTCAGAGCATCGCCGACGTCCGGCCCGAGCAGGTTGCGCACCTCTGCCGCCGGCGGTTCGTGCTCAGGCGGCCCTGCGCCCGCATCGGGTGAGAGCGCGGCAGCGAGGATCGCCTGCGCGACGGCGTTGCGCGCCGCGCGCGCGAAGGCGGCGCGATCGCTCGCCACCACAGCGTCGACAGTCTCACGAAGCGGCCGAAGAACGTCGGTGCTCACAGTCGTATTGTGAACTAGGGTGGCCCGCATGGCGAAGGCAGAGAAGCGGACGCACGAGACGACGCGCGAGAAGCTCGACTGGCTCGAGGAGCTGCGTGACCAGTCCGAGCACCACGGCTCCGACCAGGCGGTCGCGAAGCACAAGGATGCAGGCAAGCTGCTAGCCCGGGAGCGCGCCGAGAAGCTGTGCGATCCGGGCACCTTTGTCGAGCTCGACCGCTACGTGCGGCATCGTGAGTCGAACTTCGGGATGCTCGAGCGGCGGCCCTACGGCGACGCCGTTGTCACGGGGTACGGCGAGATCTTCGGCCGGCGCGTGTTCGTGTTCAGCCAGGACTTCACGGTCTTCGGCGGCTCGCTGAGCGAGGTTTTCGCGGAGAAGATCTGCAAGGTGATGGACATGGCAGCGAAGTACGGCTGCCCGGTGATCGGCATCAACGACTCAGGTGGCGCGCGGATCCAGGAAGGCGTGGTCTCGCTCGCGGGGTACGCGGAGATCTTCTGGCGCAACGTGCAGAGCTCAGGCGTCATCCCGCAGATCTCGCTCGTCATGGGCCCGTGCGCCGGCGGCGCCGTCTACTCGCCTGCCATGACGGACTTCATCCTGATGGTCGAAGGCTCGTCGTACATGTTCATCACCGGTCCCGACGTTGTGAAGACGGTGACCGGCGAAGAGGTGACGCAGGAGGAGCTCGGTGGCGCGCTCGCGCACGCCACGAAGTCCGGCGTCGCGCACCTGACCTCGCCGAGCGAGGAGGCTGCGCTCGAGGACGCGCGCTACCTGCTCAGCTTCCTCCCGCAGAACAACGCAAGCCCTGCGCCGTACGACGCACCCGCCGATCCAGTCGATCGTGAGGCGCCGGAGCTCGACGAGCTCGTGCCCGACGAGGCGACGAAGCCGTACGACATCAAGGTCGTGATCAACGCGGTCGTCGACGACGGCGAGTTCCTCGAGATCCAGCCGCTCTTCGCCGAGAACATCGTCTGTGGCTTCGCGCGGCTCGGTGGCTACAGCGTCGGCATCGTCGGCAACCAGCCGAAGGCGCTCGCCGGCGTGCTGGACATCAGCTCGTCGGAGAAAGCAGCGCGCTTCGTCCGCACCTGCGACGCGTACAACATTCCACTCGTCACGTTCGTCGACGTGCCCGGCTTCCTGCCGGGGACGGAGCAGGAGTGGGGCGGGATCATCCGCCACGGCGCGAAGCTGCTCTATGCGTACTGCGAGGCGACTGTGCCGAAGCTCACGGTGATCACGCGCAAGGCATACGGCGGGGCGTACGACGTCATGAGCTCGAAACACGTCCGCGCGGACTTCAACTTCGCATGGCCGACGGCGGAGGTTGCCGTCATGGGGCCCGAGGGCGCGGTCAACATCATCTTCCGCAACGAGCTCGCCGAGGCCGACGACCCCGAGTCAAGGCGAGCAGAGCTGATCGCCGACTACCGCGAGCGGTTCGCGAATCCCTACAGCGCGGCGGAGCGCGGGTACGTCGACGACGTGATCCAGCCGAGGCGGACGCGGCCGGTGCTGATCGACGCGCTGAAGACGGCGATCACGAAGCGTGAGCCGACGCCGAAGCGCAAGCACGGCAACATCCCGCTATAAGGAACGGCGCCGGCGAAGCCGGCGGGAACGCTCTTCAGCCGGCGTCGCGGATTTAGAGCTTGACGAGCTTCAGCAGGACGCCGTCCGTGCACGCCATGCCGACGCGGTCGCCGACGTGGAAGTCGCCGAGGCGTGCCGTGGTGGGAACGGTGCAGCTGACGTCGCCGTGCTCGCCGTGCACGGTCAGGGACGAGCTCGAGAGCGCGCTGAGCGTCCCCGCGACCGTGACCGTGTGACCGTCCGCCGCCGGGTTCGTCGTAGTTGTCGTGGTGGTCGTCGGGGTGGGATTCGAAGGCTCGGTGGTTGCAGGCAGCTTCTTGAGCAGCACGAGCTGGTTCGTGCCTGCCTTGCAGCCCGCGAGGACGCGGTCACCGGGCTTGACGTCGGTGACGCTCGGCGAGCCGTCGCCGACGGTGCACGTGCCGTCCCCGTTCGGCGTGTGAACCGTGATCGAGGTTGCGCTAACGGCGGTGACCGTTCCTTCGTAGGCACGGCCGGGGGTGGAGACCACCGGCGCGATCGCGACGAGGACGCCGTTCGCGCACGCGACGGTGAAGTGCTGGCCGACCTTCACACCTGCGGTCGACGGCGAGGAGGCGGCGATCGAGCACGTGAGATCGCGGTCACCGTCGTGCAGACTGATCGAGCCGTCGCTGAGCGCCGTGACAGCACCGCTGAACTTGGTCGTCGCTGCATCGTTCGCGGGGGAGCCGCTCGGTGCCATCAGGCGGCGGATCTTCGCCAGCACGAGCCTGCTTCCGATCCGGACGCACGCTGCCTGGACGCGGTCGCCGGCGGCGTAGCCGTCGAGGGACGGTGAGCGGTCGGCGCGCGCGCAGGTCGTGACGACGTTCTTTGCGTCTTCGACCGCGACCGCAGCCGTGGTGACCGAGACGAGAACGCCCTTGACCGTGCGCGCGTCCGTTGCCGAGGCTGGGATCGCAACGGCGAGCGTCGCGAGCATGGTTGCCACGAGTGTGAGGCCGCGAGTCACGCGTCGCATCCTCCCTCGGGACGGGCGAGACGTCCTCCCCCGGATTGGGGGTTGGCGCGAGGATCCCTCTATCGAGTTGGCGCTTAGACGCTGACCGGGATCTGTGCGCCGACGCAGGCGAGAAATGCGCTCACGACCTCGGGGTCGAACTGCGAGCCGGAACAGCGCTCGACCTCGGCAACGGCGTCCTCGAACGAGAGCGACTCGCGGTACAGCCGGTCCGACGTCATCGCGTCGAACGCGTCGGAAACGAAGATGATGCGCGCGCCGAGCGGGATGCGGTCGCCCGCGAGCCCATCGGGATAGCCGCCGCCGTCCCAGCGCTCGTGGTGGTGGAGAACCCAGTACGCGATCGGGTCGACGCCGAGGCTCTCGAGCATCCGGTACCCGATCTGCGGGTGCCGCTCGAGCACGAGCCGCTCCGCTTCGCTGAGCGCTGCCGGCTTGCGGAGGATCTCCTCCGGGATCGCGAGCTTGCCAAGGTCGTGGAGGCTGCCGGCGAGGCGCGTCAGCTCGACTTCCTCGGCGGGGAGCCCGAGCCGCGTCGCGATCTCCGCTGCGAGGTTCGCGACGCGCTCCGAATGGCTGCCCGTGTAGGCGTCACGCGAGTCGACTGCGCGGGCGAGCGAAGCGGCAGCGCGGAAGCGTGCGATGCGGTCGGCGCCGCTTGCGACCCGGCGGAACTCGGAGAGCTCTGCGACGTCGGCGCGCGCGAGGCGCACCCGGTTCTTGCCGTGCTCTTTCGCCCAGTAGAGCGCGCCGTCGGCGAGCCGGATCAGCGAATCGCGCTCGCGGCCGTGCTGCGGGAATGTCGCGACGCCGGCGCTGACGGTGATCTGACCGGCCTTGCCGAGCTCGGTCTCCGCGATGCGCTGCACGATCGACTGCGTGGTCGCGAGCGCCAGCTGCTCGTCCATGCCGACGAGCAGCACGGCGAACTCGTCGCCGCCGAGCCGGAACGACTCGCCGCCCTGGCGCAGCCGCGACGCGACCTGCGAGAGCACGCGGTCGCCTGCCGGGTGGCCGAACTGGTCGTTGACCCGCTTGAAGTCGTCGATGTCGAGGAAGCACAGCGAGACCATCCCGCCGTGCTCGTCCGCCTGCGCGAGCTCGCGCTGCAGCCGCTCGTGGAAGTGCCGGTGGTTCCCGAGTCCGGTCAGCGGGTCGGTGAGCGCGAGCCGGATCGCGTTGAGCGCCTTGTGCGTCGAGCGCTGGTAGAGCGAGATCGCGACGAGCGGGCCTGCGAGCGCTGCGAAGAGGTACGGCGTCCGCTGCCAGAGCACGACGAGCATCAGGGCGGTCGACGCCATCAGCGTGAAGGGCACGATCGTCCAGCGGACGTTCGACCGAATCAGCTTCACGTAACCAAGTTCCGAGCCCGAGGCGGCGATCGCGGCCGTGACGAGCAGGATGTTGATGATGTAGAGCGTCGCCGCCATCGCTCCGACCTTGGCCGCAAGCATGGGGGCATCGACGCCATGCATCTGGCGAAGGATGAGGCCGGCGACCGCGCCGACGATGCCGAAGACGCCTGCGTTGAAGGTCGCCCGGATCGGGGGGCGCGTCCGCCAGATCAGCGCCACGAGCGTCGGAGCGGTGACGCAGACCACGGTCGCCGGCGCCCAGCCGAAGAGCACGAGCGCAGCGACGGTGAAGACGAACCCGAGCGAGACGCCGTTCGCGTCGGCGCCCTCGACCGGCACCGGGAAGCGCTCGGCCAGGGTGGACGCGACGAGAAACGCGAGCACGCCGACGACCGTGGTCGTCGAGCCGGGCTCACGTACAAAAAAGAACGTCGCCGCACAGAACGCGGCGACGCCGACCAGGGAGACCGGCGCCACAACCGCGAGCAATCTCGCGGGAGGAAGCGCCCTGCCGCTCATAAGCCTGTTACCAGGTGAAGTTCGAGAAATCCCAGGTGAAGTTGCCGAGCAGCGCCGCAATCACGACAAGCAAGGCCACAAGCACGAGGGCTGTGTACTTCGAGTTCCACTGAAGCATTCGAGGCGTCCTCTCAATCCGGTGCCGCATTACGGTGAGTCTCTTGTACGGGGATGTGCCTGGGCATCACCCGAACGGGTGAAGAGCGATGTTCTTGAGGGAAATCCCTCGAACGGGTGAGCGGCTTGCAACCCCTATGATTTGCGATCCGTGGACGTCGAGCTCATCCCAGCACAGAAGCCCCAAATCGCGGCTGCGATCGCCGCGGTTGTGGCCCCGGAAGGCCCCTCGGAGCCGGATCCCTGGTGGCAAGCCGGGATCGACGACGCGCTCGAGACGTAACCGGCTGGCCTGTCCGGCCGTTTCACCGGTGACATGTGCATCCGCTGTGGCGAACAAGAGACAGCTCCCGACCGTCCCTATTGCGTTCACTGCACCTTCGCCGTGCGCGCCGAGGTCGAGGACGGCCTGCGGAAGCTGGCTGACTACCTCAGTGCCTGGGCGGCCTTCGATGCCTGGTGCGCATCGCGGCTGCACCCGGCCACCACGGCGTAGCCGGGCCCTGCGGGCGTCCTACGGCGCGGCGACTGCCCGGCCGCGCAACAGCTGCGGCGCTGCGCGCGCGTAGTCGAGGCCCGAGATCCAGGTCAGGGCGAGCGCGACCAGGAGCGCCCACCAGGAGATCGAGGGGCTCCAGGCCCCGGCGGCTGCGAGCCCGCCGACCGCGGCCGCGATCGCCTGCGACCACGTTTTCAGCTTCGCGAGGTCCCGCGCGGCGATCACGACCCCGCGCTCCACCGCTGCCTGGCGCAGCCCGGAGATCAGGAGCTCGCGGGCGACGATCGCCGCGACCATCCAGGCCGGGAATACGTCCTGGGCGAGCAGGACGATCAGCGTCGCCATCACGAGCACCTTGTCGGCAACAGGGTCGAGGAGGGAGCCGAGCGGGGAGGACCGGCCGGTCCGCCGGGCGATCCTCCCGTCGAACCAATCCGTCGCCATCGCCGCGCAGAACACCCCGGTCGCCCAGTAGTTGTGGTTGTCGAACGAGATCGCGAACAGCGCGACGACGATCGGCACCGAGAGCGCGCGTGCCACGGTCAATTGATCGGCGAGCCCCATCCATCGAGAGAATACGGAGTGTGTTCGCCAAAGTCCTTGTTGCGAATCGGGGCGAGATCGCGCTCCGGATCTTTCGAACCCTCCGCGAGCTCGGCGTCGGCTCGGTTGCGGTGTACTCCGATGCCGACCGTTCCGCTCCGTTCGTGGCCTATGCGGACGAGGCGCACGCCCTTGGCGGGCTGAGCGCGGCCGAGAGCTACCTCGTCGTCGACAAGCTGCTCGAGGCGGCCGCACGGTCGGGCGCCGAGGCCGTGCATCCCGGCTACGGGTTCCTCGCCGAGAACGCGTCGTTTGCCGCAGCGGTCGAGGCGGCGGGGCTCGTCTGGATCGGGCCGCCGCCGGCGGCGATCGAGCTGATGGGCTCGAAGACGCGCGCGCGCCAGGCGATGCAAGCCGCCGGCGTGCCGATCATCCCGGGCACGACCGGCTACCCGCTCCTGATCAAGGCTGCGGCCGGTGGAGGCGGCAAAGGCATGAAGGTCGTCTCGTCCGCCGCCGAGGCGGCGCAGGCGTTCGAGTCCGCGCAGCGCGAAGGGCAGTCGTACTTCGCCGACGCGTCGGTCTACGTCGAGCGGTACCTCGAGGGACCGCGGCACGTCGAGGTGCAAGTCCTCGCGGACTCCCACGGCAACGTGATCCACCTCGGCGAGCGCGACTGCACGATCCAGCGTCGCCACCAAAAGCTGGTGGAGGAGACGCCCTCGCCGGCGGTCACGCCCGAGCTGCGGGACCGGATCGGAAAGATCGCGGTCGACGCGGCGCGCGCGGCTGGGTACCGCTCCGCGGGAACGATCGAAGGGCTGCTCACCTCAGACGGCGGCTACTTCTTCATGGAGATGAACACGCGCATCCAGGTCGAGCACACCGTCACGGAGGAGGTGACAGGCCTCGATCTGATCCGCGAGCAGGTTCTCATCGCGGCGGGAGAGCCGCTATCGCTGCGACAGGAGGACGTCGTCCTGCGCGGGCACTCGATCGAGGGCCGGATCAACGCGGAGGACCCGTCCCACGGCTTCTTGCCGAGCCCCGGGCGGATCACGAGCTACCGGGAGCCGTCGGGCCCTGGCGTGCGGGTCGACTCGGGCGTGACGGCGGGCTCGGAGATCAGCGGCCTCTACGACCCGATGATCGCGAAGCTGATCGTGCACGACACGAACCGCGAGACCGCACGCCTGCGGATGTTGCGCGCGCTGGGGGAGTTCGAGATCGGCGGCGTCAAGTCGCTGCTCGGGTTCCACCAGGCGCTCCTCACTCACCCGTGCTTCATCGACGGCGCGACGTGTCACGGTCTCGTCGAGTCCGAAGAGCTGGCGCAGCGCGCGGAGCAGTTCTCTCATCAGGCAACAAGCGTAGCGGCCGCCTCGGACGGATCGTTGTCAGAGGTGACGACAGTGGCCGAAGTGGACGGTCGTCGCGTGCAGGTGAAGGTGCTCGTGCCGGAGCCGGCCTACCGCGGTCTCGCCCGGCGCCGGAAGGAGCGGGCGGCGGAAGGAGCGGGTGGCGCCGGGTCGGACACGGTCGTCAGCCCGATGCAGGGGACGGTGCTCTCCGTGAAGGTCGCCGACGGCGACGTCGTCGTGCCCGGCCAGGTGATCTGCATCGTCGAGGCGATGAAGATGGAGAACGAGGTCACCGCCCACCGGGCAGGCACCGTCACCGAGCTCGCCGTCGTTGCCGGTCAGCCGGTGACGACGGGACAGACGATCTGCATCCTCGAGTCGTAGCGTTACAGCGAACGCTGGTACGCGCGGAAAGTCCACGTCGCCCACGCAGACGTCACCGCGGTCAGCAGCAACAGCAGCAGCAGATAGAAGCCAACGGTGCCCCACGAGGTTCCGGGCAGCGCCACCTCCCGCGCGGCCTTCACGCCCCAGTCGACCGGGTTGAACTTCGCAGCGGTCTGCATCCACCCGGGCATCTGCGCGCGGGCGATCATCGTTGACGAGAGGAAGAGCAGCGGCAGGCCGATGAAGTTCGCGACGGCGATCATCGTCGCCTCGCGCCGGGTCAGCAGCGCGATCGCCTGCGAGATCCCCGCGAACGCACTGTTGACGAGGATCGCGGTGAGGATGATCACGAGCCAGCCGAGCACGCCCGTATGGATGCGCACGCCGAGAGCGAGCGACACGAGCAGGATCACAAGGGCCTGAATCGCGGCGGTCAGCGCGGAGCGCACGATCTGCGAGAGCACGATCGCGAGCCGCGAGGCCGGCGCCGCCAGGAAGCGCTCGACGATCTTGTGGTCGAGGTCGTAGATCATCGACATGCCGCTCCACGTCGCGCCGAAGAACGCGTTCATGACGACGATCGCGGGTGCGAGGAACGTGATGTACGAGCTCGTTCCGAAGCCGCCGAGCTTCGTCACGTTCTTGAACAGCTGCCCGTAGAGGATGAGCCAGACCATTGGCTGGATGAGGATCAGCGCGATCCAGATCGGCTCGCGCATCAGGTTGCGCGCCTGGCGCACGACCATGAACCAGGTGTCGCTTGCGGTTTTCATCAGGCGGCGCGATCCTCGGACGCGAACTCGCGCCCGGTGAAGTGAAGATAGACATCGTCGAGCGACGGGCGCGACAGCGACACCGAGGCGA
>WNFM01313642.1_pt1 | contig 12346 bp, 14 predicted proteins | sample 5400271 | NCBI WGS metagenome assembly WNFM01 (sample SAMN13153352, study PRJNA577476) | soil metagenome | isolation source: 60 cm saprolite on Douglas fir-dominated hillslope | place: USA:California | collected 2013-09-17 | reverse complement strand
ACGAGCTCGCGCACACGGCGAATCGCACCATCCGTGCCTTCATCGCCCGGCGTCATCACCAGTTCCGCGCCGTACGCGCCGAGGATGCGCTTCCGTTCAGGCGAGGCGCTATGTGGCAGGAAAAGTTTGACCGGATAACCGAGCGCGGCACCGATCATCGCGTACGCGATGCCCGTGTTACCGCTCGTGGCATCCACGATTGTTTTCCCGGGGGAGAGCTCACCGCTCGCCAGCCCCGCCCGGATCATGCTGAGCGCGGGGCGGTCCTTAACCGAGCCGCCAGGATTAGACCATTCCGCCTTGGCGAAAAATTGAATGTTGGGGAATTCGTTGCCGACGTGCTCTAAACGAAGAAGTGGTGTGTTTCCAATGCGTTCGAGCACAGATTGCCCGACAGCCAGGCGGTCGGCCGAAAGTTCGACCTTTGCGGATGCAGGTTCTGTGATAGCCATCTCTGGACGTTCCCTGAGATGCAAGTCGCACCGAAATGCGACCAAAATACTCCGAATTGGATGCAACAGCCCATGGTTCGGATATGGCCTATAGTCTACCGCAGTTTGGGGGTTTTGCGACAGTAGCAAGTCGCCAGCCCCGGGCGCGCCATTCCTCAGTCTGGCCTGCCCTGTAGATTACGAATTGGTTGAGAAGCTCTCGCTCTTTCCGGAACAAGGAAGAAAATATTAATCAAGCCTGTCGGAAATTTAGATGGCCACAGGCCACTCACTTTACAGAATCTCCTTAATTCTTTAGTCTTGGTGAACCATGTGGAACGTCAACGAACGGTTTTCTCAGAAGGCAATCGAGAGTCTAGCAGCGCTTGGATTTACCGTGGGCAGTACACGCGGCGTAGTTCGCGTGGAAAAGCATGGCAGTGGCGCCGAGTTCCGTCAAGACACAGACGGTACCTATCAGCTCACCATAATTCCGACGATTATGGTGAAGGGGCAGTTCTCCCGGCTGTGGGATGCTGGTTATCAAAAGTTCTTGCTGACCGATGAAGGCATCAAGCTGCCCGCACTGGCGAGTCATCTACAAAATCTGCGCAAGTTCAACGAAGAACTGCGCACTGCCCTAGGCATCCCCACCTTCTACAACGAAGCGCTTGGCTCAGTGAGTCAGGTATCCGTCTACGACCGCGTCAAGGGGCGCGAGGGCGACGTGCCAGACAAAACGCTTGGCGCACACAGCCCGGGTTCCGGCCACTAATTTTCTCAGCACCTCCAATCGTTCGCGCCCGCAGCTTGATTCAATTGCGCCTTACGGTTGACACGCACCGGCCTTCTTGCATCTCAATTATTTGGGCATACTGGTAGTTCAAACCTCGAGGAGCCAATCGCATGCCGCTCGTTGTTGCTTACATGGACGACCTTTTCTTCCAGATGAAGCTTGCCGAAACGGCCAAACATCTTCACATTGAAGTGAGAGTCGCTACGAGCCCGGACGCCCTCCTTCAGCTGATGGACCCACTCCCAAAATTCGTCATCGTTGATCTGAACGCGCGCAATATGCCGTTGCAAGCCGTGCGGCAGCTTCGTGAACAACAACCCATGCTACCGATTATCGGCTTTTTGTCGCATGTACAGACGGACCTCGCTGCGCAGGCTAAAGCGGCGGGTTTCCAGCAAGTGATGCCGCGTTCTCAGTTCACGACTCAGTTGCCGCAGATTCTCGCCATGGCTAAAGACTAGGATGCCCTGCAAGCGCTTCATCTCAGTCGTTATCCTTAGCTTTGTTGCCGCAAGCCATAGTGTGGCGCAGGAATCCAGTTCTCGCGGTGACGTGCCTCCGCCGATGCCGGGCCCTGCGGCTGCCTTGCGCGATACGCTTTCTGCTGCGTGTTCGCATGACGAAGTCACGTTCAAGAGATTCTTGACTGCCCGAAATGTAGAATCGTTTTCCCGGCTCACTGTTGCCGCGCGAACCGAGCTCATGAAGCGATTTGTTCTGCTGAGCGATCCCGGCAAGCCGAAAGCCAGCGCTAACGCCGCTGGGCGGCCGATCGTTACCTGTGCTACGCCTTACGGCACCGCTGAGATTCAGATCGGCGGCGCTGATACCCGTGACGCAGTCGCGTTTCTGCCCGTGGATTTACGTGAAGCTTCCGATCCGGATACCGGCGCGGCGCACCACGTTCTTTTCGGAATGGTTCGAGAGAATGGTGAGTGGAAAGTCTTGTCGATCGGCCTGCTCATGCTGGACCTGCCTTCGCTCGAAGTCGAATGGGATCAAGCGGAGATTTCGAGCAACGAACAACAGGCTCTCGAATCACTCAACAAAGTCGCCGCCGCCATCGAAGCTTATCGAAAGTCCTATTCGCGATTGCCTGAATCGCTCGACAAGCTGGGCACTTTGAAAAAAAGCCCGCCAACTCCGGAAAGTGCCGGGCTGCTGGACGTAGACCTTACCGCCGGAAAAAAGAACGGCTACTCGTTCCGTTACGTCATTGTCGGCGCGAACGACGTCGGGGCTCCCGCGCAATATGAGCTTTCCGCAACTCCATCGATGTACGGGCGTACGGGTAAAATCTCCTACTTTCGAGACGCTACGGGCTCGGCGCACGCCGGCGATCATCAAGGCGCGATTGGAAACAGCAACGATCCCAAAGTGAAATAGCTGTTTGCGCCGACTGACCGCGGCCGTTTCGTATCAAGGAGTCGAGTCTCTACCTCTCAGCGTCACGCATCTGGCAGAATAGGAACGGGTCAAGCGTCCTGAAGAACCACTTCGTATTGAAGTGGTTCACCGGCTTTCGCGTCTCTGGGCAGCATAAGGAGAACGCAACATGCCGGACGTCACAACCGACCGCCGAAATTCGCCCGCTTTGCGCTAATCCTCGTCGCGATTGTCACGGAAGTTGACAGCGACACTCGCCTATCCGCCCGGACGAGCGACGTCAGTTCTACGGGCTGCTATGTCGACACACTTAATCCAATTCGAAAGGACAAGCGGGTAAACATTGTGCTGAACCGCGCTGAGGAAGTCTTCGAAAGTCGCGGACGCGTCATGTACGTTAGTCCCGGCCTTGGTATGGGCATTCAATTCGAAGAACCCATCGAACCACATCAACTCCAGATCCTTAACCGATCTTGAATAGTCATCACATCTCCGGCTGTGAGCGTTTGTCCGCAGATGGCTTTGGCGATACCATCAGGTTCGCTCCATGCGCGCTCCTCTGGCCACCAAGTTTGGCTCGCTTTGCTTCGTTCTATTCCTTATTCCCGCGGTGCTTTCCGCTCAATCCGATAATTTTCGCGCGCCGCTCCCCGTTTTTGAATTTCACAGCGGCTTTTGGCTGAATTTGCACCACACGCTGTACTTCCAGGCGCGCCAGCTGCGTTCTGCTGGAACGACGCCGGTCCTCGGCACCTCCAATCTAACTCCAGCCGAGCAAAAAGCTTGGGATGCCGCGGTGTCCTTCTACTCGCGGGCTTATGCGGGCAAAGATTTGCTGGTCGCGCTGGATCTGGTCTTGATCAAGAACCAACTCGGCGATTTCGAAACATGCGACGACATCGTAGGTCTCAAAAAGAAAACTTGCGATGCGGGACTTCCAAAACGGTTGACCGAAGTTCTGACTGGCGCCGCTCCCGTTTACCGTGCTCATCTGTGGTCGGAGCACGATCGCGCGAACCGCCGTTGGATTTCCAGCGTCGCACCGCTCGTGCGCCGCAGCGGTGTTGATCTCTCTCACCGGCTCGCGGAAATTTATCAGACCGACTGGCCGCAGGAGCGCATTCGCGTTGACGTCAGCGTCTACTCGAATTCCGCCGGCGCCTACACGACGCTCGATCCGCTGCGCCTGACGGTTTCCAGCACCGACCCTCGCAACCAAGGCCCGGAAGCGCTCGAAGTTCTCTTTCACGAAGCTTCCCACGGGATTTCGGATAACGTGCAAAACGCCATCCTGCGTGAATGTCGCCAGCGTGACAAACCCGTCCCGCGTGACCTTTGGCATGCCCTGCTTTTCTATACGACTGGCGAGGTGATTCGTCCTGCGTTGGGTGACTCCGAACGTGGCGCACCGAAAGCCGGCTATGTCCCCTACGCGGTGCGGGAGGGCCTCTACAAGCGTGGATGGGAGGATTATCTGCGAGTCCTCACCGAATACTGGCAACCCTATCTCGACGGAAAACAAAGTTTCGACGACGCCGTCGCGCACATGGTCTCTGCCTTGTAGGATTTGATTTTGCCGCAGATAAATCAAAACCCAGTTAGGCCTTGACGAGTGCCTTGAGCTTGGCCTGCCCGCCCACAACCTCTACGATATATTCCACTTCCGTGCAGTTCTTTTCTTGCTGCAAATGCTTTGTCTTTTTTCGCACGAACTCGGCGAAACTTTCCGGCGTCAGTTTTCCGATCTCTTCCCCGGCCTTTTGTTTTGCGCTGACCAATGCTTGATAAAGCTTGTTCACTTTGTCCGATTCGCGGTCCGGTTCGGAACACGTCATCCGAAATGCGCCGCTCTGTGCTTCGACGGTTTGCGCGCGGCCCGTCGCGTCATCTTTAGTCCGGCCTTCGGCCTCCGTCGCCTGCCGCGCTCGCTCTGCTTCGATCGCTTTGGCGGCGGCTCCGAAGTGCCGCTGTACGGTTCCTTCTTCTTTCTGCTTCAATTTTTTTCGAAAAATGTCTTTATACTTCGCGTAGGTTTGATTGAGGTTCGTGAAGCGGAATCGTTGAGCGGACTTTAAGTCGCCGCCACGCTCCGAGTATTTCTTCATGAGCAAATCGATGCGCCACTCAATTTCCGAAGGCGGACGCTTTCGACCCCCGCCAAAAAATTGATCGTATTCGATCTTCAGTTGCCGGATATCGCGTTCAATTTGGCCGAGATCTTCGTCAATGGTGGCCATGGGGACGCCGCCTCGCCTTTTAATGCTAGAGCCGCGTTGTGCAATGGTCAACGGGCGTGTTTTTTACGATGCAAAATCTACACCTGACCCGCCACTCGCGTCACCTGTACCAAAGGGCAGCCGGCTGATTGCGGCGACCGTGCCCGTGTGCTCCAATAACGGCATGGACGCTCGTCCCAAACGCGACCTGTCTGCCGAAAAAGCGCAACTGTTGCGCCAGATTCCGAGCGTTGACGAACTTCTTATCGGAGAGCGTCTGTCGGGCCTCGCGCGGCGCGTTGACCGCCAGCTCGTCGTCGAAGTCACCCGGGCGGCCCTCGCGGAACTCCGGGAACGCATTGCCGGCACTCATCCTATTCGGGTTTTGCCTTTGCGGCGAGAAGAGATCGAAGCGCAAATAGCCGACGAAGTGGAACGCATTCTTTCGCCTTCGCTTGTGCCCGTCATCAATGCCACCGGCGTAATTCTTCACACGAATCTGGGCCGGGCGCCGCTCTTGCCCGCCGCCGCGGAAGAAATTCGCCGCGCAGCAACGCGTTATTCGAATCTCGAATACGACCTCGAGGCTGGCGCCCGCGGCAAACGCGACGTCCACACCTCGCAACTCATTGAACGACTGACCGGCGCCGAGTCCGCCGTCGTTGTCAACAATTGCGCGGCCGCCGTCCTGCTCGTGCTGTCTGCTCTTGCCAAGGGCGGCGAAGCTGTTGTCTCTCGCGGCGAACTGATCGAGATCGGCGACGGCTTTCGAATCCCCGAGATCATGGCCGAGAGCGGCGCGATTCTGCGTGAAATCGGTACTACCAATCGCACGAAACTCGAAGATTACGAGAGAGCAGTCAACGAACGCACACGCGTCCTATTGAGTGTTCATCCCTCGAATTTTCAGATGAGCGGCTTTACCGAAAAACCGAGCCTCGTGGATCTCGTCGCGCTCGGCAAAATCAAAGACCTGCCGGTGATTGAAGATCTTGGCTCCGGTTGTTTGCTTGACTTGTCGCCCGTTGGCATCGAGGAACCCACTGTTCGAAACAGCATCGACGCCGGAGTATCGCTCGTAATCTTCAGCGGCGACAAACTCCTCGGCGGTCCGCAAGCGGGGATCATCGCCGGTAAGAAAGACTTGGTCCAAAGAGTTCGCCGCCATCCGTTGTTTCGTGCGCTGCGCGTGGACAAACTCACCATCTGCGCTCTGGAAGCGACGTTAAGCGCCTACTTACGCAACGCGATCGACGAAATCCCAGCTCTCCGAATGCTTCGCACTTCCGCGACGGAACTCGCCTCCCGCGCCGACGGTTTCCTGAAAGAACTCCGTCCGCATTTGCCGTCCGCAGGAGTAAAAATCGAGCTCGTCGAGGGCGAATCGCTTGCCGGCGGGGGTTCCACTCCGACGCAAAGTCTTCGCACTCCGGTATTTCACGTTCGCAGCGATCGCTACTCCACCGCCCAACTCGAAAAGCGCCTTCGCCGTGGCGCGGTCGCTTCTGTCATCGCGCGCATCGAAAACGACCACGTTGTTGTCGACCTTCGCACGGTGTTCGAAGAACAGGAACCCGACCTGGTTTCCGCGCTCGCCGCTGCTCTGCAATGATCCAGCTCCCGAAAACAATGCTGGCATTCCGTGTGCACAACGGAACGCTGAAGCGAATTACAAGCCCAATTCCTAAATTGCGTACTGGCTGGGCGCTTGTGCGCGTGCGTCTCGCTGGGATATGCAACACCGATGTGGAAATTTTGCGCGGCTATCACGGTTTCAAAGGAATCCCTGGGCACGAGTTCGTGGGGAAAGTCGTGGAAGCCGCGGACGTCTCATCGTCCGCGAAACACGATTGGATCAACAAGCGAGTGGTTGGCGAAATCAATATCTCGTGCGCTTCGCTCGGATTTCGTAGCGTCTGTGGTTTCTGCAAACGCGGCTTACGGACGCATTGTGCGCGCCGCGCTGTGCTCGGAATCCTCGATCATAATGGAGCATTCGCCGAATATCTTTCGTTGCCGCTCGCAAATCTTCATCGACTGCCGGACAATATCAGCGATGAACAAGCCGTGTTTGTCGAACCCCTCGCAGCCGCCTGCGAAATTCTCAAACAGATCGACGTACGTCACTTTCGAAGCGCTGCCATTCTCGGTGATGGCAAGCTGGCTCAGCTAATCGCGCGCGTCTTGCGAACGAAACTTCCTCGCGTAGTCATGTATGGTAAGCACAAGGAAAAACTGAAATTGGCTCGTCAGGCAAAGATCGAGACACAGATGGTCGCCGGCGACGAGTGCGATCGCGAAAAGCTGCGCGACACGTTCGCTTTAGTCCGCTGGTATTGAAATCCACTTTTCACGGCGCCGCACCAGTCGAGACATGGCCCATCGTTGTAAAAGAATTAAGCATCATCGGTTCGCGCTGCGGCCCATTTGGGGAAGCGATCGGCCTGTTAAAGTCAGTCAGGGTCGACCCAGCGCCACTCATCACGAAAACTTTTTCACTCGGCGAAGCGCCTCAAGCAATTCAATTCGCGCGGACGCGAGGCGTCATGAAAGTTCTTCTGAAACCGTGAGCAGCGATTTTTTTACAGACGATTGATGCAGGAAGCGACGCAAGCCGCGCCAAATCCATTATCGATATTCACGACCGTCACGTTTGACGCGCAAGAATTAAGCATTCCCAACAGCGCTGCCACTCCCCCAAAACTTGCTCCATAGCCCACACTCGTCGGCACGGCAATCACAGGCACTCCCACAAGGCCACCGACCACGCTCGGCAACGCGCCTTCCATGCCAGCCACACAAATGATCACGCGCGCACTCGCCAGCTTGTCTTTGTGCTGCAGTAGTCGGTGAATCCCGGCCACACCCACGTCGTAGAGATGCTCCACGCGATTCCCCATGATGCGCGCCGTGAGCAGCGCCTCTTCCGCCACGGGAATGTCGCTCGTTCCCGCCGAGACCACCGCGATCGTTCCCTTTCCCTTGGTCTCGCCGTTCCTCTCAATCGTAATCACACCAGATAGTGGATGGAAATTCGCGTTCTTTGTCAGCCGTTTCACCGCGCCAAAGACTCTTGCGTCGGCGCGAGTAATCAAAACGTTCTGCCGCGAATCCTTTTTTCGCAGCATGGCCTTGACGATTTCCGCCACTTGCCCCGGCGTCTTCCCCTTCGCGAACACAACCTCGGCAAATCCCTGCCGAAGCGCGCGGTGATGGTCCACCTTCGCAAAATCCAAATCCTCAAACGGAAGGTGCTTCACCCGCCTCAGCGCATCGTCCGGCGAAAGTTTCTTCGCTTTCACCAATTCCAGAATGTTCAAAAGTTCTCTTGCGTCCATAAGTTCTATCGTCGTAGCAAATTCTATCACCCTCGCGCCACCGCACCCTTCTTGACTTGGCTTTCTCGCGCTGCGAAACTGGAATTCTCCGCGCAACATCATGAACGAGAACAAGGGACTAGTCGTTACTCTCGGTGTGACCGGCGCCAGCGGCGCTCTGCTCGCGCAAAAAGCCTTGCAGCTGCTGGCCGCAGATCCTCGCGTGGCAAAAATTCATTTCGTCGTGACCGAAACTGGCCAACGCCTTTTCGCCGAAGAACTCGGTATCGCCAGCGGCGACCTCAAGCAACTTCCCGCGCGAATTCTGGGCAAGCCTCACGTGAAAATCGAGGTCGTACCCAACAAAGACGTCGGTGCCTCCATCGCGTCCGGGAGCTATGAAGTAGATTCCATGCTGGTCATTCCCTGTTCGATGGGCTGTTTGTCCGCCATCGCCAGCGGCTCTTGCGACGACTTGGTCTCACGCTCCGCTGACGTCATGCTCAAGGAAGCTCGAAAACTCGTCCTCTGCATCCGAGACACGCCCTTCAGCCGCATTCATCTTGAAAATATGATGCGGGCGCAGGCTGCTGGCGCGGTCATCATGCCTGCGGTTCCTTCTTTCTATCATCAGCCAAAAACAATCGACGATCTCGTAACGCAGTACGTTTGCCGCGTGCTTGCGCAAATTGGTCTCGCCCAGGATCGGATGTACCGCTGGACCGGTTCGCATACCAAAGCGAAGAAAGCGGAGGCCTGAAGCAGCCATGGCCGGGCGCATCCGCACCGTTCTTGAAATGATCAAGTTCGAGCACTCCGTTTTTGCCTTGCCCTTCGCACTAACTGGAGCTCTCCTCGCCGCTCGCTTCACGTCGCACTGTTGGCCCACATGGCGCCAAATTCTCTGGATCGTCGTCGCCATGGTCTCTGCCCGCTCCGCCGCCATGACCATCAACCGCATCACTGACCTTCGTTACGACAAAGAAAATCCGCGCACAAGAATGCGCGCACTCCCCACCGGCGCTCTCTCCGTCGCCTTCGCCTGGATTTTCACGCTCGTCGCCATTGCTCTCTTCGTCATCGCCGCATCGCAATTGAGCCCGCTCGCGTTAAAGCTTTCTCCTGTCGCGCTTGCCATCCTCTTTTTCTATTCCTTCACAAAGCGCTTCACCAACTTCTCTCATCTCTTCCTCGGCTTCGCACTCGGCATTTCCCCTGCCGCCGCATGGATTGCCGTCACTGGTCACCTTGACCTCCGTATGCTCATTCTTTGTGCCGCGGTCACGCTCTGGGTCGGCGGCTTTGACGTGCTTTACGCATGTCAGGATGTCGACTTCGATCGATCCGCAGGTCTCTTTTCTCTTCCGAAGCGCTTCGGTATCGCCACATCACTTTGGATCGCTCGCATCATGCATGTCGGTGTCATCGCTCTGCTTGTATGGCTCGCTGCCAGCTTCGCGCTTCCCTGGCCCGCGTGGGCCGGAATCGCGGTCGTCGCGGCGCTCCTCGCCTATGAACATTCTCTTGTCAAAGCGAACGATTTGAGCAAGCTGGACGCTGCGTTTTTCACCCTGAACGGTTATATTAGTATTTCGTTCTTTTTGTTCTGGGGCGCTGCAGCCGCGCTCTGGCGAGTGTGAAATACGCAAACCTTTCGACAGATTTGAAATGAGTGAACTGACTCTGAGCGACCAACGACTGAAGCCCATCGCGGACAAAGTCCGCGCCGGCGAGCGCCTCTCTTTCGACGCGGGTGTTCAACTTTATCGCTCGCCCGACCTCCTTGCCGTCGGCTGGCTCGCTAACTACGTTCGCGAGCAAAAACACGGCAACGTCACCTACTACAACGTTAATCGCCACATCAATCCGACCAACGTCTGCGTCGCCCATTGCAAACTTTGCGCGTTCGGCCGCGATCCAAATTCTCCCGGCGCGTACACATACGCCTTAGACGAGATTTATCAGCGCGCCGACCAGGGCGTCCGCGAAGGCGCAACCGAATTTCACATCGTCGGCGGCCTCCATCCCGACTTGCCGTTCGAATATTTTCTCGAACTAATCAGCGGGCTAAAAAAGCGTCACCCGCACGTCCACCTTAAAGCTTTCACGATGGTCGAAGTTCACTACTTCGCCCGCATTGCCAAGCTGAGCATCGAAGAAACGCTGCAAAAAATGAAAGCCGCTGGAGTCGACTCTTGCCCCGGCGGCGGAGCGGAAATTTTCCATCCCCGCGTTCGTCGAATCATCTGCGACCACAAAGTCAGCGGAAATATGTGGCTAACACTCGCCCGCAAAACGCACGAAGCTGGCCTGCGCTCTAACGCAACGATGCTCTATGGCCATGTCGAAACGGAAGAAGAACGCGTCGACCATCTTGTCAAACTTCGCGAGTTGCAGGACATCACGCGCGGCTTCGTCACGTTTATTCCGCTCGCGTTTCATCCGGACAATACTCCGCTCTCGCACATCCCCAAGCCCACCGGCTACGACGATCTACGCAACATCGCCGTTTCACGCCTTCTCTTGGACAATTTCGAGCACATCAAGGCCTATTGGATCATGCTCACGCCCAGCATCGCGCAAATCGCCCTTCGCTTCGGCGCCAACGATCTCGACGGTACAGTGGTCGAAGAAAAGATCTACCACGATGCCGGTGCGAAAACTTCCGAATTCACCTCGCGCAACGAACTCGAACGCCTCATCCGCGCCGCCGGCCGCACTCCCGTCGAACGCGATACGCTCTACAACAGAATCGACCGCTCCAAACTTCCGCCACTTCCACCCGCCCCGCCACCGCCGCGGGCCTCGTCTCTCTTTCGCTCAACCTTTAGCGAATTTTGCGGACCCGGAGATTGCTACACCCTAAATCCATCGTCCTCGTTCTCGCATGGAACCCATTTTCATGTTCTCACGTCAAATTCTTGACTCATAGGGGCGAACTTCTCGTGCACACGATCCTTCTTCTCACGATTTCCACATTTTCATGACCCTTGCCTGGTACGGCCACCTGAAATACCGCAGCGAAGCGCTCTGGAAAGTCATTCTCGTTAGTTGGGGCATCGCTTTCTTCGAATATTGTTTTCAAGTGCCGGCGAATCGCATCGGTTCCTATGAATTCAACACCGCTCAGCTCAAGACCATCCAGGAAGTCATTACCCTCGCCGTCTTTTCCATAACCTACCTCGGCGAAAAACTCCGCTGGAATTACGCCGCGGGCTGCGCCTGCATCTGCCTGGCGGTATTTTTCGTCTTTCACAAATGGCAGGGAGTTCACTAAGATTTGATGTATCCATTCGAATCGCGCGCGAATCGAATCGACAGACAAATCACGCGTTATTTCAAAAGAGGAGATCTCTTATGCAACGAAAAGCTTCCGCAGTTTGGTCAGGCGACCTCAAATCCGGCAAAGGATCCATCTCTACAGACAGTGGCGTACTCAAGCAAACGCAATATTCGTTCAGCACTCGTTTCGAGAACGGCGTCGGCACCAACCCTGAAGAACTCCTCGCCGCTGCCCACGCCGGTTGTTTCACCATGGCGCTGTCCGCTCAGCTCGGCGCCGCTGGCCTGACCGCAACCAAACTCGAAACCACCGCCACCATCTCGCTCGAAAAAGTCGGCGACGGCTTCTCCATCACCAAGAGCCACCTAGACCTCGTCGCCCGGATCCCCGGCGCGGACAAAGCAAAGTTTGACACTGCAGTGAAAAACGCCGAAACCGGCTGCCCTGTCTCGAAACTCTTCAAAGCGGAAATCTCCGTTTCCGCCAAGCTTGAATCCTGAGCGCCGTTCCTGTGCGCCCGGCTTAGCGAGTACAATGCGCACATGATTCCCGCTCCCGGTGCTTTCGCGGTCGGCTTGGCCATTTTTCTTATTGTTCTTTGGGACGCGTTCGAAGCGATCATTCTGCCACGCCGCGTCACTCGCAAATTTCGTCTCACGCGCCTCTTTTTCAAGACTACTTGGGGCGCGTGGCGCACCGTCATCTGTTTGATTTCGGCGCGCAAAACGCGCGAAGCGCTCCTCGGCTTCTACGGCCCCCTCTCTCTTTTGCTTCTCGTCGCCGTATGGGCCGTCGGCCTTGTCTTTGGCTTCGGCCTCATGCAGTACGGCGCAGGCTCCGCCGTCAACGTCGCCGGGGGCCATCCCAGTTTTGCCACGGACATTTATCTCAGCGGCACCACTTTCTTCACACTCGGC
>WNFM01265161.1_pt1 | contig 12346 bp, 9 predicted proteins | sample 5400271 | NCBI WGS metagenome assembly WNFM01 (sample SAMN13153352, study PRJNA577476) | soil metagenome | isolation source: 60 cm saprolite on Douglas fir-dominated hillslope | place: USA:California | collected 2013-09-17 | reverse complement strand
GGCGACCTCGCCTACAAGAAGATCTTCCCCGCCCTCCAGGCCATGGCCAGGAGGGGCCGCGTCGACTTCCCGATCGTGGGGGTGGCGAAATCGGGCTGGACGCGCGAGCAGTTCCTCGATCGGTGCAAGGCCAGCCTCAACGAGTGCGGCGGCGGAGTGGACGCGGAGGCCTTTGCCCGTTTCAATCCCCAGCTCCGATATGTCGACGGGGACTACAACGACCCCGCGACCTTCAACCGGCTCCGGGCCGAGCTCGCGGGCTGCCAGAGACCCGCCCATTACCTCGCCATCCCCCCGAGCATGTTTCCCACCGTGGTCCAGCAGCTCGACAAGGCGGGCTGCTGCGCCAACGCCCGGGTGTCCGCCCGGGCCTTGAACAACACGCTGCACGAGGCCTTCCCCGAGGAGAACGTCTTCCGCATCGACCACTTCCTGGGCAAGGAGGCGGTCCAAAACATCCTGTACTTCCGCTTCGCCAACGCGTTCCTGGAGCCGATCTTCAACCGCCACTACGTGGAGAACGTGCAGATCACCATGGCGGAGAGCTTCGGGGTCAAGGGCCGGGGCAAGTTCTACGACGAGACCGGCGTCATCCGCGACGTGATCCAGAATCACCTGCTGCAGATCGTGAGCTACCTCGCCATGGAAGCGCCGTCCTCCACCTACCACGAGGCCATCCGCGACGAGCAGGCCAAGGTGCTGCGCACGGTCCGGCCCATGAGCACCGAGAACATGGTGCGGGGCCAGTTCCGGGGCTACCGGGACGAGCCCGGGGTGTCCAAGGAGTCCTACATGGCCACCTACGCGGCGCTCCGCCTCTACGTGGACTCCTGGCGCTGGCAGGGCGTGCCCTTCTACGTCCGGGCGGGCAAGAGCATGAAGACGACGGCGACCGAGGTCTTCATCGAGTTCCGGAACCCGCCCCCGGTGGTGTTCACGGAGCCTGCCCCCTCCATGGGCAACTACGTGCGCTTCCGCCTGAGCCCCAAGGTCGAGATAGCGCTCGGCGCGCGCGCCAAGCGTCCCGGAGAGGGCATGACCGGCCAGCCGGTGGAGCTGTCGGTCGTGGACCAGGCCCAGCAAGGGGAGGCCGGCCGCATGGGCGATTACGAGCGGCTGCTCGGCGACGCGATGATGGGCGATGCCACGCTCTTCGCCCGCCAGGACGTGGTGGAGGCGGCCTGGGCGATCGTGGACCCGGTGATCCACGGCCCGAGCCCGATGTACGACTACGAGCCGGGGACCTGGGGCCCCGCCCAGGCCGACGCGCTCGTCGCGGAAGTGGGAGGTTGGAACACACCGCAATGAAAGTCCTCGTGATCGACGTCGGCGGGACGAACGTGAAGATCAGCGTGACCGGGCTCAAGGAGCCGATCAAGATCCCCTCGGGGCCCGATATGACGGCGGCCCGGATGGCGGCCGATGTGAAGAAAGCGACCGCGGGGTGGAAGTACGACGCGGTGTCCATCGGCTACCCCGGACCCGTGGTGAACGGCAAGCCGGCGAAGGAGCCGGCCAACCTCGGCGCGGGCTGGATGCGCTTCGACTACAAGAAGGCCTTCGCCAAGCCGGTGCGGTTGATCAACGACGCCGCCATGCAGGCGCTGGGCAGCTACCAGGGCGGGCGCATGCTCTTCCTGGGCCTGGGCACCGGCCTCGGCTCCGCCTTCGTGGCCGACGGCATCGTCGATCCCCTCGAGCTCGCGCACCTGCCCTACCGCAACAACCGGACCTACGAAGACTACGTCGGCCTGCGCGGCTACAAGAAGCTGGGCCGGAAGAAGTGGCAGAAGCACGTGGAGAAGGTGGTGGAGCTGTTGCGCCACGGCCTGCAGGCCGACTACGTGATGCTGGGCGGCGGCCAGACCCATCAGCTGAAGGGCCTCCCCCCGGGAGTCCGCCTCGGCACCAACGCCCACGCGATCCTCGGGGGTATCCGGCTCTGGAGCCAGCCGACCACGCGGCAGCCGCGACGGCCTCGGTTGGCCCGCTCGCGGCGCAAGCGCAAGCCCGCGCCCCCCGCCATCCCGGGCCCCGCGGGCAACCTGCCACCGTCGGCCTCCTGACCGGTCGATGGCCACCCGCCTCTACCTCGTCCGCCACGGCGCCACCCAGCTCACCGCCGAAGACCGCTTCTCGGGAGCGGTGGGCGTCGACCTGTCGGACGAGGGCCGTCACCAGGTACGCCGCCTGGCCGATCGGCTGGCCAACGACGGGATCACGGCCGTCTACTGCAGCCCGCTCTCCAGGACCCTGGAGACGGCCGACATCCTGGCCAAGCCGCACGGCCTCACCCCCGTGCGTTGCGACGGCCTCCGCGAGATCAGCCATGGGCGTTGGGAGGGGCTGACCCGCCGCGAGGTCGAGGAACGATACCCCGACGAATACGCGTCGTGGGAGGCCGACCCCTTCACGTTCGCACCGATGGAGGGAGAGTCCGGCCTGGGAGTGCTCGCCCGGGCCCTCCCCGTGGTCCGCGAGATCGTGGTCGCCCATCCCCGCGAGTGCGTCCTCGTGGTCTCGCACAAGGCCACCCTGCGGCTGATCCTGTCCAGCCTGCTCGGCTTCGACGCTCGCGGCTATCGGGACCGCCTGGACCAGTCGCCGGCCTGCCTGAACGTCGTGGACTTCAAGGACCCGGTGCGGGCGCGCCTCATGCTGTTCAACGACGTGTCCCACTACGCCGACACGCCGCGCGCCTCGGAGAGCAACAACCTCTCGAAGTGGTGGGACACCTCGGTGACGCCGAGCCCGCGGTAAAGGGTCAGCTCCGCCAGCGCAGGGTGACCGGTCCGGCCAGGGGGTGCCTCATCGGCTGGGCGGTCCGCTGCGCCTCCAGGCACGCCTGCTTGAGCGCGAAGTACCACTTGGCCGGACGGTCCGCGTCGTCGATCAGCATCAGCCGGGGGCTGTGCTTGAGCCCTTCGGCCTGCCGCTCCATGGTTTGCTGGTCCTGGCGGACGAACATCCTGCCGAAAAAACGTCCGATCGGGAGCACGACCGGGGTTGCCCAGAGGAACAGGTTCCAGGCCGCGCGCACGTCGATCCGGCAGAGGCTCGGGGTCACGGGGGTGACGGTGGTGAGGGTCGAGAACCAGGCGGACCCGCACCGCACCACCTCGAAGCGCATGTTGGGCAGGACGAAGTCGATGGTGGTCTCGATGCGATCCCCCGGCTTCATCCCGGCGAAGCGCATCACCTTGTAGGGCGCGCTGTTCGAGGACGGGGTGTGCGCGCTCATGCGAAACCCGCCCGGGATGGGCTCGAAGTGCTTTTCCTTTTCGTGGATGCTGTCCCGGCTCCGCCACCACCACGACTGATGGACGAAGGGGCCGTGAGCCGGGTCCATGAGGCCGATGATCCCGTGATCCACGGTGCACGGCAGGTCGGCCGCGAGATGCGTCAGGACGAAGCGGTCCGAGAACGTCGGGACGCGGGGGACGGGAGGGGGCTCCGCCGGCGCGGCGCCTCCTTTGGCGTCGCCCGCGCCCTCGGGCAGGAAGACCCAGAAGAACCCGTCGGCCTCCCGGCAGGGAAAGGCCGCCGCGTGGATCCGATCGGGCTGCAGCCGTGAGTCGGCAGTGAGGGACGGGATCGCCTGGCACTGGCCGGACCGCGGGTCGAAGCGCCAGCCGTGGTAGGGGCACTCGACCTCGCGGCCGTCGAACCGCCCGTAGGAGAGGGGCATCCCACGGTGCGGGCAGGTGTCCCGCATCGCGAAGGCCTCGCCGCCGGAGGTGCGGCCGAGCACCAACGGGATGCCCAGCAGCAGGGCGGGCGCCATGTGGTTGCCCCGAACCGCGCGGCTGCGCAGCGCCGGGTACCAGAACCCGAAGAGCCATGGCGCGTCGGAGGTCGGGGTGACGGGGGCTTCTGCCGCCTGGGTCTCGAGTCCGGGGTGAGTGGGCACCTCTCCTCGCGTCCTCGGGCTCACCGAGCCTCGACCGGTGTCTCCCCGCCCCCTCTGAGATCTCGCAGGGCCTTGGCGACTCCCACGCCGCGCTTGCGCCGATCGTCGTTCCAGACGATCACGTCGTCCAGCACGCTGTAGGCGGCCGGCACCACGAACAGCGTGAGCAGGGTGGAGACGACCATTCCCCCGACGAGGGCCAGGGCCATGGGCCGCTGCAGCTCGGCCCCGGGCCCGATGGCGAGAGCCGGCGGCAAGGCGCCGGCGATGGTGGCGATGGAGGTCATGAGGATCGGCCGCAGGCGGAGGGGACAGGCCTCGAGCAACGCCTCATGGCGCTCCGCGCCCTGGGCCCGGATCTGGTTCGTGAAGTCCACGAGCAGGATCGAGTTCTTCTTGGCGATCCCCATGAGGAGGATCATGCCGAGCAGGCTGTAGACGTTCAGGCTCTGGCCGGCGATCCACAGGGCCATGAGGGCCCCGCTGATGCTGAAGGGCAGCGCGAGGAGCACCGTGAAGGGGTGCGAGAAGGCGTTGAACTGCGTGGCCAGCACCATGTACGCCACGATGAGCCCGAGCGCGAACGCGAAGCCCAGGGACTGGAACGACTCGGCGAAGGCCTGGCTGCTGCCGGAAGGGATGGCCCGGTAGCCGTCCGGAAGCACTTTGCGCGCGACGTCCAGCGACCGGTCGATCGCCTCGGCCTGGGATACCCCGGGCGCCACGTTGGCGAAGAGCGTGATCGCCCGCTCGCGGTCCTTGCGGGTGATGGTCTGCAGGGTGGGCCGCTGCTCGATCTTCACGATGTCGCCCAGGCGCACGAGGCCGCGCTGGGTCGTGCGGACGAGCAGGCGCTGGATGTCCTCCGGCCGCTGCCGCTGGGGAGCGAGCAGGCGCACCCGGATGTCGAAGCGCCGGCCCTTGTCCTTGAACTTCCCCACCCGCAGGCCTCCGATGGCGGAATTCACGGTCTCGCCGATGGTGGCCATGCTGACTCCCAGGTCGGCCGCCTTGTTGCGGTTGGGGACCACCTGCACCTCCGGCATGCCGACCTGGTAGTCGCTGTCCACGTCGGTCACGACGCCCCCCTGACGCATCTCGTCCATGATCTGCCGGGTCGAGCGGGCCAGGGTGTCCCAGTCGCGGCCGCGGATGTTGAACTCCACCGGGAAGCCGCCGCCCCGGGTGGCGCTGAACCCCCCCTGCGAGATGTCCTGCAGGTTGGCCCGGCAGCCGGGGATCGAGTTCGCGACCTGGCGCACGTCAGCCATGAATTCCAGCTGGCTGAGGCGGTGTCCCCGGGTCGGGTCGACCGGACGGTCTCCCCGGTCCTTCATGGTCACGAAGAGGATCCCGGTGTTGACTTCCCCGCCCCCGAAGCCGCCGACCGCGCCCGAGTAACGCAGCACCTCGGGGCGCTCCGCAAAGTAGGCCTCGAGCTGCCGGAACACACGATCGGTGGCGTCGAGGCTGCTCCCCACCGGAGTCTGGAACCGCAACAGGACGCGGCTCATGTCCTGGGAGGGGATGAACTCGCTGCGCAGGAAGCGGACGATGCCCAGGGAGGCCACGAAGAAGGCGACCGCGCCCAGCATGACCCATCCCCGATGGTGGAGCGCCGGCTTCAGCCAGCGAAGGTAGGTGGCGGAGAGCCGGACGAAGGCGAAGTCCACCTGCCGGCCCATCTTTCCGCGCTTGCCCACCTCGAGGAAGCGCGAGCACCGCATGGGAGCAAGGGTGAGGGCTTCCAGGAGGGAGATCAGCACCGCCACCGAGATCGTGACCCCGAACTGGAAGAAGAACTTGCCGATGATCCCCTTCATGAAGGCCACCGGGAGGAAGATGGCCACGATGGCGAAGGTGGCGGCGGCGGCCGCGAAGGTGATCTCCCGGGCCCCCACCGAAGCGGCCCGGATCTTCCCCTCCCCGTGCTCCCGGTGGCGGTAGATGTTCTCCAGCACCATGATCGCGTCGTCCACGACGATCCCCACCACCAGGGTCAGGCCGAGCACGGTGAAGGTGTTCAGGGTGAAGCCGAACATGTAGATGACGATGAACGTCACGAGGATCGAGGTAGGGATGGCCAGGAGCACGTTCACCGTGGTGGACCAGGACCCCAGGAAGAGCCAGCACACGAGCCCGGTGAGGATCGATGCCAGGATGAGGGTGAACAGGATCTCGTTGATGGCGTGCTCGACGAAGATCGTGGTGTCCCAGTTCACGACCAGGGTGAGGCCCTCGGGGAGCTGCTTGCCCATCTCCGCCGCCTTGGCGTTGATGGCACGGCCCACCGCCACCGCGTTCGCGCCGCGGAGCTTTGTGATGCCGATCCCGACCGACGGTTGGCCGAGGGTGCGTCCGATCCGCCGCCGGTCCTCGAGGCCGTCCTCGACCACGGCCACGTCCTTCAGTCGTACGGGGGCGCCTTCCTTGTAGGTGATCACGAGGTTGGCGAAGGCCTCCACGTCGATGGCCTCGCCCTCCGCCCGCACGTTCATCTCGCGCTCGGAGCCCTCGATGCGGCCCGCGGGCACCTCCAGGTGCTCCCGGGCGATGGCGTTGTTCACGTCCTGGACGGTGAGTCCCTGCATCTCCATTCGCACCGCGTCGTACCACACCCGGACGGAGCGGTCGCGGTAGCCGGTGAGCTGCACGTCCCCGACGCCGGGGACGGTCTGGAGCTGGGGCTTGATCACGTTGCGGATGTAGTCGGCGATGAAGGTGGGGGGCCGGGTGCCGGCCAGCGACAGGCGGATGATCGGCTGGTCCTCGGGGTTGGTCTTGGAGACGACCGGGGGGTCGATCCCCTTGGGCAGGCGGGCCGCCGCCTGGGCGATCTTGGTCTGGACGTCCTGCAGGGCGGCGTCGATGTTGCGGGAGAGCTCGAACTCGATGTTGATGCTGGCCGCGCCCTGGCGCGAGGTGGACGAGATCTGCTTCACGCCCTCCACCGACGTGACCACGTCCTCGATGGTGTCCACGACGTCGGTCTCCATGACCTCGGGGGACGCCCCCTCGTAGGTCACGGAGACGTTCACCAGCGGGAAGTCCACGTCGGGGTTCTGGCTGATGCCGAGACCCTGGAAGACGGACCCCGCTCCGGTGAAGCAGAGGGTGCCAAATCCGATGAGGGCGAACATCAGCACCCAGGCGAAGACGTGGTTGCGGATGGAGATGTCGGCCAGGGTGGAGCCGGTCGCGATGGTCCTGGCGTCTTCCTCGGGTGCTTCCCGTGGAACGGGGTGGTTGTCGCTCATGCTCTACTCCGCCGTCGCCCCGGGCAGGGCGGCCACCGCTTGCACGTCGATCCCGTCCCCCAGGCGATCGGAGCCCTCGATCACGACCGTCTCCTGCGGCTTGACTCCCGAGAGGATCTCCACCACTCCGGTGCCGGTGCGCAGGCCGATCTCGATGGGGCGGAGCCGGGCCTTGCCTTTCTCCACCACGTAGGTCACGAAGCCCTGCTCGCTGGCCTGTACCGCGCCCTCCGGGACGACGAGCGCGTTCTTCTTCGACTCGCCGGCCAGATTGACCTCGGCGAAGAAGCCGGGCTTGAGCACGCCGGGGTTCTTCACCCAGGCCAGCACTTCGACCTGCCGCGTGGCCGGGTCCGCGACCGAGCCAACGTGGTAGATCTGCGCCCCGAAGTCCCGCGGGCCAAGGGCCGCCACCCGGAAGGTGACGCTCCCGTTCGGCTGGGCGCGAAGCGACTCGCCTTCCGAGACCTTGAAGCGCAGGCGCAAGCGTCCCGTATCCACGAGGGTGGCGAGGATCGCGCCCTGCTTCACGTACTGCCCGGTGTCCACCGACTTGGTGTTGATCATCCCGCCGTGGGGGGGCTGGACCTCGGCCTTGCGGAAGTTCTGCTGGGCGATGCCGAGGGCGGCCTTCGCCACCTGCATCGCGGCCCCAAGCCGCTCGTTCTCGCCTTGCGAGCGGGTCATCTCTTCCGCCGCCACGAGCTGGTTTGCCGCCAGCTCCTCCCGCCGCTTCAGGTCGGCCCGGGCACGGCCCAGCTCGGCGGTGGCCTGGTCGAGGGCTGCCTTCGCACGATCGAGCTCGAGGCGGTAGCGCTCGGGGTCGATCCGGAGCAGCACCGTCTGCGGCGTCACGACGTCTCCCTCGTGGAAGCGCACGCCGGTGACCGCTCCCTCCACCTCGGCGGTGACCTGCACCATCTCCTCCGCCTCCAGCGAACCGAGGGCCTTGATCTGGTAGACGAGCTCCTGCATCACCACCGTGGCCACGCGCACCATGAGCGGCGGGCGGGCGGACTTGCCGGCCGTCGCGCCCTGGCTGCCGCTACAGCCGTTGAAGGCAAATGCCACGAGGAGGGCGCCGCCGAGCAAAAAGAGGGTCGGTTTCCCTGGATTCACGGCTATCCTCAATCAGGTTGGGCGCGCACGTGCGCAGCCGGACACCCATTCTGCGTCGGCGGCGACCGGATTCCAAGTCGTGCCGTCGTAAAATCATGTGGTCTGCCGCCGGGGGCCGAAAGCCATGCGGCAGAATGGGATGCACGTCAAGAGGTGAGCGAGATGCACGACCCGCGTGTCCCCGAGACCCTCGAAGGCTGGAGCATCCTCCACCAGATGTTCCGCCTGCGCTGGCGCGAGTGGAGAGCCCTGCCGGCCGCCTCCCGTGCCGCGACCGCCCGCGAGGCCGCCGAGATGCTCGCCGGCGCCTCCAGCACCTCCGAAGGCGCAACCGCGGCCGTGAGCCTGCTCGGCCACAAGGCCGACCTGATGCTCGTCCACTTCCGGCGGAGCTTCGAGGATCTGCAAGCGGCCCAGCTCCAGGTGGCGCGGCTTTCCCTCTCGGCGCACCTCGAAGCCAGCACCTCGTATGTCTCCATCGTCGAGCTCGGAATGTACGAGATGACCGCCCAGATACACGGCCGCCTCCGCGAGAAGGGGCTCGCGGCGGGCTCGGAGGACTTCGAGAAGGCGTTCGACCTGGAGATGGAGGAGCAGAGAAAGCGCGTAGAGGGCCGCTTGTTCACGCGGATCCCGGCGCGGCGGCACGTCTGCTTCTACCCGATGAGCAAGCGGCGCGGCGAGGACAAGAACTGGTACGCGGTGCCGGTGGAGGAGCGCGGGCGGATGATGCGCGACCACGGGATGATCGGCCGCCACTACGCGGGAGCGGTGACCCAGATCATCTCCGGCTCCATCGGCTTCGACGACTGGGAGTGGGGGGTCGACCTCTTCGCCGACGACCCGCTCGTCTTCAAGAAGCTCATCTACGAGATGCGCTTCGACGAGGCCAGCGCCTGGTACGCGGAGTTCGGCCCCTTCTACGTGGGACTGCAGTTCTCCCCGTCCGAGCTTCCGCGGTTTCTCGAGGGCGAGGTGCCGGCCTTTCACAAGCCGGCGGAAGACGCCTAGCTCCGCAGCCTCGCGGCGTCGTGGAGGTCCTGGCTGGTCACCGAGACTTCGTAGAGCGTGCCCGAGACTTTTTCCGGCGGGGTGGTGAGCGCCCGCTCGATCGCGAGGCCCAGCCCACCCTCGATCTCGCTCTCGCTGAAGGGCCGGTGGAGGGGCTCTCGACCAGGCGCGGCCTCCTGAAGCGACCGCCCGCTCAAGCGGACGCGGAAGCCCCGGTTCCGCTCGACGTCGTGCGCCTCCCAGAGCCGTCCGCCGGGCTCGCCCGCGATCGTCTCCGTGAGCTGGAGCATGATGTCGAGCTTCGGAGTCTTCAGGAACTTCGAGTCGCCCATGTGACCTTATACTCGAAGATGGGGCGAAGGGGAACACGATGAGCTTCGTTCTTCGACGGACCGCCGCGGCGGCGATTCTTGCCACCCTGGCCCTCGGCCCCGGGGCTTGCGGCAGGGGAAACGGCGACCCCACGAGCCCCCCGACCCCCACGCCCTCGCCCACTGCGGTCGCCTGCTCGATGACGCCGGTGACGGGAACGCCGGCCCTCACCTCGCAGCGCGTGGCCTCCGGCTTGCGTAGCCCGCTCGACCTGCAGTCCGTCCCCGGCGACCGCGAGCGGCTCTACGTGGTCGAGCAGGGCGGTCGCATCCAGGTCGTGCGCAACGGCCAGGTGTCGCCGACCCCTTTCCTCGACATCGCGGGCCGCATCAGCAGCGGAGGCGAGCGCGGCCTCCTCGGCCTCGCGTTCCATCCGCAGTTCGGGACGAGCCGCCGGTTCTTCGTGAACTACACGGACCCGCAGGGCGACACCCGAATCGCCGAGTTCCGCGCCACGAGCGCAGACGTTGCGGACCCTGCCAGCGAGCGCCAGCTCCTGTTCGTCGCCCAGCCCTTCCCGAACCACAACGGAGGCGGCCTCGCCTTCGGCAACGACGGGATGCTCTACATCGGTCTCGGCGACGGAGGATCGGGGGGCGACCCGCGGGGAAACGGGCAGAGCCTCGGCACGGCCCTCGGCAAAATGCTGCGGATCGACGTGGACCACGGCTCGCCGTTCGCGGTCCCTTCCGACAACCCCTTCAACGGCCGGGCGGGAGCCCTGACCACGATCTGGGCCTACGGTTTGCGCAATCCGTTCCGGTTCTCCTTCGACCGTTCCACCGGCGACCTCTACATCGGCGACGTCGGGCAGGACCGGCTGGAGGAGATCGACGTGGGCCTCGCCTCCCGGCGCGGGGGGGAGAACTACGGCTGGAACATCACCGAAGGCAACTCGTGCTATCAGCCGGCGAGCGGCTGCAACACGTCGGGGATCACCCTACCCGTGCTGGACTACCGCCACTCCGACGGCTGCTCGGTCACCGGCGGCGTCGTCTACCACGGCTGCCGCATGCCCGGCCACGCGGGGACGTACTTCTACAGCGACTACTGCTCCAGCTTCATCCGTTCGTTCCGTCTGCAGGGCGGGGCGGCGGCCGACCAGCGGGACTGGACGGCCCAGATCAACCACGGCCAGTTCTCGAGCATCGTGTCCTTCGGGACCGACCAGGAGGGCGAGGTCTACGTCGTGGACCTCGTGGGCTCGATCTACAAGATCGTCCCCGCGAGCTGAGGAGCGGATCGGCGGGGGGCCGCCCCTCACCAGTCGAAGGACACGAGCACTCCGAGGGTGGCTCCCGGAGCGGGCAGGATGCGGAGCTCGTGGGCATGGGCCTCGGGGAGCAGGTCGCTGTCCTTGTGGACGACGGTCCGGCCGACGAGGTAGCCCATGGTGGCGCCCCCCACGACATCGCTCAGCCAGTGGGCGTTCCTCTCCATCCGGCCGACCCCGATGAGGCTGGCCAACAGGTACGCCGGCACGCCAAACTTCGGGCCGTAATAGTGGTTCGCCACCGTGGCCCAGGCGAAAGCGTTCGAGGTGTGGCCCGAGGGGAACGAGAGATGATTCGACCCGTCGGGCCGCAGGCGGTGGGAGGCGTACTTGATGGCCGTGGTATAGACCGCGTTGATGAGGAAGACCTGGGCAATGTCGTAGGTCCCGTTACGGAAGCGCGGGTGGTCATGACTGAGGCGCCCGAGCCCGTAGAGGGCGCCGGCGATCGGAGTGAGGACGTAGGGCCGGCCGAGGAGGTCCGCGCCGTCCCCGAGCCATTTGGCTCGTCGCTCGGGCCCGAAGTACCGCTGGCAGTTGTCGTCGAAGAAGGCAGAGGCGCCGGTGGCGCCGGCCCCGATCAGGAACGGCGCGAGGTTGTCGCGGGAGAAGAGTCCGACGGTATTCCGGCCCAGGTTCGACAAGAAGCGGCCGTTCGTGCGCCGGCCATCCGCCGACGCCTTCCCCTCGGGCCGGGGCGGCTCGGAGGCCGTCGCCGGCCCCTGGGGCGCGTCGGACTGGGGCAAGGCGACGCACGGCGACGAGACCAGGAGGGGGAACATCGCTGCGGTCAGCCAGAGCCTTCGCATGGTCGTTTCCTTCACGGGGCGCGCATCTTCGACATGATGAGGCCGGCCGACCCGGGTGTCACGCGGGTGCCCCGGCCATCTCGCCACGCGCAACCGGTACCATGAACCATTCGAAGGGAGTCTCGCGATGAACGCAGTCCTCGGCCTCCTGCTTCTCGTATCGGTCCCGGTGACCGCGGAATTCCCGGGCGCGCAGCCGCAACTGGCCGCGGCCGGTCCCAGGGTGGGTCTCGTCTTCGGGCAGGGCCAGACGATCTACTTCGCGGGGTCCCACGACGCGGGCCGAACGTTCTCGGCGCCGGTCACCCTGGCGAGCCAGGGGCGTCTGGCGCTGGGAATGCGCCGAGGGCCGCGGGTCGCCCTCACCACGGGCGCGGTGGTCGTCACCGCGATCCTGAGGGGCGGCCGGGACGAAGGCGATCTCTTCGCCTGGCGCTCCACCGACGAGGGCCGCACCTGGTCGAAGCCCGCGCGCCTCAACCACGTCACCGCGGCGGCCCGTGAGGGCCTCCATGGAATGGCCGCGGCCGGCGACCACGTGGCCGTGACCTGGCTGGACCTGCGCGCCCCGGGCACCCGCGTGTTCGCGGCCGTC
>WNFM01246240.1_pt1 | contig 12348 bp, 14 predicted proteins | sample 5400271 | NCBI WGS metagenome assembly WNFM01 (sample SAMN13153352, study PRJNA577476) | soil metagenome | isolation source: 60 cm saprolite on Douglas fir-dominated hillslope | place: USA:California | collected 2013-09-17 | reverse complement strand
CTATATCGACCTCGACGAGCCGTTTGCGGGTCTGTTCACGCAAGGAATGGTTCTGCACCAGACCTATCAAAACAGCGCCGAGGAATGGCTTTTCCCGAAGGAGGTGACGGAAGACGATAAAGGCCGGCTCGTAGATTCCGCCGGCCAGCCCATCGCGATCGGGCGGCTCGAAAAGATGAGCAAGTCGAAGAAGAACGTCGTCGATCTCGACGACATCGTCGACACCTATGGCGCCGACACCGCGCGCCTCTATCTGATGTCCGATAGCCCGCCCGAGCGCGACCTCGAATGGACCGATGCCGGCATCGAGGGTACCTGGCGCTATGTCAACCGGCTATGGCGGCTGGTGTCCGAACCCGCCGTGCCATTGCCGGCGCCGGGCGCGGCGATCCCCACAAAGCTCTCGCCGGGGCTCGTCGAGATGCGCCGCGTCATTCACAAGACGATCGCGGCAGTGACCGACGACCTCGACAAGTTCCGCTTCAACCGAGCGGTCGCTCGCATCCGCGAGCTGACCAATGCCCTCGAAAACCTGCCGGCGCCGGAACCCGGCGCGGGCGCAGTGCTGCGCGAGGGGCTGGAGACAGCCGTGCGGCTGATCGGCCCGATGATGCCGCATCTTGCCGAAGAGATGTGGCAGACACTCGGCCACGCCGAATTGATCGCCGACACGCCCTGGCCGAAAGCCGACCCCGATCTCGCCCGCGACGAGCAGGTGACGATCGCGGTGCAGGTCAACGGGAAACTGCGCGCCACCCTCGACCTGCCGCGCGACGCCGCGGCGCGCGAGGTCGAAGAGGCGGCGCTTGCATTGCCGCAAGTCGTGCGCTTCCTGGAAGGCCGCGCCCCGAAGAAGGTGGTCGTCGTGCCCAATCGCATCGTCAGCGTCGTCGCCTAGATGGCGCACGCCTTGCCCCGGCGGCGGATCAGGCTCGGCTGGGCCCTTGCCCTGGCCGGTATGCTTCCCATAGCGCTGGCGGGGTGCGGCTGGACCCCGCTCTATGCCGATCGCGAAACCGGTCCGGCCGACGAGGAATTGCGCGCCGTGAAGGTCGCAATTCGCTGAACCCTGAGGGTCTCCCGACGCCGCAGCGCTATCTGCTGCGCACGACCCTGCAGACCGTGCGCTCGGACCTCGGCGTGCAGACAACCGGCATCGGCACCCGCGGCAAGCTCGACGTCAACGCCAGCTTCGCTCTCACCGACAGCAAGAGCGGTGCGCAGCTATTTACGAATTCCAGCCACGTTGCCGAGTCGTTCGACATCGTGGCCAACGAATACTCCGCCATCGTCGCCGAGGACGATGCCCGTACCCGCGCCGTCGAAGAGCTGCGGCGGGACATCCTGACCCGCCTGACCCTGTTTCTGCAGCGGCGGGTCGCCGAGGGCCAGCCGCCCGCGGCGCGATGAAGCTTCCGGCTGGGCGGGTTGACAGCTTTCTGCGCCGTCCCGACCCCGAGATTCGCGCCGTTCTGTTGTACGGGCCCGATGCCGGGCTGATCCGCGAGCGGGCCGAGACCGTCGCGCGCACGATCTGCCCGGACCTGCGCGACCCGTTCCGCGTCGCCGAGCTCTCCGGCGCCGTACTCGCCGCGGATCCGGCGCGGCTCGCCGACGAAGCGGCGCAGATCAGCCTGATGGGCGGCCGCCGAATCGTGCGGGTGCACGAAGCCGGCGACGCGCTAGCGCCGCTGTTCGGGCGGTTTCTGGGCGATACACCCGGGGACGCTCTGGTCGTCACCGAGGCCGGCGACCTCCCCGGCCGCTCGGCGCTGCGGCGCATCTTCGACGATTCGCCGCGGGCAGCGGCGATCGGCTGCTATCCCGATAGTGCGCGCGATCTCACGGCGGTGATCCGTGAGGCTTTCGCCGCGCATCGCATCGCCGCCGGCCGCGACGTCGTCGAATTCCTGGCCCAGCATCTCGGCGGCGACCGCCTGTTGACCCGGGCAGAGCTCGAAAAGCTGACGCTCTACGCCGGCGAGGGCGGCCGCATTGAGCTGGAGGAGGCACGCGCGGTTATCGCCGACACCGCGGCCCTGTCGCTCGAGGATGCGGTGCTCGCCGCCGCCGAGGGCGATCCCGCTGCGCTCGACCGCGCCCTTGCCCGAGTGTTCCAGGAGGGTGAGTCGCCGGTCTCCGTGATCCGCGCGCTGTTACGCCATCTGCAACGCCTGCACGCCCTCGCGGCGCGGGTGGCCGGAGGCGGGTCGGTCGAGGAGGCGATCCGCAGCGCCCGCCCGCCGATCTTCTTCAAGCAGCAGGACAGCTTTCGCCGTCAGCTCTCGCGCTGGAGCGAAGCGCGGCTGCGCGGCGCACTCGACCGTGTCGTCGAGGCGGAATTCCGCATGAAGCTGACCGGCTCGCCGGTGGAAACCCTGTGCCGCGCGGCGCTGCTCGACATCGCACGAGCGGCCCGCTGACTTTGGGACCGGCTCCGTTCGGCCAAGCTGGCGTGCGTTCCCGCCCGTCGCCCCCTAGCTCGCGGCCTCAGCCATCCCGAAACACCGCTTTGCGCTTTTCGATGAAAGCGGTCATGCCCTCGACCGCATCGGCGGTCTGGAAGGCAAGCGTAGAGAGATCGGCCTCGATCTTGAGCCCGTCATGCAGTGGCAGATCGTGCGCGCGGCGGATCGCGTCACGCGCCAGGCACAGCACCGGCAGGCTGTAGCCGGTCATCTCGCGAGCGAAGGCCTGGCCGGCCTCGAACAGATCGCCCTCGACTATCTTGTTGATGAGGCCGATGCGCTCGGCCTCGTCGGCGTCGACCGTGCGCCCGGTCAGGATCAGCTCGGTGGCGCGCGCCTCGCCGACGAGGCGCGGCAGGCGTTGCGTGCCGCCGTAGCCCGGAATGAGGCCGAGCTTGATCTCGGGAAAGCCGAGCTTGGCGGTCGGCGCGGCGAGACGGAAGGTGCAGGCGAGCGCCAGTTCGAGGCCGCCGCCGAAGGCGTAGCCGTTGATCAGCGCGATCGACGGCATCGGCAACTGGTCGAGCTTGGCCAGCACCGATTGGCCGAGCATCGCGCCGGCGCGCTGCTCAACCAGGGTTCGATCCATCAGCTCCTTGATGTCGGCGCCGGCGGAGAAGGCGCGGTCGCCCGAGCCGGTGACCAGCATCGCCCGCGCGTCGCTGTCGGCGATCGTATCGAGCAGCCGGTTCAGATCGTGCAATTGCGCGAAGCTGAGCGCGTTCAGCGCCTCCGGGCGGTCAAGCGTGATCAGCGCCAGCTCGTCGATGCGGCTCATATGTATTGCCAACTCTCAGGCCTCCTCGGCCGCCGCGACCGGCCTATTACCGCTCGACGGGTCGGCCCAGCGCACCGGCAATGGCCGGATGCGGCCGGTTCTCGCCCATTCGACCAGCTCGCGCTTCAGGATCTTGCCGCTTGCGGTCAGCGGATACGCGGTCATCGCAATGAAATACTCCGGCATGTCGTAGCGCGACAGCCCGGCTGCGTGCAGATGCACCAGCAACTCGTCGGGCTCCGCGCCGGCGCCGTCATGGAAGATCACCGACAGGCAGACCTTCTCCCCGAGCCGGTAGTCCGCCACTGGGAAAGCGGCGCAGCGCGCCACCGCCGGGTGGCGCATCGCCAAATCCTCGATCCGCGCCGGGTGGATGTTGTGGCCGCCGCGGATGATCAGGTCCTTCTTGCGACCGACGATCTCCAGATTGCCGTTCGCGTCGAACCGGCCGAGGTCGCCCGACATGAACCAGCCCGAGCGATTGAATGATTCCTCAGTCGCTTGTTGGTTGTCGAAATAGCCGAGCATCAGACAGGCGCCGCGGCCGCCAATCTCGCCGATCTCGCCGGGCGGCACTTCGCGATCGGGGTTCTCCTGATCCCACAACCGGATCTCATAGGCGTGGCAGGCCCGGCCGTACTGGTGCGAGCTGTTCTCGCTCATGCCGTAGACGTTTTGCGGGGTGACGCCGCGATCGAGAAACGCCTGCGCGACCTCGCGCGGGATCGGCGAGCCGGCCATATAGAAGACCTTGACCGCGCCGAGGCGATCGAGCCCGCGCCGCCGCATCTCGGCGAGGATGTCCATCGCATGGGTCGGCACGCCCATCACATAACTCGCACCGGTTTCCAGGACCCAGTCGAGCGGAGTCATCCAACCGTTGTTTCCATTTGGCGGCGGATCATTGACGACGAGTTCCATTCCGGCGGCCGCAGCCTGCGCCAGCGCGACCGCGGCAATGTGATGGCTCATCGGGCTGAGCGAGAGGAGGATGGTTCGCTCGTCATGGTGCCAGTCCTGGACCATCGCGCGGGCATTGGCGAGCAGCGTGTTGTCGGAATGCATGACTCCCTTCGGCATCCCGGTCGTGCCCGAGGTGAAGGCGAGGTACGTGACCTTGTCGGGGTTCGGGTCGACCGGCGGCAGGGGCCGCGCGCTGTCCGGATCGGGGAATGGCTCCGCCTTGGTCGCAGCCGTCGCCTCGCCGCGTAGGCAGACCCGGCGCAAACCCGGCAATTCAGCGACCGCGGTAAAGATGTCGGCTGTATTAGCATCGGCGCCGTAGCCCCTCTGTGCGAACAATGCCGCCGCGCGGGTGCGGGTCAGTAGCTCAACGATCTCGGCGACCGTGTAGTTGCGGTGCAAGGACGGATTGCAGACGTAGCCCTGGCGCGAGCAGGCGAGCAGCACCGCGACCGCCTCGACCGAGCTCGGCAGCCATACCGCGACCCGCTCGCCGCGCTTCAGCCCGGCGGCATCGAGATCGGCGGCGATCGCGTCGACGAGCTTCAAGAGCGCCGCCCAGGAGAGCCGCTGGGTGCCGTCGCGCAATGCGAACGTCTCTGGGCGCCGTGCCGCGTGCCGCACCAACAATGTGTACAGCGTGTCCAGCCGCCACAGCCCCGCGGCGTAATAGCGCGCCGCCGCTGCCGGGTCGTGCAGGGTCAGGAGGGTATTGGTCATTTCTCGGCTATGATTGACCGCGGAGGTGCGATTGTATACATGTGAATCGTCCGGTGGAGTGGCAAGATGAGCGTAGCAGATACGACGGTCGTAACGGCGAGGATTGATGCGGCGCTTAAGGCGAAGCTTGAAGCACTGTCCCGTGCCACCAAGCGCTCGAAGTCGTACCTCGCGGCAGAAGCCATTGCCGCGTATATCGAGCTGAACGAATGGCAGATCGCCGAGATCGAGGCCGGCATCGCCGAGTTCGATGCCGGCGAAGTGCTGTCCGAAGAAGAGGCCGAAGCACTCTATAAGCGGTTGTCGCACCCTCGGTGAGGCCGCATCGGCTCGTATATTCGCGTCGTTACTCCCACCGGCTGGAAGACATTTACGAACGGATCGCAGCCGACAGCCCTGCCGCCGCATCGCGCGTAATCCAGCGAATTCGGACAGCCGTGGAGCGCTTGCAGGAATTTCCCGCCATCGGCCGGCCGGGCCGGGTCGAAGGCACGCGCGAGCTTGTCATCGCCGGGACGCCCTACACCGTGCCTTACCGGGTTGTAGGCGATATCGTCCAGATCATCACCGTGATGCACAGTGCGCAACGATGGCCGGGCCGTTTTCCCTGAGCCATTGCGTGGGCGCCACATCCAAATACCGTGCCGCCACCTCCGGATCATGCAGGGTCAGGCGGGTATTGGTCATGCTTTCTTCTGTCCCCAACCCATGCCCTTCTGCAATCGTTCAGAGCCGACGCACCCGAGCCGGAACGCCGAAGGGACATTCGAGCGCGGCGCGGTCCCAGCCCCCGGTCTCGGCCGCGGCTGCATAGGTGGTAGACAGAAAATCCAGCAGCAAAGCGTCGGGATCCGCGGCAGCGCGAACCAGGTCGTAAGCCAGGATAAACTCACCAAATGTCGGATCGAAGCGGGCGCCCGGCGTTACCGATCGATGACGGAAACCTGCCGGTTCGGGATACGCGTAGGAGTAAAAGGCAGCATGCGGGAAGCCCTCGCTTCCGGCCCAGAACCCGGCGCTGCTGACCTCATGCGAATAGGCCTCGCGGGTGACCGCGTCGGGTAGCCCGGATACGCCGCCGGGATGAGGCGGGGCCGTCCGTCCCGAGAAACGGGTCACCGCGAGATCGAAGCTGCCCCAAAAGAAATGGACGGGGCTCGCCTTGCCGAGAAAGCCGGTACGGAAGAGCTTGAAGACCCGATCGACTTGGACGAGCGCGCGCCAGAAGCTGTGGGCCGCGCCGGCATCATAGCTTGCGTGGCCTCGGTCTTGCGAAAACCGGATTGGGTTCGGCACCTCATTCGGCATTTCATGAACGCGGACCGCAACGCCGAGGTCGCGCAGAAGATCCATTGTTCGGTGATAGAACTCGGCGACTGGTTGCGGTCGGAGCGGAAGTCTCTCTTTCTTGCCTTGGCTGGTCCGCCCGACCAGCTGGTGGTCGAGGAAATCAAACTCGAGCTCAAGAGTTTCTTTGCCGACCGGGATCGGCGATGTGCCGAGCCCGCTGGCGGTAACGTAAAGCGGGACCTGCCAGCCATGGTTCAGCCAGGGGGTCAGCGTCAGCCGGACCTTGCCGACGATCTGCGTCCAGAGCTGCAATGTCTGCGCGGTGACCGGGTCGTGCATGGGGTTCCTCCTGTCCAGGGCGAGCCCTCGGCTGCTCCGGTCCTGATGTACAAACGCCAGCAGGGTATCGGACGGGAGAGCAACCCGTAGCGCTGCCCCTCAACGACCGAACTTGTCGGGGTCGGGCTTGCGCCGCTCGGCGAAGGCGGCGCCCAGTTCCTGCGACTCCTCGCTGTCGAGATAGCCGCGCAGCAACAGGTCATGCGCCAGCCGGGCGAGGCCGGCGACCCCGCCATGCCGGGCGCTGAACGCGGTCTTGATCGCCGCCAAGGCGAAGGCGCCGCGCTCGGCGATCTCCAGCGCCATTTCGCGCGTCGCCGCCTTTAGCTGATCGTCCGGCACGACCTGGTTGATCATGCCCAGTTCCAAGGCCTCGCGCGCGGAGAGCCGCGGGTTGCGGAACCAGATTTCCTTCGCCTTCTTCTTGCCGACCAGGTCTTCCAGATACCAGGTGCCGAAGCCGGCGTCGAAGCTGCCCATCATCGGCCCGACCTGGCGGAAGACCGCGCTCTCTTTGGCGATGGTGATGTCGCACATGACTTGCAGCACGTTGCCGCCGCCGACGGCATAGCCGTTGACCGAGGCGATGACCGGCTTCTGCAGCCGCTCGATCGACTCGTACATATCGAGGGTCGGCAGCACACCTGGGTAAAGCTGCGTGTCCTCCATGCCCTCCTTGCGTCCGCCGATGCAGAAGAACTTGCCGCCGGCGCCGGTGATCACCAGCACGCGGGTGCGGGTCTCGCGCCTGATCTCGTTGATGCAGTCGCGCACCTCGTGGCACATCAAGGGCGTGAACATGTTGCCGTCATCGGGCCGGTTCAGCGTCAGGGTCCCGATCGGCCCGTCCTCCTCGTAGAGGATCGTCTCGTAGCCCATTGCCCGCGCTCCTTTCCGCCTCTCAGAGTTCGGGGGCTTGCTAAACGGTGCGCGGACCTGAGAAGGTCCGCTCCGGCCCAACGAGGGAGGCGCGGGATGATACAGGAACTGTTGCCCCAGGCGGAACGCATCGGCGCCATTCTGAAGTCGCGCGGCGAGACCATCTCGATCGCCGAATCCTCGACCGCCGGCCTCGTTTCGGCGGCACTGCTCGCGGTCGCTGGCGCCTCGGCCTATTTCATGGGCGGCGCCGTTGTCTACACGCGCGCCTCGCGCACCGAGCTCTTGCGGGTCACGGAAGAGGAGCTCGCCGCGATGGCCGGCATCACGCCGTCGACCGAGCCCTATGCGATGCTGTTCGCGCGCAAGATCAAGGAGCGGCTCGGCACCACCTGGTCATTGGGCGAGGCATCGCCGTCCTCGGTCGGGTCGAGCGCGCGATCACGGTCGAGACCGGCAAGGCCGACCGGGTCGACAACATGCGCGCCTTCTCGGTGGCGGCGCTCGACCTGCTGGAGAAATGCCTCGGTTGACGGCCCTCAAATCTCCATGAGGTCGCGGCCGACGACGATCGGCCCCGCATAGGTGCGGCGCGCCTCGGCGAGCCAGATTTCGTCGGTGACCGCGGGGTCGTCGCCCGGCACGAGGTGCGAAAGCACCAGCATCTTGACCCCGGCGGCGGTCGCAACCCGGCCGGCATCCTCCGGCGTCGTGTGGCCAAGCAGCAGGTGCTGGCGCAGATTCACGGCGCTCGGATTGCGCGCCAGCAGCCGTTCGATCGCCGGGACGTAGATCGCCTCGTGCACCAGCACATCGGCGCCGCATGCGAGTTCGATCAGCGTCTCGGAATAGGCGGTGTCGCCGGAAATCACGATTGACCGGTCGGCCGTATCGAAACGATAGGCGAAAGCCGGCTTGATCGGGCCCTCCATCACCATCCCCGGCTCTGCGAATTCGTGCGCGACGACCAGCGGCCGTGGATCGGGGCGTCCCTCGTTGGCGATGCGCACCTCGATATCGACCTGGTTCAGCGCAAAGGCGAGCCGGGTCATGCCAATGAGCGGCGGCGGCCCCCAGCTATCGACCCGGGTCTTCAGCCCCGCCGCCCAGGCGAGCAACAGCAAATTGCCGTAATCGAGCACATGGTCGGAATGATGATGGGTGACAAAGACGTGCCGCAGATCCGGCAGCTTCACCCCGGCGAGTACCAGCTTGTCGGCGACGCCGCTGCCGCAATCGATCACATAGGGGACGCCGTCGATCAGGATCACCTGCGCCGGCGCGCCGCGGAATTGCGGCGTCGGCCGCGGCCCGCCCTTGGTGCCGAGCAGGATCAGGCGAGTGGCCATGGTCTCCGGGTATCGTTGAGCCTTGCTGCTGTTAACCTAACACAAGCCGCCCGTCCGACGTTTTCGCGATGGCCAAGCCGGCGCTTGGCGGAAAGAGGTCCGGCGGCGATAGAATGCGCCGGCAGACCGGTCGGAAAACTCGGCGTCTGGGCGCCGATGGATGTGCTGACCGCGGCGGAGGGCGCCGAATTCGCGCAGCGGGTCGAAGGCTGGGGCTACGCCGCGCTGTGGCTGCCCGAAAGCCGCGGCCGCAATGTGCTGGCGCATTCCAGCTGGCTGCTCGCCAACACGAAAAACCTGATCATTGCGCCGGGGATCGCCAACATCTACGCCCGCGACCCGATGGCGATGGCGAACGGCCAGCGCGGGCTCAACGAGCAGTCGGGCGGCCGCTTTCTGCTCGGCATCGGCGTGTCGCATGTGCCGTTGGTGACTGGGTTGCGCGGCCACGAATACGGCAAGCCGGTCGCGACGATGCGGTCCTATCTGCGCGAGATGCAGCTGGCGCCCTATCTGGCCCCGGACCCGCCGGAGCGGCCGCTGACGATCCTCGCCGCGCTCGGTCCGCACATGCTGGCGCTCTCGGCCGAGCTCGCCGACGGCGCCCACCCCTACAACGTCCCGCCCGAGCACACCGCCGAGGCGCGCCGGATCCTCGGCACCGGCAAGCTCCTATGTCCCGAGGTCTGGGTGCTGCTGGAGAGCGACCCGGCGAAGGCGCGTTCGGCCGCCCGGCAAGCGCTGACGCCCTACATGCAGCTCGACAACTACGTCAACAATTGGAAGCGGCTCGGCTTTGGCGACGATCTGAATGGCGGCGGTTCCGACCGGTTTATCGACGCCAATGTGGCTTGGGGTGACGAGGCGGCGATCCGCAAGCGGATCCAGGAACATTGGGACGCCGGCGCCGACCATGTCTGCATCCAGACCATCAACCCGGACGGGTCGCGTCGGCCCGACGAAAAGCTGCTGGCGATGCTGGCCGCGGGCGCGAAATCGTCCGGCTGAGCACACGGGGCCGGGTATTGATGACATCGGCCACAGCGGCTGGCGATGCGGTTGAGACCGCGAATTAAGGAACACGGGCTGGATGTGGACGTTTCGATTCCAAGGGCCGCGCGAAGATGCGGTCCCCAAGAACCCAACCTCAGAAGGTACGAGCCAGATGAAATCCCTCGCTATGGCAACTGTTGCCGCCGCCGTCCTCGCGCTCAGCATGCCGGCCTATGCGCACACACATTGCGGGTGGCAATGGCCACAAGACGACGCCCGCGCGAATTCCGACTTCCCGAGCTTCAGCTCGACCGACTGCATGGCCGAGCAGTTGAACCAGCAGGTGCTGATGAACAACGGCGGTCTGCCGCAATAAGACCGACCCGGTGAGCCAGACGGCTCGCTAAAGCTATCGAAGACGAACCGGTCACCCGCTCCGCGGGTGACCGGTTCGTCGCTAGGCGTGCGCTCGGTCGATTGCCGCCTCGATGCCTCGCGCCACGGCGAGGAGACGATGGTCCACACCGTGCTCGCCGACCACCATCAGCCCGACCGGCGGCCCTTCTCTTTGGATCGGCAGCGTGACCGCGCAGCCGTCGAGAAAATTGATGACCGACGTATTGCGCAATATCAGCGCGTTGAGGCGCCGGTAATCCTCGTCCTTCTCGAAGGCGGCGATCGGCGGTGCGGCAATCGCCACCGTCGGCATCAGCAGCGCGTCGAAATCCACCGTCCGCGCGGCGACCCGCGCGATCAGATCGGCGCGCGCCGCTTGCAGCCGGATATACTCGACCGCACTCATTCCGGCGGCGCGCTCGATGCGCCCGCTGACGCGCGGGTCGTATTCGCCGCCGCGCCGCTCCAACAGCGGCTTGTGCCAGGCATAGGCCTCGATCGGGGCGAACCCGCCGGCGGCGTTGATTGCCGGCAGCTCGCCTAATTCGGCCAGAGGCAAATCGGTGACCCGGGCGCCGGCGCTGGACAGCATCTTGCAGACCGCGGCAAAGGCGGTCGCCACTTCGGGCGCCAGATCGTCGAGCACATAACTTTGCGGCACCCCGAGCCGCAGCCCCTCGACCGGGATCGCCACCGGGACGACCCGCGGCTGGCCGGCCATGATCGCGTCGGCGATCGCGCAGCAGGCGACGCTGTTGGCGAGCGGGCCGATCGAATCGAGCGTCGTCGACAGCGGCGTCGCGCCGTCGCGCGGAACGCGTTTCTGCGTCGGCTTGAAACCTACGATGCCGCACAGCGCCGCCGGGATGCGGACCGAGCCGCCGGTATCGGTGCCGATCGCCACAACGGCGTTCGCGTCGCCGACCGATACCGCTGCTCCCGACGATGAGCCGCCTGGGATCAGCCGGCGGTCGTGGGGATTGCCCGGGGTGCCGTAATGCGGGTTGATCCCGACCCCCGAGAAGGCGAACTCGGTCATGTTGGTGCGGCCGATCAGGACCGCGCCGGCGGCACGCAGGCGGGCGACGATCGGGGCGTCATGCTCGGCCGGCGGCGTGTCGTCGAGCGCTTTCGACCCGGCCAGGGTCTGTTCGCCGGCGACGTCGAACAGATCCTTTATCGAGACCGGCAATCCGGCGAGTGGCGAGGCGACATACCCGGCCTGGCGCAGCTTGTCTTGCGCGTCGGCCGCAGCGCGAGCGGTGTCGGCATAGACCTTGACGAAGGTGCGGGCGCCTTCACCGGCCGGATCGGCAATCCGCGCCAGCGCCGCCTCGACCAGCGCGCAGCTGGAGGTGCGCCCGGCCGCAAGGTCCGCGGCTAGACCCAAGACGGTTTGGTTGGCTGCGTTCCCGTTGCCGGCCATCGCAGGTCACCGCTGCTGCGATTTGTCGAGGACCTCTTGCGGCGTCATCGACATGACCTAATCAATTCCGTATAAGCACCGCCCCCACGAGTTTAGGACGATGGAATACGACATTCAAATCCTCCACTCCTACCTTCGGATGAGCACTTCCCCACAGGCATTAGGGAACAGTGAGCGGCGGCAAGTCGATAAGATGCGCGACTGGACACTCGCGCAGGGAGCCATATTCGACGACACGTTCCGCGACATTGCCAGCGGCTTTTACGGTGCCCATCGTCGGCATGGCTCATTAGCTCGCTTCCTGGAAGCGGTTCGAAATGGAGAACTGTCCCCGAAGGGCAGAGCACTTGGAATTGAGTCGTTCGACCGGCTCACCCGTGAGCACTCTTGGGACGCCGACACGCTTATCCACGAGATAATTGATAGCGGGATCGCCGTCGTAATTGAATCCCTCGGTTTCCTGATTCTGACCCGCGAACGGATGCTGCGGGAGCCGCATTTGCAACATCTGATTATCGCAGAGACAACCCGTGCACGTGCCGAGTCGGAACGCAAGCAAGGAATGAGCCTCGATAATCGTTCGGCCGAACATCGGGAGGCCCGAACATTGAAGCGACCAGTAACGGCCCGTTGTGTGCCTTGGCTCAGGCTGCCTCGACAGGAGGGAACGAAAGCCGAGCGGGTCCAGCAACGCGCTACCCGCTCATGGATCATCATCGAAGAACGCAAGAGCGTGGTTTTCCTAAT
>WNFM01039889.1_pt5 | contig 12350 bp, 16 predicted proteins | sample 5400271 | NCBI WGS metagenome assembly WNFM01 (sample SAMN13153352, study PRJNA577476) | soil metagenome | isolation source: 60 cm saprolite on Douglas fir-dominated hillslope | place: USA:California | collected 2013-09-17 | reverse complement strand
TGGGCCGTGAACATCCCGAAGTCCAAGGGCAACGGCACCAGCCCGGTCGGCAACATCGTGAAGAACAACATCCTCTACACCGAGCGCGTGGACAAGGGCTCGATCGACGTCTACAGCACCGCGGCGGGCGTGCTGACCAGCGACTACAACGTCGTGGTCGACCGCTTCAGCACCAACGGGGGCACGTCCGTCACGAGCACCCTCGCGCAATGGCGGACCTTCGGCTACGACACCCACTCGCTCATCTCCACCGCGACCGCCCTCTTCGTGAACCCGGCCGGCAACGACTACCGGCTCACGACGGGCTCGCCCGCCATCGACGCCGGCACCAACCTGAGCCCGGATGTCGTGGCCGACATCGTGGGGACGACGCGTCCGCAGCGGACCGCCTACGACATCGGCTGCTACGAGATGCCGTAGGGCAGCGAAGTGCCGCGCGGGAGCGGGCCCGCGCGGCACTCTCGATCCGGAGTCGCGTGGTTTCTTCCCGTCCTGCGGGTATGCTCGCCTCGGCGAGACTCTCCGACGTCTTTTTCGCGCGAGGTCGATGTGAAGGGTGGCGAGGCCGTCGCCTCCGACGTGGGCTGGCGCCCGCTCGCCGAAGGGGGCGCTCCCGGTCCGGACGAGGTCCGTATCGTTCGCCTCCTCCTGGACTCGCCTTCCGAGGCGGATCACTTCGCGATGTTGTCCGCCTCCGAGCGGGAGCGCGCCGCGCGGTTCGTGTTCGAGGTTCACCGGCGACGATTCGTCGTCGCGCGCGCTTCCCTGCGGCGTGTGCTCGGCCTGTGTCTCGGCCGCGACCCGGCGAGCCTCGCGTTCGAGCAGACGGACCGCGGGCGGCCAAGCCTCCGGCTCGCGTCCCATCCCGACTTCGACTTCAACCTCGCGCACTGCGGCGACCTGGCCCTGCTCGCGTTTTCGAACCGAAGGGTAGGCGTCGATGTCGAGCGGCTCCGGGAGATGCCGAACGCGCTCGCCATCGCCCGGCGCTTCTTTTCACCGCGAGAAATCGCGGCCCTGAGGCGGCTCGCGGAAGACGCGCGGCGGGACGGCTTCTTCAACGCCTGGACGCGGAAGGAGGCGCTGATCAAGGCCGTCGGAGCCGGCCTGGCCGCTCTGGAGGAGACGGAAGTGAGCCTTGCTCCGGACGAGATCCCGGCCGTCCTGAGTGCTCCCGGGGGCGCGGAGGGGTGGCAGGTGTTCCATCTCGAGCCGTCCCCGGGTTTCGTCGGCGCGGTGGCGGTGCACACCGCGCCACCGCCCGTCCGGCTCACCACGTGGTGCTGGCCGTGAGTTCAGTCCTTGCGGGCGGCGGCCGACACCTTCGACTCCAGAGCGGCGATCGCCTGCATGGCTCGAGCCTGTAACACCGGACTGGGGCTGTCCAGATACCCATACAAGGTGTCGAGGTCCTCGTTCCCACCGGCCTTGGCCACCAACAGCAGTGCCTGCCCGCGCACCGCATCCGACCATGTCTCGTCGGCGGCGGCCGCGCGCGCGAACGGAAGGAGATCGCGGTCCTGACTCGGATCCATCTGCAGGAACGTTTGCAGGATGAATGCGGGGAGGCCGGCGTTGCCCGTCGCGCTTCGAGTCGCGGTCTCGACGCGACTCGAAATCTCCTGTAGCTCCGCGCGGGTGGATTGGAGACGGTCCAGGTCCGCGCTCGAGGCCGCGGGGCCCTGCGTCTCGAGCTCGCGCTTGAAGCCATCGAAGTCCGCCGAGAAATAGCGTTCATAGAGCGTGCCGGCGGGAGCGGTCGCGCTCCTGCGCGCGTTGGGGCTCACCTGGTCGAAACGCCGAAGGAGCTTGACTCGCGCCTCCCCTCCATGGGAAGCGAGCGCCTCGGAGAGGGCCTGATACTCGGCGCCGCCCCCGCGCGCGTCGGGGTCTTCGTCGAGGATGCGCAGGAGCTGGTCGAGGCCGTCACCTGATCGCAAGGCCTGCAGGGCGCGGATCCCCTGAACCTTCGCGGCCGGACTCTGGGCATGCAGCACGGCGTTGCCGAGCTTCTCGGTGCGCGCGATTGCGGGCCGGGCCAACCGGAGGCGGATCGCCATCGACATCGGAGTCTGGTGGCCCGGAAGCTGGATCAGGTTGGCGGCGGCAAGAGTCGCGATCGGGATCACCAGGCCGCCGAGGACGAACTTCACGAACCGGGAGCGCGAATCGGCCCGATTGAAGAATTGCCCGCGCCCCCTTCGCGCGCGCCCCGCCAGCGTGAACGCATCGAGGCGGATGCTGATCACCAGGCTGATGACGACAAGCAGCACGCCGAAAGCGCCCAGGCCGACGGAGGTCTGGAGGTTCCAATGCTGCGTGTAACCCGCCAGCACGAGCAACAAGGCGGACGTCAGCGCGACGGGCAGGAAGAGCTCGATGAGCAGACCGCTCAACCCGAGCCTGCGATCGACCGGGGTCGCGGATTGCGGCGGCGAGCCTTCTTCGGAAGTTGGTTCGGGGATCGCGGCGTCCTTTCTGCGTCGATGATATCAGGGGCGGGATCCTGGCCGGTCTACTGGCCGTCGGGGCTGATGGTCAGGTTCCGGAAATGCGCGATGGTCCCGATGTCCAGCCAAAGGGCGACCGCGCCCTTGCCGCTCGCCCCGGACTTGACGTCGTTGACGATCAGCGTGGGCTGTGGGTTGCCGTTGACGTAGAGGCGCGCCCGCTCGCTACGCACCTCGATCCGCACCTTCGTCCATTCGCCGGGCACGAGATCGACATACGCCTCGTACCGGGACGGCGTCTCCTTGCGCAGGCGGAACCAGGGCCAGTCGGGATGGGCGATGTACTGGGCGGAATGATTGCGGCGCTCCTGGTCCTCCGCGCGGCCGTTGGTGGGACGCAGGTAGAACGCGTCGTAGGTCTTTCCGTCGTCCTGCAGCCGGAAGGCGATGCCGACGAATCCGCGGGCTCCCTCGGGCGCGTCGGGCGCGGGAACACCCGCGATCTCGGCTTCGATCGTGCCGCTCGAGAACGTGACGCCCTCGATTCGCGCCAGCGTCTCCACGGCGCCCTGACCCGGCACCGCGGCCAGCCTCAGTCCCTTCTTGCCCTGGAGGGTGGCCGGCTCGGCGGTCACGTTGACGAGGCGGAGTCCCTGCGCAGACTCGAGCGGGTACGCCCTGGGTTGCGCCGCCGCCGCGAGCGGCAGGGACACGATGCCGGCGGCGGCGAGCGAAAGAAGTCTAGTCATCCTTCATTCTCCTCGAAGCAACTGCGCCGGATCGATCTCCAGCACCCGCCGCGCGGGGACGTAGCAGGCGGCGAGGGTGACGGCGGCCAGGCCGGCCGCCGCCGCCCCGAGCGTGAGCGGATCGGAAGGCGAGACGCCGACCAGCGCACCACGGATCAGGCGTCCGGCCGCGTAGATCCCCGGGATCCCGATCAGCACGCCGAGGCCCACCAGCAACGCGCCCTCGCCGACCACGAGCCGCAGGACGCCGTGGTGATCGGCGCCGAGGGCGAGCCTCACCGCCAGCTCGTGCCGGCGGCGCATCACCGACCCCGAGACCACGCCGAACAGCCCCATGGCGGCGAGGAGCAGCGCACCGACGGCGAAGGCCGTGATCAGGGCCGCGCTCGTGCGCTGCGGGCGCAGGGAGTTGGCGACGATCTCGCTCATCGTCCGCGGGTCCCCCACCGCCACCCGCGGATCGAGCCGGTGTACGGCCGCCTGCACTTCGGGAAGGAGCGCCTGCGGCGCGCGCGTGGTGCGGATCACGTACAGGAGCGGCCGCACGCCCCAGTCCTCCGCGCGCACGTAGACCTGCGGGCGGCCGTCCTGGTGGAGATCGTACAGGCGGGCCTGCTGGACGACGCCGACGACCGTCATGGTGCCGTCGCCGGTCGCGGGCGAGCCGCCGTACGAGATCCGGGCGCCGATGGGATCGGCGCCCGCGAAGAAGCGAGCGGCGATGGCGCGGTCGATCAGCGCTTCACGCACGCCCTCCGGGCGCGACTCTCCGAACGAGCGGCCGGCGAGCAGCCGCATGCCCATGACCTCCACGTAACCCGCGCGGGCGGCGATCATGTCCGCGAGCAGCGTGTCGCGGTCGGCCTCTCCGGTGTTGCCGGGCGCGCCCGGGAACGTCATCGACGTCTGGACGGCGGCGGAGGTCAGGGGCAGGGTCACGGCCGCGGACGCGCCGGTCACGCCGGGCAGGCCCGCCAGCGTGCGCTGGAGGCGGTCCTGGAACGCGATCGCGTCGCTGGTGGTGGGGAAAAACTCGGGCGGCGTGCGCACGCGGACGCTCAGCAGGCCTTCCGGCCGGAACCCCGGGTCCGCGCGCAGCAGCCGCTCGAGGCCGCGCACCACCAGCGCGCCGCACGCGAGCAGGACGACGGAGAGCGCCACCTGGGCGACGACGAGGCCGCGCCGCAGCCGGCCGTGTCCGCCGCCGCCGCGGACGGCGCTGCTCGCGAGGAGCGAGGACAGCGAGGCACGGGCCGCCCACGTCGCGGGGACGGCCGCGGCCAGGAGGCCGAGCAGCGCGCCGAGGCCGGCCATGGCCGCGGCGAGCCGCGCGTCGATCGCGATGGTCTCGCGACGCGGCAGGTCGAGGGGGGCGAGAGCGACGAGGGCGCGCGTCCCCCAGATCGCGGCGAGCGTCCCCAGCGCGCCGCCCAGCATTCCGAGGGCGCCGCCCTCGAGCAAGCTCGCCCGCACGATGGCGACGCCGTCGGCCCCGAGGGCGCGGGACACCGCGACCTCGTGCTCGCGCTCGGCCGCGCGCGCGAGCAGCACCGAGGCGAGGTTCACCGTCAGCATGACGAAGAGGACGAGGCCGGCGGCGGCGAGGAGGAGCAGGGCGGGGCGGAGCCGCGCGACGAGGTCGGACTTGAGCCCGACCGGATAGAGCCTCAGCCCGCGGCCCTTGAAGTCGCGCACGTCGATGGCGCGGCCGACCGCGTCCACGGCCGCGGCCACGGCCTCGGGCGATGTGCCGTGGCGCGCGCGGATCAGGCCCGAGCAGAAGGTCCGCGGGGCCGGCAGGTCGCGGAGATCGACGTCGAAGGTGGTGTACGCATCGACGTGCTGCGGACCGGCGAGGGCGTCGTGGCGCACGAAGCTGAAGCCCGGGGAGAGGACGCCGATGACCTTGTAGGACCGCCCGTTCAGCCGCACGTCCGCGCCGACCATGGCCGTGTCCGCCCCCAACCGGTTCCACAGCTCGTGGCTCAGCACGATGACGTTCGGCCGGTTGGGTCCCGCTTCGTCCCGCGCGAAGGTGCGCCCGAGCGCGGGCGCCACCCCGAGCAGCTCGAACAGGGCGGGCGACGTCACCGTCACCGCGATCTCCATGGGCGCGGTGTCCTCGCGGAGGGAGAAGACGCCGCCGAGGAACGGCTGGAGACCGACGGCATCCTCGACCACGTCCGTCCGCTTCTGCAGCTCGACGATGTCCGCTCCGCCCGGCGCGCCGCGCTTGAGGTCGGCGATCCGTCCATAGTCGCGCCACACGTAGTAGAGGTCCTCTGGGTTCCGGTACGGCATGGGATCGACGAGGATCTTCTGCACGACCGTGAACACGACGGCGAACATCCCGAGGCCGATGGTCAGCGTGGCCACGGTGGCGGCGACGAAGGCGGGCGCACGGGCCAGACGACGCCTCACGAGTTCGGCGTCCCGGCCCCAATCGCCGGCGCGCCGCCACGAGGCCGCGGGCCACAGCCGCTCGCCGGGCCCGTTGCGGAGCGAGTCCACGAGCGCGCGCAGACACACCGCGAAGAGCCGGACGCGGCCGCCCCTGGCCAGCGCCTCCCGCGCCCGATCGCAGTACGTCTCGACGAGCGCGTCTCCCATCTCGTCGCGGAAGTCCGGCGGGTAGAGGCGGAGCAGGAGGCGGAACCAGCGCTCCGAGAGAGCGGCCCGGCGACCGCCGCTCACTTCGTCTCCTTCACGAGCAGCCCGCCCGCCCGCGCGGCCCGCGTCAGCAGCTGCAGCCGTCGCGCCTCCGCGCGAGCCGCCCGGCGTCCGGCCTCGGTGACGCGGTAATAGTTGCGACGCTCATCCGCGGCGTCGGGCGCGGGCCGCCGCGCGGCCGCCTCGATCAGCCCGTTCTCCACCATGCGCGCGAGCGCGCGGTACATCGTGCCCACGTCGGGCACCGAGGTCTCTCCGCGTGCCTCGATGTCCTGGATGATGCCGTAGCCATGCCGCTCCCCGCCCAGGAGGCTGAGCAGGACGTGGAACTCCACGGGCCGTACGGTGGCCTGCGGGTCCTCGTGGCGGCGGCGTCTGTCCATCTCCGTAGACCTCCTCGATCGGTCGCTGTACCTGTGTACTACATATATGCGGCGCGCATGGTCATTCTGTCAAGACCAGACCGCGTGAATCCCGATCGGCGTCCAAGAGCGTGGAGCCTTCGGCCTTGGCGCGGCCTTTCCACGGCCGCGATTCGAGGATATCGTTCGGCACGCGCGCGCATTCGCCGGAGGACGCCGCATGACGAATCTGACTCTGTGGTGGATTGCCTTGATCGCCTCGATTATCGGCGTCGTGGTCGTTGCCGTGCTCCTCGGTCTCGTCGTCGCTGCGGCAAGGAGCGTCGATCGCCACTCCGCCGCCATCCGGGCGGCCGGAGAGCAGATCGCGGGCAACACCGCGGCGATTCGGATGCTCGAGCAAGCGAACGACAAGCTGCGCGAGATTCGAGCCAGCCTCGAGCATCTCGAGCACGCCGCGCGCAGCCTGGACGGCACGATCGCGGCGCTCGGCCGCGAAGAGTCATAGCCTGGCCATCCTGACCTGGCTGTCGCTGGCTTACGCGGCGATTCTCGTGCTCGGCCTGGCCGTCGTGCTCGTCACGGTACTGGGCCTGATGTGGAAGATCGGTGCCGCGCTCCGCCACGTGCACCGGACACGCTCCAGCATCGCCGCCTACACGGCGCCGCTCGATGGTCAGATCCGCGCCGTCACCGAGGGCGCGGCGTCGGCGGCCGCGAGTCTCACGACCGCGGTCGCCGCCATCCATCGAGCGCAGGCGGCGGCGAACAAGGTGGAGTAGATGCAGGCCGGCATTCTCGTCATCTGGGCGATCGGGCTCGCGGGCGCGCTGGTGCCGACGATCGTCATCCTCAAGTTGAGCCGTCTCGTGATCTCCACGCTCCGGGACCTCCTCTCGCTTTCGCGAGCCATCGGCGTCGCCGCGGAAGGAATCGACAAACACGCCTCAGCCGTGCCGACGTTGCCGGATCTCCGTCCCGCAGCACGGCAGCTCGCGGATGTCGCGTCGGCCGCGGGGCAGTCGCTGCAGTCGATCGGCCGGCAGCTCGAAGAGCGGCCAGGAACACGCTGATGCCGCTGCTCCTCACCGTCCTCTCGGTGCTCGCGCTGTGGAGTCTCCTGGCGGTCCTCGTGTTCGGTCTGTGGCTGATGCGCAACGTGCTCGAGAGCGTGCGGCGGCGTCTCGAGCAGGTCGTCATCGTCGTGCGCACGGTTGAAACGCAAACCGAACCCCTGGGCGCGCTGGCCGCCGAGTTCGCGCAGGAGCTGACGTCCACCGTGGGCGAGCTGGCGCCGCTCGGACGGGCGCTCGACGGCATCGCTCGCGGGCTGACTGCGCTGCGCCAGAGCAGCGACGGAAGGTGACGTCTACTCCAGGTGAGGATACCCTCTTCTTCACCTTCTCACGCCGAGGCGCTCAAGGACTCCAGCCGCTCGAGGGTGTCGGGGTACTTCCGCACAAGCCAGATGAGGGCGGCGGCCTGTTCGTTAGGTTTGCTACGACCCTGCTCCCAACGCTCCAGGGTCCTAGGATTAACGCCAAGCTTGAAGGCAAACACTCTTCGAGACATGTGGAGTGCCTCACGAGTCTCGCGGACGACGTCTGGTTCGAGCGTTGGGAGCACGATCGGCTCGACCGGATGCGTCCGTAGAGTGAGGCGGCCCTCGCGATGCTCGCGCATCGCCTCAATGCCGGACATGAGCTCGCGAAAAACGCTCCGCTTCTTTGCTCTCTTGTTGGTCTTCGCCATCGACTACGTCCTCCTCGAGGGTCGACGCCGCACTCGCTGCCGCTTCTCTTCCTCGATCGCCGCCTTTAGAGCCCGCTTCTCCTTCAAGGTCAGGTCCGCCGCCTCGTTCTTGCCGTACATTGTCAGGAACCAGATCTGACGGTCATGCTCGAAGTAGAAGTAGATGAGCCTGAGGCCTCCTCGCCTTCCCTTGCCTCGCCTCGGGTCCGCCCACCGCACCTTGCGGAAGCCGCCCGTGCCCTGGATGACGTCCCCTGCTTCTGGGTCCCTCGCAAGATGAAGCTGCAGCTCCCGGTACTCGTCATCGCTCAAATAGTCGGACAGGAGCCGCGTGAACAACGGCGCCTCGAGGAACTCCACGCGCGATTGATCATACGCAAGTTGCGTATGCTCGTCAAACCGGGAGGGATGCGCCGGACCGACAGTTGAACGTTCGAGAGTCGCCGCGGGTTGGTGCTGGTGGTGGGATTCGGACCCACACTGTGCCGATTTTAAGTCGGCTGCCTCTGCCAATTGGGCTACACCAGCGATTGCGGACGGCTCCTTATATTCGCCCAATTGCAGCGGACGAAGCGAGCAGTACGAGCGGCGCTTCGCCGCTGAATTGGGCGACAAAGAGTGGCCGGATGGGCCCTACGGATTAGGGGATCGTAAGACGTCGAGCATCAACGCATGCAGCGCCGGGTTCGCCGCCACCACCTGGTCGGCGGTGAGCGCGATCGGCGAGCCGTCGAATCGGGTGATGACGCCACCGGCTTCCGTGATGAGCAGCCCGCCGGCCATCACGTCCCAGGGATGGAGGCGCTCCTCCCAGAAGCCGTCCGCGCGACCCGCGGCCACGTACGACAGGTCCAGGGCCGCCGCCCCGTCGCGGCGGATCGCGCGGGCCACGCCCATGAACTTGTTGAACAGCCGCAGCGCGCTGGTCAGGTCCAGGCGCATGTCGTAGGGGAATCCCGTCGTGAGGAGGCTGCGCAGGAGCTCGCTCCGGTCGCTGACGCGCAGCCGCCGCCCGTTGAGGTGGGCGCCGCCGCCGCGCTCGGCCGTGAACAGCTCCTCCTTGATGCAGTCGTAGACCGCGCCCGCGACGGGGACGCCGTCGAGAGTGAGCGCCACCGAGCAGCAGAAAAACGGATACCCGTGCGCGTAGTTGGTGGTGCCGTCGAGGGGATCCACGAACCAGACGTAGCGCGAGCCGGTTTGAGCGAGGTGCGTCTCCTCCGTCACGATGTCGTGCTCGGGGAACCGCGCGCGCAGGAGGGCCACGACCGCCGCTTCGCACGCACGGTCGACTTCGGTGACGAGATCGATCTCGCCCTTGTACTGCACCTCGAGGTCCTTGGACCCGTAGCGCTCCTTCTGGATCGCTCCGGCCATGAGGACGGCCTCGGCGGCCACCGCGGCCGCGCTCGTGCTCGACACCTTGCTCCTCCGAAACGTGCGATTGTAGGATGCGGTCGCGCATGCCACCAAACGCGGCCCTGCCGCCCCGCGGGACCGCCCTGCTCCTGGCCCTCGTGGGCGCGCTCCTCCTCTTCCGCCTCGGCGACGCGCCCCTCATCGGTCCCGACGAGCCGCGTTATGCGCGCGTGGCCGTCGAGATGCACCGGCGCGGCGACTGGGTGCTCCCGACCTTGCAGGGCCAGCCGTGGCTGGAGAAGCCGCCGCTCTACTACTGGACGGCGGGCGGCGCGTTCTCACTCCTCGGAGAGACGGAGACGGCGGCCCGGCTCCCCTCCGTCTTCGCCGCGCTCCTGATGACGGGACTGACAGCGCTGGTCGGGGCGCGCCTCTACGGAAGCGCGGCCGGGCTGCACGCCGGCTTCATCGCCGGCACCTCTCTGCTCACCTTCGCCTACGGCCGCGCCGCCTCCATGGACATGATGCTGGCGGCCACGGTGTCGGCCGCGGTCGGCCTTCTCGGTCTGCGCCTTCTCGGCGTCGCGGGACGGATGGCGGTGATGGCGGCGGGCGTGTGCGCGGGGCTCGCGCTGCTCGCGAAGGGGCCCCTGGGAGTGCTCCTCCCGGCGCTGGTCGTCCTCGCCTACCTCGCGGCCGCCCGCGCCCGGGTGGAGGCCTGGCGGCGCATCGCGAGCCGATTGCCCCTCGGCGTCCTGGCCATGGTCGCAATCGCCGGCCCCTGGTACGCCGCGATCCTGGCCGTGCAGGGCCGTGCGTTCGTCGACGTCTTCCTTCTCAACCACAACGTCGCGCGATTCACGTCGACCGTCCACAACCATCCCGGCCCCTACTTCTATTACGTGCCCGTCCTCCTGGCCGGGCTCTTCATGTGGTCGGGCCTGGCCCTGCCCGGCCTGGCCGCGCTGCGGCCGCGCGTGCCCGCGGACCTGTTCGTCCTGTGCTGGCTGGGCGCGCCCCTCGCGTTCTTCTCGGTGGCCGGATCGAAGCTGCCCGGCTACATCCTGCCGTGCATCCCTCCGCTGGCCATCGCCGCCGGACGTGCCGCCGACCGCCTCGTCCAGGCCGCGCGGCCGGGCGGGGCCGCGCGCGTCACCGGCCTCGTGACCGTCGCCCTAAGCGCGGTGGGCGCGGCCGCTCCCCTCGTCCTGCGCCAGATGCGCGAGCCGCTGTGGACGGTCGTCGTGCCCCCGGCGATGTGGGCGCTCGTCGCTTCCCTCGCCGTATCGCGAAGGCTGGCCGTCGACGCCGCCGGGGGTCTGCGGATCCTGCGCGTCGGCGCGGCCGGACTCCTCCTGCTCCTCACCAGCGCGGCTCCGCCCCTCATGGCGCGCCGGGAGTCGGGGCGCGAGCTTTTCCGACACGCCGGAGGGCAGGAAGTGCTGGCCTGGCACGCCTGGCGCACCGCGTGGATGGCGGGCTATTTCTACAACGACGGCAAGGTGCGCGAGGTGGCGACACTCGCGGACATCACGGCGGCCGCGGCGGAGGGCCCGGTGCTCGTGCTGTGTGGGCCCGCGGAGCTGCGGATCCTGAGCCACCTGCCCGGCTACGCCGCCAGCGTCGTCGCCGAGGGTCCGCGCGAGCAGACGCTGGTGCGGATCAGGCCTTCTTCTTGAGCATGCGGACGACCGTTCCTCCGCGCGCGGGGAACGAATACGAGACTTCGTCCATGAAGTTCCGCATGAAGAAGATGCCGCGGCCGTAGGACTTGAGCAGGTTCTCTTCCGCGATCGGATTGGGCACCGATTCCAGGTCGAAGCCGAGGCCCTGGTCCTGCACCTTGACCTCCAGGGCGGCGGGATGGATGGTGAAGACCACGGCGACGCGCTTGCTCTCGTCGTGCTGGTTGCCGTGCTTGATCGCGTTCACCACCGACTCGCGCACGGCCACGCTCACGTTGTACGCGGCGTCCTCGTCGAACCCCAGCATCCCGGTGATGTGCGCGAGGATGGTCTGGACCATCTCGAGCATCTCGAAGCGGCTGGCGATGTCGAGCTTCACCGTGCGACTCTGGGAGGTCTTTCGGCTCGCACCGATTGGTGTCACGGGAGCGGCACCGTAGCATGGCACCAGAGGTCGGTCAACACACGGCAGGCCCGATACTTGCGACGGGAGGTGGTACGATCGTCCGCCTCCGTCAACGCCCCATGCGGATCACCCAGACACGACATTTCCGTGGCCGGTTCACCCTCCCCGGAGACAAATCCCTCTCCCACCGCCTGGCCATCCTGGGCGCGCTCGCCCATGGCGAGAGCCGCCTGACCAATTTCTCGACGGCGGACGATTGCGCGGCGACGCTGCGATGCCTGGAAGCGCTCGGCGTCGAGGCGCGGCACCAGGATCGCTCGGTCGTGGTCGTCGGCCGCGGGCCGGAGAGCCTGCGGGCGTCGGCCGCCCCGCTCGATGCCGCGAACTCGGGATCGACGCTGCGCATGCTGGCGGGGGTGGTGGCGGCGCGGCCGTTCCGGACCGTGCTCACCGGCGACGCTTCCCTGCGCCGGCGGCCCGTCGAACGGGTGGCCGAGCCGCTCCGGATGATGGGGGCCCGCCTCTCCTCGTCCGAGGGCCGGCCGCCGCTCGTGATCGAAGGCGGTCCGCTGAAGGCCATGACGTGGGCCATGACCACGCCCAGCGCCCAGGTGAAATCCGCGGTGCTGCTGGCCGCGCTCCAGGCGGAAGGCCGCACCACCGTCGTGGAGCCCGCGACCACCCGCGACCACACCGAGCGCCTCCTGCCCGCGTTCGGCGTGCCCGTCGAAGTCAAGGGCGCCGCCGTCTCCGTCCAGGGCGGGGCCACCCTCCACCCCGTCGCTTTCGACGTGCCGGGCGACGTCTCGAGCGCGGCGTTCCTCGTCGTGGCGGGCCTGATCGTGCCCGATGCCTTCGTTCACATCGAGAACGTCCTCCTCAATCCCCGGCGCACCGCTTTCCTCGACGTGCTGCGG
>WNFM01038755.1_pt3 | contig 12352 bp, 11 predicted proteins | sample 5400271 | NCBI WGS metagenome assembly WNFM01 (sample SAMN13153352, study PRJNA577476) | soil metagenome | isolation source: 60 cm saprolite on Douglas fir-dominated hillslope | place: USA:California | collected 2013-09-17 | reverse complement strand
GACAGATCGATCTCACCAAGCAGCAGCACCAGAACGACCCCGATTCCAAGTGTCCCCACCACCCCCGATTGCAACACGAGGTTGGACAAATTGCGAGGCGTAAGAAAGTTCCCGTTCAGGCTCTGAAAGAGCAACCAGGTGAGAATCAGGCCAAAGACGACCGGCCACGGTTCCCATTCGCCACTCCTGGCCCGATTGAGAACCTTGTCCCAGAGGGATATGGGGAACGAAACCACTTCGTGCGAGGCGGAATCTTCCACTTTTGGGAGCAACTTCCTCATAAAATGCCCTCCACTGATTCTATTCCTCCCGAGGTAATAGCGGCGACGACTTGATCGGGCGTCGCCTGGCTCGCGGTGAAGGTAGCAACGCGCCGTCCCAGGCGCAGGACAACGATGCGATCCGCGACTTGAAAGACGTCGGTCAGGTTATGCGAGATAAGCACGACCGAGAGACCCGTTGCACGAAGCCGCATGATGAGCCGCTGGACCATCGCCGTCTGCTCGACACCGAGCGCCGCGGTGGGTTCATCGAGCAAGACCACCTTTGATCCCCACAACACTGCCCGGCTGACCGCCACCGATTGCCGCTGCCCTCCTGAGAGCTGTTTGACAGGACGGCGCAATGATGGGAGTCGGACCGATAGACTACTGAGCACCTCCCGGGCTCGTCGTTCCATGTCATCCTCCTGTGTCCAGCGCAGCGCGATGGGAAGCCGTCGCGGCCCCAATTCTCGGCCCAGGAAGAGATTAGCGACCACATCCAGATTATCGCACAGTGCCAGGTCCTGGTAAACGGTGGCTATTCCCAGCGCGCCAGCCGCCTCAGGTGATGAGAACACGACCTCGCGTCCTTCGAAGGTGATAGCCCCACTATCCGCACGGTACACCCCGGCGATGATTTTCGCCAGCGTGGATTTGCCTGCACCATTGTCACCAACCAGGGCAACGACCTCACCGGGATACACCTCAAAATCGACCCGGTCGAGCGCGGTCACCGCGCCGAATCGTTTGCTCATCCCCCTCAGGGCCAGCCGCGGCTGACCTTGAGGGAACAGAGAATCGTACATATTCATGGGCACTGCGCGGCGGCGGGCCCAACGCAGACCCTCGCCCTCGTCGTAAATCCATCTGGGATGACCGTCGAGAAGATATTCTGTTTCGTGACCACGACCGGCGTGAGCAGTACCGAGGGAACATCCATGGCACCATTGTTGACCTTCGTAGTCGTCAGGCTGTTGGCCGCGGATCGATCCCCTTTCGCCAGGTCGACCGCGATCTTGGCGGTAGCGGTCGCCTCCTGTTTGATGGCCTTATAGACGGTCATCGTTTGATCGCCCACCAGGATCCGTTGCAAGCCGACATCGCTTGCATCCTGGCCGGTGACGATCACCTTCCCGTTCAGTTTCTGCTCGGTCAGGGCCGCGATGACGCCCCCTGCCATCCCGTCATTAGCGACGAGCACGCCATCGACCTTGTTTTTGAGTTTGGTCAAGGCCTGTTCCATGGCGGTCTGCGCTTTCGACGGATCAAATTGCGCGATATCGGCCTCGAAGCTGCGCTTCAGTCTGCCGCTGGCAAAGGCAGGATCGAGGATCTTGTGCGCTCCGGCTTTGAATTCCCGGCCAGGGTCAATATCCTGGGAACCATTGATCATCACGATCGTCCCCCCGGGCTTGACGTGATCGAGCAGAAACTGGCCTTGCATCTCCCCAACCGTCTCGTTAGGGAAGGAGATGTAATAATCAATCGGCGCGCCGGTCAGCAGACCATCGTAAGAGACGACCGGAACGTGCTGGGGACTGGCTTTCGCAACCACCGCAACTCCGGTGGCCGAGTCCAGGGGGCTGATGACGATCACATTGGCACCATTGGTCAACGCTGCTTCCGTCTGCGCCAACTGCGTTGCGGATGATCCTTGCGCATTATTCGCGATGACCTGAATCGCGGGATCGAGGGCTTTGACCGCCTGGATGAACAGCGGCTTATCCTGCTTTTCGAAACGATCGGCGCAGGTAGAGCAGGGCATCAGGAACGCTATCTTGAGAGGACTGACCGCAGTGGAAGAGCCACCATTGCTACTCGCGGAGCCACAGGCCGCCAGGACCGCTGCCAACACCAGGGCTGCACCTAGCAGGAGAAAACGAAATATCGTAGAGACTCGCATCGTTGTGCCTCACTTTCCTTTCGTGAGCTTCGCACTCCAGGGCATGTGGAAGTCCAATCTCCGATCATCGCCGCCGGAGTATACTTCGCCTTTACTACAAATCAGCACGCGCTACGGGGAGTATTGAGAGGAATCCGGGATCGACTGCCTTTTCGGCTGCAAGCCCCCTTTCTTTTTGATCTGGCAGGATGTGTCAATTGCGGACGATGAGACGTTCACCACCAGAGATAAAGCTTAACCAGCCAGCCCTCGCTTCATCCCTCCGCTGGACAGAAACTGCTCCAGAACGAGCGTTGCAGTACCCAGTGCTACTGCATCTTGCCCAAATTGAGAGACCTCCAGTGAGACGGCCTGGGCTGAAGACGGTAACGCCATCGTCTCGATGGTGTCGCGGAGAACAGGAAGGATCAAATGACCCAGTTGGCTGCCAACCCATCCTCCGAGAATCAGGCGCTGGGGATTGAAGAAGTTGATGAGATTCGCAATACCAACTCCGAGATAATGCGTTGTTTCTTCCAACACCTGAACCGCGCCGGGATCACCCGCGCGTGCGGATGCCGCCAGAGAGCTCATGGTTTCTTCCTCATTGGCGTACTCCAGTGCCGGATGGGTCGGTACTCGCGTGCGAAGGCGATCCAGGATGCGCGAAGAACCGATATATGCTTCCAGGCATCCCCGGTTGCCGCAGCGGCAGAGCGGACCATCGAGAGAGAGACGCGAGTGGCCCCATTCACCGGCGCTGTTGGAGGCACCGCGATAAAGCACCCCGTTGACAACGATACCTGCACCAACGCCTGTTCCCATCAACACGACAACGAAGTGCTGGTAGCCCCGCCCCGCTCCAATCAGGAGTTCCGCCTGGGTCATCGCTTTCACGCCATTGTCAAGAAAGATACGGTATGGAACCTGCTCCTCCAGCAGACGGAGGAATGGAACAGCTTTCCAGTCGATACTAGGCGCGTGGACAACCGGTTCAGTGGTCATCTCAACAACCCCAGGAACACCAATGCCGATGCCTAAGACGTTCTCTTGCTGAGATACTCCGGCGGCCGAGAGCAGGGTCTCGATGCCCTGGGCGATTTGAGTAGCAAGACGCTCAGGATGAGCCAGGTGGGTAAGGATGGGATATTCTGCCGCGCCAACCTTCGCCAGCGTCAGATCGAAGAGTTCCAGGCCAAGATGTTGCTCACCGACATCAACGCCGACGAGATAGCAGTAGCGTGGATTGATGGCTAAAATGGTGCGGGGGCGACCGCCAAGCGACTCTTCACTGCCGACTTCAATCACACTCCCCTCGTTCAAGAGCTCGGCGACCACGCTCGCGACAGTAGCGGTACTGAGCTGGGTTTGCTGAGTCAAGCCCACCCGGCTCATCTCACCACCGAAATAGAGCGTGCGAAGAATGGTGGCGCGATTGGTGCGCCGCAGATCGCGTGAAGAGAGATTGGTCGTTGCCACGTGTCTCTTGACCTCCTCAAGCCACAGAGCCTACTTAATCTACGACTTATATTAAGTGTAAGTATAACCAGAAAAATAAGTTTGTCAAGTGTTTATGGCTGAGATCCACTGAAGACCTTTCCTCTATTGTCCAGGTGGGCGGCAGGCAGTAGCAGTTCTTTTGTCGTTTCGGCATTGTTTGTATCGCCTACCGCCCCTTCGCATATTGCTCGTATTTACATGATAGCGTACTATAAGGATAGAAGTCCTTCACCTAAATCAGAGCGAATTCGACCATGCTAGAGACCATCATTACAACCTACATCGATGAGCACCAACTGCTCCCCGCTAGTGGCGACGTCGTCGTCGGCGTCTCGGGTGGGGCAGATTCATTGTGCCTGCTGCATCTCTTGGACCAGCTTTGTGGGCCGGGCAAACGTTATCCCGGTGTGCGCTTGCACGCGGCACACCTCAACCACAAATTGCGAGGCGAAGCAGGTGACCGCGATGCTGCCGCGGTCACAAGCATCGTAGCGTCTTGGGGACTGCCTCTGACCGTTGGCGAAATCGATGTACCGGCGCTGGCACGCACAGAGCAGCGCTCGTTAGAGGATGCTGCACGTGTTGCACGCTATCGCTTCCTGCGCGAAGTGGCACATGGACAGCCCATAGCCGTGGCTCATCACGCGGATGACCAGGTAGAGACACTGTTGCTACACTGGCTGCGTGGGAGTGGGTTAGCGGGCCTGGTGGGCATGTTGCCGCGCCAACAGGACATCATTCGTCCCTTATTAGAAGTGAGCCATGCACAGACGGTGGCATATTGCCAGGAATATGCTATTGTGCCGCTGGAGGACCTGAGCAATACTGATCCAAGGTTCTTGCGCAACCGCGTCCGGCACGAACTCCTGCCTCTGTTGGAGTCTTTAAATCCGAGCATACAAAGCACACTTTTACGCAACGCCGAAGTTATAAGGGTTGATCTTGCATGGCTGGAAGCGCAGGTTGATACTTGCTGGTCAAGTATAGTCGTCGCAGAGGGCGACAATGCAATCAAATTGAACGTAGAGGCGCTTTTAGCGCTGCCTTCGAGCTTGCAGCGGCACCTTTTACGGCGAGCCACAGCCGGCTTATGTGATGGCCAGTCACCCCTGGAAACTCGCCATTATACACTTATCGAACAACTTTTAGCTGAGCATCATGATAGGCAGGAGCGCACGCTGCATCTTCCACACCTATTAGAGGTGAGGTACAACTTTAATGAACTCATTTTTGAGCGTGTAGATGTATATACAAACTTTAATGACGAATCTACCTGGAAGCAGAACGCTTCAGAAGAGGTGGCGCTGTTATCTATTCCGGGGCGTATCAAAGTTCCGGGAACGCCCTGGGTTGCCATGGCAGAGCCGGTGCCTGCTGAGTTGATGGAAAAGGTCAAAGCAGCCCTGCGCAGCGAAGACTGGGCTGGAGTGTGGCGATTACTCCCATCCACTCGTTATTCAGTATACATAGATGGTGATGTGGCAGGCTCATCTATACAGGTGCGTACGAGGCGGCCGGGTGATCGCATGCAGCCGCTGGGTATGCTGCATGAGAAAAAAGTTCAGGATATTTTCGTAGATACTCATATTGCTCGTGCTGAGCGTGAATCGGTCCCGCTATTTTGTACAGCGTCCCATCCTATCTGGCTGGCTGGGGTGTGTCTCGATGAAAGGGCGCGCCTGACCAGCAAGACACGTCAGGTAGTGCGTTTATCTATTATTAGGGTATAATCTCAGTTTTTTTTGCGAGAGGTGAACATGCACGAAGATATCCAGGAGATACTCTTAACCTGTGAGGTAATACAGGCCAAGATTGCTGAATTGGGTGAGCAGATTACTGCTGACTACCAGGACAAAACTTTGTTGTTGTTGGGCACCTTGAAAGGAGCTGTCCCTTTCATTGCCGATTTAGCGCGAGCAATCAACCTGCCGCTAGAGATCGACTACATGGCAATTTCCAGTTATGGCAACAGCACAGAGTCCAGCGGCGTGGTACGGATTCTCAAAGACCTGGAGGGTCCTGTGCAGAACAAGCACGTGCTGATCGTCGAAGATATCGTGGATAGCGGTCTGACCCTGCATTATCTCATGGATGTACTACGGCAGCGCAAGCCTCTCACCCTTCGTGTCTGCGCGCTCCTGGACAAGGACCGGGAGCGCGTCAAGCCTGTTGAACTTGACTACACCGGATTTCGTATACCAAATAAATTTGTGGTTGGCTATGGCCTGGACTATGCGCAGCGTTATCGCAATCTGCCCTATATCGGTATTCTAAAGCCTTCTGTGTACCAGGATGAACCGCAGGAGCCACAGAAGCAACATCACAGCCCCGTAGAGGGAGATTAAACTGTGAAAGATGCTGCGACAGCCCTGCCAGGCAGGGCTGTCGCAGCATCTTTCACACCATCCTTATCAAGGAACGCATGGGAGTCAATTCGATGTCAACAGTTGGTGTGATTGGCAGTGGTACCTGGGGCACCACGCTAGCCCTTTTGCTGGCGAATAAGGGCACCGAGACCACGCTGTGGGAGCACCGACCTGAACGGGCCGCCGCAATGCAGCAGCGCCGTGAGAACACTCTATTCTTGCCCGGCTTTCGTTTCCCTGATAACCTGCATGTGACCTCCAGCGTAAAGGAAGCCGTCGAGGGGAAAGACATGGTGCTGCTTGTGACGCCATCACAACGCATGCGTGAAAATGTACGTTTGCTTGCCCCCTATGCCAGCAGGGAAACTATATTTGTGAGCTGCAGCAAAGGCATAGAGATCAGCAGTCTCAAACGTATGACCGAGATCATCCAGGAAGAACTATCCGGCGCGAGCAAGCGCATTGCCGCGCTGAGCGGTCCCAATCTTGCACGCGAGTTGGCGGAGGGGAAGCCGACCGCGGCTGTCATAGCGGCCGAAGACCAGGAGGTAGCGGTGCAGGCGCGCATTTTGCTTACTACTTCCCAATATCGTGTCTATACGGCAGACGATGTCGTAGGTGTCGAGCTTGGCGGAGCGTTCAAAAATATTATTGCGATCGGCGCTGGTATTAATGATGGCATGCACATGGGCGAGAATGCCAAAGCCGCTTTTATAACACGAGGGTTGGCGGAACTTGTGCGCCTGGGTCTCGCCGCAGGTGCTCACCCGTTCACATTTACAGGCCTCGCGGGTATCGGCGACCTGATTGTGACCTGTGCCAGCCCCTTGAGCCGCAACCACCAGCTAGGCAGGCGCCTTGCTGCAGGCGAGAAAATGGAGGATATCCTGTCGTCAACGCGTATGGTAGCCGAAGGCGTTTCTACTACCAGGGCTGCCTTAAAGTTGGCAGAACGCTACCAGGTTGAACTGCCCATTACCTACCAGCTGAGCCTGGTACTCTTTGAAGGACTGGACCCGCTTAAGGCTGTACCGGAATTGATGATGCGCGATCCCAAACATGAGATGGAGGGTATGGTATAGTTTACACTTTTAACCCTTTACTCTCCTCCACAGCTCAATCCACTCTGCCGAACTATATGACGAAAACGTGCGCCTTTCATCCCGCGTGATCTGTTCCATCGACTGAAAGCGCTGTTTGAATTTGCGATTTGCCATGCGCAGCGCCTCTTCTGCATCCACGTGCAATTCACGGGCCGCTCGCGCGACCATGAAGAGCACGTCGCCCATCTCTTCGCGCCGGTGTTCTGGCGTAGCTGCCTCTTGCAACTCCTGTAGCTCTTCCGCCAATTTTGCCAGCACTTGTTGCAAACTGGAGTAATCGAAACCGGTTTTAGCAGCGCGTTTCTGGTATTCCTGCGCTACGATCAAAGCGGGTGCGGCGAGAGGAACACCTTCTAGCACGCTTTCCGTATGCACATCCTTGCCGGCAGCAATGCGCTCCTGCCGTTTGATCGCCTCCCAGTTCTGGACTACCTGCCCGGCGTTATCCACCTCGACCTCACCAAAGACATGGGGATGGCGGCGAATCAGCTTGGCGCTCACATGCTCGAAGACATCGCCAATGCTAAAGTCCCCCTCCTGGCGCGCAATTTCTGCATGCAAGTAGACCTGGAGCAGCAGGTCGCCGAGTTCTTCGGCTAACTTCTCCATGTCGTTCTCTTCGAGAGCTTCCACTACCTCGTAGGTTTCCTCGATCACATAGTGCGTCAATGACTGGTGCGTTTGCTGGCGATCCCACGGGCAGCCATCAGGCTCACGCCGCAGGCGCATCGTAATGTAACGCAGCGTTTCTGAGAGCCTTAATGCCTCCATTTCGCCAAGCGGCGGTACGTAGAGCGTGCTGAGGTGGTCTGTAAGACTACTGCGGTCGAGTTCGTAGAGAGGCATTTCGACGACCGCTTCAACTGGTTCACTGCTGTCAACGCCCGCGGCCCGTACCAACTTAACGGGCCATTCATCGGGATAACATTCGCCCAGCGCCAGTTTTACTGCGCTTGCCAGGCGGCGATTGTAGATCTGTGCCACCAGTAGCGGAGTAGTAGGTATGATCTTGCCTGCGATCTCATCTAAGTCGAGCGCTGCAAGGGCGGTTGCATCCATAATCTGTGTGCCCGCCGCGATTGGATCAAGTTCTAAGGCCTCACACACCGGTTCCAGGAATGAGAGGCCGGCGACAATGCTTGTGCTCAGACCACGCTGTCGCGCCTGGTGCAGTAGGAGTTTTACAGAAGCTTCGCCAATCAGCGGATGACCTGGTACGGCGTAAAGTATGGGTGGGTGTTGTTCGGCGAGTGTGCAGATCTTCTCTGCAATACGCTGGTAGAGCGTATCCCAACTGGTTGACTCGTCGTAAAAGGAGTCGAAGGATTCCATGCGCAGATCGGGTATTTCCCGCCTGAGTGGTTACCGTTGTGTTGTTTGATGCTGCCTCTCCCAATAGCGTACGTGCCTGTAACGTGAGATCATCCCACCGACCCGGCCCCAGCCCCAGGATAGTGATAGCTATTGTCATAGATAAATCCTCTTGCTTTAAATATTCATCTCATACACTTAACTATGGCTTCTGCTCAAGCGGCTTTTGCGGGCATAGGCTGGATATTGCGCATAGACCATATCCAACAACTCCTTATACGAAAGATCACCATATTTATCGACTACAGCGGCTAAATCTGCCCGCTCCGCATCGCTCAATTCGTTCAATTCTACCTCTAATTCAGCAGCACGGTCGGAATTGAGAAGAATATCTGTCCGCTCTGGCGTGTCGAATAGAATATCAGCAACACGTTCTACTTTTATCCAGTCTTCTGTTTCTAAAGTTGTCAGATCGTCATAGAGATCTTGAGCAAATGGCCCAAAGCGGTAAGGCACAAAGTCGTAAAGATGATTTGTTGGTTGGCTGAGAACTTCTCCTTGCTTTTGAGCTAAAAAGGCATATTTCATTAAACGGGTAATACCTACAGGCTCAGGATAACGCCGTTGACGCAGTGCTATGAGATCAAGCAATGCTAACCGAGGTCGGCGCTCTAAACGAGTTACCTCTACAGCAATAAGTTCGGCGTTGGCTGCTTCCCATTCGGCTGTGAGTTCACCTGTGAAAGCATGACTAAGTATGGATGAGAAGAGCGTCTTATCCTGATATGTGCTTGACCGAATACTAGATTGAGCTGATAAAAGAGTATTTAAGCCTTCGATGTAAGTTTTTTGTAAATTTAATGAAGGTACAGGAACGGGGAAGGCTTTCAGCTGACTCAAGTTGATGGAGGCAAGTTTACTTGATCTTTTAGCAGCTCTTAAAAAATAATTTTTGGTGTAATCTGCTCTCAAGAGTGTGGCAAGATAAAGAGGAAGGACTTTTTCTTGATCTAACCTGACGCGAAAGATATGATTTTGATGTATACATCTTTCAATCTCGTCGTTCCAAATATATCCACGTCCCAACTTATCTGGGTCTCCACCTTCCGTTAAAAGTATATCACCGGGCTGTAATTGATACCTTTCTACCTCTGATGGAAGTACTTCGATAGTCTTGACTTCAGTTAAATCCAAGTAGCCATCTTGTACATTGGCTACTCGTAGGTAGGGCGCTTCAACAGTTTCCTTACCTTGCAAGTGTCGTCCTTTTGTCACGCCGGATACTATTTCTCCTAATGATTCTAAAGGTAGAATTTCCCACCTTGTTGGATTCGTTACGAGGTCGCCAAAAATGTCTGTAAAGAGAGAGAGTGAGAGGTTGTCAATTAAGCGATGAACATCTTTTTGCTTACGCTGTATGCCGTCAATTTTGTTCAAGATAATTACTATAGCGCGTTGAAGGGGGAGCCAAGGTAATGCAATTTCTACGTTTTCAATTTGCTCTTTGGTGATAGCGTTGAAAGTGCTTCCTGGTTGACTACGCATTTCTAATTCAGGCTCAATCCATCTAAGATAATATAATAGATACATGTAGTGAAGATTGTGCTTTGCTCGCAGTGCAGCTAGTCCGCGACCAATGCAGCATGTCTCACGAGTCAAATTTGTTGGCCCAACTGGTGCACGTACAGAGAGAAGAATATCATTTGGTTCGGCAATTTTGCTTGGCTCACTGGACCATTTTTGAGGTACTGGATAAAGATCTCCAAACTCAGCTTTTCCTTGAAAGAAAGGAAGACCTATACCGTTGTCGTTGTAAGAAGATGAGGGTGGAGATTGGCCAATAATAATATCTGCAATATGTGAAGGCTTCTCCCACCTCCACCCTTTAGGCAAAGGTTGCTGGCTCATTTGACACCCCTCTCACCCAACACGTTACTAGCCATACTGAAGAAGTTGTCAAAGCGTACTATATCTAAGTGGTGAGCATTACTAGCTTCTCCACGCCATAGACGAGCGTTTCCCTTAATCCATAAAGGTGCCAGAGGGCGAAAGGGAGCCAGGTAACGACGCCAGGTTTCAATACGTTTATGATGAGGTAGCATCTGGTGGTTGCTATCCATTTTTTCTATCGCACTCTCGGCATCCGCTAGAGAAACATCGGCCAACAGGAAAAGTGTACGACGCTCCGGCTTACCCTTATCTCTGTGGCTTTGATTGAATGAGTCAATTGCATTCACGACAGTTTCTACCAATGTTATAGGTTCATGCTCATGCAATGTATATGTTTTACCTGTGAACTGCCCGATCCAATCAGGCACTTTTGGCATCAGCCACGGACGGCTTGCAGGAAGCAATCTCAATGCTATTATCTGCTCATCTTGACCTGGTACTCCCTCGACTATGCCAACGACTGCTGCCGGTCCTGCAACGAGATGTGAGAGTTTGAGGGCCAACGAAGGGAAATCTGCAGCTGGAAGCGGCGTTTGCAAAGAAGGAAGAGGATTACGGGAATCAACGAACAAATCTATCTCTAGATTCAGTGTTGTAGAGCCTCTTGAAAGGGAGATAACAGATTGGCTTGTGTCAATGCATGCCTGGAACTCATCTTCAAGCCAATCCAGGGCCAAGTTTTTCAAGTAAAGAGCTTGACATCTATCTAGAGATTTATCCACTAATTGTTCGTCATTGGTGATAAACAGGATAGCACCAGTCTCGGAGGCAGTAGCCATCTCCAATGCATCGGGCGTCTTCACTCTGACATAATTTTGGCGAATACCAGCAGCATATACGCCAATATTACTAGAGACAGGTACTACATCAAAATAACGCTGTACTGTGTTAAGAAGCTGACTTTGTTGATATGCCTCTTTCTTTGCTAATACTTCCGCTAAGGTGACTGTACTGGTGACTAGGCGTATCTTGCCCTGATCTTTGGCTTCAAAAACTGGACGAAGATTTTCAGTCCATGGCTGATCACCATTAAAATAAAATATAAGACAATTTGAATCCAGACAAATAGTAAGGCCTTGTTCTATGGCCTTCTGCAAGATAGCACTTGCACGCTCAGGCATCCTCTTCCTCACTTACCTTTAATGATGGAAATGCTCCCGCCATTAATGCTGCACTTTGTGGTACAGAAATCATCTCCAACAATTCTTCAAGATCGCTCTTAATCTCTGTTTCCATGTCTAACAGGCGATTGATGAGTTCACGGGGGTCTTCGTGTTCCACAGGAGTAGCAGCGTTGGGATTATAGCGTCCAGTGGTTAGGTTGTAGTTGTTAGCACGAATTTGATTAATACTGGCCCACCACCATTTTTGACCAAATGATATAACGTTCTGCCATGGCTTAAGGACGGGATATGCATTTTGAAAATTGTATGGGAATCGTGCTACCATATCGGCTAAATCGCCATCAGTGCCAATATCGCGCAAAGGACGACGGGTAGCTCCCAGATCGCGACCATCACTTTCTACGTTGTAGAACCAAACATGATTTGTAGGATGCTTATCGTCTTTGCCGATAGGGCGTCGAATAATAAGCACCGAAGTCTTGGCACCACTATATGGGTTAAACACACCATTCGGAAACGAGATAACCGCCAGCACTTGAAACTGCTCCAACAGCTTACGCCGTATACGCTGCAAAATATTTTTATTGTCGAATAGTAACCCTTCTTTAACTACAAAAGCTGCTCTCCCTCCTTGTTTCAGCGAATTGTAAATATGCTGCGTGAAGAGTGCTTCATATAACTTGATGTGGTATTCAAACTGGGCAGTACGTTCTTGAGCTGTGGGGCCAAATGGTGGATTAGCAACAATAACGTCGTAGTGATCTTTGCGTTCTATCTGAGCTTTACTGCTCAAGCTGTCGTCTTCTTCAAGATGAGTAGAACCATCACCATGCAAGACCATATTCATTAAACC